>JADEYI010000165.1_pt1 | contig 122742 bp, 107 predicted proteins | sample 8542331 | NCBI WGS metagenome assembly JADEYI01 (sample SAMN16510988, study PRJNA670497) | mine drainage metagenome | isolation source: biofilm near Copperflume 1 | place: Germany: Marsberg coppermine Kilianstollen | collected 2018-02
GTGCTGCGGGTAGTGTTGGAATCGCGCCGCGCGGTGGCGCCGCTGGTGGTGTCGCGCATCAAGGTCATGGCGAAACTGGATATCGCGGAAAAACGCCTGCCTCAGGACGGCCGCATCTCGCTGCGCATCGCCAGCCGCGCGGTGGATGTGCGCGTCAGTACCATCCCCTCCGGTCACGGCGAACGCGTGGTGCTGCGGCTGCTGGACAAGCAGGCTGGCCGGCTGGAACTGGAACACCTGGGAATGCAGACAGAGACCCGGCAGCTCCTCGATGAGCTGATCCATATTCCTCACGGCATTATCCTGGTCACTGGTCCGACCGGATCCGGCAAGACCACTACCTTGTACGCGGCCCTCACCCGCCTGAACGATCGCAGCCGCAACATCATGACGGTGGAAGACCCCATCGAGTATTACATTGACGGCATCGGCCAAACCCAAGTGAACATCCGCGTGGATATGACTTTCGCCCGCGGTCTGCGCGCCATCCTGCGCCAGGACCCGGATGTGGTGATGGTGGGCGAAATCCGTGATTTGGAAACCGCCGAGATCGCGGTGCAGGCGTCCCTCACCGGCCATCTGGTGCTCTCGACCCTGCACACCAACACCGCCGTGGGCGCCATCGCGCGTCTGCGCGACATGGGCGTGGAACCCTTCCTGTTATCTTCCAGTCTGCTTGGCATGCTGGCGCAACGGCTGGTACGTATTCTCTGTCCCGAGTGCAAACAGCCTTACTCTGCCGGCGAGCGCGAGTGCAAGGTCCTGGGCCTGCCGCATGACAAACCGCCGACGCTCTATCGGCCGGCAGGCTGTGAAAATTGCAATCGCAGCGGTTATCGCGGCCGTACCGGCATCTACGAAATGGTCATCGTGGACGAGCACATGCGCAGCATGATCCATGACGGCAGCGGTGAACAGCAGTTGGAACACTATGCACGCACCCATACACCCAGCATCCGCCAGGACGGCAAACGCCGCGTGTTGGCCGGCGAGACCAGTATCGAGGAAGTCTTGCGCGTGACGCGTGAGGATTGATGCGTTCACCGTACGAACGCACGGTAAGGAGTGAGGCGTGAGGTGCGACGTGCTCAAGAATGGTAGTTATAGCTGCAAGCTGACCAATTTTCACAGCCCGCTCCCTATTTTTATCTCGCTTTTTATTTACTTACCCCTCACTCCTTACCCCTCACCCCTCGTTTTTTATTGACATGGGCGCCTTCGAATACACTGCATTGGACAGCGGCGGCCACGAACGCAAAGGCGTGGTGGAAGGCGACACACCGCGGCAGGTGCGCCAGCAGTTGCGTGAGCAAGGCCTGACGCCGCTCGTCATCAGCGAAGCCGCCGAACGGGAAGGACAAGCAGGCCGCCGGTTCACTCTGGGCCGCGGCATCAGTGCCGCGGATCTAGCCCTGATCACGCGTCAATTGGCGACCCTGGTACGTTCCGCCATGCCGGTCGAAGAAGCCTTGCTGGTGGCGTCGCAGCAATGCGAGAAATCACGCCTCAAGAGCATGTTGCTGGCGGTGCGTGCCCGGGTCATGGAAGGCCATACCCTGGCGTATGGCCTTGCCCAGTTCTCGCATGTATTTCCGGAAATTTTCCGCGCTACGGTGGCCGCCGGCGAACATTCCGGTCATCTGGACAACGTACTTGAAAGGCTGGCGGATTACGCCGAGAACCGCCAGCAGTTACGTCAGAAAATGACGCTCGCCATGATCTATCCGCTGCTGCTCACGGTCATGGCGATCCTGGTGGTCGCGGGCCTGATGGCTTATGTGGTGCCGCGTGTCACCCAGGTTTATTCGCACACCGGCCAGAGCCTGCCGTTCCTGACGCTGGCGCTGATCGGCATCAGCCACTTCCTGCACAGCTATGGCATCTATCTGATCATTGCGCTGATTATCCTGTCCGTCATCGTGCGGCGCGCGCTCAAGAAACCCGATGTGCGCCGGCGCTGGGACCGCTATAAGCTGCGAGTACCGCTGTTGAACCGGCTGGTGCGCGGTATCAACACCGCACAATTCACCCGCACCCTCAGCATCCTTGTCGGCAGCGGTGTGCCGGTATTGGAGGCCTTGCGAATTTCCGCAGAGGTGGTGGCGAATGTGCCCATGCGTGAGGCAGTGGATGAAGCCACCCTGCGAGTGCGTGAAGGGGCATCCATCAGCCAGTCGCTTTCCAAGAGCGGCTTATTCCCGCCCATGGCGGTGCATCTCATTGCCAGCGGCGAAGCCAGCGGCAAACTGGACAGCATGCTGGAACGCGCCGCCATCAGCCAGGAGCGCGAATTGGAAACGCTGACCGGCACCTTGCTGGGAATCATGGAACCGGGATTGATACTGGTGATGGGCCTCATTGTGCTGCTCATTGTGCTCGGAATCCTGCTGCCGATTTTCGACCTCGATCAAATGGTGCATTAATAGTGAGGAGAAGCCAGTGAAAATATCCGCTTGCCTGCTGGGTTGCGTGTTGCTGTGTCCGGTACTGGCCCTCGCCGCCGATCCCTTCAATTACAACTATGTGGATCTGGGTTACCAACATCAGTCACTCGGGAATGGTTCCACCTCCAAGGGTCCGGCTGTGGCCGTGTCTTACACCGTCTGGAGTCAGTTGCAGGTGGTGAGCGGATACGCGCGCTTGGATACCTCCGCGCCGCTTTCCGACATCACCAATGACAATTACTATGTCGGCATCCGCGGTGAAAACAATTTCAGCGACAGCACCGATTTCTTCACCGATATCCTGTATCTCAACAGTCACGCCCGCTACCAGGGCATAGGCAGCACCGACAACGGCTACCGATTGGCGCTGGGCTTGCGCCATGTACTCAACCGCTGGGTGGAATTCGATGGCAGTCTGGGGCACAACTGGCTGGATCAGGCCTCCAATGAGGCCGCCGTCGGCCTGCTGTTCAATGCCAGCTCCTGGCTGGCCGTGGGCCTGAGTTACACTCACAGCAGCCTCACCAGTAATACCAGCAGCCTGCGTTTGCGTGTATATTTCTAGCGGCAGCCAGGAACTTTTGCTGCCTCGGCGTAACCTAACCCCGACAAGGGTCGCAATCTGAAATCTTCCCAGGGAATCAAAGCCAGCGTCGCACCCGGCAGGCGGCGCGGTTGGCGATATCTGCCGCATCCGTTCCAGGAGAACAAGATGAAAACCACCCGTATATTACCCGGCTTGATCGCCCTATTTGCCGTACTGGCCCTGACCTCGTCACCCGTGTTAGCCGGGAACGCCGGGGCCACCAGCGCCACTCATGATGTTTTTCACAATCTTAAATTCCGTAATCTGGGGCCGGCCATTGCCGGTGGCCGGGTGACTTCAGCCGTGGGCATCCCCGGTAATCCCAACATTTATTACGTCGGCGCCGCCGGCGGCGGCGTCTTCAAAACCACCGATGGCGGCCTGCATTGGAAGGCGATTTTCCAGCATGCGGGCAGCGCCTCCATCGGCAGCATCGCCCTCGCCCCCAGCAACCCGAATCTGGTGTGGGTGGGTACCGGCGAAATGAATATCCGCAATGACGTGCTCGACGGTGCCGGTCTGTACCTGTCCACCGATGCCGGCAAGACCTGGAAACTCATGGGCTTCAAGGACGCGGGCCAGATCGGCAAGATCATCGTGGACCCGCAGGATGCCAATACCGTTTTCGTGTCAGTATTCGGCCACGTCTGGGGTCCAAATCCCGAGCGCGGCATCTTCAAGACCACCGACGGCGGCAAGACCTGGAAGAAAGTGCTGTTCGTCAACGATCACACCGGCGCCATTGATCTGGTGATGGATGCCGGCAATCCCCAGGTGATGTTCGCGGCCATGTGGCAAGCGCAGCGCTACCCCTGGAAGCTGGACGAAGGTGGCCCCGATAGCGGCATCTGGCGTTCCACCGACGGCGGCGACACCTGGACGCGCTTGACCAAAGACATGCCCAAGGGGCCGATCGGCCGTATCGCCCTGGCGGTGGCGCCCAGCAATCCGGAACGGGTGTATGCGCTCATGGAAACCCAGCGCGGAAATGGTCTGCTGTTCAGCTCCAATGACATGGGCGATCACTGGCAGCGGGTGAGCGAGAACTACAACCTGGATGTGCGGCCGTTCTATTTTTCACGCCTGTTCGTTTCGCCCAATGACGAGAATAAGATCTACTTCCTCTCGTTCTTCCTCATGGAATCCGATGATGGCGGCCACACGGCGCGGCCCATCGACTTGGGCGTGCACGTGGACCACCATGCCTTCTGGCAGGACCCCACCAACCCGGACCGCATCATCCAGGGCAACGACGGCGGCGCCTACCTTACTCAGGACGGCGGCAAGAGCTGGCGATTCCTGGATGGCATGCCGATTGAGCAGTTCTACATGGTGGCGGCCGACAGCAAGACGCCCTACGACCTGTGCGGCGGCCTGCAGGACAACAGCGGCTGGTGCGGCCCATCGAGTTCGCTGGCCGACAACGTCGTCAGCGGCAACGACTGGTACACGGTGGTGGGCGGTGACGGCGAATACGTGGTGCCCGCGCCCAGCGATCCGGACATCATTTACGGCAATGCACAGTCCGGCGCCATCACGCGCTTCGACCTGCGCATCAAGCTGTCACCCGACATCATGCCGTACCTGCACGGCCCCGGCGCCATCAACGACCTGGAAACCAAGGATCAGAAATACCGCTTTAACTGGACTTCACCCATTGCCGTATCGCCCACGGATGTCAACACCGTATACATGGGCGGCAACGTGCTGTTCAAATCCACGGATGGCGGTACTCACTGGGCGGTAATCAGCCCCGACCTCACCCGTAATGACAAGAGCAAGCAGCTCAATTCCGGCGGGCCGGTGAACCATGATCTGTCCGGCGCGGAGACTTACGACACTCTTCTATCCATCACGCTCGCGCCCACCGATCCCAAAACCATCTGGGTCGGCACCGACGACGGTCTGGTGCAGGTCAGTCGCAATGACGGCCGGAGCTGGGATAACGTCACGCCTGCGGGCGCGCCCAAGTGGGCGCGTGTGTACCAGATCGGGGTCTCGCCTTTCGAAGCCGGTACCGCCTACGCGGCCTTCGACAACCACGAGATGGACGACCATAGAGCCTATGTGTACCAAACCGACAATTACGGAAAATCCTGGCGCAACATCGCCAAGGGTCTGCCGGATGTGCCGGTGTTGGTGGTACGCGAAGATCCGAACATGCGCGGCTTGCTGGTGGCCGGCACCATGACCGGCTTGTGGTACTCCCGCGACGACGGCGGCCACTGGCAACAGCTCAAGGCCAACTTCCCGACCGCCGCGGTCTTCGATCTTAAGTTCGTGCATCACGCCCTGGTGGTGGCTACCCACGGCCGCGGCCTGTTCGCGCTCGACAATACCCGGCCCCTAGAGGAAATGAATGAGGCAGTCGCCAAACAGGCGTTTCATCTGTTCACGCCTTCCGCCGGCACCGAGTTCGTGCGCTGGTCCCGGGGCGAGGGCGCCGAGCCCTCCTTCACCACGCCGAATGCACCGGACGGCACCCTGCTCGACTATTATCTGAAGAACGAGCTGAAAGCCAGCGCAGCGGAAAAAGCTCAACACCACTCGCCGGTGAAAATCGTCATTACCGACAGCAGGGGCGAGGCCGTGGCTACGGACTATGGTCCTTCCAAAGCCGGGGTCAACCAGTTCGTCTGGAACATGCACTATAACCCGGCCACGCAACTCGATTTCGAGCAGCTGCCGGCGTTCGTAGTGGCAGCCGGCTTCAGTCCCACCGGTCCGATGGTACTACCCGGCACCTACCAGGTGGCGGTGACTGTCAACGGCAAGACCGAAAACACCACGGTCACGGTCCGCAGCGATCCCAACCAGCATATCCCCATGGATGTCATGCAGGCCGATCTGAAAATAAGCCTGGAAGTCCGCAATGAAACCAGCGCCTTCAACGAAATGCTGAACCGTATCGTGGGCATGCAAAAGACGCTCGGCGACTTCGAGAACAGCGCGAATGCCAACTCGGATCAGAAGGCGCAGTACAGCAGCGCACTGTCCCAGGCCAAGGCCCTCGACAAGAAGCTCACCGACCTGAAAAACAGTGTCTACAATCCAGGCTTGCAGCACATGGTACCGGAGGACGATATCCACTGGCTGTCAAAGCTCGACGGTCAGCTGCAGAGTCTGGGATACGTGAGCTATCTGGTGGGCCAGGCACCCACCGCGCCGATGCTGACCACTGCGAATGAGATCAGCAGCAGGCTCAACAAGGTACTGGCGCAGTTCAACGGTATTCTGGCCACGGATATACCGGCCTACAACAAAAACGCCTACGCGGCCGGCGCCCCCACCTTGCTGGTTGGCCGCCCCATCAGCATTAAGCCGGGACAAATGTAGTCGCGTTTGATCTGGATGAAATCTAAGGGGAGGGCTCAGCCCTCCCCTTTTTTATGCATTGGCAATGAGGAGGATGTTTTTTAATATTGAAATCCCTGTTTGAATCCGCCGTATAGCCTGAATTAGCTGGATTAATTGTGTGGCCCGGGTGTACTCGGGTTCGAGCAATTCTGTGGGACGATCGTTGAATTTAGATAGCTTGTGATTTGATCGCGATCGACCCGTTCAATCTGCCCGCTTGGGTATTGCAGGATCATCCCGACCAGGTGAACGCAATCCACACGTCCCCAGGGCCCGGCCCATACAGGCTTGGCGCTGAGCACGGCATAGCGTTGCCCCGTCTCGAAATTCCCCTTTGCGCCAAACACTGCTGGATGCGAGACATTCCACATCACAGGCTCACCCTGGTAATACGGCACTACTAAAAATGCAATAGCACTGATCGGCCACTTGCCCGTATTAACAAATTGCACCCGCGTATAAGCACCCTCGGGTGAAAAGTTGGACAGAAATTTTGTTTCGATCTGATAGACAAGCACCGGATGGCCCGCAGCCTGCGCCTGTGCTGTTTGTTCGACCAGGCGCTGTGCAGGAGTGGACGCGCATGCGGACAGTATCAGTGACGCGGTCAATGTGAGATACAGCGAGCGCATAAATGACCTCCTTGACTATTGTCTACAGGTTTATAAACCCGCTGCGTTCCTGATTTAAGGACCAAGAACCGCTGTAGACACTACCCCCCGGCACGCCGGATGTAAAATCATCAATAGCGGATCAGCGCCGCGCCCCACGTAAAACCGCCGCCGAAAGCCTCCAGCAGAATCGTCTGGCCACGCTGGATACGGCCGTCACGCACCGCCACATCCAGTGCCATGGGCACGGAGGCGGTGGAAGTGTTGCCGTGATCCTGGATGGTGAGGATCACCCGCTGCATGGGCATTTTCAACTTGCGGGCCGTGGCTTCGATGATGCGCAGGTTGGCCTGGTGCGGGACCAGCCAGTCGAGTTTTTCCGCCGGCATGTTGTTGGCCTTGAGGGCTTCCAGCACGATCTCGCCCAGCTTGGTGACGGCCACCTTGAAGACTTCGCTGCCTTTCATATGAATGAAGTCGCGGCGTGCGTGAAAATCCTCGGGCTTCTTGGATACGCCCGAGGGGAAATACAGCAGGTCCGCGTACCGGCCGTCCGCATGCAGATGCGTTGAGAGAATACCGGCTTCATCGGAAGCTTCCAGCACCACCGCACCGGCGCCATCGCCGAACAATACGCAGGTGCCGCGATCAGTCCAGTCGGTCATGCGTGACAAGGTTTCGCCGCCCACGATCAGGGCACATTTGGCGGAGCCGGTGCGGATATATTTATCGGCGATATCGAGCGCATAAATGAATCCGGTGCAGGCGGCTTCCAGGCTGAAGGCCGTGCAGCCGTGGATCCCCAGGCGCCGCTGCAGAAGACAGCCCATATTCGGGAATACCTGGTCCGGTGTGGTGGTGCCGACGATCACCAGATCAATGTCTTTCGGCCCTACGCCCGCCGCCTGCATGGCGTTGCGCGCCGCCTGCTCGCAAAAATCCAGATTGGTCTCGTTATCTGCGGCAATATGACGGCGCTCGATGCCGGTGCGCGCGCGAATCCATTCGTCGGTGGTATCCACTATTTTTTCCAGATCCTGATTGGTCAGGACCTTTTCCGGCAGGCCGCGGCCGGTACCGGCGATACGGGCATAGACGGGGTTCATTCGCCGTGCACCTGCGGCTGGGGAAACTGCTGTTCCAACAGCCGGCTGATGCGCTGCGGGACCTGATTCTGGACTTCAAGGATGGCCACGCGAATGGCGCTGGCAAACGCCACACTGTCGGAACCGCCATGGCTTTTCACCACCACGCCCTTGAGTCCCAGCAGGCTGGCACCGTTATAGTAGCGTGGATCCAGACGGCGCTTGAGCGAGTGCAGCACCGGCAATGCAGCCAATGCCAGCAGACGTGTAAAGGCCGTGCGACGGAATTCCTGACGTATGTACTCGCTGATCATCCTGGCCAGTCCTTCAATGGTCTTGAGAGCCACGTTGCCCACGAAACCGTCCGCCACGACCACGTCCACATCTTTTGAGAAGATATCGTTACCTTCCACGAAACCAATGTAATGGAGGTGGCTGGCAGCGAACAGTTTGGCAGCCTCACGGACTTTCTCGATGCCCTTGATCTCCTCTTCGCCGATATTCAGCAATCCCACGCGCGGTGAGTCGATATGATAGACCGCATTCGCCAACGCCGAACCCATCACGCCGAATTGGAACAATTGCTCCGGCGTGCAATCGGCATTGGCGCCAAGGTCCAGCATATGGGTATGTCCGCCATGGGAAGGAATCAAGGCGCAGATGGCGGGACGGTCAATACCGGCAACAGTCTTGAGCACAAAGCGTGCGGTCGCCATGAGCGCACCGGTATTCCCGGCACTGACGCAGGCATCCGCCGTTCCCGCCTTGACCAGATTGATGGCCACGCGCATGGAGGAATCTTTCTTGCCGCGCAACGCCTGGGAAGGCAACTCATCCATGAGCACCTGCTGGGAAGCCGCCTGAAACACCAAACGAGCGCCGAAGGTGGCGTGATGCCGCTGCACCACTGACTCCAACACCTCTGATTTCCCCACCAAGATAATGTGCAGAAATGGATTTTTCTGCAGCATGGCCACGGCGGCCGGCACCACCATGCCCGGGCCATGGTCACCGCCCATCGCGTCCAGCGCAATCGTGACGATATTGTTGTTCATGCCACGGATATGAAAGCTGTGCGCCCTCGCCTATAGTGCCGACGTTTTTATCCGTCTGCATCCTTTGCAGGGTATTGGATAAAAGTCACCGGAACAACGCAGTTGCCCGGGTGATTCAGAAATGGAACTTGCTCAATCTTTCTGAGTGATATTCAGTATCTTCTTGCCGCGATAATGGCCGTCGGCACCGAGATGATGCCGGCGATGGGTCTCACCGGTGGTCTTCTCGATGGATAATGTCGGCCCCTTGAGCGAGTCATGGGAGCGGCGCTGGCCACGACGTGATGGTGATACGCGACTTTTCTGGACAGCCATGATGAACTCCTGATAAAAAATATTTCGCTTGGTAGCGGCAAGCTAGTGGAAACAACCTGCCTGAACTAAATCCACGGATGCGCCGGCATTTTTCAACGTTATCATCCGTCAGCGGCGCTTCAAGGTCTGTAGTGCTGCAAACGGTTTGGATCGCGCGGTTTTCGCCGCCTTCGCCGGTTGCTGAAATTTGCCTCGTGGATCCCCACCGCACGCCTGCGGCGGCGTGTGTAATGCCGCCATCGGCAGGGCCAGCAGCAGTTCGTCCTCGATGAGTTCCGCGATCTTCACCCGGCCGGAGGCGGATAATAGCGGCTCATACACATCCGGCAATCTCACCGCCTCCTCCTCACTGCGCACCCAGGCCAGATTGAAATCCGCTTTGACCGGGAAGTCCAGGCTTCCAAAACATCGCTGGCAGGTCAGCACCAGATTCGCCTGCACCTGACCATGCACACTCACCTGACCGTCGGCCTGAATTGCCTGCAATTCGACAGTTGCCTGTCCGCCGCTATCGGCAACTGCGGCCGCGAGTCTGGATAGCGCGGAGAGGCTGATAGCGCCTGCCCACCGGACAGGCCGGTGGCTGACCCGGGTCAGGTCCAGATACTCCTCTGAAGCGCCTGACATAGGCGCGGTATGATACGTTTCGACTCCCGGCTTGTCAAAAGAAAAAGATTCCAAGCCTTTGTTTTTATTACTGCTTAAAGAGACTTAAGGATAGCGGGCTGAATGCAACCGGAAAAACACGCCCACATGAGAACGCCCGTGCCGCTGGTGCTCGCCTCTACTTCCCCTTACCGGCGTGCGCTGCTGGAACGCCTGACCTTGGAGTTTATCTGCGATCCGCCCCAGGTAGATGAATCATCGCGGCCGTATGAAACCCCGGTGGCGCTCGCAAACCGCCTGGCTCATGCCAAGGCAGAAGCTGTGGCCGCGCGCCATCCCCAGTGCCTGGTGATCGGTTCGGATCAGGTGGCGGTTCTGGACAACATCATCCTGGGCAAGCCTGGCGCCCATGCACAGGCGTTGGCGCAACTGACCGCCGCTTCCGGACGGAAGGTCAGTTTCCATACCGCGGTGTGCGTGCTGGACACGCGCACCCACCAGCGCCTTGAACATCTGGACACCACCCATGTCCGTTTCCGGCCCTTGAGCGCCGCGGAAATAGAACGCTATCTGCAAGCCGAACAGCCCTACGCCTGCGCCGGAAGTTTCAAATCCGAGGGCTTGGGCATCAGTCTGTTCGATGCCATTGAATCGCAGGACCCTACGGCGCTGATCGGTCTGCCTCTGATAGGGCTGTGCCGGCTATTGCACACCTGCGGCCTATGCTTGCCTTAAGCATCTTTCTCCAACCGATCCAGCACGGTTTTAAGATTGTCATCCAACAGCGCGTTCACCTGCATGGCCTCGCCGGACACCGGATGCTTAAAGCCCAGGCTCCGGGCATGCAGGAACATGCGCTTGAGACCCAGACTGCGGAAATAACGGTTGGCTTCCCGATCTCCGTATTTATCATCACCCGCGACCGGATGTTTCAGATGCGCAGCGTGCACGCGAATCTGGTGGGTGCGGCCGGTCATGATAGTGACTTCCACCAGCATCGCATTTTCGAATGCTTGCAGTGGCTGAAAGCGGCTTTCCGCCAACTTGCCGGTATCGGCCACCCGCACCCGCCGTTCGCCGCTTTGCAGCACATTTTTTTCAAGCGCCAACCGCACCTGCCGTTCGCCGCCGCTCCAGCGACCCGCCAGCAACGCGAGATAGCGCTTTTCCACTGCGCCTTCCCGCAAGGCGGCATGCAAAACGCGCAAGGCGCTGCGTTTCTTGGCAATGATGAGACACCCGCTGGTGTCCCGGTCCAGGCGATGCACCAGTTCCAGGGAGCGTTGCTCGGGCCGCAGGATTCGTAGGGCCTCGATCACCCCAAAACTGACGCCACTGCCGCCATGCACCGCCATGCCGGCGGGTTTGTTGATCACCAGCAGTTGTTCATCTTCAAACAGAATGGCGTTCTGCAACGCGGCCAGTTGGTGGCTTCCAGGGCGCGCGGGTGGCGTGATTTCCGCCTGGCGCACGGGTGGAATACGCACCTCATCGCCGCTTGCCAGCCGATAATCGGGCTTGGCGCGCCGGCCGTTGACTCGCACTTGGCCGGTACGCAATAAACGATAAACATGCCCCTTGGGCACACCCTTCAGCTGACGGAACAAGAAATTATCCAGGCGTTGCTGCGCCTGTTCCTCATCGATGGCGAGACGCCGGGCCCTGGGAATGAGGTTTTCCACTTAAGTTCCTGAAAATAGTAGCGTTCGGGTCGTTGTGGGAGCCGAGTTTCGCTGTTATAGTACCCGACAGGTGACCGGGCCGTGGAAAATGCAGCCTTGAGTCGCCGCCTGAGAAGCCTCCGCGTGAGGTTTTACAAGGTTTAATAGGTGGGGCTGCCGCGTTTACTCCAGCAGCTCCGTGTGTACACGACGTCGCCGGACTGAATGACCGGGTTCGAGCGCCGTTAGGACTGCGCTCCCATGCCTGACGCATGGTCACGACGCGCCGACTTGCCGCCTGGGTTGGATTTTTTTCGGCTGCTGCGCCCCCGCGGCGCCCTGTTTTGAAAGTTGCGAAATCCCGCCTGAGGGCCGTCCGGCCTACCGTGATCCTGCGCAGACCGTGGTTGAGCGTCTGCGAGAAACAACATGAAAAGAATGCTGGTGAATGCAACTCAACCGGAAGAGTTGCGCGTGGCCATGGTGGACGGCCAGAAACTCTACGATCTGGACATTGAAGTCCCCTCCCGCGAGCAAAAGAAAGCCAATATCTACAAGGGCAAGATCACCCGTATCGAGCCCAGCCTGGAAGCCTGCTTCGTGGACTACGGTTCCGAACGTCACGGCTTTCTGCCGTTGAAGGAAATCTCCCGGGTATATTTCAAACCCGGTGCCGACCTGTCCGGGCGCCTCAACATCCGCGATTTGCTGCAGGAAGGCCAGGAGCTGGTGGTGCAGGTGGATAAGGAGGAACGCGGCAACAAGGGCGCGGCTCTGACCACCTTCATCAGCCTGGCGGGACGTTTCCTGGTGCTCATGCCGAACAACCCGCGCGCCGGCGGCGTTTCCCGCCGCGTGGAAGGCGATGACCGGGATGAACTGCGCGAAGCGCTCGCTGCCCTGCGCATGCCCGACAGCATGGGCATCATTATCCGTACCGCCGGCGTGGGCCGCAGTGTCGAAGAACTGCAGTGGGATCTGGATTATCTCATCCAGGTTTGGGAAGCCATCGAGAAAGCTTCCGTAGGCCGCGCCGCTCCGTTTCTTATCTATCAGGAAAGCAATGTCATCATCCGCGCGTTGCGCGATTACCTGCGCACCGATGTGGGCGAAATTCTGGTGGATGACGCGAAGATGTATGAAGAAGCGCGCCACTTCATGGAACAGATCATGCCGCAAAGCCTTAACCGGCTTAAGCATTACGAAGACAGCGTACCGCTGTTCACCCGCTACCAGATCGAAAGCCAGATCGAAGCCGCTTTCGGCCGCGACGTGCGCCTGCCCTCCGGTGGTGCCGTGGTCATCGACCACACCGAAGCGCTGGTGGCTATTGACGTGAACTCCTCACGCGCTACCAAAGGCGGCGATATCGAGGAAACCGCCTTGCGCACCAACCTGGAGGCTGCCGATGAAGTGGCCCGCCAGTTGCGGTTGCGCGATCTGGGCGGCCTGATCGTTATCGATTTCATCGACATGGGTCCGCCGAAAAACCAGCGCGAGGTGGAAGATCGCCTGCGCGATGCCTTGAAGGTGGACCGCGCACGCGTACAGGTCGGCAGGCTCTCGCGCTTCGGCCTGCTGGAAATGTCGCGTCAGCGGCTGCGGCCTTCCTTGGGTGAATCCACCCAGGTGGTGTGCCCGCGTTGCAACGGCGAAGGCCATATCCGCGGCATCGAGTCACTGTCGCTTTCGGTGCTGCGTCTCATCGAGGAAGAGGCCATGAAGGAGCGCACCTCACGGGTGGTGGCGCAACTGCCGGTGGAAGTGGCGACCTTCTTGCTGAATGAGAAACGCCAAATCATTTCCGAGGTGGAAAAGCGCTGCGGCGTGAACGTGCTGCTGGTACCGAACCCGCACCTGGATACGCCGCGCTACGACATCCAGCGCCTGCGGGATGATGAACTGCAACAGCCGGGGGCCGTCAGCACCAGTTACAAACTGGTAACCGAGCCGGTACCGGCGCCGCTGCCCGGCGCGGAAACCAAGCATGAACCCGCGCCCGAGCCGGCGGTGAAAAGCATCACCCCCGCCAAACCGGTACCCGTCTCGCGAGCGGAAGGTCCGCAGAAACCCGGAGTGCTCACGCAGCTGTGGCGCGCGCTCTTTGGCCGCGGCGAGAAGCCGGTCGCCAGCCCGCCTCCCCGGCCGGTGCGGGACGAGCACAGCTACCGGCAGGATCGCGAACGCGGCCGTGAGCGGGGGCGTCAGCCCCAATCGGGAGCACGCCGGCATGAGCGCGACAGTCATCAGTCGCGTTCCCAGGGACGTCATCCGCCGCGCCCGCAGGAACGCACACAACCCTATCTTCAGGACCGGCCGCAGGCTCGCCCGCAACCGCGTCCCCAGGAGCGCCCACACCCGCGCCCGGCGCCGGTCGCCGAACGCACGCAACCGCTGCCGGTGATGCCGCAGGAAAACCCAACGACGGCGTCAATGAACGCTGCCCAATCGCCGCCACCCGCTACCGAGAATCGGCCGGCGGAACGCGACCAGAATCAGGGCAATCGCGGACGCGGTACGCGCCGCGGACGCCGCGGCGGACGCCGCCGGCGCCGTTACGAGGGCGGCCAGGAATCCGCCAACCGGCCGGCCAGTCCGCAGGAGAATCCGCCGCAGAATCGTGCCGACACGATTCCCAATTTTACGGGAGCACCGCCATCGGATTTGCCACCGCCGGCGCCGATCGTGACGCAGGTTGAGACCCGGCCGATGAACGAGCCTCCGTCACAGCCTATGGAGACACCGCAGCCGCGTGAATTTACCCCACGTGTAGACTCGCCGCGAATAAATCCACCCCGTGTCGATACGCCGCGGGAAGAGACGCCACGCGTAGAGACCCCGCGTATCGATACACCGCGTCAGGACCCCACCGTCCCCCTGTATCGTGCCCGCGAACAAGGCGACGCGCCGGCCACTGAAAACAGCGAGCCTAAGCCGCCGATAACCGATACCGAATCGCATTCGGAGTAGATACAGGCATCAATCATCAACCTGCCCGTTTCATGAACGGGCAGGTTTTTTTGCGCGCGCATAATCCGGAGATTGCAGGGTGATGCCCTGTTCACGGCAGAGGTATGCGAGCAGGCCCATGCTCCCCTGCTGCACCAGATCGAGTACCTGCTCGAAGCCGGTTGGACCGCCGTAATAAGGATCCGGCACTTCCTCAATCGCACAATTCTCCGCAAACGCCAGCAGCAGGTGCACGTCCGCGCGACTTGTCGCGGGACGCAGACGCTGCAGCCGGCTGAGATTGGCACGATCCATGGCCAGGATGTAATTGAATCTGGAAAAATCCTCGCGACTCACCATGCGACCACGGTGCATGCTGATGTCGATATTGCGCGTACGCGCTGCCTGAATAGCGCGCTTATCCGGCTGTTCACCGACATGGTAGTCATGGGTTCCAGCGGAATCGATGTGCAATCTCAGCTCTGGTACCAGTTCCTGATGCAATTTGCGGAATACTCCCTCGGCCGTCGGCGAACGGCAGATATTGCCCATGCAGCAGAATAAAATTGAGTGACAACTATCTTGCATGCTAATGACACTTTCGATCCAAACACGTCGATCAGTTTTTTGAAAATAGACACTCCGCGTTGGAGATTCCGGGCCAAACGGGACGAACCTCAGTGCGCGGAACGAATCACGCCACTGGGATCAGGCGATCGCCCACGCGGCTTCGAGCTTACGTGCTTGGGCCTGGGCCTCGTCCAGTTTCAGGTCACCGTGTGCCACCGCGCGCACGAACGCCTGATTGTCCCGGGCGAGCAGACCCTGCCAGGCAATACCCACTTGCCGGGCCACCTGGATGATGAGTTTGCGTTCCTCGACGGCATAATGCTCCCCCGGCCGGTTGGCACACACCAGCACCCCTTGCAACACTCCTTGCACGGTCATGGGTAATACATAGCCATCGGTGCCAAACTCGCTCGTAAGTTCCGATAAATCAATGTTCTTTTGGTCGGCGCGTGCGGCGACCAAGGCCGGATCATCAATCCTGATGTGCTCTGGATACCGCCGCTCACCGGCATGCTGCACACAGATATAGCCCTCGCTCCGCCGCTCATAGATCGCCACCCCGGGGGCATCCAGCTGCTGGTGGATTTCCAGTGCGGCGGCTTGCATGAGCTCATCCGTACGCTCATAGCGGGTACAGTTCCGGGCAAAGCGCCGCAGCGCTTTTTCCGCCAGATATTTTTTCCGGAAGAACACCTGTTCCACGATCCGGTCCAGATACATCCGCACCCGGCTGAGCACGATGCCCAAGGCCAAGGGCACGATGACCTGCAGCAGAAGGCTCGCACTGGTACCGAGCGCCGCGTGTTCGATCAAACTATTGACGGCGGCGAGGATGCCGATTACGAGCGCGGTCAGGCCGCCATATACCAGCGTGTGATCCAAGACCACCGAGACATCCACTACCCGGTGGCGCAGCACCGCATACAGGAAGCCGACGATGGCGATCGCGTACATAAAACTAAACGTTATCTCTGAGGCCGGAAAACCCAGTATCGGTGAGTTCGCTAGAAAAATACCAGCTACAAATGCCACACTACTCCACAGCATCCAGCGCAAGCGCAGGCGCTGTACCGACTCTGCATGGCGATAGCTTACGAACAGCAGTGCGACCGGGACGAGGAAACTGGCGGTCAAGGCAAAACCATACTGGGACCGCAACAATTCCGCCCAGCCCGTGGAGACGAAGATGCTCAGTCCACCCAGCTCTTGGGCAGCCCCCACACCGAGCAGCAGGAGAAAGCTCCCGCGCCAGAGCGCCCGCGTCTGCGGGGTGAGCGCACTGCTTACCATGGACTCCACCAGGATGTAGAAGCCAACCCGCGCGAGCAGGTAAAGGATAATCGATCCCAGCGCGACGCTCAGCCCGGGCATCCCGTCGGACGATACATTATGAACTGCTATGCCGGCCAGAAAGGCGATCGCCCAGAGCGCCAGACCTGCGGAGGCCCGGTCGCGACCGCGCCACAGGGCGAGCAGCGCAATTGCGCTGAGCAGTAAATAGAAACAAAGCAATGCCCACTCAAACCACCGCACACCGGTGTCGGTGCTGCGATTCACACTCGTGACCGGGACGGTGACCCATGCCCCATCCCGGCGGATCACAAACCCATAGGTCCGCCCCAGCGGGAGGTTGTATCCCTGATTGTAGATAATGGCGATCGCGATGCGGGTCGAGCGCGGCAAAGCGGCGAGATCAATCTGATCGCCTGCTTCTATCCCCGATGGCAGAGAAACGCCCGCGATCGGTTCAATGACACCGGTATGCGCATCCACTATTTTGAGCGAAAACGGCAGCGCCGTAGCCCTGAATGTCATAAAACCGTTATATGCACAGGCCAGCACGACCAAAACCGTGAGCAGGATCAAAAGCCCGTAACGACGAGGCATGGCAATCTCCTGTTAGCGATATACCGAAGCAGTCTAGTACTGGAAGCTATCTTGCCAAAACCATAACTACCCAGACTGTCCGCTGCCATCAGCTATCCTGCAACAGATGCGCCACGCGCTTGAGATCTTCAGGCGTATCCACGCCCGGCCCCGGCAGTTCGCGCGCGATATCCACTGCGATCTTCATACCCAGCCACAGGGCACGCAGTTGCTCGAGTTTTTCCAGCTGTTCGGCCTCACAGGCGGGCGCGGCCGCCAGCCGGCGCAGCTCGCTTACCCTGTAGGCATATAGGCCGATATGCCGCAGTGAGCCCTGCCAGTGTTGCTGCGAGGCCAGCCCGGTGGTTGCGCCTTCGCGGTTCCAGGGGATGGGAGCGCGGCTGAAATACAGCGCATTACCGGCCTGATCCGATACCAGTTTGACCACGTTTGGGTTCAGGTAATCTTCCAGGCTGTGGATGGGCGTACACAGCGTCGCCAGCTGCGCATCCTCGCGGGCATCCAACAGTTGCGCCACCTGCTGAATGTTCGCCGCCGGCATCAGCGGCTCGTCGCACTGCAGGTTCACCACGATTTCATCGTCATCCCAGTTGAGACGCGTAACCACCTCGGCGATGCGGTCGGTGCCGGAAACGTGCTCCCTGCGGGTCAACTCTGCCCGGAAGCCTGCGGCCGTGCAGATGTCAGCGATGCGCCGGTCATCGGTGGCTACCAGCACCTGTCCCGCGCCGCTGTCCCGCGCCTTCTCGCAGGCATGCACGATCAGTGGTTTGCCGAGCAGATCCGACAATGGCTTGCCGGGCAACCGTTGTGATGCCATGCGCGCCGGAATCAGTACTGCAAAGGGCATTCAGACTTCCTCATCCGGTTTGAGCTCGCGGGCTTCGTCTTCCAGCATCACCGGGATGCCGTCACGGATGGGATAGGCCAGCCGGTCAGCCTTGCAGATCAACTCACTCTCGGTTTTGCGATAGAGCAGTGGACCCTTGCACACAGGGCAAACCAAAATTTCCAGCAGCTTGGCATCCATTCATCCCTCCTTAATGCTGATTCACGGGCGTTACGCCCTGGCTCATTAATTGCTGCCGCACGGAATTCAAAATACGTGCGGCGTCTTCCTCGGCAAATTCCACGTTTGCTGGCACATACCAGTGACGCGGCAGGTGCAGACTGCGGCATTTTACCGCGTCCTTTTCGGTCATCAGCACCGGCGTGTCGTCGCCGAAAGTCAGGTCCGCCTCCGACAATTCCGCATGATCCGGCAACGCCCGGCCGTCCACCCGCAAGCCGTATTTCCCGAGGGCCTCAAAAAATTGCTGCGGATGACCGATACCCGCCACCGCATGCACCTGCCGGCCGGCAAATTCAGCCAATGGCCGGGACGACCCGTCTGACATATTGACGGCATGTTCCAAAGACAAACGCAGTGCCAGTGCACCCGCAGGCAGGGCGGCGTTCATGGTCGAATCCATCTTGCAGATCACAAAATCCGCCTCCTTCAGCCGCGCCGTGGATTCGCGCAGCGGACCGGCGGGCAGCCGCCAGCCGTTCCCTAAGTAGCGCCGGCCATCCAGCAGGATGACCGACAGGGTACACGCCAGGCGGTAATGTTGCAGACCGTCGTCGCTGATAATCACGTTGACCGGATTCTCTTTCAATAAGTTCTGCGCTGCTTGCACGCGGTTTGGTCCTGCCATCACCGGAACCTGGGTTCGTATTGCCAGCAGTACGGCTTCATCGCCCGCCAGCATAGGATCGGTCTGCGGCGTGACCGCTAACGGCCAGTGCTTCGATTGGCCGCCGTAGCCACGGGTGATGATGCCGGGACGGTAGCCTTGCTTCTGCAGCGTCTGCGTAAGCCAGATGACGAGTGGTGTCTTGCCGGTGCCGCCGATGGTGATGTTGCCCACCACGATGACCGGGACCGGCAATTCCACCACCGGAAGAATGCCATGCCGGTAGCACCAGCGGCGCAGAGCGGTGAGTGCCGCAAACACACCGGCCAGTGGGATAAAAAACCAAATGGGTCTTTGTCCATACCAGCGCCGCAACAGCCAGGCGTGAATTTTTTGGCGTGCCATGGCGTCCTGCAAATATCAGGCCACAGCGGTTTCACGGAACTGCATGTGATAGAGCATGGCATAGTGGCCGTTGTGCGCCAGTAATTCGGCGTGCCGGCCGCTCTCCAGGATACGCCCCTGATCCAGCACGATGATGCAATCGGCGCGTTCCACCGTGGACAGGCGGTGCGCGATCACCAGCGTGGTGCGCGTGCGCATCAGTTTCTGCAGCGCCGCCTGGATGTGGCGCTCTGACTCGCTGTCCAGGGCGGAAGTCGCTTCATCGAGAATCAACAGCGGCGCGTCCTTGAGCAGCGCGCGGGCAATGGCGATGCGTTGCCGCTGGCCACCGGACAGCAATACGCCGCGGTCGCCGACCCGGGTCTCCAGGCCCTGCGGCAACTGCTGGATGAACTCCATGGCGTAAGCGGCTTCGGCTGCCGCGATAATGTCGGCTTCGGAACGTTGCCCCAGGCTGCCATAGGCGATGTTGTTGCGGATGCTGTCGTTGAACAGCAGCACATCCTGGTTCACCATGCCGACCTGCTCGCGCAGGTCGTGCAGACGATATTCCCGGATATTGCGGCCATCCAGCAGGATGGCACCGCCGCTGGGATCATAGAAACGCGGCACCAGTCCCACCAGCGTGGATTTGCCGCTGCCGGAGCGGCCCACCAGCGCCACGGTTTCGCCCGGCTGCGCCTTGAAAGAGATGTCCGTCAGCACCTCGCCCTTGGCCGGCGTGTAGGCGAATGTCAGGTTCTGAAATTCGAGCGCGCCGCGTGTGCGGCTCAGCGGCAATGGTCCGCCCCGGGTTTCCATTTCTTCGTCCAGCAGCTCGAAAATGCTCTGACCCGCGGCGATGCCTTTCTGCAAGGGAGCATTGATATCCGTCATGTGCTTGAGAGGCGCAGTTATCAGCAGCATGGCGCTCAGGAAAGAGCCGAAGGTTCCCACCGACACTACCGCCAACATGGACGGCAGCGTGGCAAAGTAAATGACCAGTGCCATGCCGCAACCCGCCAGCAGCTGGATAATGGGACTGGAGCCGGCATTCACCAGCATCAGTTTCATGTTCAAGTAACGATTATGCTCATTGACCTGTTCGAAATGCTGCGTTTCCTGCTGCTCTCCGCCGAATAGTTTCACCACCCGGTGACCGTTGATAACCTCCTCCGCCACCCGCGTGACATCCCCCATGGAATCCTGGATGCGCGAGCTGTAGCGCCGGAAACGACCGCTGATATAACGTACCAGCAGTGCGATCAGCGGTCCCAGAACCAGGATGAAGATGGACAGTTTCCAGTTCAGGTAGAACATCAGGCCGATGAGTCCCACGATGGTCAGGCCGTCGCGAATCAGCACGGTAATGGCATTGGTGGTGGCTTCCGCCACCTGCTCGATATTGTAGGTGAGCTTGGAAATCAGCATGCCTGCGGAGCTGGCATCGTAATAACGTGCCGGCAACCGCAGCAGCTTCCCGAAGGCCTGGGCCCGCAGCGTCTTGATCACGCTACGACCTACCCAGCTTATGAAATAGGCGGCGAAGAATCCGGACAAACCGCGCACTATAAACAATGCGATCACCAGCAACGGTATCAGGCGGATACTGCCGGGATCATGCTGCACGAAACTCCTGTCCAGCAGCGGTTTGACGAGCGCGGCAAATGCCGGCTGGGTCACCGCATAAACGATCATGCCGAGTATCGCCAGCGAGAAGATTTTCCAGAACGGCAGTACGTAAGCCAGCAGCCGGCTGTAAACACGCACCACGCCTTTGTCCTGCCGCAGCGCGCTCATGTCATTGTTGCGCCGCCGGCTTGGTCGTGAGGATTTGCAGTTGCGTGAAACCCAGATCCCCGGCCACATCCATGACTGTCACCACCGACTGATTACTGGAACGTGCGTCGGCGCGCAGGATGATGGGCAGATCACGCCGCTTACCAGTCACTGCCAAGATCGCGGCGCGCACCGCATCCGGACTGGTGCCTGACACGGCTTTCTGGTTGATGTAGTAATGACCCTGGGCGTCAATGGTCACCTCAACTCCGGCCAGCGGTTGCGGGGATGGAGCGACGCTGGCGGTGGGCAATTCCACCGTGAGACTGGTATTTTGGATGAAATGCGTGGTCATCATGAAGAACACCAACAGCATGAGCATCACGTCCACGAAGTTGATGATGTTAAGCTCCGGCTCCTCCCATTGGCGTGAACGCAGCTTCATGCGCGGGCCTCGCGAACCTTCCTGGGTTTTGCCGGATGTTCAGGTTCCTGGGCGTGGTCAGCCTCGCGCACGGCATTCATGAGGCGCATGGTCTCGCGCTCCATACGCACCACCAAATCATCCACCTTGCCTCGCAGATAGCGGTATGGGATGTATGCGATTATGGCTACGGTCAGTCCAGCGACAGTGGCAATCAATGCCTGCGAGATGCCGCCTGAAAGGACTTCTGGATTGCCCAAGCCGGCGGTGGAAATCCGGGCAAACACATGGATGATGCCGAGCACGGTGCCGAGCAATCCCAATAGCGGCGCAATGCTGTAGACCGTACCCAGTGCGTTGAGATAGCGGCCCAGCTCGTGCACCACGTGCCGGCCGGTGTCCTCAATCGCTTCGTTCATGACCTCACGCTGTGCATGACGATATTCGAGTCCGGCGGCCAGGATGCGTCCCAGCGGCGAACCGGCGCGCAAGGCCTCAAGGCGGTCATCGTCCAGCTCACCATTCTTGAGCCAATTCCATACCTGGGCAGCCAGATGTTCGGGAGCCACGCGCCTGGTCTGCAGGGTCCAGAGACGTTCCGTGACGATGGCGACCACCGCGATGGAACAGAGGATGAGCGGGGCCATGAGCCAGCCGCCGGACTTGATGATTTCAAACATGCAGGACGCACATCCGGTATTGATTCCAGGGCATCATACTGGATTTTGCCTGCCGGGCGAACGCTCAAAACCGCTCACTGAGCGGTCCAGAAATGCGCCCCATCGAGCCGCCAGCGGCTGACAACTTCCGGCTTCCGTCCCGGCCACAGGCGGATTTCCACCGCACCTGCCGTGGAGGTATCCAACAGTTCCGCACCGGCATTGCGATAGGCCGCCGTCACCCGGGGCTTGGGAAAACCCCAACGGTTGCGATAGCCCACCGAGAACAACGCGAACCGCGGTGACACGGCTTTGATAAAACCATGCGTCGATGAACTCAGGCTGCCGTGATGGGGCACCACCAGCACATCGCTGGCAAGCGCGTGATTTTCAAGCCTCAGCAGACGCTGCTCGCCATCACGCATGAGATCACCCACCAGCAGGGCACTGCCGCCCGCACCCTTCACCCGCAGAACACACGATGCGTTATTGCCCACCGCCGGCTCATCCACACCCGGAGCAAGCATTTCGAAACGCACCCCATCCCATTCCCAGGATTGTCCGCGCCGGCAGGCTTTCGTGCCCGCAATCCGGGCGACTTCCCCCGAGAGCACCGGCATGCGCGCATAGGCGGCGCGCAGACTCCGCAGGCCGCCCGCATGATCGTTGTCCGCGTGGCTCACAATAGTCAGATCGGGTGCCTTGATGCCGCGGCCCTGTAACCACGGAATCACCACCAGTTGACCGGTATCGGAATCATCGGAGTAGGCGGGACCGGTGTCATACACCAGCGTATGCCGCGTGGTGCGCACCACCGCGGACAACCCCTGACCCACATCCAGCAATGTCAGGTTAAAACCAGCCGCTGGAATTCCAGATGCGGTGGGCAAAAACAAAGGCAATAACAGAATGACGCCGAGCCAGCGGGCCGGCATTTGCTTTGGCAGCATCAGCCACAGCGCGCCGATGGCCGCCACCCCCACCATCATCAGCGAGGGTTCGGGCGTGGCCAGGTGCGCTATCGGCATACTTGCGAGATGCTCCAACAACGGCCAACTCAGCGACATCACGCCCGTGGCCAGCTTAAGCACCAGAACTCCTGCCCAAGGCCAGATGCCGAGAAACCCCACACCCACCAGCACCAAGGGCACCACCACCAAGCTGTACACCGGCACCGCCACCAGATTCGCCAGCGGCGCCACCAGCGTGACGCGATGGAAGAAAAACACCAGCAACGGCAGCAAACCGATACCTACCGCCCATTGGGTGCGCAGCAACTGCATGACTTTGCCGTGACTCACATGTAGGCGATTGCCAAAGACATAAAAAATTGCCGCCACCGAGGCGAACGACAGCCAGAATCCGATGTCGCCCGCCGACAGGGGATCCAGCAGCAACACCGCCAATAGGGCTAAGCCCAGCACATCCACCGCCCGCACGTGCCGGCGCAGCAAGCTCGCACCGGCTACCGCCGCCAGCATGATGAGCGCCCGCTGCGTCGGCACCGAAAATCCGGCCATGGCTGCATACAAGGTGGCGCTAAGCAATGCTCCCACTGTAGCCGCCAATGTCACCGGCAGGCGCGCGCATAGCCAGGCGCTGCGGCGCCAGGCAAACCGGATCAACAGGAATACCAGTCCCGCCATCAGACTGATGTGCAAACCGGAGATAGAGACCAGGTGGGCGGTGCCGGTTTCCCGGAACACACGCCATTGTTCGCGGGAAATGCCGCTCTCGTCGCCGATGACCAGCGCCGCGGCGAGACCCGCGAAGGCATCGTCCGGCAGTGCCTGTCGCATGCTGCTCATCACCCGCGCACGGGCGCGCAGCAGCGGGAAGCGTGGCGCATCCTCAAGCAGCGCGCCCCGGTCACCCACCACGTAACCGGTAGCGCCTAGGCCGTGGCGAAACAGCCAGCCTTCATAATCGAATCCTCCGGGGTTCATGTAGCCGCGTGGCTGTTTCAGCCGCGCCGTGAAACGCCAATGCTGTCCGGGTCGGGGTAATTCCGCAGTCCTTGACCAGCCGAGTCGAATGTGGCCGGGGATACCCCTGCCCGGCGGCCGGTCATCCAATTGTTCGACGGCGAATTCGAAACTCAGGTAGTCTGCTTTAATCCTGGGAATCGAGGCGACCCAGCCGCTGACGGTCACATTGCGGCCTTCCAGGGCCGGCGCGAGACGCACTGCCAGTTGATTCTGAGCGCACCACCAGCACCAGCCGGCACCGATGAATACGAATATAAGAATGCGCGTCGGCCGCCACAGGCAGGCCAGCGCCGCCAACGGCAGGCTGACCAGCATGAGCATTGGGCCCGAAGGCAGCGTCGGCAGCCCCAAAACCACCAACACCCCCAGCAGCATCGCGATCCCTGCGATTCCCATGATTTCGTCCCAGCCCATGGACAGTGGATAATGGACGCATCCGGCCCAGCCAGGCAGCGGATTAAACGTCCATCAACCCGCTAATTTTATAAACCTGTTCTGATAGGCTTGCAAACCCGGCAACCACTCACCCATCCGGTTTCTAAAACGCGCCCAGGAGCATTTCCGGCCTCATGCCACGCAAATTCCTCAACAAGCTGATGCCGAACCAGCAGAAACTGCACCAAAAGCTCAGCAATAAATGGTATGTGCGCCCCTTCCGGAAAGTCCTCTATGACCCTTTGCTTTGGCACGTGAACCGCCGTGGCAGTTGCGGTGCGGTGGCCTTGGGGCTGTTCATCTGCTGCCTGCCGATTCCAGGTCACACACCGCTGGCGGTGTTAGGCGCGATCTACTGGCGCCTGAACCTGCCGCTGGCAGCGGTCGCCGTCTGGTTCAACAATCCCTTCACCTTTGGCGCCATTTACTATTTCAGCTACCGGCTGGGAGCCGATTTGCTGCAACTCAAGCCGCATCATTTCCCGCCTCAACTATCGCTGAGCTGGATGCTGGGGGAATTCTCCCGCATCTGGGAACCGCTATGGCTGGGCTGCATCATCGTGGGCATCGTGCTTGCCGTCATCGGTTATGTGATGCTCAACATTGCCTGGCAGTTATCCATCCGCCTGCGCTGGTACCGCCGCCAGCAAGCACGCGCTCACAGCAACACCATCAAATAATCCAGGCTTGAGAAGCGCAATCAGGTACGCAATACACCGTCCTCCAAATGCAGCACCCGCTCCATGCGCTCCGCCAATCGCAAGTCATGGGTCACCAGTACCAGACTGGTGTTGAGGTCGCGATTAAGCTCCAGCATGAGGTCGTAAACCTGCTCGCCGGTACGCGCGTCCAGGTTGCCGGTGGGTTCGTCGGCCAGCACCGCCGCCGGTCTATGGATCAACGCGCGGGCCACGGCGGCTCGCTGGCGTTCACCGCCGGATAATTGTCCCGGCTTGTGGTCCAAGCGTTTCCCCAAACCGACGCGTTCCAACAGGCTCTTGGCCCGCTGCCGGGCTTCCGCCACCTGCACACCGCCGATCAGCAGCGGCATGGCCACATTTTCCACCGCCGTGAATTCCGGCAGCAGGTGGTGAAACTGATACACGAAACCCACGGCACGATTGCGTAATAAACCGCGGGCGGCATCATTCAGATGGTTGATGGATTCGCCTGCCACCCGCACTTCGCCGCGCGTCGGCAGATCCAGCCCTCCCAGCAGGTGCAGCAGGGTACTCTTGCCGGAGCCCGAGGCCCCCACGATGGCGACGCGTTCACCCGCCGTCACGGATAAATCTACGCCGTTCAGCACTTCCACCACATTACCGGTCTCGGTGAAATGCTTGACCAGGCCCTGACAATAAATGACCGCGGCATTGGCATCGCCGGCTGCCCTGATATCGGTGCTGCTATTCATATCGCAGCGCCTCTGCCGGCTGGGTGTGGGCTGCACGCCAGGCAGGATAGAGGGTGGCCAGGATCGTCAACACAAACGTCGAGAGGGTGACCTTGAGCACATCACTGACATAAATATCCGAAGGCAGGTTACTGATGTAATAAACACTGGCGGGAAATATCTGGACATGAAAGGCATGCCGGGCGAATTCGAGAAGATTATTGACGTTATGCGCCAACAGAATACCTAGAATCAGGCCCAGCAAGGTCCCCAGAAAACCGATCAGTGTTCCCTGCACAATGAATACACCCATGATGCTCTTGGGTGTCATGCCCAGGGTGCGCAGAATGGCGATATCCGACTGCTTATCCGTGACCGCCATGACCAGGACGATGATGATGCTGATGGCCGCCACCAGATCGATCAGCGAAAGGATCACGAACATCACGGTTTTTTCTATGGCGATGGCGGTCCACAGATTCGCATTCTGTTGCGTCCAATCACTGATGTAATAATTGCCGTTGAACATCGTCACCAGCCGGCGCGCAATCTCCGGCGCCAGTAGGTTGTCGTCCAACTTGAGGCGCACACCGGTGACCGCGCTGCCCATGGCGTAAAGCGTCTGGGCGTCCTTGAGGCTGATCAGCGCCAAAGCGCTGTCGTATTGATAAACACCGGCGTAAAAGATTCCTGCCACCGTAAAGCGCCGCAGGCGTGGGATGATGCCCGCGGGTGTCACGTTGCCCTGGGAAATCAGCATGATGACCTTGTCGCCAGGCCCCACGCCCAGGGAATAGGCCAAGTCTTTGCCGAGGATGATGTTGTAACTGCCCGGCTTGAGATCATTGAGGCTGCCGCTGATGAGCTTTTTACCCACATCCGAGACCCTGGTATCGTCACCGGGAAGGATGCCGCGCACCACGGTGCCGCTCATGTTGGCGCCATTGGCGAGCATGGCCTGGTCTTCTATGTAAGGCGCCGCGCCGGTCACATGCGGCATACCCTGTACTTTTTGCATCACCGCTCGCCAATCAGTGAGCTTGCCCGCGAAGCTGGATATGGTAACGTCGGATACCATACCCAGGATGCGTGTGCGCAACTCATTCTGAAAACCATTCATCACGGATAACACCGTGATGAGCGCCATCACGCCGATAGCAATCGCTATCATGGACATGGACGAAATGAAAGAGATAAATTGGTTGCGGCGCTTGGCGCGAAAATAGCGCAAGCCCACAAACAGCGGCAACGGTCGAAACATGGGCGTGCATTAAAACACAAAAGGATGGCTTATTCGATATTCACGGGCACCATTCGGTACAGCACCAGTTCCTCGGGCGTGATGCGCGCCACACACGCACAGACTTCCACACCACGTTGCAGGGCTTGCCGCAGGGTCTGTCCATACACCCGATCGATGGCATCGGCGGGACGGACTTCCCGCACATCATCTCGCTGCACACAAAAACACAACATGGCGCGCTGGCCGTGTTGCACCTTGAGCATCAACTCCCGCAAGTGACGGCTGGCACGCTCACTGATGGTATCCGGGAACAGCGCTATTCCGCCGCTCACGGCGGCCGTGACGTTTTTCACTTCCAGGTAACAGTCGGCGTGCGCGGCGTGGCCGGATAACAGAAAATCCACCCGGGAGCCCGGGGCAACGGCTACCTCGGTCCGGAGGTCGGTATAGCCCTTGAGTCCCGGAATCAGGCCCGCGCCAATGGCCTCACGTACCAGGCCGTTGCTGCGGCCGGTATGGAGGCCCACCAGCACACCGGCCTCGGTCTCCACCAACTCCCAGGTCCAGCGGTACTTGCGGGCCGGGTTTGCCGCCAGACTCAGCCACGCGCGGCTACCGGGCCGGTCGCAGCCCAGCATGGCGCCGGTATTAGGGCAATGGACCGTGAGGCGCTGACCGTCTGGAAATTCCATATCCGCCAGGAAACGCTTATAGCGACGCAACAGCCGGACCTCCGCTAACGATGACTCAAATCGCATGGGAGGGCCTGATGAGCCGGGTTCTCAAGGAAATCATGTAAGCTAGTGCCTTAAAAGACTTTTTAGCCCCATATTCCGGTGCTATATTAAGACGACTACTTGGACCGGGGGAGACCCGATATGGGGCGTTATCTTCGACTTGCCATCCTGACCGCCGGCCTGTGGGTTTGCGCGGCTGCAACCATGGCTGATAACCCGGCCGCCTCGGCTCAGTCAGCCCCGGCCGCCGCCACCGCCACCCATGCCTTGGCTGCCGCCACCGCGGCTCAACTGGCAGCTGCACAACCAGCCACAGTTACGGCGCCAGCGGCCGCCACGGTCACGTCAGTACCGGCAGCGTCTACAGCCCCGGCTACCGCCAGCGCCGCCATACCGGCACAGGCAGCAAATTCCGGCCCCTCCCTGCCCACCCGTGGCATGAGCATGGCGAATGTAGAACATATTTTCGGCGCACCTCAGGAGAAGCTTCCGGCAGTACCGGACCCCGGCACCAAACTGCATCCACCCATCACCCGCTGGATCTACCCGGGCTATGTGGTGTATTTCGAATACAATTACGTCGTGCATACGGTGCTGAAAAAACATCCCTTCGCGGACAGCGGCCATAGCGGCAACTGACCGCCTGTTACCAAGGATCCACGAAAGCGCCCGGCAGAAGCCGGGCGCTTTGTATCTGACGCCATCTTATGAGTATCCGATACCACTTGCCTCCCGAATGGGCGCCCCAAAGCGGCGTCATGCTCACTTGGCCACGCAGCGACGGGGACTGGAGCCCGGATTACGCCTCCGTGGAACGTTGCCATACCCAGCTTGCGAAAGAGATCAGTCTGCGGGAACACGTGGTCATTGCCTGCATGGATGCGTTGCATGCCGACAAAATCCGCCGCCTGGTGAAAAATGCCGGTGGACGCGTCGAGCGGCTGCGCCTGTTCGCGCTGCCCTCCAACGATGCCTGGGCCCGGGATCATGGCCCCATCACGGTGTTGGAAGACGGCAGGCCCACGCTGCTGGATTTCATCTTCAACGGTTGGGGCAATAAATATCCCCATGGTTTTGATGACGAAATTACCCGCAAACTGCACGGCCTGGGGGCCTTCGGCGCCGTCCCCCTGGAAAGTTTCCAGCTGGTATTGGAAGGCGGCAGCATCGAGGTGGACGGCACCGGTACATTGCTGACCACGGAAAGCTGCCTGCTCAACCCGAATCGCAATCCTCACCTGCAACGGAAACAGATTGAGTCGGAACTGCGGCGTCTGTTCGGGGTGGATCGCATCCTGTGGCTCAAACACGGCGCCATTGACGGCGACGACACTGACGGCCACATCGATACCCTGGCGCGGCTCTGCGATCCACACACCATTGCCTACCAGACTTGTGATGATAAAAACGACCCCCATTTTGCAGAGCTCAAGGCCATGGAAAATGAACTGCGCGGCTTGCGTCGCCAGGACAACCAAGCCTACACGCTGGTGCCCCTGCCCTGGCCGGCTGCGGTGTACGATCACACCGGCCGGCGGCTGCCCGCAACCTATGCCAATTTCCTCATCATAAACGGTGCGGTGCTGGTGCCGACCTATAATGATGCGGCCGATGCGGCGGCTGTGGCGGCCCTCAAGCCGGTGTTCCCCGGACGCGATATCCTGCCAATCATGTGCCGGCCGCTGATTTACCAGTATGGCAGTCTGCATTGCGTCACCATGCAGCTCCCGGCAGGTGTGATTCCGGAAATTAACTTAACATGAAAAAACAGAAAGCTCTTGCGGTGGGTCTGGTGCAGCAAAGCTGTAGTGCTGATCGCGGCCGTAATCTTGCGGCGAGTATCAAAGGCATCCGGGAAGCCGTCGAACGCGGCGCCAAACTGGTGTTGTTGCAGGAGCTGCACACCGGCCTGTATTTCTGCCAGGCGGAAGACACCGGGATATTTGATCTGGCTGAGTCCATCCCCGGCCCATCCACAAAAGAGCTGGGCGCAGTGGCTAAGGAGCTGGGCGTGGTCATCGTCGCTTCTTTGTTCGAGCGGCGCGCAGCGGGCATCTATCACAATACCGCGGCGGTCATCGAGAACGATGGCACTCTGGCCGGCATCTACCGCAAGATGCACATCCCGGACGATCCCGGCTATTCCGAGAAATTTTATTTCACCCCCGGGGACCTGGGGTTCCGTCCAATTCAAACCTCCGTGGGCAAATTGGGCGTGTTGGTGTGCTGGGATCAGTGGTATCCGGAGGGCGCCCGTTTGATGGCGCTGGCGGGTGCGGAACTGCTGCTCTACCCCACCGCTATCGGCTGGACCGACGAAGACGATGCGGCTGAACAGGCACGCCAGCGGGATGCTTGGATCACCATTCAGCGGGCCCATGCGGTAGCCAACGGCCTGCCGGTAATGGTGTGCAACCGCACGGGCATCGAGCAAGATCCATCCGGCCGCAGCAACGGTATCCGTTTCTGGGGCTCGAGTTTTATCTGCGGCCCCCAGGGAGAGATCCTGGCACAAGCCGCTACCGATACCCCCAGGGTGCTGACCGCTGATGTGGACTTGGCGCGTTCCGAAGCCGTGCGCCGCATCTGGCCGTATCTGCGGGACCGGCGCATTGACGCCTACGGCGACCTGCTGAAGCGCTTCCGCGATTAGGTTTATACAAACCGGCAAGGGATTGCCGCCACGAATTTTATAGCCTCACCCCGCGCGCCGGGGTGGGTGCATTTGTGCATTTGAAATCATGAATACGCAACTTCTGACAAGCCTATTGCCCAACACAGCACATCCTTCAGTGCGCTGGGGGCGTCTGTACGGCAGCAGCGCCAGCCTGGCTTTGGCCGAGGCTGCACAACAAGCCGATGCGCCGCTGCTATTGGTAACACCCACGGCCCGCGAAGCCGAGCGCATGCTGGCGGAACTGCGTTTCTATCTCGGCAAGGAGGCGCTGCCGGTGAGGTTTTTCCCGGACTGGGAAACGCTGCCCTACGACACCTTCTCCCCTCATCAGGACATCATCTCCGAGCGTCTTGCCACGCTTGCACTGTTGCCTGATATGCGCCGCGGGGTGGTAATCATCGCCGCGGCCACCCTCATGCAACGCTTGCCGCCGCCTGCTTACCTAGCGGGCAACGCTTTCCTGCTCAAAGTGGGGGAACGGCTGGATCCGGAAGCCATGCGTCAGCGGCTCACCGCTGCCGGTTACGCTTCCGTCCCGCAAGTCATGGAGCATGGCGAGTTCGCGGTGCGCGGCGCCTTGCTGGACATCTTCGCGATGGGCAGCCCCACGCCCTTCCGCATTGATCTCTTTGATGAAGAAATCGAAAGCATCCGCCGTTTCGATCCCGAAACCCAGTTGTCTCAGGAACCGTTCCAGGAAATACGGCTGCTGCCGGCACGCGAGTTTCCCCTGGACGAAGACGGCATCCGCGGATTCCGCCGGCGTTATCGTGCGCGTTTCGAAGGCGACCCGCAGAAAAATCCTGTCTACCGCGACGTCAGCAACGGTCTTGCACCAGCCGGTATCGAATACTATGCGGCGCTATTTTTTGACCAAAGTGCCGGCTTTTTCGATTACTTGCCAGCCGATGCAATCGTCGCATTGCTGGAGGATATTCATGGAGCTGCCGCACAAACCTGGATGCAGATCGCGGAACGTTACGAACAGTATCGTCACGATATCGAACGCCCGCTGTTGCGCCCCGATGAACTATGGCTGCCGCCGGAAACCATCGAAATCACACTGGCCTCACGGTCGCGCATACAGCTGCAAAACTTTGAATCCCCGGATAAGAGCGCCATGAATTTTGCCACCGCCGCGCCGCCGCCACTCAGAGTGGAAAGTCGTGCCGCAGAACCGGTGGAGAAACTGCTGCAGTTTCTCCAGAATTTCCCAGGACGCGTGCTGTTCGCGGCGGAATCCGCCGGCCGGCGTGAATACCTGCTGGAACTGCTGACGCGTCGTGGCCTGAATCCAGTATCCGTGGAGGATTGGCCAGCGTTTCTCGACAGCGACGCCCGCATCGCCTTGTGCATCGCGCCCTTGGAACGCAGCCTGTTACTGACGGAAGCCGGAATTACCCTCATCGCCGAAGAACAACTATTCGGCCAGCGCGCCCGTCAATCGAACCGGCGTAGCAACAGCCGCGACCCCGGAAACATCATCCGCGATCTGGCGGCGCTTGCGGAAGGCGCGCCGGTGGTGCACCAGGAGTACGGGGTCGGCCGTTATCTGGGCTTGCAGCTTCTGGAACTGAACGGCATCGAGACGGAATTCCTGATGCTGGAATACGCCGGCGGCGATAAACTTTACGTGCCGGTTTCTTCCTTGCATCTCATCGCCCGCTACAACGGCAGTGCGCCTGACACCGCACCCCTGCACCGCCTGGACAGCGATCAGTGGCTCAAGGCCAAGCGTCACGCTGCCGAGCAGGTCAGGGACGTGGCAGCGGAACTGCTGGATATTTATGCGCGCCGCGCCGCCCGCGAAGGCCATTCCTTCAAATTCGCCGAACTGGATTACCAGGCGTTCGCCGAGGACTTTCCCTTCGATGAAACCCCGGACCAGTTCACCGCCATCAACAGTGTCATCGGTGACATGACCAAGGGCATACCCATGGATCGGGTGGTATGCGGCGACGTCGGTTTTGGCAAGACCGAAGTCGCCTTGCGCGCCTCCTTCGTGGCGGTTCAAGGGGGCAAACAGGTGGCGCTGCTGGTGCCCACCACCCTCTTGGCCCAGCAGCACGCCCAGACCTTCCACGATCGCTTCGCCCACTGGCCGGTGCGTATCGAGGTACTGTCACGCTTCCGCACCGGCAAACAACAACACACGGTCATGCAGGACATCGCCTCCGGCAGCGTCGACATCGTTATCGGAACCCATGCGTTGCTGCGGGACGAACTGAAGTTCAAAGACCTGGGTCTGGTCATCATTGACGAGGAGCACCGCTTCGGCGTGCAGCACAAAGAACAACTCAAGAAACTGCGCGCCCAGGTAGACATGCTGACACTCACCGCCACGCCCATTCCCCGCACTCTCAACATGTCGCTGGCGGGCCTGAGGGAGCTATCCATAATCGCCACCCCGCCGGTCGAACGCCTGGCGGTCAAGACTTTCGTCAGCGAATGGCAGGACGCGCTCATCCGGGAAGCCTGCCTGCGGGAGATCAAACGCGGCGGACAAGTGTATTTCGTACACAATAGCGTGGAAACCATCGAAAAGACCGCCGCCAACCTTGCCAAGCTGGTGCCCGGTGCCGAGGTGCGCATCGCCCACGGCCAGATGCACGAACGCGAACTGGAACAGGTGATGCTGGATTTTTATCACCGGCGCTTCAACGTGCTGGTATGCACTACCATCATCGAAAGCGGCATTGACGTGCCCAGCGCCAACACTATCGTCATCCAGCGCGCCGACAAGTTCGGCTTGGCGCAATTGCACCAGTTGCGCGGCCGTGTGGGCCGTTCGCACCACCGTGCCTATGCTTACCTCATTACCCCACCCAGAAGTTTACTCACGCCGGATGCCTTGAAACGCCTGGAAGCCATCGAGTCCCTCGAGGAATTGGGTGCGGGCTTCACTCTGGCCACCCACGATCTTGAAATACGTGGTGCGGGGGAATTATTGGGCGATGAACAGAGCGGCCAGATCCATGAAGTGGGGTTTACCCTCTATACGGAACTGCTGGAACGTGCGGTGCGCGCTCTTAAATCCGGCAAAGCCGTGGATCTGGATGCGCCCCTGGATCACGGTCCGGAAATTGATTTGCACATGACGGCGCTGCTGCCTGCCGATTACGTTGACGATGTACATCTGCGCCTCACGCTTTATAAGCGCATCGCCGGCTGCAAAACTGAAGACGAGATCGAGGACCTGCAGGTGGAGATGATCGATCGCTTCGGTCTGCTGCCGCTACCCGCCAAGACCCTGTTCCGGATCGCCGAACTCAAGCTCAAGGCCTCAGTTCTGGGGGTGCGTAAGATCGAGGCCGGCCCCGCAGGCGGCCGTATCAGCTTCATCGACACCACCACGGTGGACCCAGCCACGGTTATCCAGATGATTCAACAACAGCCACAGCACTATAAACTGGACGGCAGCAACCGCCTGCGTTTCATGCTGGAACTGGACGATCCCGAGCGGCGCATCAACAGCGTCGAGGTATTGCTGGAGACACTCGCACGCAAAGCGGCGGCCGCGTGAATAATTGACGCGAAGACAGCCAATGAAAATTCCAGTTCGTGCTGAGCGTAGTGAGCGCAGCGAACGAAGTCGAAGCGCAAATGTCCTTCGACTTCGGCCTTTCGGGCCTACGCTCAGAGCCTGCCCCGGAGCAGATCCGGGGACGAACGGGGTTTTACAGTCGCAACCTAATGCGCGGTCACAGTGTTGCAGCACCCGTAGCTTGGGCTGAACGCAGCGTCGGTCGCGGGCGTGGCCGGTTCCTACGGGGAAATGCGGGTGATGGTAGGAGTCGCAGGGATGGCCCGCTCTTACGGCGGGTTTCTGTAGGAGCGGCCCATGGCCGCGACCAAATCCTTGTAGGAGCGCGCCATGCGCGCGACCGTGGCCGCGACGTTCGCGATGGCCTCAGCGGGACGACGCGGCGGCGGCGGGTTTGGAGACGGTGTCGTACTGTTTCACCAGCGCCTCGAAGCGCGGGTCGCCGTGCAGCGGCAGCCACACCGGACTGACGCTGAGGTCGTAGCAGTCAGTCGGAATGCTGGCGCAGAGCTTCGGCAACTGTTCCAGCGCGGTGTTGTTTTCGCCCAGCGCCAGTTCGAGTTGGAGCACGTCGGCCATGGAAACATGATCGAGGTCGGGGCGATGGCGCAGCGCGTCCACCGCGGCCAGCGCCCGGGGGCGCAGCTCAGGTTTCCGCAATGCCTGATAAGTCAGACGGCCGGCGTCCACCAATTGCTTATCCTCTGCGATTGCGGGATGCACCAGCTCGAAAGCTTTCACCGCCTCCTTGCCTAGATGCATTTGCGTATAGGCGAAAGCGAGATAGAACGCGGCACCAATCGCACGCGGCGAGAGCCGGTTTGCCGCCTGTGCCGCCGCCGCCATTCGCGGCCAGTCTCCCAATTTCTGATACAACCCGGCGAGGTTGAATTGCGCGAGCACGGAGTCGGGGTCGAGCAATGCACCTTCTTGAGTCTGGGCAAGCGCCTGCCTGAGCGGCAGTACGGTGGCGTATAACACGTGTGCGATCGCGTTGCTGGGATCGATCGTCAACGCCTGCTGATATTCTGCCTTGGCTTGAGCACTTTGGCGGCGTTCCAAAGCATCCGCATTTCCCAACTCAAGCAGAGCATGGACGTTGTGCGGATCCAGCGCCAGCGCCTTGTGCGCCGCCGCGCGGATTTTCGGCAGGGCTTCCTTCGCGGGCAATGTTGACATTAGTGTCAACTGCAGCCAAGTGGCAGACAGGCTGGACCAAGCGTCGGCGTAATTCGGGTCCAGTTTCAAGGCCTGTTGAAAGTAGTTCTGTGCAATCTGCGCATCTGTAGCAGTCGTAAGATTTAATGCGCTCATGCCCTTGAGGTACAGTTCGTGCGCCTGTGGGTTCAGCGTCGGCGCGGCCTGCATGCTGGCGAACTTGACCTTGAGCGCTCCCGCGATCGAACCGGTGATCTTGTCCTGCACCGCAAAGATGTTCTTGAGCGTGGCGTCGTAATACGCCGACCACAGTTGCCGGCCGCTGACGGTGCTGACCAGTTCTGCCGAGACCCGCACCGACTCGCCTTCGCGCTCGATGCTGCCGCCCAGCACGTGTGCAACGTCCAGCGCCTTGCCGATTTGCTGCGGCGTTTGCTTGCCGTTGGCGTACTTGGACGCGGTTTCCCATGCGATCACGGTGAGGCCGGTGTTCTGACCGAGCGCGTCGGTCAACTCCTCGGTGATGCCGTTGCTGAAATACGCCTGCTTGGCATCGCCGGACAGGTTGGTGAACGGCAGCACCACCAGCGTGTCGGCGGGCGGGTTGAAAACGGGCGCGGCCGGTCCAGCCGTGTTCCTGGCGGCCGCTTGCTCGGCGAGCATGCGTGCCTCATGGCGCTCGGCGAGCTTCCAGCCATAGAATCCCGAGAACACCATGGCAATCACCACCGCAACCGACAGCGTCGCGCCAAGCTTCCAGTGGAGCTTCTGCCAGGACGTATAATTGGCCGGGTCTTTCGGCTTGATCAGCATCCAGGCCAGCACCAGCGCCACCGGGAAACCGGCCAGCAGGATGATGATGACGGCCGGCAGCGCCGGCGCCATGCCGAAGGCCGGCAAGGCGCGGCTGGCGAGCTGGATCAGGAAGCCGGCGACCAGCGCATAGCCGATCGCCACCTGATACATGTGATGCTGTTTGAGACGCGCAAAGATACCCGGCGTGGCGTCTGTGGTTTGCATGAATGGCTGTGCCCCTGCGAGGGCTATAGCCTAGCGCAAAGGTGGGCGGTGCGCAGCCGGTCCAGAGACAGGCCGGTGCCAACCGAGGCTCGGCCCGCGGCTCCACGCCAGAGACGCAGCGCCGGTCTTGAGCGGGTCGAAAGGCGCGGGGCGAGCCCTGCTTTCCAGGCCAGCGGGCGTATTTCTGGCATAAAATGAACGCCCGACAGCACAAAGATATTCCCGTGAAACCGCTAAACCCTGTCTTGTTGCTCACTGCCCTGCTGCTGGCACCGCTGCACGCCGTGGCGGCGGGGACACCCGCGGGCAGCCCACCGATGCCCAACTGGTACGATGTGGAACTCATCGTATTCGGTTATACCGACCCCAGCGCCGGCTCCCTGGAAACCTGGCCAGTAAACCCCGGTATGCCCGATTGGAGCAGCGCCGTACCCCTAACTCCGAACGGCAGCGGGCTACCCTATATGCAGCTTGCGCCCTCCGGCTTCCAACTCGCGGGTGATTGGCGGAAACTCGCGCATGCTTCCGGCTACCAACCTCTGCTGCAGGTAGCCTGGACTCAACCGGCCATCGATCGTGCCAGCGCCCCCTTCGTGCGCATCGGCGTGCCACCGCCGGCTGCACCCGCCGCCGGCACCTCCTCAGCCCCTGCCGCTGCAACCAGCGCCGCACCCGGCACACCGGTCTATGGCACCGCCAGACTCAGTACCACCGGCCCTTACCTGCATTTCGATTTGGATCTGGTTTATCGCGGCGCACCGGCGAAAGTCAGCATACCCGATGCTTCGCAACCACCCGCATCGGGAAATGTCGCGCCGCTGTTCCAGTGGTACCGGCTGACACAGGATCGACGCATCGATGCCGGTAAACTGAATTATTTCGATCAGCCTTTGTTTGGAGTACTGTTGCTGGTGACGCCAAGCAAAGGGCAATAATCATTCCGGTTATGCTGGCAAATGCTCTTGCAGCGCCTCAAATATCCTGCCAGCCGCGCTGAAACGGTCAGATTTCCAATTTAAAGTCGCTACCGGCGTAATGGCGTTCAAGGGCGGCGCGTGCCTCGCGCCATTCACGGCTGGAATGCAACTCTTTCCAGGAAATCTCCTTACGGCTGCGGAGCCGTGACAAACGCCATTGACTCATGGGGTTTTTATAACCACCCATGGCCTGAATGATGCTGATCACGCCACTGCGGCTGTTGCACACAGGCAGCATGTCACAACCTGCATCCAGCGCCGCTAGGGCTCGCTTCACATAATCGCCGGCACCGGCGGCGCCACGCATGCTCAGATCGTCGCAAAAAACGACACCTTCAAAGCCAAGACGCCTGCGCAGCTCGCTCTCCACCCAGCGCTGTGAAAGGCTTGCGGGTTGCGCATTCACGACCGGATAAACCACATGCGCCATCATGACTGCCGCCAATTCGAGGCGGATGAGACGCTCGTAAGGTTTGAGATCATGATGGCGGATATCCTCCAGCGACCTCCCATCCACCGGTAATAGATGATGGGAATCCCCGCGCACCGCTCCGTGACCGGGAAAATGTTTGGCCGTAGCCGCCATACCTGCGCGTCGCATGCCGAGAACCCACGCGCGTCCCAACTCACCCACCACCTCCGCTGCATGATGGAAAGCCCGATCCCCGATCACGCTGCTTACACCGTGATCCAGGTCCAGCACCGGCGCGAAACTGATATCCACCCCCACTGCGCGCAGTTCAGCCGCCATAAGCCAGCTACTGCTTTCGGCAAGCCTACAGCTCATATTTGCGTCTTGATCGTGAAGTTGCCCAAACAATCGCGCCGGCGGCAGCAGAGTGAAGCCATCACGAAAACGCTGCACGCGGCCACCTTCCTGATCTACCGCCACCAGCAGTGGCGGTATGCGCAGAGCGTGAATGTTCTTAATCAATGCAGTGAGTTGATCGGGGTCCCTGTAATTGCGAGTAAAGAGAATGATACCGCCCACCAACGGATGATTCAGAAGTTCCCGATCTACGCTTGTGAGTTCAGTTCCAGCAACATCTACCATCAGTGGACCGATGCTCATGCCGAACCCCCGGCATGCACGAATACGGCCATGGATTCCACATGGGCGGTGTGCGGAAACATATCCAATACCCCGGCCGACAGTAATTGATAGCCGCGAGCATGCACCAGAAAACCGGCATCACGCGCCAAGGTCGCTGGATGACAGGAGATATATACGATGCGTTGCGGCAATTTGCTGCCAAAGCCTGTGAGTATTTCACGGGCTCCAGCTCGGGGTGGGTCCAACAGCAGGCGATCATAGGGTAACTGCCGCCATACGACATCGTTTTGGTCCTCAAATAAATCTGCCCGATAAAAGCTGATATTTGTCAGACCATTGCGTTCGGCATTGGCGCGAGCCCGGAGTACTAATCCCGGTTCGCTTTCGATACCTACCACCGCATTTGAAACCCTCGCCAGCGGCAGGGTGAAATTGCCTAGGCCGCAGAACAGGTCCAGCACGCGATGTTGCCGCTTTATTTGCAACTCTTCTATGGCGCGCTTCACCAGCTGCCGGTCGATTTCGCCGTTTATTTGGATGAAATCGGTGGGCTCAAAAGCGATCTCTACATTCCAGTCTGGCAGACTGTAACTCAGGCTTGTGCGTTCTGTGCCGAGTGGAATAGTGCTGCCTCGCTTGTCTGGCTGTAGATAGAAATGCAAATCATGAGTCTGCTCGAATTCAGATAGTTTTATACGATCCATCCTGTCAGGTTGCGACAAAATACGCAGTACCAGTATGGTCGCGTTCTCCCCCACGGCGACCTCGATCTGAGAAATTCGTTCGGCGATGGTAAGTTTACCTATCAACATAGCAAGAGATTCGATCAGATCCCCGATTTTCGGGTGTAAGGTTTCGCAGCGCCGTATGTTGGCAACGCGCTTACTGTGTTGCTCCACAAAACCCACGTGTACTTGCTCCGGCGAAGGCCCCCGGTGTACCGAAAGGCGTGCGTGCCGCCGATACCCCCACACAGGACCGGTAAGCGGCGGTAGTATTGCCTGCGGTTGTACGTAACCGATGCGTTTCAGGTTATCAAGCAGGGTTTGTTGTTTTGATGTTATCTGTGCGGCTGGGGCAAGATGTTGCAGGGCACAGCCGCCACAGACGCCGAAATGCTCACAATGAGGCGGCACACGCTCAATCGATTTGTTATGGATACCCAGCAGGCGGGCTTCATCGTACTCACGCCGGCGGCGAACTATGTGCAAGTCCACGTCCTCTCCAGGCAGCGCCCCCTCGATAAACACGGCCTTGCCGTTGATGCAGATAATGCCGCGTCCGTCATGAGATAGGGCTTCCACATGCCCCCGGGATACGGGGTTAAGCGCACCGCCCCGCACAATCTGCCGCAAACCCATCAAGCACCCGCCGGCTGATCAAATGCGGGGGACCACGCAGCCAAGAACTCATTGAGGTGCGGCTTGTTCGCATGAGTGAGCGCCTTTCGTACCCGTGCGCATTCATCGAGGTAGCGGCTCTGTTCAAGTCGGCCGCGCATCAATTCAAAACGCAGATATATAAGGTAGGTATTAAGCGTATCGGTCTCGCAGTAATCGCGGATACGCTCGATCTCACCAGCCAAATACGCATCCCAGACTTTGCTGCCATGCATACCCAGTTTTCCGGGCAACCCCAGCATCTGGGCGATCTCGTCCAGCGGCGCGGCGGCGCGCAACTGAAATCCGGCAAGTACATCCATGAGATCAGTGTGACGCCAATGGAAGCGGGACAGGTAATTGTTGTAGCGGAAGCCGGTCTCGGTTTCGCCCGTTTCCCAATAGCGGGGAGCGATGATGCCATGCCGCAAAGCCCGGTAATGCAGCACCGGCAGGTCGAACCCACCACCGTTCCAGGAAACCAGGTCGGGCGTGAATTTTTCGATGCCTTCGTAGAAGCGGTTGATAATTTCCGCCTCGCCGGATTCCGGTACGCCCAAGGTCCAAAGCTTGAAATCATCGCCTCGTCGCAGGGCAATTGAAATCGCCGTGATGCGGTGCAAATGCAGCGGCAAGAATTCACTGCCACCAGTTTCCTGACGACGTTGCTGGAACATGGCGCGCGCCGTGTCCTCATCCGACAGGCCTGTAAGCCCGTACAGGCGCCGGCCAGCCTCCACATCCGGAATGGTCTCGATATCGAAGGCCAGAACGTTCATACGCCACCTTGCAGCCGGGACTCGCAGTGTAGCAAACCCAATGGCAATAGGTCGAAACCTTTGACCGCTACGGAGAAAAGCCGCACCATAACGGTTCCATAAAACCAATATCCCCACATGCGGAATCATGGACATACACTCACACGCATCCGATCGCCATACCGTTTGCGGCAGCACGCCTGATCGACGGTGAATTGCATAATGATGCGGGTCAAACGCACTTCGTGGAACAGCCTTCCATGCTAAAAGGCGGCCGATATTGCCGAATCCAGCGGGTGATAGCCATTACACACTTTCACCACTGATGCCAATGATATTGCATTCTCATAGGTTACTTATTGGTTCTTCCTTGCCAAAGGAAAACACCGCTGTGATTGCGGCGGTGTATTCGAATATTGAGCAGATCGTGCAACATGCGGTGGAATTATTACAGGCAGGCAGACCTCCATCGTTTAATGGAAGTTTTTATGCTCGCTGCCTGAGTCTGCATTGCAACAATTTCCAGGCCAATACTCCCAACTTTACGTGCATGCAACTCATGCGGTTCAGAATCGTGTCACAACAGCAGGGAGCTACGCCATGATCCGCAACTGGGGTATCCGCAGCCGCGTTTTACTTTTGGCGCTCGTGCCGGTGGTGTGCTTGGGATTTGTGCTAGGCACATACTTAACGCGTGTTCGTGTGCATGATTTGCATGCCTCAGAACAGGCCCTGGGAGATACGCTTGCTACGCAGCTGGCATCGGCCAGTGAATTTGGCGTGTTCTCCAATAATGTGCGAATCCTGCGGACGCTGGCACAAGCCGTCTCCCGGGAGCCGGGGGTCGAATCGATAACCATCACTGATCGCTATGACCATATCCTCGCCCAAGTTATCCATCCTACCCGACAGGGGCGCGGACTTATAAACAATGCGACGCAGCGTATTGGCAATGAAACTGGCTTGGCGAACACCTTGACATTCACCCGGCCCATCATCCTACAATCCATTCCCGTCGGTGGATTAAACGAGTTACTAAAGAACGACGGAAAAACTCCAGTCTCGTTGGCCGGGCAATTCCAGGTACTTGGTAAAGTAACTGTGAAATTGTCAGAAGCGCATTATGCCGCACGTCAGACCCAGATTATCGTGAACGGCGGCATCATTATGCTGAGCTGCCTTGCGCTCAGCATTCTGTTGGCATTGGTGATCGGCGGCAGTGTAGCCGTGCCCATTACACGGGTAATTGAAATGGTCAGTCGCTTCAGTTCCGGCGATCATGCCACGCGCGTGCCTGAACGTTCCGGCGGTGAGATCGGCCAGCTTGAGAGTGGTATCAATCTTATGGCGGCGAATGCAGAACGCTCACAGCAGGAACTCAAAATCCAAGTGAATCAGGCCACCGCGGAACTGCGGGAAACAATGGATGAAATGGAAGTCAAAAACGTCGAGTTAGATTTGGCCCGCAAGCGTGCGTTGCAAGCAAGCCGGGCGAAATCCGAATTTCTATCCAATATGAGTCATGAGATACGCACGCCCATGAATGCTATCGTGGGATTTGCCGGGCTGCTTGCAAAAACCAGGCTCAATAAAGATCAGCGCGATTACCTGGATACCGTTCAGCACTCAGCCACCATACTACTGGCACTCATAGACGATGTCTTGGGCCTGCAGAGTCTGGAAGCGGGCAAGCCCATACAGCCCGTGGCGTTTAACCTGCGGGAGCTGCTGGAGCAAGCCATTACGTTGCTCGCACCTGAAGCATATCAGAAGGAATTGGAATTGATTTCATACCTGCCAGTGGACCTGCCCGTGAATTATATGGGCGACGCAGTCAAGATTTCGCGCGTGCTTATAAACCTTTTGAGCAACGCGGTGAAATTCACGGAACAAGGTCATGTAAAGCTCAGCGCACGTGCTATAAAAACGAGCATGCATGCAATTACGCTGCGTATCAGCGTACAGGATACCGGTATTGGCATTCAACAAGAACACATCAAAGAACTGTTCAAACCCTTCACAATGCTCAATACTGTCACCGGTCAGCGCTACTCCGGCACAGGCCTGGGACTTGCCATCAGCCGGCAGCTGATGGATGCTTTAGGTGGTACCCTGAATGTATTCAGCCGCCCAGGTGAAGGCAGTGAATTCCGCATGGAACTTGCGCTTGACCTTCTGCCTGCGTCGCCCCGTCTGCTTCCCGCCAATTCACATGGTCGGGCACTGCTCTATGAATCGCAACCCGGTATGACCACGGCCATGCAGTCAAGATTGGAAGGCTTCGGCCACACAGTGGTTGCGTGTAACAACTTTAGCAGGCTATCCACGCAGTTGCATTCGGCGACTAAAGCAGGTTTTGACTTGCTGATACTCTCCCTGAGTTATAACGAAGTTCGCGATTGCAGCAAATTTAGCGGCCTTCGGAGAGGTGGCAAGACACCCCCCATGATAGTACTCATCAATTCCCTCGAAAGCAGTGTGCAGCAAAGAATATCTAAAGCCGTGGACGGGGTGTGCTTACCCAAGTGCGTGGATACGCCTACGCTCGAAGAGAAAATACGCCGGCTGCTGCCGCGATACTCATCGGAGCAGGTGACAAAACCACGCGGACTGACCATCATCCCGCGACCGCTGATAGGCCGTAATGTACTCGTAGTGGAAGATAATCGCATTAACCGCCGCCTCATATCCTTGCAGCTTCGCGAACTGGGTGCCGATGTGATGCAAGCGGAAAATGGTGCTGCTGCGCTCGCTTGCTTCGCAGACAAACGTCCGGATGTCATCCTCTTGGATATGCGACTCGGACGGGAAACCGGCCTGGAAGTGGCCAAAAAACTCGTCCAGGCTGCGAAGGAGTACCCAGTCCCTATTCTCATGCTCTCCGCGACCCGCGAAGAAGTATCATTTGAAGTATCACGCTCTCTCGGCATCCGCCGCTGGTTACTTAAACCGGTAGATGAACAGGTCCTGGAACAGGCTCTGCTGGCGGCTGTTTTAGCTGCACCGCCCAATACTCCAGCCAAGTCTGATTCGCTGGAGGAATTAAAAACAGCCTTGACACGACTGCGGCCTGAAATCCTCGCCATGCTGCGACAGGATTTGCCGAAGCAGCAGCAAGCCATATTAGGCGCCTGGGAGCGAAATGATATTGTCGCCCTACAGGAAGGGCTGCATATCCTGCATGGGACCGCGGCCGTGTGCAGGCTTGTACAATTGAAAGCTTACTGCAACACGATGGAAAGCATGCTGATTAAACAATCACGGATCGAATATATTTTACCATTTAAGATGAAACTCAAAGAGGAAATAACCAGAGTGATTGCCCTACTTGAAACCGGCAACCATGAGACTGACGGTAGTGCGCAGAGTAGCACCTATGCCGGATAGCCATTGAAGGTTTCAGGCTGTCGGCACGGTACTCCTCAGAATCACCGCCATAGCCAACACCATTCCGGCCTCGTCGCTCAAACTTACAAACGCTTCACCGGCGCCAAGGGTCTTGCATACCGCCCGGCCACGCTCCGAGAAGATCACTAACGGACGGCCACGCACGTCTGGGACGCTGCCCGTATCCCGCACCCACATGCCATGGCGAAAACCGATGCCCAGCGCCTTAACCACCGCTTCCTTAGCGGCAAAACGCGTGGCCAGATAACGCACGGGATTCTGGCTGCGCTCGAACCCGTCCATCTCCTCAGGCATGAGAATGCGTTTTGAAAAATGTGTGCCAAAGCGTTGCCAGGCACGCTCAATGCGCCGCACTTCCACCAGATCGGTGCCGATCCCTAGAATCATAGACTGCGCGCATCTCGAACCAGTTGTTTCATTTCCATGACCGCGGTGGTCAGGCCCACCATGAGTGCACGCGAGACGATGGCATGACCGATATTCAGCTCGGTAACCCCGGGAATGGCCGCCACTGGAATAACATTATGGTAATGCAGGCCATGACCCGCATGCACTTCCAACCGCCGTTGCAATGCAAGTTGCGTGGCTTCCCTCAAGCGATGCAGTTCTTCCGCCTGAACACGGCTATCCGTCGCATCCGCATAGCGGCCGGCGTGCAACTCGACTACCGACACACGCAAGGATGCGGCTGCCTCAATCTGCTCCTGATCCGGATCAATGAACAGGGCCACACGCACACCTGCATCCATCAATTGTGCGCAGACTGACGCAAGCGATTTGTGTTGCACACACACATCCAGGCCACCTTCCGTGGTGAGTTCCTGGCGGTGTTCCGGCACCAGGCAGCAATCCTGCGGCTGCAACTCACAGGCGAATTTGAGCATTTCGTTGCTGGCGGCCATTTCCAGATTCATTCGCGTCTGTAATACAGAATGCAACAGCCGTACATCCCGTTCCTGGATGTGTCGCCGGTCCTCGCGCAGATGCACGGTAATGCTGTCGGCGCCGGCATTCTCCGCAAGCCGCGCTGCTTCCACCGGATCCGGATAGCGAGTCCCACGGGCCTGCCGCAAAGTGGCTACATGATCAATATTGACGCCAAGCTGAATAAACTGGGCCATTCGCACGCACCTCCGGCAACGCAACACCCATCTTCATTATCGCTTTAAACCCGGACTTTCCCAAAGGCACGCATGACTTCGCGGGTCTTGAGAGGACGCCCGCCCAGCAGCTCGTCCAGCAAAGTCTGCAACAGATGGCGGATATCACGAAGTTGTTCGGGCTGCTGAAAATCTCCGCTGGCGAGCGCCAGCAGCGCACCGCCCCTGATGTTTACCCCGGTACCGGCCGCATCCCCAATCCGCACCGGACCTTGTTCCGGCTCATACCGGTACATAGCATCTGTTTCCAACGGCTGGCCTGTCGCTGCATCCCGCTCCAGATTCAACCCATACCCCAGAGCCGCCAATAAATGCTTCTCAAACAAGCGCAACGCCGGAGCGGTTGCCTGCGTAAGCCGACTGAGCGCATGCCCGTATTGGCCGAATAGCCCAGGCTGGGGATCCAGACGCGGCAACAGGCGCAACAGCAGTTCATTCATATAGAAACCACTCATCAATGCACGTCCCGAGAGCGCATGCGGCCAATCGCCCGCTTCGGCAGCAGTGAGCGTAGCCAACTCTCCACCGCCCACCCAGGACAGTAGCAGCGGCTGGAACGGCCGCAGCACCGCCCGCCAGGGTGAGTTGGCACGCCGTGCCCCGCGCGCCACCAGCCCCAACCGGCCATGATCATGGGTGAACACCTCCACCAGGCGGCTGGTTTCACGCCAGTCATATTGATGCAGTACATATGCCGGAATCAGTGTTACGCGTTCGCTCGTTCTCATGAATCAGTCGGCCAGACCCAGGGTGTCCAGGGCGCGCTCGTCATCTGTCCAGCGGTCGCGCACTTTCACCCACAGGCGCAGAAATACCTTGGACTGAGTTTCACGCTCCAATTCCAGTCGGGCTGCCCGGCCGATTTGCTTGAGCATGGCGCCTTTGTGACCGATGACGATGGCCTTCTGCCCTTCGCGTTCCACCCAGATCATGGCGCCGATGTGCAGGACACTGTCCTTAAGATGGTATTCCTCCACGCCTACTGCTATGGAATACGGCACTTCCTGTTCCAGTGCTTGCATGAGTTTCTCGCGTATACACTCCGCGGCACGCAGAATGCCATCCTGATCCGTCAGTTGCTCTTCCGGGAATAGCCTGGGTGATTCCGGCAATAGCGGCTTGAGCAGATTTTCGAGCTGGGGAATATTTTCCAGGGTACTGGCGGAAACCGGCACTATAAACTTGAAATCGGCCTTTGCTTGAATGCTATCGAGATAGGGAAGCAGTGTGGTACGTGCCTTAAGCTTATCAATTTTGTTCACTGCCAGCGCTAGCGGACATTCTAGTGCCGCACAACGAGACAAGGCATGATCATCGTCCTCCGTCCAGTGGCCCGCTTCCACTACCAGCAGCACAACATCGGCTTCCGCGATTGCATTGCTGGCCGCGCGGTTCATGCGGCGGTTAATGGCGCGCTTGGCATCCAGATGCAGGCCGGGTGTATCCACATATACAAACTGTGTATCCGCGGTAGTATGAACGCCAAGAATTCGGCGGCGCGTGGTTTGTGGCTTAGTGGTGACGATGCTGACTTTGGCTCCCACCAGAGCGTTGACGAGCGTGGACTTGCCCACGTTTGGCCGTCCCGCCAAGGCGATAAAACCACAGCGAAAACCGGTTTCAGGCATTCGGCAACAACTCGAGCACACGCTGCGCAGCTTTTTGTTCAGCAGCACGGCGGCTGCCGGCCGTACCCTGGGCGCGGATGTCTAGTACCTTCACCTGACAGCTCACCCGAAATACCTGCTGATGGGCTTGCCCACTCACCGACTCCAAACTGTACAGTGGCAGAGGTAAGTCACGTGCCTGCAGTATTTCTTGCAACTGGGTTTTACAATCCTTGAGCGTTTCCGGAAGAGCCGGTGTTGCAAGCCGTGCATTGAATAGGCGCAGTACAACGGTTCGCGCACCCTCAAAGCCGCCATCAATATAAATTGCTCCCAACAATGCTTCCAAGGCGTCAGCAAGAATAGAATCACGGCGTTGACCGCCGCTCTTAAGTTCTCCCGATCCAAGCGTCAAATAATCCCCGAGTTCAAGGTCGCGGGCGACCGCCGCCAAGGTATCTTGGTTGACCAGACTGGCGCGCAGGCGCGTCAATACGCCCTCGTCGAGCTGCGGCTGCTTTTCGAACAACTCCATCGATATCACTGCATTCAGCAGAGCATCACCGAGGAATTCCAAGCGTTCATTATTAGTGCTACCCGCACTGCGGTGCGTTAAAGCTTGCAGTAATAATTTTGCGTCACTGAAACTGTAATCAAGGGCCGTTACCAGCTGCTTAAAGGAATCGCTCAATGTGGGTTGGCCTGATAGGTCCGGTGGAAATGTACTAGCAAATCGACGTTGCCGACGAAATTCGTCCGTGATTCATAATCCAGCGTCATAATTATTCCAGTACCCTCTGGAGAGGGCGCTATGGTTACATTGTCCTTAGGAGTGACATCGTTTACACCATTTATAGTAAAAAGATTATCAATACTGAGCCTGATCTGCTGCGGCGTCTCGCCGACCTCAACATGTGATGCAACAGTATTCATAGTGGAGTTAACTGAGTAGTACTCCATATAAATTGGAAATAATCTGAAGCCAAACCAGACTACGAACATGATCAATGCAATAAGGATGATCCAACTGATCAATGTCAGGCCTGCTTGATGATTGTGGCTCTTCATGATATCTCTCCAGAATCGGATAGCATAACTGTTGTTGTTGACAAAATAATCAATGTATTATTGTACCGACACGATGCCAGAGCTTGGCTTCGTGGAATGCATCCCAGTTCATCCAGACGAAAAACGCCCGGCCTACCAGATCATGCTCCGGGACAAAGCCCCAGTAGCGGCTGTCAAAACTGTTGTCACGGTTATCACCCATGACGAAATACTTCCCCGGTGGCACAGTCCATTCACCTTGAACATACTCAGCTCCGGGGTTGATGAGCAAATCATGAGTCATATTACCGAGTTTCTCCTGGTGCAAAATTGCACCCATCGCATCCAACCCAGCATAGAGACCGAGGGTCTTATCGGGAACTTGAACGCCATTGATATACAGGGTTTCGCCGCGGTAGACAATATGGTCGCCGGGCAGACCGATGATGCGCTTTATATAATCGACACCTGCCGAACGCCGGACTTCCTGCAACCCGCCCGGACCACAGGCCGGGTTCTGTTCACAGTACCGCAGCGCCGAAGCCTCAGGATAGTGGAATACCACCACATCGCCGCGATGTGGCTCACCAATCGGGAGTATCTTGTTACGAATAACCGGCAGCCGCAGTCCATAATCGAATTTATTGACCAGAATGAAATCCCCCACCAGCAGGGTCGGAACCATGGATGAAGACGGTATATGGAAAGGTTCCACCACAAAGGTGCGCAATAACAATACGATCAGGAAGACCGGGAAAAACGATTTAGCGTACTCCAGTAGAATTGGATCACGGTATTTCTTGTCTACAGCTTCAGCAACGTCGCCGCCGGCCTGGGTCTCATGAACAACCCCAGCTTTCGAACGGCGCCGCTTGGCGAAGAATAGTGTATCCAGCAGCCAGAACAGGCCTGTCACGATAGTTGCCAGAGTCAATAAAGCTTCTAAGTCAAAATCCATTCTGTTTATCCTTCAGTGTTATTTAGTGCAAACGCTACTTCTTGCCCACATGTAAAATCGCAAGGAAGGCTTCCTGTGGAATCTCCACAGTACCAATCTGCTTCATGCGCTTCTTGCCCTCTTTCTGCTTCTCCAGTAGCTTACGTTTGCGGGTAATATCGCCACCGTAACATTTTGCGGTCACATTCTTGCGCAATGCTTTTACCGTGGTTCGAGCAATAACATGTGTACCTACGGCTGCTTGTATCGCTACTTCGAACATTTGTCGTGGAATCAGTTCCTGCATTTTTTCGCATAGTTCCCGACCTCGAGAGTACGCATGATCCTTGTGGATGATGCATGAAAGTGCGTCTACCCGGTCGCCATTGATCAGCAAATCCAGTTTCACCAAAGGTGCTGCCTGAAAGCACATAAAACTGTAATCGAACGACGCATATCCGCGGCTCACGGATTTCAATCGATCAAAGAAGTCCATCACTACCTCGCTCATGGGCAATTCATAGGTCAAAATAACCTGGGAACCATGGTAGATCATTTTCTTTTGTGCGCCGCGCTTTTCGATGCACAAACTGATGACTGAACCCACATACTGCTGTGGCACTAATATATTGGCGGTGATTATGGGCTCGCGGATCTCGTCAATCCGGTCTACCGTCGGCAGTTTGGCTGGATTATCGACATGCAGAATTTCTCCGGCTGTGGTCAATACCTGATAAATCACAGTGGGCGCGGTGGTAATCAACTCCAGGTTATATTCTCGCTCCAGACGTTCTTGTACGATGTCCATATGCAGCAGCCCTAAAAATCCGCAACGGAATCCAAAACCCAAAGCCGTAGATGTTTCCGGCTCAAAATGCAGGGCGGAATCGTTGAGACGCAGTTTTTTGAGCGCTTCGCGGAAATTCTCATAATCATCCGAACGTACCGGATACAAGCCTGCAAATACCCGTGGCTGCACTTGCTTGAACCCGGGTAAGGGCGCGCTACAGGGGTTGTGGGCGTAGGTCAGGGTATCCCCAACCGGCGCGCCGTCAATTTCCTTTACGCCAGCGATCACATAACCCACTTCGCCAGTGGCAAGTTCTTCCTTGTCGTGCATCTTGGGTGTGAATATTCCCAAACGATCGACCTCGTGACTGCGGCCGGTGGACATGACCAGGATTTTCTGGCGTCGCCTGAGGCTGCCATTCATCACGCGCACCAGCGAAACCACGCCCACGAAATTATCGAACCAGGAATCAATGATGAGTGCCTGCAACGGGGCTTGCGGATCGCCTTTGGGCGGAGGTATGCGACGCACGATCTCTTCCAGCAGATCGGCCACACCAGCACCGGTCTTGGCACTCACGCGGAGGGCATTCCGCGCTTCAATGCCGATGATCTCCTCGATCTCGCGGCTGACCTTGTCGGGCTCCGCATTCGGCAAATCAATCTTGTTTATAACCGGCATCACTTCAAGCCCCTGCTCGAGGGCGGTATAACAATTGGCCACGCTCTGGGCCTCGACACCTTGGGAGGCGTCCACCACCAGCAGCGCACCCTCGCAGGCGGCCAACGAACGGGATACTTCGTAGGAAAAATCCACGTGCCCGGGCGTATCGATGAAATTCAACTGGTAGCTTTGCCCGTTGCGGGCTTGGTACTGGAGGGAGACACTCTGAGCTTTGATGGTGATGCCCCGTTCGCGTTCGATGGGATTTGAGTCCAGCACTTGCTCCCCCATCTCGCGTGCTGTCAAGCCTCCACAAATCTGGATAAACCGGTCCGCGAGAGTGGATTTGCCGTGATCGATGTGAGCAATGATGGAGAAATTGCGGAGGTTCTGCATGTCCACGGTGGGCTAGGCTATGCTCTTGAGATGAGTATTCTAGAAAATTATATTATAATTCAGTATATTACTGATTATTTTTAATAGCTTTTCTCAGGAAAAGAATGTCCCTTTGAGTCCAGGTTTATGGGTTCTCGCAGGGTGGGATAAAGCCGGGCCATTATACCGGCTTAGGGTGCTAATTCAGCGGGTTTCCAGGTAATCCTCCAGGCTGGATCGGTCAAGCCTGCCCAAGCCCAGAAGGGTAGCTCCGCCCATCAGCACCGGCACTTGCAATCCATAACGCTGCTTCAGTGCCGCATCACTATCCACATCCACCAGGCTCAACTGCAGCCCATCACCGTAGATGGCATGAAGTTCAGCAAGCATCTGTTCACAAAGGTGGCAATCCTGGCGGTAATAAAGAGTCAGCGGAGGGCTCATCAACCGCTAACCTCAAGCAACAGCAACCGGCTTTCAGCGGGCCGCTTGACCGGCATTGGCACCGAGCATGCGGCAGGCGAGTACTTCTGCAAGTGCGGAAACTGATGCGGATTGGTCATGGCCGTGACATTCCTCCAAACGACTACCTCTATACTCTTTGCTCGATACCCGTATCCTGGCAGCAATGACGGCTCTCCGTTCCAACATCCCGCTACCGAGACCGCCCGGCCGGCATTGTCGTTCAAGCCCATTCACCCCACCAGAGGCACACTTCAGGGTTGCGGCTGGAGTCGCATGGATTGGGCAATGAGTTCAACCGTTTCCGGCGGCACTTCACCTACTACGGTGATGTTATGGTTGCCCAGCTGGCGCCCAAAGGCACTTACCGCGCCCATACGCGAGGGTCCAATAAGTTCATGGCGACCCGGCATGGTGGTCTCGGCAAATACGGATACTGAGGCCAGACCGTCGCTGAACACCAGATGGCGCACCGGCGCTGGGCTACCCACTAATCGCTGCACCTCATTCAAAGACAGCTTAAAGCCCGGCGGTAGTTGTGCGGCATCCCAAGCTAGGCGGGCTTCGGCCACGGGCAGTTTCTCGCTGCCGCCCTGAATGTTCCAGATATATCCTGGTTTTATTTCAGTGGATATAAGAGCCGCGTTCGGGATTTCCTTTGGGTAGTGTATTGATGTGAACATAACCCGTTCCACAGTGCGGCCATCCTGAGTTATTAGATCAGAGCGTAACAGCATAGCTGTATGCGCATCAATCCATAATTTATAACCGTAGCGATATCGATCTCGTGGCTTAATGCTAATGATCTTACAGTGATGATCGGCAATCCGGTCTTCACCCAGGTCCTTGAAGCGGTATTGGGCAACGAGTTTCTGCGCATCCACGACTCGAGGTATGGCCGCCGGGAAATGGGCGGCCGCGTAACGTCGCTCTATAAGTACGGAGTGGCTTTCCGGGAGAATACACTTGACCTCCTTGTGATCCCGTATTACCTCGCGCTGGGGTCCTGTCAGCGATATCAGCCGCTCTATTCCGCCCTTGGTATCAGCACGGTGAGTAACCCGCATGGTTTCCAGCTGATTTGCATAAATATAGACAAAAGTACCCTCATAGTTAAGGGTACGCAGTGCTGCATTCATGCGGTTCAACCAGAATTCCGCTCTGTTATCGGTAGCGCCCGCAAAGGCCGCCGGCACCAATAATGCCGCCAGCAGCAACGGCAGTGTCCAGCGAAATAACGAATTCATCGCTTATCCGGTTGATTCGGAGTTCGTGGAGTCCGCGGTGCGTGATAATTTTGTCCATGTTGAGCAGCAGTTAGATAAAGATAAGGCAGCATGCCTTGTTGCTCGAGCGCGGAGGAAATCTCATTGTGATTGATAATGTAATTACTCAGCTGCGCCTGCACTTGCGGCACATCACCGTTCCAGGTTGCATTGCGTACCATGCCATTGCTGATATAGCTGGCTTGCATTGACTCTGCAGGGGGTACAATTTCAGAAGGTGCAGAGGCCGGCTGCATGCGTGCCCCGTCGTAACGCAAGCCGATGATCGCGACAACCGCGACGCATGCCGCTACTGCCATGCTTGCGGTGGTTTTGCTGAAATTGCGAATCAATCTATCGTCATGTTTCTTGATGAGCGTAGCTTCATGCTCCAATGCCGTCATGACGCGATCAGCGAAGTCGCGGGTATCTATCTGCGGCAGTGCCTTGCGCATGGCCTCCCCAATGAGATGATAGCGTCCCCAACAGATGCCCAGGTATTTTTCTAAAGCGAAGCGGCGCGCCAGCAGCTCATGTTCGTCCGCCGGCAGCTCATCGTCGGCCAATGCCGAAACCTGTTCTCGCAGTTTTTCCGTCATCATGTCTGCATCACACTAATAATCCAAAAGCGGGCGCAACTTCTCATCGATGGCATCACGTGCCCGAAAGATCCGTGAACGCACCGTGCCCACCGGGCAAGACATCGCTTGTGCAATTTCCTCGTAACTCAGACCCTCTATCTCGCGGAGCATGATAGCGGTACGTAAATCCTCGGGTAGTTCATCAATGGCGTGCTCTACCGTTTTCTGTATCTCTTGCGTAAGCAATAAGTGCTCAGGCGTATCTATATCCTTGAGGCGCGCCTGCATGTCATACTGTTCCGGATCTTGAAGATCCACGCCATGATCCAAGGGCCGACGACCCTCGGCCACCAGGAAATTCTTGGCGGTATTGATGGCGATGCGGTACAGCCAGGTATAAAACGCGCTCTCGCCGCGGAACCCGGGGATTGCCCGATATGCCTTTATGAACGCCTCCTGCGCCACGTCCAGCGCCTCGCTGCTGTCGTGCACGTAGCGGGAGATCAGCTTGATGATCTTGTGCTGATACTTGCGCACCAACACGTCAAAAGCTGCCCTGTCGCCCCGCTGCACGCGCTCGACCAGCATCTGGTCGGAATCGGCCTTGCCCGGCCGGGCTTCAAAGACCGGCTTGGGGCTATGCATGCGTTTGGTTCATAGACAAATACTGGGACAGATAGTTCGCCAAAGAGAACTGGATACGGGTATATTTGCATCCCGCGGAGCCTCTGGGGCCCTGGTGCTACATTCTAGCAGCCTCTGAGAGATCGGCGAACCATGCAGCAGACCCTGAGCTACGACGTCCTCATCCTCGGCAGCGGTGCCGCCGGACTGACCCTGGCTCTATGCTTGCCTGAGCGCTACCGCATCGCCCTGGCCTCCAAGGGCCCGTTGTCGGAGGGCAGTACTTTGTATGCCCAAGGGGGCGTGTCTGCCGCCCTCGACAAGACCGACTCCGTCGAATCGCATATCGAAGACACCCTTGACGCGGGCGCCGGTCTTTGCGATCCCCGTGCCGTCCGTTATGTGGTCGAACAGGGGCCAAACAGCATCCGCTGGCTCATTGCTCAGGGTGTGCATTTCACCCGCGATTATGAGTCGAATGATTCCGGCGCCTACCATCTGACCCGCGAGGGCGGTCATAGTCACCGGCGCGTAGTGCACGCCGATGATGTCACCGGGCGCGAAATTGAAACCACATTGGAAAAGTTGGTGCGCGCCCGTACCAATGTTACCGTGCTGGAACAGCATATTGCCGTGGACCTGATCACCGCCGCCAAGTTGGGCCTGTCGGAGCCGCGCTGCCACGGCGCCTACCTGCTGGATCGGCGCACACAACATGTGCATACGATTGGAGCGCGGCACGTAGTGTTGGCCACCGGCGGCGCCAACAAAGTATATCTCTACACCACCAATCCAGACAGTTCCAGCGGCGACGGTATCGCCATGGCCTGGCGCGCCGGCTGCCGCGTGGCCAACATGGAATTCATGCAGTTCCATCCCACTTGTCTATTCCATCCCGCCGCCAAATCCTTCCTAATCAGCGAGGCCGTGCGCGGCGAAGGCGGAAAACTGCTGCTGCCGGACGGGACGCCCTTTATGCATAAATTCGATACGCGCGAGGAAATGGCGCCGCGCGATATCGTGGCCCGCGCCATTGACCATGAAATGAAACGTCTTGGTTCCGACCATGTATTGCTGGACATCAGCCACAAACCGAAAACTTTCATCCAGGAACACTTTCCTACTATCTATGCGCGTTGCCTGAGCTACGGCTACGACATGGCGGAGGGGCCGATCCCGGTGGTGCCGGCGGCACATTACACCTGTGGCGGCGCATTGACCGACTTGCGCGGGCGCACCGATTTGCCAGGTCTGTATGCCATCGGCGAAACTGCGTATACGGGGTTGCATGGTGCCAATCGCATGGCCAGCAACTCCCTGCTGGAATGCATTGTCTTCGGTAACGCTGCGGCTTTGGATATCGCTGATGCAAATGACGGTCCGCAACACCCTCGCGACCTGCTGAAATGGGATGAAAGCCGGGTCACGGATTCAGATGAGGAGGTTGTGGTCTCGCACAACTGGAGCGAGCTCCGCCATTTCATGTGGGATTACGTAGGAATTGTGCGCACTAATAAACGTCTTAAGCGCGCCCTGAGCCGTGCAGAGTTGCTACTGCATGAGATCGAAGAATATTATGGGAATTTCCGCATCACCGGCGATCTGATCGAATTGCGCAATCTGACGCAGGTCGCAAAACTCATCATCCAATCGGCCATACAGCGCAAGGAAAGCCGCGGCCTGCATTACACCCTGGATTACCCGGAAGTTGACAATCAAAACTCACCCCAAAGCACCGTGCTAGTGCCACCCAATTTTGCCGCCAACCATCAGGCAGTGAACTGGGAAATTCCGTAATTCCATTGCCTTTCCCGGCCCTGAAGGCCGATGCAACCAGGAAATTTCAGCTTTTAGGGACTCCATATTTCAACAGTATTCGCAACCGCCGCAAACCTTCCATGCTGCAACTGTCCCGTGCCAACATCACCGCGCGTCGCTTGCCTGCGGAGGTACGGAAATGCGCAATCACAAACCAGCTCCCCAGATGCGCTTCCGGCATAAGCTCCATATTTTGAGTGGTCCCGCGGTAATCGGTAATGCCCCACCCGCCCTCCAATGACCAGCGCAAGCGCTTGGGTGTGCGCCGCCAGAAAATGACCGCGTTCCACATCAAGCTGCAGAGGATGGCGAGAAATATAACCAGGCGACTTGAGACTGCCAAAGGCAGTTGCGCACAGACTACCGCTGCCATCATGTGTATGGCGAATAACAAGGTCGCCATGAGCCGCGATGGGCGAATTTCAAACTCGAGAGGTTCGCTGTAAGGCGTCGATGACACGGCGCTGCTCCACGGCCTCCGGCGATGCGCGGCCCACGATATAGGACATTAAGACGGGGTCAGGCAACTCCAGCAACGCTGCAAACGCATGCTGCTCTGCCAATGCTGCCTGGCCGAAGCGGGTATTCAGATAAGCCTCGAGCAGCACATCCAGTTCTTTCATGCCACGGCGGCACTGCCAGCGCAGACGGGATAACTCAGACATGGCGCATTAATCCGTCCTTGATAGAGCTGCCAAACTATTCGTCCAGCAACAGACCGTAGCACGAAACTTTAGTGTTCCCTCTCGACCAAGAGCTTCTTGATTTCTGCGATGGATTTGGCGGGATTGAGCCCCTTGGGACAGGTACGGGTGCAGTTCATGATGGTATGGCAACGATACAGCTTGAACGGATCCTGCAGTTCATCCAGCCGTTCGCCGGTGGTCTCATCACGGCTGTCCGCGATCCAGCGGTAGGACTGGAGCAAGAGCGCCGGACCCAGATAGCGATCGGGATTCCACCAATAGCTGGGGCAAGCGGTCGAGCAGCATGCGCACAAAATGCACTCATACAGCCCATCAAGCTTTGCGCGCTCTTCCTTTGACTGCAATCTTTCACGGTCCGGCGGCGGCGACTCAGTACGGATCCAGGGTTTGATGGATGCGTATTGGGCAAAGAAATGCGTGAGATCCGGTACCAGGTCTTTTATCACCGGCAGGTGCGGTAACGGATAAATCTTCACATCGCCCTTGATGTCTTTAATATCATGGGTGCAGGCGAGCGTGTTGGTACCGTCGATATTCATGGCACATGAACCGCACACCCCTTCGCGGCAGGAACGCCGCAAGGTCAAGGTGGCGTCAACCTCGTTTTTGATTTTCAGCAGCGCATCCAATACCATCGGCCCGCACTTGTCCAAATCAACTTCATAGGTGTCCATGCGCGGATTCCGGCCGCTGTCCGGGTCGTAACGGTATACCTGGAAACGCCGGATGTTCTTGGCGCCTTCCGCCGCCTTCCAGGTCTTGCCTTGCTGGACGCGGGAGTTCTTCGGTAGTGTGAATTCGGCCATGACTCCAACCTCTGATCAGTAAACCCGCTTTTTCGGCGGGAATGCCTTGATATCGTCCGACAGGGTGTAACTGTGCACCGGCCGGTAATCTATCTTGACCTCGGAAGACTCATTCATCCAGGCAAGGGTATGCTTCATCCAGTTCTTGTCGTCGCGCTCGGCATAATCCTCGCGCGCGTGAGCGCCGCGGCTTTCAGTGCGGTTAATGGCGCCGGCCATGGTGACGGTGGCACAGGCCAAGAGGTTGGCAAGCTCCAGGGTCTCAGCCAGATCGCTATTCCAGATCAGCGAACGGTCGGTTACCCTGACTTGTTCAAATGAATCGTACACATCTTTAAGGCGCTTGCTACCCTCCTGCAAAGTCTTGCCGGTACGGAAGACAGCGGCGTCTGACTGCATAACCTTCTGCATCCGCAGCCGGATCTCCGCCGTAGTCTCGGAACCATCGGCATGACGGAGTTTGTCAAAGCGCGCGATAACCTGATCGGTGGCTTCCCGGGGAAAGCTGCGCGGTGTCTTGCCGGCTTTCACGGTTTCCGCACAGTGCTGTGCGGCGGAACGTCCGAATACCACGAGGTCCAGCAATGAATTGGAGCCTAGCCGGTTGGCGCCATGCACAGACACGCAGGCAGTCTCGCCAATGGCCATGAGACCGGGAATCACCTGGTCAGGATTGCCATCCTTCAAGGTGAGCGTTTCGCCGTGATAATTGGTGGGAATACCACCCATGTTGTAATGCGCCGTGGGCAACACCGGTATCGGCTCCTTGAGTACATCCACGCCGGCGAAGATGCGCGCGGTCTCGGCGATGCCAGGCAAATGTTCGTGGATCACTTCCGGCCCGAGGTGCTGTAAATTCAAAAGAATATGGTCTTTCTCCGGACCTACGCCGCGGCCTTCACGGATTTCGATGGTCATGGCACGCGATACCACATCGCGTGACGCCAGGTCTTTGGCGTGCGGAGCATAGCGTTCCATGAAGCGCTCGCCCTGCGAGTTGGTGAGATAACCGCCCTCGCCGCGCACACCCTCGGTGATCAGGCATCCGGCACCGTAGATGCCGGTGGGATGGAATTGCACAAATTCCATGTCCTGGAGGGGCAGGCCGGCACGCAATACCATGCCGTTACCGTCACCCGTGCAGGTATGCGCCGAGGTGCAGGAAAAATACGTCCGTCCGTAGCCACCAGTGGCCAAGATGGTCTGTTGCGCCACGAAGCGGTGCAGAGTGCCGGTGGCCAGATCCCAGGCGATGACACCGCGGCACACGCCGTTTTCCATCAGCAGGTCCAGCGCGAAGCATTCGTAGTAAAACTCAGCATTGTGCTTCAGGCTCTGCTGATAGAGAGTGTGCAGCATGGCGTGGCCGGTACGGTCGGCGGCGGCACAAGTGCGGTGCGCGGTGCCTTCGCCAAAATGCGTGGTCATGCCGCCGAACGGCCGCTGATAGATTTTGCCCTCCTCCGTGCGCGAGAACGGCACGCCGAAATGTTCCAGCTCGATGACCGCCGGCACGGCCTCACGGGTCATGTATTCGACGGCATCCTGGTCGCCCAGGTAATCGCCGCCCTTCACCGTGTCGTACATGTGCCAGCGCCAATCGTCCTCGCCCATGTTGCCAAGGGAAGCGCTGATACCGCCCTGGGCGGCCACCGTATGACTGCGGGTGGGATACACCTTGGTGATGTTGGCGGTGGATAGCCCGGCTTCCGCGAGGCCCAAAGTAGCGCGTAGCCCGGCACCCCCCGCACCCACCACCACTACGTCGTACACGTGATCAACCAGCTTGTAGCTATCGGCCATGTACTCAGCCTCCGAAGGCGACGCGCAGGACTGCAAAGATGCCGGCGGCTGCGAGCAGGATATAGATGAATTTGAGCAGCACCAGGGTGCTCACCTTGAGCCATTCATCGTGCACGTAATCCTCGATTACCGTCTGCAAACCGAGATAGGCATGGTAGTAGAGTGTGGCCACCAGCAGCACCAACAGCACCGCTACCACCGGCGAGTGCATCCAGTTCAGCACCGTGCCGTAATCGGCACGCAGGTAAATCATCACCGATATTACGAACCACAGGCTCAGGGGGATAAGCGCCACGGCAGTAATGCGTTGCGCCAGCCAGTGGCCAGTGCCCCGTTTCGCAGAACCCAGGCCGCGGGCGCGGCCGAGGGGAGTACGAAAACTCATGGATGGCTCCCATGGGTATAGGCAAACAGAATGGCGACCACTGTCAGTGCACAGCTGATGATCCACACGCTGTAACCGGTGATATAGAAAGTCCTAATCTCAAAACCACGGCCCGCATCCCAGAATAAGTGCCGGATGCCGTTGCAGAGGTGATAAAAAAGGCTGAAAGCCCAAGTCCACATAAGAACCTGGCCGATCCAGCTGCCGAGCAGCGTCTGCGCCACGGCGTAGATATCCGGCCCAGAGGCGGCGGCGATCAGCCAGTAGATAAGCGCCAAACTGCCAAGGCTAAGCCAAATGCCCGTGAGCCGGTGCAGGATCGACATAGTCATGCTGATCTGCCAGCGGTAAATGCCAAGATGCGGTGACAAGGGCCGGTTGTCGGACGCCATGGTGTTACCTCACAGACGGTTCGGTACTTGCTGGAATCGGGGCATTAAAAATCAATGCAGCGCCCCCCTTTCTCCCAATCACCGTAGCGGGTCGGCTCCGGGCCCTTGGGTCCGCCGATTTCCCGCGGCTTGGTGGGTGGCTGTGGTATAGCCGTTGGCCGAGCCGGCGAAGACCTGGGCAACGGTATCTGGGCTTTCTGTACGGACATGGACTTGTTATTTGGCATGCCGGAGCCATTTTACACCCAAAGGCGGCAGTATGCCCGGCGCACGCTGACAGCGACGCCGCCTGCCCCTATCATGAGCCGGTATTCCGACCGGATGACTGCATGCACCCAAGCTGGCAAAACTTCCTGCAACAACACGGCGCACGCTTCGCCGCCGAAGGCGTCGCTCATTTCGGTAATCCTGCCGTTGAACTGCGGGCCGCAGAAAATGGCACGGTGATAGCGGATCTGTCACAGGAAGGACTAATCCGGGTGGAGGGCGTGGATGCCCGTGCATTCCTCCAGGGGCAACTTAGCACCGACGTACTGGCCTTAACGCCACTCACCAGCCAATTGAGTTCCTGGAACAACGCCAAGGGCCGAGTGGTAACGCTCCTGCGGCTGTTTGAGCGCGACGGCGCTATCGATATGGCATTACCCCTGGCACTCACGGCGCCGGTACTGAAACGGCTCTGCATGTATGTGTTGCGCTCCAAGGTAACCCTCACGGAGGTTAGTGACACTGTGGCACGCTTCGGTGTCGCAGGCAGGGGCGCGCCCGATTTACTCGCTGCTTGCGGTTGTTCTGCACCGGCTGAGGTAAATGCCGTGGCTGTCAAAAACGGTATTGCTCTCATCCGGCTGCCTGGCGCCACACCGCGCTTTGTTATTCAGGGTGAGCCCGAAGAACTGATACTGCTCTGGGGTGCTCTTGAAAAGAAAGGCGCGTGTCCGGTTGGCAGTGATCCTTGGGCGCTGCTGAGGATTCTTGCCCGTGAGCCCGTGCTGTACCCGGAAACTTCGGAACATTTCGTGGCGCAGATGCTGGGGCTGGAAGAACTGGGCGTCATCAATTTCAAGAAGGGCTGTTACACCGGCCAGGAAGTCATCGCCCGCGCCCATTACCGCGGAGCTGTGAAACGTCATCTCCACCGCGCCAGCTGCGAGTCAGGCGAGATCATCCCGCCCGGAACGCCGGTGCATGCCAATGGAGCGGGGCCACCGGCAGGCGAGGTCGTGGATGCCTGCCAAGATTCGCATGGAAAAACCCAAATGCTGATCGTCATTCAAGATGAATTCCAAACCGCGCCCCTGAACCTGCCGGCCGGAAGCGCGCTCTCTAATTGAATAATTCAGTTTGAGAAATAACGCCGCCCCAACAAGAAAATCATCCAGTGCGTGGATGCCACCGATCCCATCGAGATTGATGCGGTCAGCCTGTGAGGCGCTCCATGACCAGCGCATAAAAACCATCCGTACCATGACGATGAGGTAAAAGCTTGAGGGCTCCGCTCTCAGCATAGGCGCCCAGGATATGCACGCCTTGTCGTTCGAGGACGCCACCCGCTGGAACCGTCAGGAAATCAGGCTGCGCCGCAAGAAAAGCCGAGGTGATGCCTGTATTCTCTTCATCCAACAAGCTGCAGGTCGCATAGACAAGGCGCCCGCCCGGTTTCACCAGCCTGGAAGCCGCGGCGAGGATACGGCTCTGAAGAACCGTCAATTCCGCAAGATTGATTTCCCTCCACTTGATGTCCGGATTGCGGCGCAGCGTACCGGTGCCGGAACAAGGCGCATCCACAATCACCGCATCGGCTATGCCCACAAATTGCTTGAGCACCGGATCATGTTCATCGCGGATTACGCGACGCTGCACCGTATCCACACCGGCCCGCACCAGCCGTGGCTTGATCCGGTCAAGCCGTTTGCGCGACACATCGAAAGCATACACCACGCCGGTATTGCCCATAACGGCAGCCATTTGCAGGGTCTTGCCGCCGGCACCGGCGCAGAAATCCACAATCTTGTCTTTGGGTTTGGCGTCGGCCAGCAGGCCGATGAGCTGGCTGCCCTCGTCCTGCAGTTCAAAGAGTCCGGAACGGAATGCCTGGCTGGTGAACAGTGGCCCGCGCTTGCCGCGCCGCAGACCGTAAGGTGAATAGGGAGTGGGCACCAGCTCGTAGCCTTCCTCCTTGAGCTGTGCCTGCAAAATTTCGCGATTGGTTTTCAGGGAATTGACGCGGATATCCACCGCTGCCGGCTGATTCAACGCCTCCGCCAGCTTCAGGGTCTCCTCCTCACCGAATTGCCTGACGAGACTCTCTGCCAGCCAGTCCGGCAGATTTGCGCGCACCGCCAGCGGAAACTCAAACAGATCACGGGCGCGGATGCGTTCCACCAACTCTACCGCACCCGCATTAAAACCGGCCTGCCCCAGGGCCCTGGCACTCCAACCGCCGTATTTCAGCAACCAGGCGGCCACCAGCCAATGCGATGTCTCTTCATCGGATGAAGGTTTATATACAGGTTCGTACAGGGCTTCCAGCTCCCGCTTGTGGCGCAAACAGCCATACACGGTCTCCGCCGCAAACGCACGGTCCTTGGAACCCATGTTACGGTGTGCCCTGAAATACTGATCAATCACGGCATCGGCTGGGAACGTGAATTCCAATATCTGGACCAGCAAAGCCGTCGCCTGACGCAGGCGTGCATGCACAGGGGCTGGCATCTCAGGAGGACTTGTCCTGTTGCCAGTGATACTTGTGCATGATGCGATGCAAGGCCGGAGCAAACAGCACGCCTGCGGCTATCAGAAAGACAAGGCCGGCATACAGCGCGTACAGACCGGCAAAAACCTTGCCCCCGGGTGTCTGTGGAGATTCCACCGGCCCCATGCCGCCCAGCAGCATGGCCGAGTTCAGGAACGCATCGCGCCAGGCCAGATGCTCGTAATACATGTAACCCGCCATGCCGATGGCCAGCGATACAACCACCAGACACAGTACAAAGAGGAGGTGCCACAGCATGCGCCGCAGGAATTGCAGCCGCGTGAGTGGAGGATGTCGGTGGATTTCGTACATGTCTTGCGTCCCTGATCTCACTCAGTTTCAGGGCGCATCAAAGGGAACAGGATTACGTCACGGATGGATGCCGAATCCGTGAACAGCATCACAAGGCGATCAATACCGATACCCTCGCCCGCGGTAGGTGGCATCCCGTATTCCAGCGCGCGCACGTAATCGGCGTCGTAAAACATGGCCTCCTGGTCGCCGGCATCTTTATCCGCCACTTGAGCCTTGAAGCGTTCCGCCTGGTCTTCCGGGTCATTCAGTTCGGAAAAACCATTGGCGAGTTCGCGGCCACCCACATAGAACTCGAAACGGTCCGTAAGGAACGAGTCGCTGTCCTTGCGGCGCGATAATGGTGAAACCTCCATGGGGTAGTCGATAATGAAAGTCGGGTGCTTGAGGTCAGGTTCGACGGTTTTCTCGAAAATCTCGAATTGCAACTTGCCGGCGCCGTAGCCGGGTTTCACCGGCAACTTGAGTTTTTCGCAGTGCGTGCGCAGATAGGCGGTATCCCGCAATTTGGTGCGATCCAGCTTGTTGGCATCGGCGATGGCGTCCTCCAGTTTCAGGCGGCGGAAAGCGGGGGCTAAATCGTAAGTTTCGCCCTGATAGGAGACGTTAGCCTTGCCATTCAGAGCCTGCGCCAAACTGCGCATCAGGCTTTCGGTCAAATCCATCAGCTCGTTATAGGTGGCATAAGCCTGATAGAACTCCAGCATGGTGAACTCGGGATTGTGACGCGTGGACACGCCTTCATTTCTGAAGCTGCGGTTGATCTCGTAGACCCGTTCGAAACCGCCCACCACCAACCGCTTGAGATACAACTCCGGTGCGATGCGCAGGTACAGATCCATATCCAGGGTGTTGTGATGGGTTATGAACGGTCGCGCGATGGCGCCCCCGGCAATCGGCTGCATCATGGGGGTTTCCACTTCCAGAAAACCCACGGCGCTCATGAAATCGCGGACATGCTGAACGATCCGGGTGCGCGTCTGAAATACGCGCACTGATTCCGGGTTCATGATGAGATCCAGGTAGCGCTGCCGGTAGCGGGTTTCGGTATCCGCCAGACCGTGGAATTTCTCGGGTAACGGCCGCAGCGATTTGGCCAGCAGCCTGAGCTTGTCGACACGCACCGACAGTTCGCCGGTCTTGGTCTTGAACAAAACACCCTCGGCGGCCACGATATCGCCCACATCCCAGCCTTTGAAATCCTCATAGCTCTCATCAAGAACATCTTTCTGCAGGAACAGCTGGAGGCGTCCTGAACCGTCCTGGATATGGGTGAAGCTGGCTTTGCCCATGACGCGTTTCGCCATCATGCGGCCGGCCACGTGCACGCGCACTTGTTCTTTATCCAACGACTCACCACTGTGCTTGCCATACAATCCAAGCAATTCCGCCGCCTGCGCATCGCGTTTGAAATCACTGGGAAAGGCGATGCCGTGCTCGCGCAATTTTGCGAGTTTCTCGCGCCGTAGCTGGATCAGACTATTTTCGTCGTGTTGGTCGGTCATTGAAAAAATCCCGGTTTATCTGACTCTTCAAAATGAAGGTTTTGTCGAATGCAGTGATCCCCAACATCACGCAAATATTTGTGCGAGCGATTGTATTCGCGGCGATTTCCATGTCCCAATCGCGGTCGGGACGACCGCTCCCACAATAACTTACAACCCCTGCTTCAGCGAAGCCTCGATGAAGTCGTCCAGATCCCCGTCCAGCACCGCCTGAGTGTCGCCTTTCTCCACCCCGGTACGCAAATCCTTGATGCGCGACTGGTCCAGCACATAGGAACGGATCTGGCTGCCCCAGCCGATATCCGCCTTGCTGTCCTCCAGTTTCTGCTGTTCGACACGGCGTTTCTGCTCCTCCATTTCATAGAGCTTGGCTTTCAACTGCTTCATGGCGGTGGCGCGGTTCTTGTGCTGCGAACGCTCATTCTGGCAGGCCACCACGATGCCGGTGGGAATATGGGTGATGCGAATGGCGGAATCGGTCTTATTGACGTGCTGGCCGCCGGCGCCGCTGGAACGGTAGGTATCCACTTTCAGGTCCGCCGGATTGATCTCGACCTGGATATCGTCGTCCACTTCCGGCGACACGAAGATGGCGGCGAAGGAAGTATGCCGGCGGTTGCCGGAATCGAAGGGCGATTTGCGCACCAGCCGGTGCACACCGGTCTCGGTGCGCAGCCAGCCGAAGGCATACGGGCCTTCGAAGCGCACCGTGGCGCTCTTGATGCCGGCGACTTCACCCGCCGAGACTTCCATCAATTCCGCCTTGAAGCCGCGGCGCTCGCCCCAGCGCAGGTACATGCGCAACAGCATGTTGGCCCAGTCCTGGGCCTCGGTGCCGCCGGAACCGGCTTGCACATCCAGGAAGGCATTGTGGGAATCCATCTCGCCGGAAAACATGCGCTGGAATTCCAATTGCGCCACTTGCTTTTCCAGCGTACCCACTTCGTTGCCGACTTCGCCCACGGATGCGTTGTCGCCCTCCTCCACGGCGAGATTCAGCAATTCACGGGAATCGTCCAGGCCGCAGGAAAGTTTGTCCAGCATGCCCACGACATCTTCGAGCCGGGCGCGCTCGCGGCCCAGTTCCTGGGCGCGCCCAGGCTTGTCCCAGAGCTTTGGGTCTTCCAGTTCCTTGCTTACTTCCTGGAGGCGCTCGCGCTTGGTCTCGTAGTCAAAGATACCCCCGGAGAGCCTGCACGCGGCCCTTCAAGTCGCTGATTTTGTTCTTGATCGGGTTGATATCTTCCACGGTTGCCAATTCCCGGATTTGGAGGGTGAACGAAGGCGGCTATGGTACTACAGGCCTTACACCGGCTCGATAGAGTCAACCAATAATTGCAAATGCCGCTCGCCCCGGTATTCATTCACGTCCGGTCGATAAACAATGCGCACCTGCCCGCAATCGGGCGGCAGGTGCTCGCCGCTCTCGTTGAACGCGATGGCCTCCAATCTGAGGCCGGTAGCCGGCTCTGCCAGGGCCAATTTGAGATGGCCGTTACCGACGATCCGCCGTTCCAGCAAACGGAACACGCCGTCGAAGCTGGGTTCCGGAAACCCCTGCCCCCAAGGGCCGGCCGCGCGCAGCAGTTCAACGGTTTCAAGCGTAAAAAACTCCGGCGCCAGCTCACCATCCGTATGCATAATGCCTGCCAAATTCTCGGCGGACAGCCAACGGCGCACTTCCGTATCAAACGCTTCCGCAAAAGGTTTGAAATCATCCGCCGCAAGCGTCAGGCCCGCTGCCATGGCATGACCACCGAATTTTCCAATCAGCCCCGGGTGCCGGGTGGATACCGCTTCCAAAGCGTCACGAACATGCACGCCTGTTACCGAACGTGCGGAACCCTTGAGCGTGCCGTCTTCGGCGCGGGCGAAGGCGATGACCGGACGATGCACCCGATCCTTGATGCGCGAGGCCACCAGACCCACTACACCCTGATGCCACGCCTCATTGAACAAACACAGGCCGAAAGGTAGCGCGGGGTCAGCTGCGTTAACACCCAGGTTTTCCAAGACACGCAATGCATCATCCTGCATGCGCGCCTCGATATCGCGGCGTTCATGGTTGAGTTCATCCAGCCGCGCCGCCAGCTCACGCGCCTGCGAGGGGTCATCGGTCAAGAGGCATTCAATGCCCAGGGACATGTCCGTAAGCCGGCCGGCGGCATTTAGCCGGGGCGCCACCGCAAAACCCAGGTCCGCGGCCGTGAGACGCTGCAGGCTGCGCTTACCCAGTTCCAACAGTGCCCGGATACCGGGCACGCAGCGGCCGGCGCGGATGCGCGCCAAACCCTGGGCCACCAACACGCGGTTGTTGTGATCCAGCGGTACGAGATCGGCCACGGTGCCGAGGGCCACGATGTCCAGATAATCCGCCAAATTGGGTTCCGGAATATCACGCGTGATAAACCAGTTGTCCGAGCGCAGGCGGGCGCGCAGGGCCAGCAGCAAATAGAACATGACCCCCACGCCCGCCAGATTTTTGCTGGGGAAACCATCGCCGGGCAGATTGGGATTGAGAATGGCGTCGGCGGCCGGCAACTCCGCGCCCGGCAGATGGTGGTCCGTCACCAATACCCGGATACCGGCGCGACGCGCTGCCTGCACACCCGCGAGGCTGGAAATTCCATTGTCCACGGTGATGATGAGTTCCGGTTCACGCTGCGCGGCCAGCGCCACGATCTCCGGCGTCAGACCATAACCGTATTCAAACCGGTTAGGAGCCAGGTAATCCACCTGGGTTGCGCCCATCTTGCGCAGCGCACGCACCCCAAGAGCGGAACTGGTGGCGCCATCCGCATCAAAGTCACCCACGATCAAGATGCGCTGCCGCTGTCCCAGACATCCCGTCAGCAGCGTGACGGCCTTAGCCATATTGCTGAAGGCGTGAAAATCGTGCAGCGCAGTCAGGGTATTATCCAGCTCCGCTTCAGTGTGAATCTGGCGGCCGGCGTAGATACGCTGTAACAAAGGATGCAGACTTTCAGGAAAACGGGCTTCCGCAACCGGAATACGACGTTCGATACGACGTGGATTCATGCGGCGCGCAGGATATCGGGCAATGACCGGCGCCGGCGCCAGAACTGTCGCAGCGAGGCGCGCGTGATCCGATAACAGCGTTGATTGCCGGGGTAGATCATCAGCTCGCCGATCCGGCCGTACCGCAATGCGCGCAGCAACGGTGATGCAAGACGTTCTTCCAGTTGCGTCAACGCCGAATCAGTCGTGCAATCAATAGCAATCCACTGCTTTTCAGATTCCAAAGGGATGTCCAATTTTCCCGTCCAGGCGCTGAATTCGCTACCGGCAAACCGGGCCAGTCCCGCAATCAAGGGGTTATCCGTCAGCACCCTAGCCGGGCCGGTGACGGGTATTTCCGGTAAATAGCCGCCGCCCCACAGCCACAGACTGTTGATAGTAGGCCGGCCTGCTGCCTCACGGGCTTGATTGACCGGATGTTCATAAAACAGCATCTGCACCTCGTTCATGAGTTGTCGAAGTCGCTGCCCAGCCGCGCCCTGGGGCATGAATTCAAACACCGGCCCGCCAGCCAGCTGAGCGGGTTCGTGAGTCAGGCAGGGCAATGGCGCCGGCACCCGCAGATACCAGCGCTCCGGATAGGGCGTTTCCAACCGATAACCCTCGGCCTCGAAAGTGCGGTGGAAGGTCTCTGCCAGCGCTCGCGCTTCCTCCCTCTGCACTTGCAACACGGACAACGGCAGCATCACCAGTTGATCACGATCCGGCGCCAGATGCACCGGATCGGCGCGAAAATAGAAACCCGCATCACGTTCGCCGGTATCCGCCAGCCGCATGAAGGGCGCTACGCCAAATCCAGCTGGCTGGCCAAAAATTTTCGCGAGCACAGCATTCCCGTCCGCGGCGGGCTGCGCCTGTGAACGGGCAAACAGCGTTTCCAGGGCGGCGCATCGCCGCTTCATGGCCGTGTCGGCGCAGTGTGCATTCAGGTCTGGAATAAAAAGCGTGATGGACATTGGCAATGGCAAGCTGACTTGTGTCCATTATGCCGTTTGCCCTACCCTAAAAGCCATGAAATTCACCCAGGACAGGCCCGCCGGCGACGTCAACTACATCCGCGCCTATGGGCCGGGGCGTATCAACGTCAATGATCGGTTATTGAAGGTCAGCCTCGTCCTCACGCCGGCGATGCTCATAGAAAATTGGCCGCCACAGCGCTTCGAGGACATCACTCTGCAACATCTGGAAACCGCGCTGGCACTGGAACCGGAAATCCTCCTTATCGGCACCGGCCCCAGCTTGCAGTTTCCTGAAGCGCAGATCATGGCGGCAATACAGCAACGCGGCATTGGCCTGGAAGTGCTGGACACCGCTGCCGCCTGCCGTACCTATAATGTGCTGGTGAGCGAAAATCGAAACGTGGTGGCAGTGCTGCTTATGATCTGAATGACACAGTTTTACTTTGTGGCTAAGTCTGAAAAAAGTTACTCAAATAATGACTCTTCCGACAACCCCTCGCTTTCCAGTATCTGCCGCAGGCGCTTCATGGCATCCATCTGGATCTGGCGCACGCGCTCGCGGGTGACGCCGATGGCAATGCCCACGTCCTCCAGCGTGCCCTTGTCGTGGCCGTTCAGGCCAAAACGGCGCTCCACCACTTCGCGCTGCTTCTCGTTCAAGCGCGCCAGCCATCTTTCCACGATGGCCTGCAAATCCGTATCCTGCAGAAGCGTCGAAGGGTCGGTATTGTTTTCGTCGGGAATGGCATCCAGCAGCATCCGGTCGCCGTCCTTGCCGATGGGGGTATCCATGGAGGTGACGCGTTCATTGAGACCCAGCAGCCGCTTCACGTCCTCGATGGGCTTGTCCAGCAGTTCCGCGATCTCTTCCGGCGAGGGCGCACGGTCCAGTGACTGGGACAGCTTGCGAGCGGCGCGCAGGTAAAGATTGAGTTCCTTGATGATGTGAATAGGCAGGCGGATGGTGCGGGTCTGGTTCATGATGGCCCGTTCGATCGTCTGACGGATCCACCAGGTGGCGTAGGTCGAAAATCGGAAGCCGCGTTCCGGATCGAATTTCTCCACCGCATGGATCAGGCCCAGATTGCCCTCTTCGATAAGGTCCAGCAGCGGCAAACCGCGATTGATGTACTTGCGCGCGATCTTTACCACCAGCCGCAGGTTGCTTTCGATCATACGGCGGCGCGAGACTTCGTCGCCTTTCAGAGCGCGGCGGCTGTAATAGACCTCTTCCTCGGCGGTAAGCAGCGGCGAATAGCCGATTTCCGAGAGATACATGCGGGTGGCATCAAGCTGTGCGTCACCGAACTGTGGTTCGGGCTCGACCGGTTCCGGCCGGAGCACCACTGCTACCCCGTCATCCAGCAGGGATTCCTCGCCGTTGCCCTCCAGCAGGATAGCCGGGTTCAGCGGCTCCTCGGGTTCGGGAAACAGTTCATCATCCGATTCCGGTGCGCCTTCGCGATTGAAACTCGTCATGGTATCCGGGACGCTCTCAAACAAGCGTGTGTGACTAATCTTGCCAAGTGTGTGACCCTCTATGCAAGCGTCAGTGTGGCGGCAGATAACTCAGGGGGTTGACGGGTTTGCCGTTATAACGGATTTCGAAATGCAGTAAGGGATGCCCGTCCCGGTCCAAACCCATGGTGGCGATGCGCTCGCCGGCTTTAACCCGGTCGCCCTCCTGCACCAGCATCTCGTTATTGTCCGCATAGGCACTCAGGAACTGATCGCTGTTCTTGATGATGATGAGCTTGCCGTAGCCAATAATGGCGCTGCCGGTGTAGACCACCTTGCCCGGCGCGGCGGCATAGATGTCCTGGCCCTGTACGCCGGTAATCTCAATGCCTTTGGAGAACGGATTGTTCGGGTGATACATACGCACGAGTGCACCCTGGGCCGGCCAAACCCAGTGCAGGGGACCGGAGGGTGGTGGTGTGTAAGCGTTTATCGGTGCAGAGGTTGAGAGGCTTGCCGCCGCGCGCGGCGGCGTGACAGACCTCACCACGGATCCCGCACCCACCTGTGATGGCGCCGCCAAGATCAGTGTCTGGCCCGGCTTGATGAGGTAGTCAGAGCCGATGTGGTTCCAGGCTGTCACGTCATGGTAGTCAAGGCCATAGCGCCAGGCAATGGAATACAGCGTGTCACCCGGCCTGACGGTGTACTGCCGGGGGATCGGCTCCGACATCACGGCCTGTGGCCCTGACCCGGAGGCGCTGGCAGGATTCCAGGTAAGCGCACCGGCACAACCGGCCAACAAACCACTGCAACACCCCACGATGAAAACCGCCCGTGGGGTATTCACTCCAAGCCTCCCACCAACGGCACGAAGCTCACCCGATCCAACAGTTTGCGTGCATAGTCCGTTTCACTGCGGCGCGTAATCAGCAACAGTTCCTGCCCGCTGGGGCTGCCCACCGGAATCACCAGGCGACCGCCGACCGCGAGCTGCGCCAGCAGCGCCGCCGGCACCTCTGCCGGCGCGGCGCTCACCAGGATGCCGCCGTAAGGCGCATGCTGCGGCCAGCCCCAGCCGCCATCCGCGTGGCGAAAGCGCACATTGCGGACCTTGAGTCCGTTCAGGGTTTGGCGCGCACGCAATTGCAATGCTCCCAGGCGTTCAACGCTGTACACCGTCGGCACCAGCGCGGCCAGAATCAACGTCTGGTAACCGCAGCCGGTGCCTACCTCCAGTACCGTTTCGGGCATGCCATCCGCCAACAATGCCTCGGTCATGCGCGCCACGATGTAGGGCTGGGAAATGGTCTGACCGAAGCCGATGGGCAGCGCCGTGTCTTCGTAGGCGCGGCTGGCCAAGGCTTCGTCCACAAACAGATGCCGCGGCGTGGAGCGGATGAGATTGAGTACCGCAGCATCTTTGATGCCCTGCTCCTTGAGGCGCGCCATGAGCCGCTCGCGGGTGCGCGCCGAGGTCATGCCGATGCCGCGGGTGCTGGCAACATTCACGGCAAAGGCATCCCTTGCAGCCAATGAGAGAGGGGATCGAGGGCGGTATACTGCGTCAGATCAATCTGCAGCGGTGTAACTGAAACAAACCCGCGGCGCACCGCATGGAAATCCGTGCCAATACCGGCATCCTGCTCGGCACCCGGCGGTCCCACCCAATAGATGGGCCGGCCGCGGGGATCAGTGGTCTTGGTGACTGGCTCGGAACGGTGCCGGTAGCCCAGACGCGTGGCCTCGACCCCTTGCAGTTCATTCCAGGCGATGTCCGGCACGTTGACATTGAGGATGGTGTTGGCCGGCAGTGGATTGGTCAGCAGCCGTTGCACCAGATCGCAGGTGACGCGCGCTGCCGTGGCGTAGTGACGCGGGGTTTCCGTCACCAAAGATACCGCGATCGCCGGATAACCCAGGAAACGCCCCTCGATGGCCGCCGCCACGGTGCCGGAATACAGCACATCGTCACCGAGATTGGCGCCGGAATTTATGCCGGAGACCACCATATCCGGTTCATGTTCCAGCAGCCCGGTAATGGCCAGATGCACGCAGTCGGTGGGAGTACCGTCCACGCACACCATCCCCGGCTCATCCCGGCGGGCCCGCAATGGCAAATCCAGGGTCAGGGAATGGCTGGTGCCACTGCGGTTGCGATCCGGAGCGACGATGGTGACCTCGGCGAAATTGCGCAACGCCTTCGCCAGGCAGCGCAAACCTTCGGCGTGGCAGCCGTCATCGTTACTGAGAAGAATTTTCACCCGATAATCCGCCGGTACAACAGCGACCCTTAGGATACTGTAAAAGCACGCTTGATATACTGTTTCCGGCCAGGGTAGCGGCAGTCATGACAAGCAACAACAAGCTCAGCGATGAAGAATCGCGCGTATTCCGCAAGGCGATGACGGATACCAGGCCATTGCCCTCCAAACCGCTGCGTCGTGGACCCAAACCAAAACCACGCGCGCGCTTTGCGCGTGCTGCCGAAGTGGAAGTTCTGGAGGCAAGCCTCACCGGCCTACCGGATCCCGACGAACCGCTGCTGGGTGAGGGTCTGTACTATGCCAAGCCGGGTGTGCAGCATGCGGTGTTGCGCAAGCTACGCCGCGGCCATTTCAGCGTCGGCGCGGAACTCGACCTGCACGGTCTGCGCAGCGAGGATGCGCGTCTGGCATTAACCGGATTCCTAAAGACGGTGCGCGGTCAACGCATGCGCTGTGTGCGCATCATCCACGGCAAAGGTTATCGTTCCGGTCCGCGCGGCCCGATACTCAAACAGAAGCTCAACGGTTGGCTGCGGCAGCGTGACGAGGTGATCGCTTTCTGCTCGGCACGTCCGGTGGACGGGGGTACCGGTGCGGTGTATGTGTTACTGAACAGCCGTTAATTATTATTGGATCCACTTCTCTGGGAAAGCGGCCATGCATATCAACATCCATTTGCTCGTAATTTTCACACTCATCGGTGGACTAATCGTGTTGTGCTTGCCCAGGTATTTGGAGAGGTTCAAGCTGATGCGCTATGTTAGCGATTCCGGACTGATCGTTACTTGGTTTGCTGGTTCTGTTTGGCATTCACATTTTTGTCATCAAACGATGCTTCCGGCATCATCCCTGCGAAAGTGGGTACCATCTTCTCTTATACCATCACCCTCATCCCTCCCCCTCCCCTGACTGGGAGAGGGATGGGTGAGGGGGAGATATTTTGTGCGGCCGTCGGCCGCAATCTATTCAAGAGAGCGTTCGCCGCATGCGCGTCACCCACTCGTGCAACGTAGGTTACTTTTATTTGATGCAAAGAAAAGTAACCAAAAGAAACATCCAAAAGCGTCTTCAAATACTTACGCATTTCCAAGTACCGCACGCTGCATTCGCGAGCATTTCTTTTAGCTTCTTTTCAATCGCGTCATTCAAACAGATTCGTGAAATGCAAACCGAACAGCTTCGTTTAGCGTAAGCTGAGTTGACGCGTAATACTATTGGTATGCTACTGCTATATAATTCGCAATTGTCCGGTAGCGCATGGCGCATATGTAATAATATACGTAAAGGCCAACACAAAATCCAATAATTGACCACACAGGTGGCGACGTTATTTGACCCGGAATTAATATCGGATGAATTGTAAAAAACAAGAATGAAACAGCGCCGAGAATAAGCCACCAACTCACGAAGCCACTTACGCTAATATTGTGGGTGACACGATTAAAGCGTATTAGCCCACGCATAATGAAAAATTCAAACATGAAAGCATGAAATCCCTTAAAAGACGGCCTAAATGCAATACTCCCATCAGAAAATGAATGAAAACATATACTGCGTGGCAGACCCATTACCGAGTCACCACAAGAGCGTGTCAGAATATCAATTGGAGGAAGTTTTACGTTCAACGTTTTAACCGGTATCGAAACCCGGAAAATGAGGAAACCATATTTGAAATACCAGCTAACCCAGAAAACAGATAACATAATTTCACAAATAGCCACTACGATGGGACACACACTAAGCAATAGTGCATAACTCATATAACGAATCTCGTTTTCACTCTCATTTTGTCGAGTGGGGTTGACCGTAGCACAGCAATACAATCCCTATCCCTTTCTGGCAGCAAGCTCCGCCACCAGCGCCCGCATGGCAGCCTGGGTTTCAGCGCTGAACCATACGTTCATCAATTCTTCATGGCTGCGTTCGCCGAGTTCAGTGAACAAATCGGCGAGATCGGCGCGCGCCAGCTTGCGGGTGGCGGCTACGGCCAGCGGCGGCAAAGCCAGCAAGCTGCGGCACCATTCCAACGCCGCCGGCAACACCTGCTGTGCCGGCAACACCTGATCCACTAAACCAATCTGCAGGGCTTCCTCGGGTGAGATCAGCAGGCCGTGCAGACACAGGCGCTCCGCCTGGCGCACACCCACCAGCCGTTTGAGCGCCGCGTAGATCACCGCCGGTACCGGCAGGCCCACGCGCACTTCATTGAGACCGATCTTGAATTTGCCCTCGGCGGCGATGCGGGTGTCGCAAAAAATCGCCAGTACCGCGCCGCCTGCCGGACTGTGGCCGGTAATCGCCGCCGCCATCGGGATAGGCAACAAGGCAACGAGCCGCAGCAGACTGATAAATTCCTTCCAGAACTCGTCCATGGAGGCTTTATCCAGTTTAAGCAGCGCCGGCACATCCAGTCCCGCCGAGAACATGCCCTCCGCGCCCGACAGTATCAACGCCCGCGCACCTTTGTCCGGCGCTGCCTTTATCGCCATACGCAGTTCATGAACGAGGGCGGGATTCAGTGCATTCGCCGGCGGATGCGCCAGGCGCAGCCCCACAATTCCGGCATCGTGTTCAATCCGCGTGAGCATCGCTGTCTCCCCCATTCGGGTCGTCGGTATCCGCCAACTCCCGCAAGACTGCAGTGGCGTAGGCGCCTGCCGGCAGAAAAAAACCCAGTTCCAATGCCTGCGATTCGTGCGTCTTCCAGGTCAAATCCTTGAGTGGAAGACGTAGCGCCCGGCGAGCCTGATCCAGACCCGCAGCTTCAAGCCCCTGGGCAAAACCAGCATAGTCGTGGGCTATCGCGGTTTCCAGCGCCGCCACATCGCCGGATGCGCGGCTCACGCCCTGGCCCCATAGCGGGCCCGTGGGATGCAGGTCGCCCGTTTGCGCGCGTGCCGTCAACACGTCATCCACACTCTCCGCATGAAACACGCTATGGCTGCCATCCAGCATACAGATTTCCCCCGCTAACACCGTATTCCAAGAATGTTCCTCGACGCGCCGCGACAGCACCGCATTGAATATCAGGCTGCGGGCCGTGGACAGCAACAGCCCGCGCAACTTGCGGTTACGGAGTGTCAGTTGACCGGAAAACAGCGCTTCAACTTGGGTAATATTCGCACCCTCGCGGCCAAAACGTTGCGAGCCGAAATAATTCGGCACACCCTGCTCACGGATTATTGCCAGTCTTGATCCCAATTCGGCGGCTGGTACTGACAGATTGCGTAATACCAGGCCGAAACGATTGCCCTTGAGGCTGCCGATGCGCAGCTTACGACGGTGCCGCGCAACACTGAGCACGCGGAATTCCGCATGCTCGAGCGCCGCCCAGTCCGGCTGTACATGTTTGCCGAGCCACAGGCTGAAATGCTGTACGGCCAGCGCGTTCCGGTCCTTGATGCCGGCATAGCTCACTTCGCGCGGCGACACGCCCGCGTATCGCGCCAGCTCCCGGGCCACCCACAGGGTATTCGCGCCCCGCTTCTCCACCTTGAGCAGCAAATGCTCGCCTTCGCCGTCCGCCTCGAAGCCCAAAACCTCCTCCACCCGGAAATCCTCAGGTGTCGCACGGATACGGGCGCGGACCGCTACCGTGCCATGGGCACGGAGCCATGGAGGCAGGTGTGTCACGGGCTTCAGGTTTCTTCCATCAGCACCACCACCTGCGCGGCAATACCTTCGCTTCGGCCGATGAAGCCGAGACGCTCGGTGGTGGTGGCTTTCACATTCACGCGCTCCGCTGACAGACCGAGATCGGCCGCCAGGTTCGCACACATGGCGGGAATATACGCTGCCAGCATCGGCGCCTGGGCAATCAGCGTGGCGTCCACATTAACCGGCCGCAGCCCCCGGGTGCGCACCTTCTCCATTACCGTGCGCAGCAACTGACGGCTGTCGATGTCTTTGTACCGTGGATCACTGTCGGGGAAATGCCGGCCAATGTCACCGAGTGCCGCGGCCCCCAGCAGCGCATCGCATAATGCGTGCAGCAACACATCACCGTCGGAATGGGCGCGGATGCCCTGGACATGCGGAATGTGCACACCGCCCAGAATGATCTCACGGCCGGGACCAAAGGCATGCACATCAAGACCTTGACCGATTCTCATGGCGACACGCCTCTGGGTTGGTTCAGGATGGCTGCGGCCAGCGCCAGATCCTCGGGCCGGGTGATCTTGATGTTGTCACTGCGTCCCTCAACCACGCGCACCACATGTCCAGAGCTTTCCATGGCGGCGGCCTCGTCCGTGGGCGCTTGCCCGCGTTTAAGCGCGGCATTCATTGCATCCGATAACAACCTATAACGGAACATCTGCGGCGTGAAAGCGCGCCAGAGATTCTGGCGGGCAGGCGTCTCCCTGATCCGCTGTTCATGGTCCACGCCTTTCACCGTATCCACCAATGGCGTTGCCAGTATGCCGCCCACCGGGTCCTGTCTCAATGTCTCGATAAGCCGGTCCAGATCGCTGGGATGCAGGCAGGGACGCGCCGCGTCATGCACCAAAACCCAGTCCTGCTCGCGTAATTCCTGCCGCAGGGAGTGCAAGGCGTTCAACACCGAATTGACGCGCTGCACACCGCCCTTGGCGATGCGTACCGGCTTGCCCTGGGAGCGCAATAGACAGTGCGGCCAATAAGAATCCGTTTCCGCGATCGCCACGGTGATCCCGGCGATGCGCGGGTCCGACAGAAAAACATCCAGCACATACTCAATGACCGTGCGCCCCGCCAGCGGCAGATATTGCTTGGGAATGGCGCCGCCCATGCGCGTCCCGGCACCGGCAGCCGGAATCACCGCCCAGAATCGCGCTGCCGGTTGCATGGGTTCAGTGGTTTGACGGTGGCTGCGGTTCGCGCACGATCTGGTAGAAGGTCTCGCCTTTCTTGATCATGCCGAGATCCGTGCGCGCCTGCTCTTCAACAGCCGCCTGACCCCGCTTGAGATCCTGTACCTGTGCGGCCAGCGCCTGATTGCGTTTCGTGAGTGCGGCATTCTCGGTTTGCTGCGCGCTAACCTGTCGCTGGAGCGTCCAGGCATCATGCAGGTCACCCTCCCCGAACCACAGTTGATATTGCAACAGCAACAGCAGCAACACCAGGATCAGCGGCAGCAGGAGTTTCAGTTGCAGTTTGCTAGCCATCTTCAGTACCGGTTTACCTTGGCGGGAAACGCCGCAAGACCATGATAGCGCGCGCGCTTGCCCAGGGATTCCTCGATACGCAGCAACTGGTTGTACTTGGCCAGTCGGTCAGTACGGGACAGAGAGCCGGTCTTGATCTGGGCGGCGCGGCTGCCGACGGCCAGATCGGCGATGCTGGTGTCCTCGGTCTCACCGGAGCGGTGCGAGACCACGGCACTGTAATCAGCCCCCACCGCCATGTTGATGGCCGCCAGTGTCTCCGTAAGGGTGCCGACCTGGTTTAACTTGATCAGGATGGAATTGGCGATGTCCTTGCGAATGCCTTCCCGGATTATTTTTGTGTCGGTGACGAAGATATCGTCGCCCACCAGTTGCACTCGCTCACCCAGTCGTCGGGTTAGAAGCTGCCAACCGTCCCAATCGTTCTCCGCCATGCCGTCTTCGATGCTGATGATGGGATAGCGGTCCACGAGTTTTGCCAGGTAGTCGGTGAATTCAGCGGAACTGTAGTGCCGGTTCTCTGATTCCAGGTGATAGCGCCCATTACGGTAAAACTCGTTGCAGGCAGCATCCAGGCCCAGATAAATGTCGCTACCAGGCGCATACCCGGCCTGTTGGATCGCCTCCATAATGACTTCCAGTGCCGCTTCGTTGGAAGGCAGGTTCGGTGCAAAACCGCCCTCATCTCCAACGCTGGTGCTCAAACCGCGCGCATGCAGAACCTTCTTGAGGGCGTGGAATACCTCGGCTCCATAGCGCAACGCTTCCGAGAAACTGGGGGCACCCACCGGCAGGATCAGGAATTCCTGCAGATCAACATTGTTATCCGCATGCGCACCGCCGTTGATGACATTCATCTGCGGCACCGGCAAGGTCACGGCATGCTTGCCCCCCAGCCAGCGATATAGAGGCATCTCATGTTCACGGGAGGCGGCACGCGCGGCTGCCAGCGACACGCCCAGGATGGCATTGGCGCCCAGCCGGGATTTATTGGGCGTGCCGTCCAATTCAATGAGGGCACGATCAAGTTTTTCCTGATGCTCCACTTGCATGCCGCGCACACGGCGCAGAATTTCCCCTTTCACGTTGGCTACGGCCTTACGTACCCCCTTGCCGCCGTAGCGCTTTGCATCACCGTCACGCAATTCAACTGCCTCGCGGCTGCCGGTGGAGGCACCCGACGGAACCGCCGCGCGGCCTACGGTGCCGCTGTCCAGAATCACGTCTACTTCCAGCGTCGGATTGCCGCGGGAATCCAGAATCTCGCGCGCACGCAGCTCAACTATCTTGGTCATAAAACAATGTTCCTGAACACTTTAATAAATATCATCAAATATCTCACACAGGCAAATGTGTTTCCGCATAGGGCTGGCGCTTGGCTGCGGTGTCCAGCTCTTTGAGAGTAACCAGCAGTTCTTCCATCAGTCCCAGATGCCAGGAATTGGGGCCATCGCATAGCGCCTTATCCGGGTCCGGATGGGTTTCCATGAAGATGCCCGCGACACCGGCACCGATGGCAGCACGCGCCAGCACCGGAATAAACTGTCGCTGACCGCCGGAGCTGCCGCCCTGGCCGCCGGGAAGTTGCACGCTGTGGGTGGCGTCAAAGACCACCGGGCAGCCAGTGGCGCGCATCACCGCCAAGCCGCGCATGTCAGTGACCAGGTTGTTGTAGCCGAAGGAAAAACCGCGCTCGCACACCAGAATCTGCTGATTGCCGGTGGCGCGAGTCTTGTCCACCACATTCTGCATTTCCCAGGGAGACAGGAACTGGCCTTTCTTGATGTTCACCGGCTTGCCGGCCTTGGCGGCGCGCTGGATGAAATTGGTCTGACGGCACAGAAACGCCGGGGTTTGGATCACATCCACCACCGCCGCTACTTCCTCGATGGGTGAGTCCTCGTGCACGTCCGTGAGCACCGGCACGCCCACGGATTTCTGCACCTTGGCGAGAATACGCAGACCTTCCTCCACGCCAGGACCGCGGTAGCTTTTGCCGGAGGTGCGGTTGGCCTTGTCGAACGAGCCTTTGAAAATATAGGGTATCTTCAGGCGTTGCGTGACTTGCTTGAGATGGCCGGCCACGTCCAGCGCCAGTTGCTCGCTTTCCAGCGTGTCCGGCCCGGCGATCAGAAAAAATGGCTGCTGGTTGCCGACCTCGAAGCCACAGAGTTTCATGCGCGCGCCGCCTTGAGCGCAGGCTGCGCAGCGGCGTATTCCCTGGCCGCCTTGATGAAGCCGCTGAACAGCCGATGACCGTCCCGCGGCGTGGAGGTAAATTCCGGATGGAACTGAGTGGCAATAAAGAATGGATGCCCTGGCAGCTCGATGATTTCAACTAATTTGTCCACCGAAAAACCGGAGAACACCATGCCCTTTTTCTGGAACTGCTCCAAATAATTGTTGTTGAATTCATAACGATGACGGTGGCGCTCGGAAATCATGTCCTTGGCGTAGAGTTTATGGGCCAGAGTCCCGGGAACCAGATAGCAGTCCTGGGCACCCAGGCGCATGCTACCGCCCAGGTCCGATTGTTCACTGCGAGTTTCCTGCTGACCACTACGATCCTGCCATTCAGTGATCAGCGCGATGACCGGGTGTGGTGTGTTGCGTTCAAACTCGGTGCTGTGGGCACCCTTAAGGCCCATCACGTTGCGGGCGAATTCGGTGACCGCGACCTGCAAGCCAAGACAGATACCCAGATACGGAATACGCTGCTCACGGGCATAGGCTGCGGCCGCAATCTTGCCTTCAATGCCGCGCTCGCCGAAGCCGCCGGGCACCAGGATAGCATCCATGCCGTGCAGCAAGCCGGCGCCGTGTTTACTCAACTCCTCGGAATCAATGTAATGGATCTTCACGTCGGTATGCGTATGAATGCCTGCGTGCTTGAGCGCCTCGTTGAGCGACATGTAAGCATCGGTAAGATTCACATACTTCCCCACCATGGCAACGCTGACAACGGCTTCAGGGGTTGACCTGGCCTCCACCACGCGGCGCCATTCGCTCAGGTTCGCGGACTTGGTATTGATGCGCAGATGATCCACGACGATATCATCCAGCCCCTGGGCGTGCAGGATCAACGGGATCTTGTAAATGTCATCCGCATCTGGCGCGGAAATTACCGCGCGTTCTTCAACGTTGGTGAACAGCGCGATCTTGCGGCGCGCATCATCCGGCAGGGGTTTGGTGGCACGGCATAAAAGAATATCCGGCTGGATGCCGATGGAACGCAGTTCCTTCACGGAATGTTGCGTGGGCTTGGTTTTTGTCTCACCGGAGGTGGGGATATAGGGCACCAGGGTCAAATGCATGTACACGCATTTTCCGCGCCCCATCTCGATGCCCATCTGGCGGATGGCTTCGAGAAACGGCAAAGATTCGATGTCGCCCACGGTGCCGCCGATTTCCACCATGCAGATATCGGCGTTGCCGGCGCCTTCGCGTATGCAGCGCTTGATCTCGTCGGTGATGTGCGGGATCACCTGTACGGTGCCGCCGAGATAGTCGCCGTGACGTTCCTTGCGGATTACGTTCTCGTAGATGCGGCCGGTGGTGAAATTGTTGCTGCGCCCCATGCGGGCGCGCACGAAACGTTCGTAGTGGCCCAGATCCAGGTCGGTCTCGGTACCGTCATCGGTGACGAATACCTCGCCGTGCTGGAATGGGCTCATAGTGCCGGGATCCACGTTGATATAGGGATCCAGCTTCACCATGGTGACCTTGAGGCCACGGGCTTCCAGAATGGCGCCCAAAGAGGCGGAGGCGATACCCTTCCCCAGGGAAGAAACCACGCCACCAGTGACAAACACGAAATGGGCCATCAGGACTCCCGACGCGGTGCCGGGATGGCTCCGCTGAATCGGGAGTACAGCCTAACAGAATCAGAAGCTTGAATGAAGCGAATGATGCCGGGCTGCCGGTGTCGCAGCCCTTCAATGCAGAGCGGCATGCGATGACCAGTCAATGCGCAAACCCGGTTCATCTGCTCCAGCGGCAAAAGGCGCGCAAACAAACAAACCCGCCACCCCCGCCAGCTGATCGCCGCTATAGAGCAGCGGCAGACGGTCACGCATCCAGGGCACCACCTTGAATTCCTGCAGCCACTTCTTGAGAGGCCGATGATGGGCCTGACCTGCGGGCTTGCAGACTTCGCCCCCGGAACGAAAACACACCCTAAGACCCTCGGTGGGGCAACCCGCCGCACGCAACCCGCCTTTCGTGGTTGGCGCCAGCCGGAGTGTCCCCATACCAGGCCCCATTGCGGTTTCTTCCCCCCGCGTGAGTCTGAATTCGCGCCGCGGCTTCGCAGGCAAGGGTAATAAGCCGTACAAACGGCCGCGATAACGCCGCACTTCCGCGCCTTCCCAGGAAACGCAGGGATTACGGTCGGCGCGGGCCGGCAATAGCTCGCTGATCATCTGTTCAAGCTTATGGGCTGGTGGCAATGGCAACTGCAGCTTTTCCAGCCAGTATCGCAGCAGGTTTTTTGCCCGCGCAGCCCCGAGTTCCTGCAAGGCAGCCACCGGCAACACTTGGCCTTGGTCCCCGACACAGTGTCTCCAATCTTCTTCCGCCACCGCGGCTAATAACCCCAGGGCCTCGCCACAATGGCGTGCGCTGCGTGCCACCGTTGCCGCTGCCGACGGCCAGCGTTGGCGGATCACAGGGACCACTTCACGGCGCAGATAATTGCGGTTAAAGCCGGGATCAGCGTTACTGGGATCATCCAGCCAAGTGAGTTTTTGTGTTTCCGCCCAGGCCTGCAACTCATTGCGCGAGAATCCGAGCAAAGGACGCGCCAGATGGCCCGACTCGAAGGAGGCGATCATCGGCATGGCAGCCAGCCCACGCAGTCCTGCGCCGCGCAATGCCTGCAGCAAGAAGGTCTCCAGCTGGTCATCCTGATGATGGGCCAGCAGCAGCAGGTCATCTTCCCCTATTAACGTCCGAAACACCTGGTAACGCTGTTCACGGGCAATGGCCTCGAGACTTTGCCCCTTTGCGGGGTTGATCCTGACACTCCGGCATTCAAGCGGCACCTGCAATGCCGCACACAGCTGCTCACAATGCCGCTGCCAGTCATCCGATTTAGAATAAAGATGATGATTCACATGCAACGCCCGCAGCCGGGCTACCAGCGCGGATTCTTGCTGTACGAGCGCATGCAGCAACACCGTGGAGTCCAGTCCGCCGCTAAACCCCACCCAATAGCAACGCGCGGCCGGGAGGCCGCGCAGCACCATTGTCAATTTGACAGAATCGAAGCTCACGAGCGGTGGATGGAGACGATGCTCACTCCTTGAAACTCCCGAACGACATGAAGCGCTTGTAGCGTGCTTCCAACACTTCATCCATGGAGACATGTTCGAGACGGGTGAGGGCATCGCCGAGTGTGCTCTTGATTGTGGCCGCCATGGCATCCGCATTGCGATGCGCGCCACCCAAGGGTTCCTTCAGCACCGTGTCAATGAGCCCCAGGCTCTTCAGGCGTTCGGCGGTAATGCCCATGGCTTCCGCTGCCTCGCTGGCCTTGTCCGCGCTCTTCCACAGGATGGAAGCGCAGCCCTCCGGCGAAATCACCGAATAAATACTGTACTGCAACATGATGACACGGTCGCCCACCCCGATGGCCAAGGCGCCGCCGGAGCCGCCTTCACCGATGATGGTGCAGATAATAGGCACCCGCAACGTGGACATCTCGAACAGGTTACGGGCAATAGCCTCGCTTTGGCCGCGCTCCTCCGCACCCACCCCGGGGTAGGCGCCGGGCGTGTCGATCAAGGTCATGAGCGGCAATCGAAAACGCTCCGCCAGTTTCATGATACGCAGCGCCTTGCGATAACCCTCGGGGCGCGGCATACCGAAATTACGGCGGACTTTTTCCTTGGTATCACGACCTTTCTGCTCGCCGATGATGGCCACCGGGCGTCCCTCCAGCCGGGCCACGCCGGCAACGATGGCAGGGTCGTCTCCGAAAGCTCGGTCACCGTGCAATTCCTCGAAATCGGTGAAGATTTTCTGAATATAATCCAGCGCATAGGGACGCAGCGGATGGCGCGCCAACTGCGCCACCTGCCAAGGGTTCAGGCTGGAAAAAATGGTTTCCGTGAGGGTCCGGCTTTTCGCCTGCAGGCGTTCGATTTCGTCGGTGATGCTGACGGCGGACTCATCGCCGACGAAGCGCAGTTCCTCGATTTTAGCTTCGAGTTCGGCGATGGGTTGTTCAAATTCGAGGAAATTAAGATTCATTGTTCAGCGGGCCTGTAGGGTGATAAACGTTACCGGCTGAGGCCCTGGGGCACAAGCCCCTCAGGCGCTGGCCGCTTCATGGGCAGGGTCAAGCGGACGGGTGCCGTAGTGCAATGTGATGCTTGCCGGTCCCAGCCAGGTTTCCAGGCGCCGGGTCAGGATCTCGGCGGGATGCACCTTCCAGGCCTCTCCCAGTGACATGGGCACACTGGCACCCGCCCCCCGGTACCGCACCCAGACGCTGCAGCGGCCGCCCAGATGCGGCTTGAGCGTCTCCTTGAGGCGGGCGGCGAAGTCCACCCCTGCATCCGCTGTCCACTCTATGTCCAAGCGGCGTAGGTACCGCTCCCGCAGTTCGTCCACCCCGTACATGTTCTTCACGGTGATGCGCCAGCCGCTAATGAATTCGTCGAATGCCAGCCGGCCCTCGACCACCACCACCTTGTCCTTCACTGCCAGGGCCCGGAAGCGCTGATAGGCATCTTCGAACAGGGTGACTTCAAGCCGGCCGCTGCGGTCGTCCAGCACCAGGCTCACACGCCCGCCGCGTTTGCGCAAATCCACCACCAAACCTGCCGCTATCACATTGCGCGATGTCGGATCGTACCCATAACCGCGCTCACCATTGCTTTGCGGCGGCGATTCATCCGCCAGCTCACCCAGCGGTGCGGTTACCACGTGGCGCAAATCGGCAGCGTAGCGGGTCACGGGATGACCGGTTAGATACAAACCCAGGGTATCCCGCTCACCGCGCAGACGCTCATCCTCGTCCCAGTCCGGCAGTAATGACGTTGTTTGCAGCTGCTCCGGCTTCACCATCCCCGAGCCCACCAGACCAAACATATCATCCTGCCCCGCCGCACTGGCACGGGTACTCTGATCCGCTCGTGCCAATGCGTCCGGCAGCCGCGCCATGAGGGTGGCGCGGTTGAGACCGAGCACATCCAAAGCGCCGGCACGAATCAATGCCTCGATGACGCGGCGATTGGCTTTTTGCAAATCAATGCGTCGGCAGAAATCTTCGATAGTTTTAAAATCACCGTTGTGCGTTCGCTCTGCCATTACACCTTCAATGGCCGCTAACCCGACGCCCTTGATGGCACCCAGACCGTAGCGGATGCTGCCTGCGTCCGCCACTGCAAATCGGTAATCGGAATGATTGATATCCGGCGGCAGGATTTTCAATTCCATGGCGCGGCACTCGTTTATGAGCGTCACTACTTTATCGGTATGGTCCATATCGGAGGACAGCACGGCTGCCATGAAGGCGGCTGGATAATGAGCCTTGAGCCAGGCTGTTTGATAGGCGAGCAGCGCGTAGGCGGCGGAGTGGGATTTATTGAAACCGTAGCCTGCGAACTTCTCCATCAAATCGAAAATATGCGTCGCCAGCCGTGGAACCACGCCGCGCGCTATCGCACCTTTCACGAATACATCCCGTTGCAGGGCCATCTCCTCCGCATTTTTCTTGCCCATGGCGCGGCGCAGAAGATCAGCACCACCCAAAGTATAGCCGGCCAGGACCTGGGCGATCTGCATCACCTGCTCCTGGTAGAGAATCACACCGTAGGTAGGTTTCAGGATAGGTTCCAGCTTGGGGTGCGGATAATCCACTCTGGCTTTGCCATGCTTGCGCGCCATGAAATCGTCCACCATACCGGACTGCAGGGGGCCGGGACGAAACAGCGCTACCAGCGCCACGATATCCCCAAAACGGTCGGGCTTGAGCCGGCGGATCAGATCCTTCATGCCGCGTGATTCCAACTGGAAGACTGCCGTGGTCTGGCAACGTTTCAGCAGTGCATAGGTGGCTGCATCATCCATCGGGATAGTGCTGATATCGATAGGCGCCGCGTTGCTGGCATGACGTTGCCGGTTGATGATACCTACCGCCCAATCAATGATGGTTAGGGTCCGCAAACCCAGAAAGTCGAATTTGACCAAGCCTATGGCTTCCACATCGTCCTTGTCCAACTGCGTGACCGGATGGCTGCTGCCGGCTTCGCAATAAAGCGGCATGAATTCCGTGAGTTCGGCCGGCGCAATCACTACACCACCCGCATGCTTGCCGGCATTGCGCGCCAAACCTTCCAGGGAACGCGCCAGGTCCAGGAGCTGGCGTATTTCGTCCTCTTTCTGGTAGCGGGCGCGCAGTTCCGGCTCCTGTTGCAAGGCCTTGTCCAGGGTCATTTCCAGCTCGAAAGGAATGAGTTTGGCGATCTGGTCCACGTAGCCATAGGGATGGCCGAGCACGCGGCCCACATCACGCACCACGGCGCGTGCCGCCATGCTGCCATAGGTGATGATCTGGGAAACCCGTCCGCGGCCGTAGCGTGCCGCCACATAGTCGATCACCCGATCTCGGCTTTCCATGCAAAAATCCACATCGAAGTCCGGCATGGACACACGCTCGGGATTGAGGAAGCGTTCGAACAACAGATCGTGTTCCAGGGGATCCAGATCGGTGATCCCTAACGCATAGGCCACCAGTGAACCGGCACCGGAACCGCGGCCCGGACCCACCGGCACTCCGTGTTGCCTAGCCCAACGGATGAAATCCGCCACGATTAGAAAATAGCCGGCAAAACCCATGCGCAGAATCACATCCAGCTCTGACATCAATCGTTCGCGGTAAGGGCTTACACGCTGCTCACGGTCTCCACCGGCATCGGGCAACAACCTGGCAAGTCGCTGCTCCAGGCCGGCATGCGCCTCGGCGCGCAGGAAACTTTCGATGCTATGGCCCTCGGGTATGGGATAGGCTGGCAGGAAATTTTCGCCCAGACGTAGCGTGAAGTTGCAGCGCCTGGCAATCTCTACACTGTTTTCCAGCGCTTCCGGCAAATCCGAGAACAGTTGTAGCATTTCCTCCTGACTGCGCAAATACTGTTGCTCGCTATAACGTCGCGGGCGTCGTGGATCATTCAGGGTATGTCCTGACTGTATACAGACGCGGGCCTCATGGGCATCGAATTCTTCCTGTCTAAGAAAGCGCACATCGTTCGTGGCTACCAAGGGCACACCACTTGCTCCTGCGATTTGCACCACCGCACTCAAATAGTCCTCCTCAGCTTCACGGCCGGTGCGCTGCAGCTCCATGTAGAAGCGCTCCGGGAACAATTCCAGCCAGTCATTCAACAGTACACGAGCCCTGTCAGTATGACCCGCCAGAAGCGCGCGGCCCACATCGCCTTCGCGCCCGCCGGACAACACAATCAACCCATGGTTATGCCCGGTGAGCCATTGGCGTTCCAGCATAGGAATACCACGCTGCTGGCCCTCCAGATAACTTCTCGTGATAAGTGTTGAAAGATTGCGGTATCCCTGAGTGTCGCAGCACAACAGAGTAACGCTGCAAGATGAATCCGCTTCGATATCATGCAGTTGCAAGTCAGCGCCAATGATCGGCTTGATGCCTTGTGCCTGAGCCGCCTTGTAGAATTTCACGAGCGCGAACAGATTGCCCTGATCGGTAAGCGCCACCGCCGGCATGTTCATGGCTGCCACGGTCTGCATGAGTTGAGGCACACGAATGACGCTGTCCACCAATGAATATTCGGTGTGCAGACGCAGATGGACAAAGCGTGGCGACATGCTCAGGCAGTTTTCATTTTGCAGCGTTGCACCGGTGCAAATGAACGCCGATGGATGGTGCAAGCACCGTATTTCGCAAGAGCAGTCAAGTGCATAGGGGTGGGATACCCTTTGTGAATGCGGAAACCATATGCGGGAAATACCGCATCAAAACGTTGCATGGCCGCATCTCGTTCCACCTTGGCGAGAATCGAAGCGGCACTGATGACGGGAATCAGGTTATCACCCTTCACGATGGCCTCCATCGGGCAAGACAAGGACGGATAACGGTCGCCATCCACCAGCACTTTTATCGGCGCCACAGCCAGCGCCAGCACCGCGCGCTGCATGGCCAGCAACGCTGCCCGCAGGATATTCAGACGATCGATTTCGAGGTGGTCAGCCCAACCTACCGCCCACGCCAGCGCACGCTCGCGGATTTCTGCAGCCAGTTTTTCCCGTTGGCGCGGGCTAAGCAGCTTGGAATCTTTGAGACCCATAATAGGCCTGGAGGGCGCCAGGATGACCGCAGCGGCTGTCACCGGGCCGGCCAGCGGACCACGCCCGGCCTCATCCACACCGGCGATAATGACGCTTTGAGCTTCCCCAGACAGAATCATATATAGAGCAGCTCCCGGAGTTATGCACGGTCATTCTAACCTGCCGCCGCCGGGTCGTTTGGTAGCAACTCCAGCACCGCCTCTGCAGCGCGCTCATCCGCCCGACAACACAGATTGCTGCTGAGTGTGGCAAAAGTTTCAAGCTGAGCAGTCCGAGCAGCTTGGTCCTGCAGCAAACCCAGCACCGCTGTCCCCATATCGAAAGGTAGCGCACGATACTGGAGGAATTCCGGTACTACCTCACGATTCGCAAGCAGATTGGGCAGTGCTACATGCTTGATTCGCAACAAGCCCAGGCCCTTGACCAGTGCGTAACTGCCGGCGGCAATGCGGTAGGCCACCACCATAGGGCAGCGCCACAGCATGGCTTCCAGGGTGGCGGTGCCGGATGCGATGAGTGCCACATCCACCGCGCCCATAACCTCGCGAGCATGCCCCTCCACCAGGATGACTGGCAGGTCAGGTTTGAGCATGCGTACCTGACTCTTGATGAGCTTGTTTAAGGCCGGGGTGGTCGCCGGGATCACAAACTTCAGTTCCGGCGCTGCCGCCACCAGCCACTGGGCGGTCTCCAAAAACACCGGCCCCAGGCGCTCCACTTCGGTACGGCGGCTGCCGGGCAGCAGCGCCACCAGCTGGCCGTCGGACGGCAGATGCAAGGTTTTACGCAGTGCAGCCCGATCCAGAATTTGCGGAACTTGATCCGCCAGCGGATGGCCGACGAATTTTGCTGGAAAACCGTGCTTTTCATACAACGATATTTCGAAAGGCAGCAAGGTCAGTACCAGATCCGTGGCCTTGCCGAGCTTGAATACCCGCCGTGAACGCCATGCCCAAATGGAGGGGCTGACATAATGAACTGTGCGTATGCCTGCCCGATGCAACCTGGTTTCCAGGCTGAGATTAAAATCCGGTGCATCTATACCGATGAAGATATCCGGATGCTGCTGGAGAAAATACCGGGTCAAACGGCGCCGCAAGCGCAGCAACCGAGGTAGATGCACCAACACCTCGGTGATTCCCATTACCGCCAGGTCCTCAGCGTAAGCCAGCGGTTTGCAGCCGGCCGCGATCATCGCCGGCCCGGCCACACCCTCGAATTGCACATCAGGCACTCGCTCCCGAATAGCACGCATCAATCCGGCGCCAAGATTGTCGCCCGAGCTTTCCCCCGCAATGATGCCAATTCGCAGCATGTGTGATCGCACCGTGTGAGGAGCCGCCGCGCAGAATCAGCGCGTGATGCTGCGCTCGCTGGTTTCCAGAAATTTCAGCATGCGCGCCACTTCCGGTTGCGTGGCGGCAGGTTCGCGCAGCCTTTCCAGTGCCTCTTCGAGACGCAGCTCCGAACGGTACAGAATCCGATATGCGCTTTTGATATTGCGGATTTGCTCCGCGGTAAATCCCCGCCGTTGCAGACCTTCAGTGTTGATGCCATGTGGCTCTACGGGTGTACCTGAGACCATTACATAAGGAGGAATATCGCGCGTGATGTCCACATTCATGCCGGTGAAACTGTGGGCACCGATGCGGCAGAATTGGTGTACCTTGGTGAAACCCCCGAGTATCGCCCAGTTCTCAATGATGACATGCCCGGCCAGGGTCGTGTTATTCGCCAAAATCACGTTGTCACCCAGCAAACAATCATGGGCAATATGCACATAAGCCATAATCCAGTTATCGTTGCCGACAATGGTCCGGCCTTTGTCCTGGGCCGTACCCCGGTTGACAGTGACAAACTCGAAAAAAGTATTGCGGTCACCTATTTCGAGCCAGGTAGGCTCGCCCCCGTACTTCTTATCCTGGGGTATGCCGCCGATGGAAGCGAACTGGAAGATGCGGTTGTCGCGGCCAATGCGGGTGGGACCCTGTATCACCGCATGGGGTCCAATCCAGGTACCGGCACCGATTTCCACCTGCGGGCCGATAACCGAGAACGCTCCGACCGTCACGCCTGCTGCCAGGCGAGCGGATGAATCTACGACCGCACGCGGATCAATCAAACTTCAAACTCCCGCGCCGCGCACATGAGTTCGGCCTCCGCGACCACTTGGCCATCCACTTCAGCCCGAGCCTTATATTTCCAAACGCCGCGCTTGTTCCATAGATGTTCCACTTTGAGCACTAACTGATCTCCGGGTTCCACCGGTTTCTTGAAGCGAGCGTTGTCGATGCCAACAAAATAATAAAGTGTGTTCTGACCCGGTGAATGACCGAGAGTCGCGAACGTCAACAGGCCGGTGGCTTGGGCCAACGCCTCGAGGATCAGTACGCCCGGCATGACCGGCCGCTGCGGAAAATGTCCGGGGAAAAATGGTTCATTAATCGTGACGTTCTTGACAGCGGTCAGCGACCTGCCCAGTTTGCACTCCAGCACACGATCCACCAGCAGGAATGGATAACGGTGGGGCAGTTGCCTCATGATAGCGTGGATGTCGAGAAACGGCTCCTTTGACATGGTAGTTCAGTCCTTCAATTTTTTTTCAATGGCTATAAGCCGGCGCACGAATTCGTCGAGCTGGCGGAAGCGCACACTGTTTTTGCGCCACTGCGCCCCGGTATCCATGGGTAAACTGCCAGAATACACGCCCGGCTCGCGGATGGAATGGGACACCACCGTCATTGCGGTGATGGTGACATCGTCACAGATATCGATATGCCCAGCAACGCCAACGCCGCCACCAATCATGCAACGGCGGCCGATGTGGGCACTACCGGCGATGGCGACACAACCGGCGATGGCGGTGTGCTCGCCGATATGAGCGTTATGCCCCACTTGTATCTGGTTATCGAGCTTGGCGCCATTATCAATCACCGTATCCTCCAAAGCACCCCGATCGACAGTGGTATTGGCGCCGATTTCCACATCATCAGCGATCATCACCGATCCCAGCTGAGGAACTTTCACCCATACCTCGCCATCGCGCGCAATGCCGAAGCCGTCAGCACCTATGACGGCCCCCGGATGAATCAGCGCGCGTCTGCCGACTCGGACATCGTGACAAAGGGTGACGTTGGCCACTAGCCGGCTGTCTTCCCCGACGCTGGCACCGGCTTGGATCACGCAATTGGGACCGATGCAAGCACCGCGCGCAATCACCACACCCTTTTCCAGCACCACGCCTGGCGCAATCCAGGCTTCGGCAGAAACTCGCGCATCGGGGTGCACCTTGGCACCTGCATCAATACCCTTTTGCGATGTTAAGGCCGCCGTGAGCAGCGTCGCCACGCGCGCATATAGCAGATAGGGGTTGTCTGAAACCAGTGCCGGGACCGGGCAAAGCTCTGCATCGGCCGGCGCCAGAATCACCGCGGCGGCACGGGTTTCAGCCAGATAGCGGCGGTAATGGGTATTGGAAAGAAAAGTGATGGCATCGGGACCGGCATGCTGTATCGTCGCAACACCCCGGATCAGTGTCTTGCCATCACCGCGTAACAATCCTCCGCAGCGATCCGCTAGTTCTGTGAGCGTGTATTCCACTGGCAAACGCCGTCATTCATCAGTGACCAGTACCCGGAGGATTATTGGTCTGTAATTTAAAATCCTTCTGCATCTGGCTCAACACTTGGTCGGTCACATCGACCGTGCCATCCGCATAATAAGTAACACCCTTGTCGATAATGAGATTGTAATTTTTGGCCTTGGCGAATTTTTGCGCGGCTTTGTCAATTGCCGCCTGAAGTTCACTCAATTCCTGATTGCGCTGTGAATTGACGTCTGCTTGGAAATCATCCTGCTTACTTCTAAAATCCTGCTGCAAGCTGTCCAGTTTGTTTTCCAGGCTCTGCAGCTGGCTGGCGCTCATAATCGCACCATTCCGATTGATCTGATCCTGGAGATCTTTGATCTTGTTCTGCTGAGCCACAAGCTCCTTGCCGCGACCGCCAAATTTCTGTTCCATCACTTTGGTTGCCGCTTGAGCCTGAGGTGATTTTTGCAGGAGTGTTGCCCTATCCACCACACCGATTTTCAGCTCAGCCGCAGAAACATTGCCCACATATATCAGACCTGTTAACACGGCCAGTAGCATCAATAATTTAATTGCAATTTTCATATCTATTCTCCGGAATAATCAAAAATAAGTGCCTAAGGTGAATTGGAACCGTTCGGTCAGATCCCCCGGCTTGGGATTCAGCGGCAAAGCATAGCTGAATTTCATGGCGCCGAGAGGCGTCAGAAACGTAGCCGCCACGCCGGTGGAGACCCGCAGACTACTCCAGCGAAAATCCCCTGGATCGGTGAAAGCATTGCCTGCGTCAATGAACAACGCCCAGCGGCTGGACTCGACACCCGAGTCACTCTTTTTGCCAAAACTCGGCAGGATCAGCTCATTCTGCATATAAACCTGGGCCCGGCCGCCAAACGGATAGCCTATGGAGTCCCGCGGTCCCAGGGTACCGATCTGCCAGCCGCGTACCGTATCGGGGCCGCCATCGAACCAATTCTTATACGGTGGATAGGTCGCGGTTTTGCCATAGGGAGCACCATAATCCATTTCACCGTTGATGCCATATATAAACCCTTTGAACAAGGGGATAAACGCCAATTGGCTGTAACTCAGGATGTAATACTGCTGGTCAGAACCTGGTACAGCGGCTGTCAAACTGAGAGATTCGCGTGCCCCGTTATCTGGGAAAATGATCCGGTCGCGGGTATCGCGCACATAACTCAATGATGCTTCGAGTGTGTTGTACTGCAAGGCCGGGTACTCGCAGACAAAAGTAAACCCACGCGAATCCGCACAAGCACCTAGAATCTGTGAAACAGTGCCATTGGCTGGGTTTGATATAAACCCAACGTACTGTTGCGACGTACCTGACTGTGCGAATAGTTGATTGTGCGAATAAGTGCCACTGATACCCCAGGCGCTGTACTCCGTCAGAGGAATATTGAAACTTATCTGGGCGCCATAGGATTGGGTTGTCAATGGCGCGCTATTGATCGTCAGCGATGAGGTTTGGGTTTGGAATAACCCCAAGGTGCGGCTGATACCGTCCACCGTCCAATAGGGATTGGTGAAACTGAAATTATACGAATGACCTATATAACTGCGGTTAGCGTCAATCGACAGGCGATCACCAGTACCCAGGAAATTGGCATTCACAATCTGGCCATCAAGGACCAACCCGGAATAACTGCCGTAGCCGACGCCTACATTCGCCGTGCCCGCAGGACGTTCAGTCAACGTGTAGTCGAGATCCACCAGATCATGGGAGCCAGGAACCCGCACAGTTTTAACTTTCGCATTCTCCATCCACGGCAGGCGATTAAGGCGTACGCGCGATCGTTCCACATCTATATTTGAAAGCCAGGTGCCTTCAAACTGACGCATCTCACGGCGGAAAACCGCATCGTCGGTGCCCGAACCGCCACTGAAATTGATATGCCGCACATACACGCGCTCACCGGGCTCAATATAGAAGGTGATGGAAACCAGTTTGTGTTGACGGTCAATATCCGGCACTGGATTGACTTGGGCAAACCCGTAACCATCCACGCCCAGTCGTTTTTGAATTAGATCGGCTGTGGTGGTAGCCCGCTGGAGTGAAAATGTGTCACCTGGTTTCACCAACACGAATCTTTTCAGCACCGACTCCGGTATCACAAACTGCCCCGCCAACTTCACGTCCTTGACTTTGTAAACTCCGCCTTCGGAGATATTCACTGTGATATAAACGTTATTGCGATCCGGTGAGATAGCCACCTGGGTTGAATCTATGGCGAAGTCCGCATATCCCTGATCCATGTAAAAGGACCGCAACGACTCCAGGTCACCCACGAGTTTCTCGCGGGAATATTCATCGGAACTTCCGAAAAAAGTCCAGAAATCCGCCACTTTTAATTTAAATACGTCGTGCAAATCACCCTCAGAAAAGGCATGATTGCCGACGATGCTGATGGAACGAATCTTGGCAGTAACCCCCTCGGAAATTTTCACCGAGACATCAACCTTGTTGTCGCCTATGTCGGCGACATTAGACTTGATGATTACTGCATATTTTCCATGGCTGTAATATTCATCCGTGATCTGCTGGATAAACTGATCGAGGGTGACCTTGTTGAAAATCTGCCCTTTCGACAGCCCCGCTTTATCCAGCGATTTGTATAGATCGTCCGATTTTATGAGTTTGTTGCCAGAGATGACGAAATTGGCGATCGATGGACGCTCGTGTACGATGATTATGAGCGTATCATCCTGGCGGCGCAGTTCGACATCGCGGAAAAATCCGGTCTTGTAAAGCGCGCGAATGGCATCTTGGATGCGAGTTTCGGTGATGTGGTCGCCGATATTGATTGGCAGATAATCGTAAACCGTGCCTTTGGATATGCGTTGCAGACCGACGATCTCGATTTTCTTGACGGTGAACGATTCATCCGCTCGGGCGATGGAGGAGCTCAACACCAGGAACAGCAATGAGGCCAGGATAATCCCGGTGCCTTTAATAAAGCCCAATTGTAATCCTCCTTACCCGAACAGCCGCATTAGATCGTTATAGATCGCGAAACTCATGAGTACCAGTAACAGCGCGATACCGACACGCTGGCCCAACACTTCAGCCTGGACGGATAAGGGCGAGCCCTTGACCGCCTCGATGATGTAATAAAGCACATGGCCGCCGTCCAGCACCGGAATCGGTAGCATATTCAGCACTCCAAGACTGATGCTCACGATGGCGAGAAACGCCAGAAATGGCACCAAGCCATTCTCCGCCGTGTAGCCGGCATACTGTGCAATATCAATGGGCCCGCTCAAGTTGCGCAAAGATACCTTACCGGTCACCATGTTCCAAGAAGCATACAAGGTGAGCCAGGCGAGGCTGCCGGTGCGCGCAAACGCATGCTCAAGAGCGGCCACCGGATTATACCGTTGTTCTGCTTCTAAGCGCTGACGCAGCCTTTCAGGATAGCCAATCTGAGCGCCAATATGCCCTATCATCTTGCCATCTGAGGTCTTTTGAACCCCAACTGGAAGTTGCAGAGCGAAGGTGCGTACGCCACGCTGCACCAGGATTTTCAGGATCCGATCCGGCGCTGTTTGTAGAATTTTAACTAACTGCTGAGGGCCAGCGACTGGCGTGCCGTTAACCTTGAGAATTACGTCGCCAGGCTTGAGACCCGCTTGCCTGGCAGTGCCGTCGGGCAACACTTCACCCACTTCGGGCGCGGCCGCCGGTTGCCATTGGCTGAAGCCCAGGCCTGTCAGCAGCTTGCCCGGCTCGGTAAGTGCCTGACTGTCCGTTATATTTAACACCAGCTGCTGCTGACCATTATCCGGGGTGCGCACCTTCACATCTACATTCCCGCCTCCTATGACACCTTCGAAGAGCCGTACCACCGCCGTATCCCAAGTGGGTGTTGAATGGCCATTAACGGCAAGAATCTCGTCTTCCATGACAAAGCCAGCGTGGGCGGCGGCTGAGCCTGGCTGCACTGCCCCAATGATCGGCCGGATTCCAGGAACGCCGATCATGAAAATCACCCAATAGGCCACAATCGCAAAGATGAAATTGAATGCCGGGCCTGCCAATACCGCTAAGAAGCGCTTCGCCAATGGCTGACGGTTGAAAGCCAGATGTTTCTCCCCCTCGGGTACTTCGCCTTCGCGCTCATCCAGCGGCTTCACATAGCCCCCCAGAGGCAACCAGCCAATCGCAAGTTCCGTGGAATCGGGACGGCGCTGCCAAAGCAGCAGCGGTTTGCCAAAAAACACGGAAAAACGCAGCACCTTGATGCCGAAACAGCGCATCACGATGAAGTGACCGAACTCATGCCAGATGACCAATATGCAGATGGCCACGAGGAAAGCCGCAATGCTGATGAGGATATTCATGCCGCCACCCTGGCCATGGCGGCTACGGCCATAATACGCGCGCGCCGATCGCATTCCAGCACGGCTTCAATGGAGACCGGGTTACTGGGGAACACTTGCTCAAGCGCCTGCTCCACCACATGGGCAATGGCCGTGAAAGGTAGCTGTCCTTCCAGAAACGCCTGCACTGCGATCTCGTTGGCGGCATTTAAGATCGCTGGCGCACTGCCGCCCGCCTGCGCGGCTTGTTTCGCTAGCTGCAAACAGGGAAAAGTAATCAGATCGGGAGGTTCGAAATCCAGATGACCCAGAGCGCACAAGTCCAGTGACTGCACACCCGCCTCCAAGCGCTCCGGCCAAGCCAAGCCGCACGCAATCGGTGTGCGCATATCCGGGTTGCTCAATTGCGCCAGCACCGAGCCGTCAGCGTATTCCACCAGAGAATGCACGATGCTCTGGGGATGTACCAACACTTCAATGCGTTCCGGCGGCATCTCGAACAACCAACGCGCCTCAATCACTTCCAATCCCTTGTTCATAAGAGTGGCTGAATCCACGGAAATCTTGCGGCCCATGGACCATTTGGGATGCGCACAAGCCTGCGCAGGTGTGACACCAAGCAATTTTTCCTGGGACCAGCCACGGAAGGGCCCGCCCGAGGCGGTGAGCAGAATACGTCGCACACCATGCCGCTCCTGAGGCGATAAACATTGAAAAATCGCATTGTGTTCACTGTCAATGGGAATTAGTTCCGTACCGTGTTCCCGGACAGCCTGCATGAACACCTGCCCGGCCATCACCAGTGATTCCTTGTTGGCCAGTAGCACACGCTTGCCGGTACTCACGGCGGCGAGCGTCGGCAATAATCCGGCAGCACCCACTATGGCTGCCATGATGCAATCGTTTTCCGGTAACTTGGCGACTTCTTCCAGCGCTTGCCTACCGGAAAGTACCTGAACATTGAGGCCGAGTTGCTTGGTGCGTTCGCGCAACTGCTGTGCCGGCGTTTCCTCCACCATGACCGCATACCGCGGACGATGCTCGAGACATTGACGGAGTAACCCTTCCACGTCAGCATGTGCCGTCAGCGCAATGACTTGGAAACGGTTGCGATGGCGCCCCACCACATCTAAGGTAGTGGTTCCAATGCTGCCGGTTGCGCCAAGGATGGTGATGCCCTTCATCGCAACCACTCCTGTAACGCCAGCCCCAGCCAGAATGCCGGTAGCGCCGCCGTTAGGCTATCGACACGGTCCAGGACACCGCCATGGCCGGGAAACAGCCTACCGCTGTCTTTGACACCCGCCTGACGCTTGAACAGGCTTTCAGAAAGGTCGCCCACGATTGAGAGCCATCCAGTCAACAGACAGATAAGGATAAGCAAATACCCACTCGCCGGCAGCACCAGCCAGACGCCAAAAAATGACACCAACAACACTGCGAGGGTACCCCCCGCCACGCCTTCCCAGGTCTTGCCGGGGCTGACCTCAGGAGCCAATTTGTGTTTCCCGAAAGCCCGGCCCACAAAATATGCACCCGTGTCCGCTGCCCAGATAACAACCAGCAGAAATAACAACTTCACAGCTCCGCGGTGACTTGAATGCAAAGCCACCAGCGCTACCCAGGCGGGTATCAGCGTCAGCATGCCGCAAACGAATTTTACCCTGCTGTGGAATTGTCGCCGCCACCAGGATACCCAGATAATTGCGAATAGCCACCAAGCCAGGGACGTCAGCGCAACTACCCACAGTACCAAGGCATCCTGACGCGCCAGCCAAAACAGATATAACAGAACAGCCACGAGCACTGCATTGCTGATTTTTAATAGTGTGGAATTTTCACCGCTCAGGTTCGCCCATTCCCAACTAGCCACTAAAGCCATCAGTCCAGCCACCAGCGCGAGCAGCCAAGTGGAAGCTAGCAGCACCAGCAACACCACCAAGGGCAGCAGGGTCAGGGCCGTGATGACGCGCTGTTTGAGCATCAGCTCTCGGGACCAACCGGTTCTGATATGCGACCAAAGCGGCGCTGGCGCGCCGCATACCAATCGAGCGCAGCCTGCAAGGCGGCCGCGTCGAAATCCGGCCACAGGCTATCGGTGAAATACAATTCCGTATAGGCGAGGTTCCACAGTAGGAAGTTACTAATGCGCTGTTCGCCGCCAGTGCGAATGAAAAGATCCGGATCCGGCGACCCTGACAGTGTTAAAGCATGTGATAGCCTGGCTTCGTCAATCTCCTCAGGTTGAATGTTTCCAGCAACCGCTTCGAAAGTCAGCCGCCTCACCGCCTGCACGACGTCCCATCGTCCGCCATAGCTGATGGCGATGTTCAATACCAGTCCTATATTTGATTGTGTAAGCTTTTCGGCCTGACGCATACCGTCCTGTAAGGCTTGAGAAAACGCAGCGTGGGCGCCAATAAAGCGGATACGAATATTATTCTTATGCAGCTTGGCCACTTCGCTGTCAAGAGCACCAACGAAAAGCTCAATCAGGTTACTAACCTCGGTTCTTGGCCGTTGCCAGTTTTCACTGCTGAAGGCAAACAGGGTCAGAGCACCGATACCCTGCTGCACACAGGCCTCGATGGTGCGCCGCGCAGCATTGAGACCGGCGCGATGGCCGGCTTGTCGTGGCAGGAACCGGTGCTTGGCCCAGCGACCGTTACCGTCCATGATGATGGCAATGTGCCGCGGCAGAGTGGCGATTTCTGTCTTGGCCACGCGCTTACACTCCTCGCCTGGATGCTGGCGCCGTACTGACGGGGGCAAACCACCATAGCATTAGACTTCCAAAAGTTCCGACTCCTTGGTGGCGAGGATCTTGTCAAGTTCGGCAATATGCCGGTCGGTGATTTTTTGAATATCGTCCTGCGCCCTGCGCTCCTGATCCTCACTGACCTTTTTGTCCTTGAGCAGGGTCTTAAGTTCCGTGTTAGCGTCGCGGCGCACATTGCGCACCGCCACGCGTGCGGCTTCCGCCTCCTGACGCGCTAACTTGATGATCTCGCGGCGTCGCTCCTCGGTAAGTTGCGGCATTGGTACGCGAATGATGTTGCCTGCAGTGGCGGGTGTCAGGCCAAGGTCCGATGTCATGATGGCTTTTTCTATCACTGTAACCATCGTCTTCTCCCAAGGCGTGATGGTCAGCGTGCGTGCATCACCCACCGTTACATTAGCCACCTGATTGAGCGGCACCTCGGAACCATAATAGGGCACACGCAGATGGTCCAAGAGGCTGGCGTTGGCGCGCCCGGTGCGCAACTTGGCAAGCGCCTCCTTGAGCGTATTCACGCTTTTTTGCATACGCGCCATGGCATTCTTTTGCATATCATCAATCATGATCGGCCTCCGTTATCCACCAACGTACCCACATCTGTCGCACCCAGTACGATGCGCATGAGGTCGCCGGCACAGGTGAGATCGAAAATCCGAAGGGGAATATTATTGTCGCGACACAGAACGATGGCAGTGGCATCCATAACCATGAGTTTATCAGTGAGTACCTGATCGAAGGTCAGATGTGCGTAGCGCGATGCCTTGGGATGCTGCTTGGGGTCCGCAGAATATACACCGTCTACCTTGGTAGCCTTGAGCAACAATTCCGCACCGGTTTCAATCGCACGCAGGCTGGCGGCGGTATCAGTAGTAAAGAAGGGATTACCGATACCAGCCGCGAAGATGCATACGCGACCCTTCTCCAGATGACGAACCGCGCGCCGGCGGATGTAATCTTCACATACCTCGTTGACGCTCAAGCCTGACATGACACGCACATGGGCTCCCAGGTGTTCCAGGGCATCCTGCATGGCGAGCGCATTCATGATGGTCGCGAGCATGCCCATATGGTCCGCGGTGACCCGGTCCATGCCGGCTCTCGCCAAGCCTGCGCCGCGGAAGATATTGCCGCCGCCGACGACCATACCCACCTGCACGCCCAGGTCGTGGACGTCGCGTATCTCCTCTGCCAAACGCTTGATTACTACCGGATCAACGCCATAATCGGCGTCACCCATAAGGGCCTCGCCACTCAGCTTGACGAGTATCCGACGGTAAGCGGGTGTCTGCTTCGACATGGGTCAACCGCTGCGCGAGTAAGTGATACGCAGAGCCCCGCGTTGCGGGGCTCTTGGGCATACGGATTGTACCGTAAAATGGCCGTCGGGCATGGGCTGGAACCGCCAGAGTTACGATTCAGGCCCCGCGTGCCTGAGCCATCACCTCGGCAGCAAAATCCTCCTGCCTTTTCTCAATGCCCTCGCCTACTTCGAAGCGCACGAAGCGCAGTACCTGGGCGCCGGTCTGAACAAGCAGTTTCCCCACCGCGATATCCGGGTTTTTCACGAAAGGCTGGCCCAGAAGGGTCACTTCCGCAAGAAATTTTCGCAGTCGGCCTTCCACCATCTTTTCAATAATGGCGGCCGGTTTGCTGCTGTCCATTGATTGAGCCCGAATGATCTCGCGCTCCTGGTCCAGCACCTTCGCCGACACCTGTTCCGGTCTGAGATACAATGGTCTGCTGGCCGCAACATGCATGGCGATATCCTTGGCAACCGTGGCATCGCCACCCTGCAGCTCCACCAAAACGCCGATACGCGAGCCATGACTATAGGATCCTAAAATACCGATGCTGCTCTTAAACAATGTGCAACGCCGTATGCTGATATTCTCACCCAGCTTGGCGACCAGTTCACGGCGCACGGTATCCACGCTTTTACCATCGGCAAGTGGCATATTATTCAGTGCATTCACGTCCAGTGGCGCCTCGATCAGTACCGTGTGAGTCACGTTCGAAACGAAGCTGGTAAAATCCTCCCCATTGGCGACGAAGTCGGTTTCGCAGTTAACTTCCACCATGGCGGCAGCGGAACCGACTTGTTCGATGGCGATGCGTCCCTCTGCGGCAATACGCCCGGCTTTCTTGTCAGCCTTGGCGAGTCCGGACTTGCGCATATATTCGATGGCTACATCAATGTCACCGCGGGATTCAGTCAGCGCCCTCTTGCATTCCATCATGCCGGCACCGGTACGCTCGCGCAGTGCTTTCACCAGCGCAGCAGAAATCGTCATTCTCCACCCTCTTCAATCGGAGCTTTCTTGGTGGTTTTCTTGCGTACTGTCGTTTTCTTGATGGACGTTTTCTTACGCACCACTGTTTTGTCAACCGGCTTGTTATCGTTATCAGACCCGGTTTCCCCTGCGGCAGAAACCACTGCATCATGAGCAGCTGCAGTGGGTTTGTCCGCCAGCTTGCGGCGTGGCGGTGTCTTCTTTGCGGTGGTCTTCCTGCGGCCGCGACCGCGCTTGGGGTTACCGAGCTCGTCTAATTCCACAAATTCATCTTCATCGTTACCCGCGAGCTGTGGCATAGAGGCTTTACCAGCCAGCACGGCATCTGCGATGCCCTGTGCATATAACTGGACTGCGCGAATAGCATCGTCATTGCCCGGAATGACGTAATCAATGTTATCAGGCAGATTATTGGTGTCCACGATACCCACGATCGGGGTCCCTAGCTTGCGCGCTTCACTTACAGCAATCTTTTCGTGCCCAACGTCAATCACGAACAGCGCATCAGGCAAAGCATTCATTTCCTTGATGCCGCCCAGACTTTTCTCGAGCTTCTCCATCTCACGTCTCAAGCGTATGACTTCTTTCTTACCTAGGCGTTCAAAGGTGCCGTCCTCTGACTGGAGATCCAACTCCTTCATGCGTTTGATGGATTGGCGCACGGTTTTAAAATTGGTGAGTGTGCCGCCCAGCCAGCGCTGGTTCACATAAGGCATGCCGCAACGCTGCGCTTCTTCGGCCACCGCATCGCGTGCCGCGCGTTTGGTGCCAACGAACAGTACGGAGCCGCCATCGGCCACCAGGCGCTTCACGAACTCCATTGCCTCACGGTATAGCGGCAAAGTCTTTTCGAGATTGATGATGTGAATATGACTGCGCTCGCCGAAGATGTAAGGAGCCATCTTCGGATTCCAGTAGCGGGTTTGATGACCAAAATGCACGCCGGCTTCCAGCATCTGGCGCATGGACAGTTCTGCCATGGATGTATACTCCTGATGAATGGGAACGTAGGACGTCCCCGGGGTTAGGCCTCCATACACCCCGTATCGCAACCCTGGTCCTTGCGGACCGGCGGGCACCCCGCGAACGGTTTTGGTGTATGTGTGGGTTATTTGCCAAAAAAGGCTGCGCTTTATACCATAAGGCGCCCACAACGGCAACGCCGACAAGGGCTTAGGCTCGATCCCGGCACCCATCACCTCCGGCCCAATGCATGCCAATCACCATTAAAACCCACGAAGAACAGGCAAAAATGCGCGTCGCCGGCCAACTGGCGGCCGAGGTGCTGGACATGATTGCGCCACATGTGCAGCCCGGGGTCACTACCGATGAACTGGATCACCTTTGCCACGACTACATCGTCAATCAACAGCAGGCCATTCCGGCGAATGTGGGCTACAACGGCTTTCCCAAGACCCTGTGCACGTCAATCAATCATGTAGTTTGTCACGGAATACCCAGCGACAAGAAACTCAAAAACGGCGACATCATCAACATTGACGTGACAGTTATCAAAAATGGTTTCCACGGTGATACCAGTAAAATGTATTATGTGGGCGAGCCTTCAGTATTGGCAAAACGCCTGGTCCAGATCACCCACGATGCCATGCTTACCGGCATTGATATGGTGAAACCCGGCGTACAGCTGGGAGATATCGGTCACGCCATCCAGAACTACGCGGAAAGTCACGGTTTCTCAGTGGTGCGTGAATACTGCGGACACGGCATCGGCCGCGTCTATCATGAAGATCCGCAGGTACTGCATTATGGTACTCCGGGGACTGGCCTGGAACTCAAGCCCGGCATGACGTTCACCATCGAACCGATGATTAATGCTGGCAAACGTCATGTGCGGCTTCTGCCAGATGGCTGGACGGTGGTTACCAAGGATCACTCTCTGTCAGCACAGTGGGAGCACACCCTACTGGTGACCAATGACAATCACGAAATATTGACTATGCGTGCCGGTGGCGAAATATGAATTTGACCTTATGATTGTATTCGCTTGAACGCTCTGCCTGACGTCGCTTTTTCCCCGCTCGATACCACCACGCTGGACCAAGCGCTGCATAACGGTAGCAAACCGTTGCCGATTCTGCGCCAAGCCCTGAAAGGCGCGGATACGGTCTTGCAACAACAATTCAATTCCGGAACGGCTGTTGACACGCTGGTAAAAGTTCGCGCTGGGGTTGTAGATGTGCTCATCAGACGCGCCTATAAACTACATCTCCCGGAATCCAACTTGTCTCTTGTAGCAGTCGGCGGTTACGGCCGTGGTGAATTGCATCCGCATTCCGATGTTGATCTGCTGATCTTGTTAAATGACGGACATCAAGAGTCATTTCGTCATGTAATCGGAAACTTCATCGCTTTCCTCTGGGATATTGGCTTGCAAGCCAGCCACAGTGTACGCACTTTGGAAGAATGCCTTGCACAGGCACAAATAGATGTGACCGTCGCCACCAATCTCATGGAAGCCCGCCATCTAGCCGGTGATGAAGCGCTTTTTGCATACCTGCGCCAGCAAATGATGCCGCCAACATTTTGGCCGACGAAACAATTTTTCACAGCCAAACGTCGTGAACAGCAGGAGCGTCACGCGAAATATCACGATACCGCCTACCGCCTGGAACCGAATATCAAGGAAGGTCCAGGCGGTCTGCGCGATATACAGATGATTGCGTGGGTGGCGAAACGTCACTTCAACACCGATACACTTTACAGTCTCGTCGAGCATGGATTTCTCACGGAAGATGAGTACCAGAGCCTATGCCGTGGTCAGATTTTCCTGTGGCGGATTCGGTTTGCTTTGCATCTCTTGCATGCCCGGCGCGAAGACCGGCTGCTGTTCGATTCCCAAGTCAAGTTGGCCAAACAGTTTGGCTACCATGATGCGCCACAGACCCTGGCGGTAGAAAAATTTATGCAGGATTACTACCGAACCGTTAAGGAATTAGGCCTGCTCAATGAAATGCTTTTGCAGTTGCTGGAAGAGGCGATCCTAGGCACCGACTTGCCAACCGCGACTCCGTTAAACGATGCTTTTGAGGAACGTGGCGGTTTCCTGTATCTGCGTGACACTGAATCGTTCGTACAGCGCCCAGCTGCCATGTTGGAACTTTTTCTGATGCTTGAGCAGCACCCGTACCTCAAGGGAATCAGCGCCGGCACACTACGAATGCTGCACGGAAATCTGCACCGAATAGATGCAGCTTTCCGCGATGATCCAGTTAACCATGCTCTCTTCATGCAGATCCTGCGAGAGCCCCGTGGTGTCACTCATGAGCTGCGGCGCATGAATCGTTATGATGTGCTGGGTCGGTATCTGCCGGCATTCGGCAAGATCGTGGGGCGCATGCAATACGACCTGTTCCACGCTTACACCGTGGATGAGCATATTCTGTTCGTGATCAGCAACTTGCGGCGCTTTGCTCTCACCCACTACGACCATGAATTCCCGCTCTGTAGTCAGATCATGCAAGCTCTTTCAAAACCCGAATTAGCCTATCTTGGCGCCTTGTTCCATGACATTGCCAAGGGCCGCGGTGGTGATCACTCGACGTTAGGCGCCGAAGAGGCACAAGCGTTTTGTCTGACTCATGGTCTAAGCCTTTACGATGCCCGCCTGGTCGCGTGGCTGGTACAGCATCATCTGTTGTTGTCGCTGACTACTCAAAAGAAAGACATCAATGACCCTCAGATAGTGCACGCATTTGCCCAGCAGGTAGGTGACCAGATGCATCTGGATTACCTGTACGTGCTTACCGTAGCCGATATACGCGGGACCAATCCGGATTTATGGAATTCCTGGAAGGCGAGCCTGTGCATCGAGTTATATCATAATGCCAGCCGGGCGCTGCTGCATGGGCTGGAAAACCCTATCGATAAGGAGGAGCTGATTCACGAGATTCAGGAAGAAGCGCTGACACGGCTACGGGAGCAAGGCATAGAATTGTCAGCCACCCACAGGATATGGGCCGCTTTTTCTGAAGAATACTTCCTGCATCACTCGCCGGAAGAAATCACTTGGCATACCATCTGTTTAGCTGGACGGCTGGGCGCTGGTACGCCGCTGATATTCCTTCGCCAACAAGCAGCACGTGGCGGCACCAGCATCTGCATTCATTCAATCCATGACGAATTCATCTTTGGCCGCGTAACTGCAGCTCTCGCTGAACTGGGCTTGACGGTGCTGGATGCCCGCCTGATGCCCATGGCTGGCGGCGACCGCCTCGATACCTACGTAGTATTGGAAGACAACGGCAAGCCCATCTTGGATACGGAGCGGCTGATCGAAATCGAGCAGCTCCTGCGGCATGAAATTCACCGTCGCAATGCATTGCCGGCCGCAATAACCCGCCGCGCCCCGCGCCAAGTGCGCATGTTTACTACGCCGACCAGAGTACAATTCGCCGACGATCCTATCAATGAACGCACGGTGCTGGAAATTAGTGCCGGCGACCGGCCGGGCCTGTTGTCGCTCATCGGCCAGGCTCTTGGACAGTGCGCAATCCACCTACAAAATGCGAAAATTACCACCGTCGGCGAACGCGCCGAGGATGTGTTTTTCATTACCGATGCTCGCAACCGGCCGATCAATGATCCGATGGCCAGGGAGCAGCTGCGTGCGGCGTTGCTGGCGCTTCTCGGTGAAGCCGCTTGAATAATCTCCAATTTAACTTCGATAATCAGAGCTTTTAGTTTTCGATTAAGCGAAAATGACCGAGAAACTAAAGTATAGATGCCGATAAAAGAGAGCTTTGAAGTTATTTCAAACGCCGACAGAAAGAAAAATTGCGGCTCTTAGATGTGTCTTTTAACGAGAACCGGAATCCGAATGAACCCCGATCTGCAAAAACTGTTTCCCTACCCTTTCGAGCGCTTGGCGAGACTTAAGGAAGGTATTGCGCCGCCGCAGCATTTGCAACACATTCCTCTGTCCATCGGTGAACCCAAACACGCACCGCCAGAATTCGTACTGCAGACTCTGCACGAGAATCTAGACAGTCTCGGCGCCTATCCTATGGCCAAGGGTTTAGCGGGGTTGCGTGAGGCCATCGCCCGCTGGCTCACACGCCGTTTCCACCTCGGCCCCGGACGGGTGGACCCGGAACGGCAAGTGATTCCTGTCAGCGGTACCCGCGAGGGATTGTTTGCCTTCGCCCAGGCAGTGATCGACCGCAGCACCAAGCCGCTGGTACTGATGCCGAACCCTTTTTATCAGATCTACGAAGGTGCGGCCTTCCTGGCCGGTGCGGAACCGTATTTCATGGATACCCTGGAAAAAAATGGTTTCTTGCCGGATCTGGATGCCGTGCCGGATGGCATCTGGAGGCGCTGCCAACTCCTATATATATGCACGCCCGGCAACCCCACCGGTGCGGTCATGGATACCGCCTACCTGAAGCGTGTGGTGGAACTGGCGGATCGCCACAATTTCATAATTGCCTCCGACGAGTGCTATGCCGAAATCTACCTGGATGAAGCCCGGCCGCCGGCCGGCCTGCTGCAGGCCTGCGAGGAAATGGGTCGGCATGATTTCCGGCGCTGCGTGGTATTCCATAGCTTGTCCAAACGCTCAAACCTTCCCGGCCTGCGCTCCGGTTTTGTGGCCGGTGATGCCAAAATTTTGGCCCAATTCCTGCTCTACCGTACCTATCATGGCTGCGCTGTGCCGGTACCTGTCCAATTGGCGAGCGAACGCGCCTGGGACGACGACCGACATGTACGGGACAATCGCCGTCTTTATCAGGATAAATTCACCACCGCCATGGAAATCCTCGCTCCAGTGCTGGATGTGAAACTGCCGGCGGCAGCGTTTTATCTGTGGCCGCGCACCCCGGTTGATGACCAACGCTTTGCGCGGGAGCTGTTCGCTCGGCAGAATGTCACCGTACTTCCCGGCAGCTATCTTTCGCGGCGCAGCCCACATGGCGACCCGGGTAAGGGCCGGGCGCGCATCTCTCTGGTGGCACCGGTCCAAGAGTGTACTGAAGCAGCATGCCGCATTCGTACCTGCGTGGAATCCCTATGAAGTCCAGCATCCTCCAGACGGTTATCGAGAATGCCTTTGAACGGCGCAAGGAACTTACGCCAGCAAACACCACTCCTGAAGTGCGGAACGCAGTGGAAACCGTCATCGCGTTACTCGACCGGGGTGAGGTGCGGGTGGCGGAAAAACGTGGTGATCAATGGCAGGTAATCGAGTGGCTGAAAATGGCAGTGCTGCTGTATTTTCGCATCCAGCCCAATCAAGTCATGGAGAATGGCGCTGCGCACTATTACGACAAAATTCCGCTCAAATACCTTGCCCACACCCAGGCGGAATTCCTCCGGGAAGGTGTGCGCATTGTGCCGCCGGCCAGCGTACGCTACGGCGCTTACCTGGCACCCGATGTGGTGCTCATGCCGTCCTATATAAACATTGGTGCTTATGTAGGCGACGGAACCATGGTGGACACCTGGGCTACGATCGGCTCTTGCGCCCAAATCGGCAAGCATGTGCACATTTCCGGCGGCGTGGGTATCGGTGGCGTACTCGAACCCCTACAAGCCACACCCACCATCATCGAGGATGACTGCTTCGTTGGCGCACGCTCGGAAATCGTGGAAGGTGTGATCGTGGAATCCGGCGCGGTGATTTCCATGGGAGTGTTCATCGGCCAGAGCACGCGTATCTATGACCGCGAAAGCGGTGAAATCTCATATGGACGGGTACCAGCAGGTGCGGTGGTGGTGCCGGGCAGCCTGCCCTCCTCCGATGGGCGCTATAGTCTGCAATGCGCCGTGATTGTAAAGCGTGTAGATGCCAAGACCCGGACCAAGGTGGGTATCAATGCGCTGCTGCGCGGAATCGATTGAATGAGTGCGGTGCTGGAACTCGCGAAGGAGCTCATCGCCCGGCCTTCACTCACGCCCGACGATGCCGGTTGCCAACAAATTATTGGCGCGCGTCTCGCCACACTCGGTTTCAAGATCGAACACCTGCGTTTCGGCCAGGTGGACAACCTCTGGGCGCGCTACGGTAACTCAGCGCCGCTCCTGGTATTCGCCGGTCACACCGACGTGGTGCCCACTGGTCCGCGTGAGCAATGGCACTCCGACCCCTTCGCCCCGACGCTGAAAGACGGCTTGCTCTACGGCCGCGGCGCCGCCGATATGAAGGGCGGCCTCGCTACCATGGTGGTGGCCGTTGAGCAGCTGCTGGCAGACAAGCCAAAACTCAAAGGCAGCATCGGGTTTCTGATCACCAGCGACGAGGAAGGCCCCTCGCTGAACGGCACCGTGCGCGTTATGGAAGTGCTCAAGCAGCGCGGCGAGAAAATTGACTGGTGCGTGCTCGGCGAACCTTCATGCCTGGAAAAATTCGGCGACACCATCCGCCACGGCCGCCGCGGCTCGCTCACCGGCCTGCTTACCGTGCACGGCGTTCAGGGTCATGTAGCTTATCCGGAACGAGCCGACAATCCCATTCATCGCGTGCTGCCGGTACTCGCGGAACTCACTGCGGCACGCTGGGACGCGCGTCCCAATCCGCATTTTCCGCCCACCAGCTTCCAGGTCTCCAACTTTCATTCCGGCACCGGCGCCGGCAACGTGATCCCGGGTCATGCGGATGTACGTTTCAATTTCCGCTATTCCACCGCCGTCACCACGGATGAACTTAAAAGCCGCGTGCAAGACACACTGCAGCGCCATGACATCCGCTATTCAATCGAGTGGCGGCCGATGGGCGAGCCGTTCCTGACCCAGCCGGGGAAACTGAGTAACGTGGTCCAGGATGCAGTTGAAAAAGTCACCGGCCTGCGGCCCAGGCTCGACACCGGCGGCGGTACCTCAGACGGCCGCTTCATTGCCCCTACTGGGGCCCAAGTTGTGGAATTCGGCCCCTTGAATGCGAGTATTCACAAGATTGACGAATGCACAACGGTTACCGATCTCGAACCGTTAATGCAAATTTACCGTGGGATCATGGAGAAATTGCTAAACTCAGGCTCGTGATCGCGCCCAGTACCAATTTACCGCCAATCCACCGACACCCAGGATCACGAACCAGATCAGCACCCATTCCGGCATCGTCAGACCCAGAAACTTCCAGGTAATCAATGCGCAATCGCCGGTGCCGGTAAAGGCTCTGACAATGAACTTGTTGAGCGGCAGAGTCTGAAACATATAGTTCAAGCCCGGCCCGCAGGGCGGCTGCTTCCATTCGGGAAGATGCTGCAGGTATGAATGGCGAATGGATACCGCACCGCCAGCCGCCGCCACGATAAGCAGCAATATACCGTAGATGCGCGCGCCGATGATTTTTGGCTGATGCAGGAATGCGATCAGGAAAATGACCCCTAGAATAATCACAGCGATGCGCTGGAAAATGCACAGTACGCAGGGTTCGAAGCCGTCGTGGAACTGTGAGTAATAGGCGTAAGTCATCAGCAGCACACAAATCACGAACCCGGTCAGGTTCGCCAAGCGACGCAAAGACATGCCGTACTCCTTATAAAGGTGTATCTAAGAACCTGGTGCCATTGTTGTAATATAATCAATAAATTCAAAAGCTAAGGATGATTCTGAATGTTAGCGAATATGCTTCTTGGCCGGGTGGGAGCGAACGGGCAATCAACCATAAATAAGATCAGAATATGACGGTTCGCCGTATGTTTTGAATGAGGCCAAGTTATTCAAGCCGGAATACTAAAAATCGATTTCTGAGTGGTCCTCAGGGGCGCTCGTTGACTTCCCGCTCCATGGCTTCAAATCCCGCGTGCCGGACATCCTTGCCCTGCACCAAATAGACCACATACTCACAGATGTTCGTGGCGTGGTCGCCGATACGTTCCAGGGCGCGCGCCGACCACATGACATCCAGAACCTGACGGATAGAATGTGGGTCTTCCATCATGAAGGTGATGGACTGACGGGACAAGGCTTCGTATTCGTCATCCACACGGGCATCCTCACGGGCTACTTGCACGGCGGCTTCAGCATCCATGCGCGCGAAGGCATCCAGGGCATCGTGAACCATGCCTTGCACGTGACTGCCTAGATGTTGCAACGCAACATAACGGTCATTCGGCCGCTCTGCTCCAGCGAGACGCGCCGCCAGCCGCCCGATCTTCTCTGCCTCATCGCCAATACGCTCCAAGTCGGTGATGGTCTTGATGATGGCTAGAATGAGCCGTAAATCGCTCGCCGCCGGCTGGCGGCGAGCGAGAATGCGGCTGCATTCCTCGTCAATCGCAACCTCCATCTGGTTGACCTTGTAATCCTGCTGCTCAATGCTGCGGCCGAGCTCACTGTCGCCTTCGGTCAACGCCCGCAGAGCGTCGGCGATCTGCTGTTCCACCAACCCGCCCATAGCAAGCACGCGGTTACGTATGCTCTCCAGCTCTTCATTGAATTTCTGGGAGATGTGGTGTGTAAGGTTTAACTTATCCATGCCATTTCCTTCAAGATGCAGCGTGACTATTCCGCCGAACAGTATACGCAAGCCACCTGCCAAACGCATGACTCATGCTGTACCGACGTGATCCGCGGTGCGGCTCACGCGCTCCTGTGGGAACCGGCAGCTGAATCGGCTGCCGTGTCCCGGTTCGCTATCGATCGCGAGGATAGCACCGTGATGCTGCAAAACGTGCTTGACGATGGCGAGTCCCAACCCAGTGCCGCCACTGTCGCGATGCCGGGACTTGTCAACCCGGTAAAACCGCTCCGTAAGCCGTGGGATATGGGTTGCCGGGATGCCAATACCCGTATCCGCCACCGTAAAACACGCGCCTTCGCTCTCTCGCGCCCAGGTTACGGTCACGCTACCTTCTACGGGGGTGTATTTCATGGCATTGAACACCAAATTGGAGAACGCGCTGTAGATTTCATGCTCGGCTCCCAGCAAAAACAGGTCGGAATCCACCTTGAGAAGGATACTCGCCGGGCCTTGGCCGAGGGATAAGGCTTCATCCCGAATGCCCCGGACAAGCTTTGCTATATCAATCGGGGCGTAAGGCGCCTGGCGCAGCTCAGTCTCGAGGCGTGAGAGTTCCAGCAGATCACTCACGATCGCGGTCATGCGCGCAGTCTGATGGTGCATTTCATCAAGGGGCTTGCCCCACATTTGGCGCAAGCGCCCGTCCTCGCGCATAGCATCGAGATAACCACGCATCACCGTTAGTGGCGAACGCAATTCGTGGGAGGCATTGGCCACAAACTCACTGCGCATTGCTTCGAGACGGTGCAAACGGGTGGTATCGCGTACCAGTAGCAGGCGCTGATCACTCCCATAGGGGACAATGCTTAAGTTGAGATACAGACCACGTGAAAACGGTGAAACCAGCGATATGGGTTCGTCATAGCGATTACTATTCAGATAGGGAACAAAATCCGGATGGCGCATGAGGTTGGCAAGACGCTGACCCACGTCCTGGGGCACGCGCAGATGCAACAACCGGCCCGCGGCTTCGTTCAGCCAGCGGATCTCCCCAACCCTATCCAGAATCACCATGCCATCAGGCATAGCGGCAGTAGAATCACGTATTTCACGCAGCAATTGCACGAGTCGCCATTTGCGTTCGCGCTCGCGCTTTCTCAACTGATAGCAATTGTTAAATATATCATCCCATATGCCGATGTTTCTCGGTATATTCAACCCCCGGTTGTGCCCCAACCAGCGTTCCAGACGATACAAGTTGAAGATATACCAGGCGAGATAAATGGCGATTGTAATGAACAGCCATCTGTCCACATGTCCGATAAACCAGCCTGCCACCAATGCCGTGATCAGCAACAAGCTCAGATACAGCATTTCCTGCAACCAACGCCGTGTCATCTACTGTTGCCTACTGCATGGGGTGAAAAGCGGTAGCCCGCTCCGCGCACGGTCTCCACATAATGGGCGCAGTTGTGTTGCTCCAAAACACGCCGCAGGCGGCGAATATGTACATCCACGGTGCGTTCTTCTACATACACGCCGCTCCAGATACGGTCCAGCACCTGACCGCGACTGAAGACTCTTTCGGGATGCGCCAGAAAGAACTCGAGTAGCCGGTATTCTGTTGGTCCAAGCACTATTTCAACGCCGTTGATTGTAACCCGGTGACTGACGGTGTTCATGGTTATCGCCCCCGCCGTTAAATTCTCTTCATGACTCCCTGTGCGCCGCAGCACCGCCTCGATACGTGCCGCCAGTTCGCGCGCCGAAAATGGCTTGGTAACATAGTCGTCTGCGCCTCCCTCCAGACCCATGATCTTGTCATCCTCGGCTACCCGGGCAGTCAGCATGATGATGGGCAATTCACGGGTATTGTCGTCACGCCTCAGCGCCCGCGCAAATTCCAGCCCACTCATGTCCGGTAACATCCAATCCAGCAACAACAGATCCGGCAAGCGGTCGGCAATACTAGTACGCGCCGCGCCACAGTCACCCGCTTCGGTCACTCGGTACCCTGCGCGCTGCAAGCCAAACGCGACCATTTCCCGCAATGGGCGCTCATCCTCGACGATTAAAATGTGCCTTTCCGTCATGCTTACGTCGGTCTCCTTAACGGCCGTAATTTAAACAGCGTCATGTGACAAACTGGTTACAGCCCGGATTTTGGCCAGGCAACCCGGTCACGGAGGTACACCGGCAATGCGGCATCAGCGCTGACTGCCTGCCCCCGAGCCAGAAGTAATCTGGCTAGGAGCGCGACATCCCGCGCCGTGGGCAGCAATGCAGCATCTTGCCCATCCAAGGCCGATCTCAGATGCGCCGTGAGCACATCTTTATAAACATTAAAACCCGACCCTGCGCCAAAGCAGGGCTCGGAATCCGGGAGCTGCACGGATTCCGGTGCACCCAAAGCTTCCGGCATGCAGGCGGTGAAATCATCTGCGGCTTCAGCTGTATATGCGCACCAGTACACTTGCCCCATTCTGGCATCCATGCAGACCAGGATTTTCTTTGGGCCATAGCGGCGGTGCGCGCCGGCCGCCAAAGCCATTAGATCAGAGACCGGCACAACCGGCCGCTCCGCTCCGAATGCAAGTCCTTGCACCACCGCGGTAGCCACGCGCACGCCCGTAAAACCGCCCGGCCCCCGCCCAAACGCCAGGGCATCCAATTGCGTCAGGGATAACCCCGCCTCCGCCAGCAGCGACTCCAGCATGGGCAGAATCAATTCCGCATGCGCACGCACAGCCATCTGGGAACGCTCAAGGATGCCGTCAGCGGTTAACAGAGCAACAGAACACTGCGAGGTTGAAGTCTCAAGAGCCAGAATTTTCATTGGGTCACATGCTTTGGATTGACTGGCAAAATCTCAGCCAGAAAATCCTGCACGTCTTCCAGGCTCCGGGTACGACGCATAGGCGGCAGGCTCTCCAGGAACAATTTGCCGTAACCGCGGCGGGTAACCCGCGGATCGCAAAGCATCATTACGCCCCTGTCCGTATCATCGCGAATCAAGCGCCCCACTCCCTGTTTGAGTGCTAATACTGCCTGCGGCAACTGGTAGTCCATAAATGGCTTACGTCCCGCATGCTCCAGCGCAGTGAGGCGCGCTTTGATGATCGGATCGCCAGGGGAGGCAAACGGTAGCCGGTCAATCATAACCATGGACAAGGCCGGTCCTTTCACGTCCACGCCTTCCCAGAAACTGGCTGTGCCCAACAGTACCGCATTGCCCAGTTCCCGAAAACGTTCCAACAGCCTGCGTCGCGGGGCTTCGCCTTGTATTAACAGCGGAAATTCGAACTGATTACGCACCATATCCGCGGCCTCGCGCAGTGCCCGGTGGCTGGTAAACAACAGGAAAGCCCGGCCGCCGCTGGCGCGGATAACCGGCAACACCGCCTGCACCACCGCCGCCGTGTACGCGGGGGTATTTACATCCGGCAGGTCACTGGGAAGGTATAACAATGCATTATGTTCATAGTCAAATGGACTACCCAGCAACAATTCTTCTGCATTTGTCAGTCCCAATCGTTCGCGGAAGTGTTCAAATCCCCCATTAATCGATAGTGTGGCCGACAGGAATATCCACCCACAACCAAGTTCTCGCATACAGGACTGAAATCGGCCAGCAACATCCAACGGCGTCAGGTTAAGGCTAAATCCATTGCCGAACCGTTCAATCCACCGTACGTATAGCTCCGCCTGCCCTTTTTCAACGAACTGGCTGAGTTGTGCGGCCAGGGTGTTCGCGCGCTGCCAGCAGTTTTTTAACCCGATGGAACGTTCTGCAAGTATTTCCAACGCTTGCTGCAATGTATTCAAGGCGGTATCGAGAGCATGTAATGATGACTGAAATGCAATTTGTGATTGCAATGCCTGCCATTCGGTACGCGCTTCCAGTTTTGAGGATAGTTGCTGCAATTCACCAAGTCTAGATTCAGTCATCTCCAGGATATTCACAATTTCAGAAGAGTCTGCCGCTGCTTCCCGATATTCACTGCGGCTATCCCGTAATAATTCATGCAAGCGATGACTGGAAAAAGCGGTACTAAAATGTTGACTGGCGATATCAGGCAGTTGGTGAGCCTCGTCCACTATTACCGCATCCACACCTGGCAGTAGTGCACCGAAACCTTCTTCCTTAAGCAGCATATCCGCCAGCAAGAGATGATGGTTGATTACAACGATATCGGCTTCCTGCGCGCGGCGGCGTGCTTCCAGCAGGAAACAGCTGCCATACTCCGGGCATTCCTGCCCCAGACAGTTTTCCACTGTGGATGTCACCTGCGGCCATAAGGGGGAGCTTTCAGGCACCGTGCCCAGCTCTGAGATCTCACCGCTGCGAGTGCTGTTTGCCCAGTCGCTGACACGCCCCAATTCGTCAGCCTGCTCGCGTCTGTTAAACAATCCACCGCCATGGTGCAAGGCAACGCCAAGGCGATGGCGACAGAGATAGTTGGATCGACCTTTGAGAAGTGCCATTTTTGCCGGCATACCCAATACCTGGCGGACTACCGGAAGATCGCGATGATACAGCTGATCCTGCAGCGTACGTGTGCCGGTGGAAATCAGGATGCGTTTTCCGGATAATAGCGTCGGTATCAGATAAGCAAAGGTCTTGCCGGTACCGGTACCGGCTTCCGCAACCAACGTGTCTTGCTGAAATAAAGCTCGACCGATGGCCCCAGCCAGTGTCTGTTGCGCATTGCGTGGCGTGAAGCTAGGTAGTATTTCCGAGAATGCTCCGCTTGTACCGAGCAGCTCGGAAAAATCAAACATACTTTCGCGAGTGAATGACTTGCTTATGCGTATTTCCAGGTCTATCAGGGTGCGATACCCAAAGGTGATTTCTTGAAGGCATCCACTTGCGCCTGACTCAACACATCTTGTTGAGCATCCATTTGCAACACAGCATTACGCATCGCCAGCGCTCCGTCTGGATTGGTGCGCGGGTCTGCATCCTCCGGATCGGTCGCCAACGCCACCAGCATTGCCACATCTTGTGGTTGCAATTGCGCAAATGGTTTCTTGAAATAAATTTGGCTGGCTGATGCAAATCCTCGTATAAGCTGCCCGGCATTCATATCAAAGCTTATATCATTTATATACGTTTCGAGAATGTCGGTACGGCTGTAGCCAAATTGCAATGCCACGGACTTCACTACGACAGCGATGCGAGAGTCATCGGGGAAATACATACGTACCAGCCGACTGGTCAAAGGGCTAACGGTTAAATCGCTGTCGTTATAAAAATTTGGATCGGTGGCAGCTAGCAGTGTGTTCGGAAGGAATTGCGTGGTAGATTGCAGGGTTAAATTTAAACCGTTGTGCCCGGCAGCATTCGCAGAGCGGTCAGCCATGAAACGATCATTCACCGCACGAGTGAGCCAGCCAACATAGGCAATGGTAGCGATAATAACCAGTACAATGACCGCCATTGTGCCAAGCATCCAATAGGACTTACCACGCCTATGCACACCCTTTGTAGCTCGCTCGCGCCGACGCCGAATAACCCGTTGAGTATCGTCGCTGCGACGCTTCAGAATCTCTCTGATTGTGTGCTCGCCCATAACAAACCCCTGTCAGGCAATATGAAAATATCCTCAGTGCACATTCTAGCATCCACGCCGGGCAATTGTGTGCCAGGCGCGTACTCTGCAGACCTGGAGACAAATCCGGTCAAGGCATTATAATGTGGCTGTGGCTGATTGTAGCCAGACGCATGCTAAATCGCCTTTTTAACTCTTTTCACTTCCACGATCCGGGGCAATAATGACCAGTAATAAAGCGCTCTCTGACTGGGTTGCTCAGGTCGAACGCCATGTTCAAGCTGACCATGTGCACTGGTGTGATGGCACGGCTGGCGAATATCGGGATTTGGTACAGCAGATGCTGAGAAGCGGCATACTCCATGAACTTAACCAGATAACCCACCCTCATTGCTATTTACATCGCTCCAACCCCCAGGATGTGGCACGTGTGGAGCACCTTACTTTTATCTGCAGCCGAAGCCAGGATGACGCGGGCCCCAACAATCACTGGATGGATCCAGCCGAGGCGCATGCCAAGATTGATGCGCTGTTTGCAGGCTGCATGCGTGGCCGGACAATGTATGTGATCCCTTATTGTATGGGGCCCCTGGATTCGCCTTTGGCCCGTTGTGGAGTCGAGATTACTGACAGTCCTTATGTCGCCATCAATATGCAGATCATGACCCGTATAGGTATGCCGGCACTCAAACGCATCGAAAAAGAAAGTAGCTTTGTGAAGGGCCTGCACTCGGTTGGAGACATTGATCCCAAGCGTCGTTTTATCATGCATTTCCCTGAGGAACTCACCATCAAGAGTTTTGGCTCCGGCTATGGCGGCAATGCCCTGCTTGGCAAGAAATGCCACGCGCTACGCATCGCCAGTTGGCAGGCGAAGCGTGAAGGCTGGCTGGCCGAACATATGCTAATCGTCGGTATCGAGAACCCTCAAGGTGAAGTGCACTATGTAGCAGCCGCCTTTCCATCTGCGTGTGGGAAAACAAACCTGGCAATGTTAATTCCACCCGCCACTCATAAAGGCTGGAAAGTTTGGACCATAGGCGATGACATCTGCTGGATGCACCTCGGCAAGGATGGCAGATTATGGGCCATGAATCCGGAGGCCGGATATTTCGGCGTGGTGCCGGGCACCAATCCGAATACCAATAAAAATGCCTATGAAATGATCACCCACGACACCATTTTCACCAATGTAGCTGTGACCCAGGATAACCAGCCATGGTGGGAGGGTCTCAAGGAAGGTACGCCTATTGCGGATTGGCAAGGTCGACCATACGATGGTAAACATGGAACTGCAGCCCATCCCAATTCGCGTTTCACGGTATCGGCCAGTCAAAATCCCAGTTACTCGCCTAAAGCGGAGGATCCACAGGGGGTACCGATCTCCGCCATCATCTTTGGCGGTCGCCGCCCTGATACGGTTCCGCTGGTTTATGAAGCCCGCGACTGGATACACGGCGTGCTTATGGGTGCCGGAACCGCATCCGAAACCACCGCCGCTGCTACAGGGCAAGTGGGCGTCGTGCGTCGTGATCCCATGGCCATGAAACCCTTCTGCGGCTACAACTTCGCCGACTATTGGAATCACTGGTTGTCTTTTCCTGCGAAGTCCACAAGGTTACCAAAAATTTTCCATGTGAACTGGTTCAGGCAGGATAAGAACGGCAAGTTTCTATGGCCGGGCTTTGGTGAAAATCTGCGTGTTCTACGTTGGGTGCTGGATCGCTGTAACGGTAAGGCCGAGGCTACTGAAACCCCTATCGGCTACCTGCCCACTACGAGTGCTATTGATACTGACGGGCTAGGCGTGAGCCCTGAAACCATGCAGACACTTTTAAGTGTAGATGCCGCCAAATGGCGTACCGAAATGCAGGCGCTTGAGGAGTATTTCCGTGGCTTTGGTGAGCGCCTGCCTTTAACCTTACGAAACGAACTGCAGCGCGTGACCGCAGCACTTGCCAATTGAGTGATGAGCTCGAAGCACCCTGGTCATAAACCATCCAGGTTCATTACTGCTGCCCTGCTCCCGTATCGTTGCGGGATTTGCCAACCAACTCCGGACGCATATAGGTACCACGCGAAGAAACATCCATTAGGCTGACGCGTCGACCCGTATTAATTTCAACGATTAGATGCTGTCTGGAAATATCGCCCTGATGGCTGTCAAGGTGAACATCGCATTGGGATGAACGGCCGACGGTGTTACGTCCGGGCTTCAACAAATAGGTCCGAACTGCGCCACTCTCTTTAAGCGTTAAAATCTCACCGTGCTTAGCCAGGCGATAACGGTTTGTACCCAGAAAAACCGTGATATCGGGTTTCTCTTCCAGATCCACTTCCACGGTATGACAATGTGGCAGGCGGGAATACCTGTTGAGTGCCATATCCGGAGATACCGGCATTTCTTTCATAGCTGTATTGCGGGACATGGATGTCAGGGATAACTCGCTGCCGCTCTCCTTTTTTGAGTGATCACGGAAACTGTCTACCGCCTGACGGCGGGCTTCCAGGAAGCGTACGTAATAAGTCAGGGCTTCACGCTGGTAATCCTCGGCGACGTGCTCAATAGTGCCAAGAGCAAACAAAATGGATGGCCAATCATGGTCATCAGGAACCTTGCTGATGTCCAAGCGCCGCCATAGGTTGGTCAATGATTCGCCGGTTTGTTTCGAGTTCGCCATGATATCTATGACATTCTGATAGGCATGCAGCATTTTGCGCGCTTCACGTTGCAAGGCATGCCCATCCATGTGCACGAAGCGTTCCATGCTCTCATTGGGAACCGTGAGGCGTGCGCTCAGAAACTGGATAAATTCATCCGGCGAGGCAAAAGCCTCACTGACATCGCCGACCCTGATTCTCAGGGCCCGACGACGCAGGCTTGCCACAAGATGTTTGATTGCAGACATCTATATTCACACCCGACTCGGCATTTATCCCGATTTATCCTCAGTATGGCCGTAACTTCAAATCTTCGCCAAGTATCCGCGCTCGATCACTATTGGTTGCAGGGCTTGTTGTTAATCTGTTCACATTGGTCCACTGGCAATGCAATCCCCTGGCCAAAGACATCATAGAGCGAAATATTCTGGAAAAGCGAGACATCAACGAAACCGCTTGCCAATAGACCGCCGTTCTCAACGAGCGCCGCAATTTGCTGGCCAATGCTGGTTACCAGAGTATCCTGTATAAACAGTCCCAATTGCGCGGCGATGTCGTCGGCAATTATCGCTCCGGGGCCGATCACAATCGGCAAGGTTGGCGGCAGCAGAAATGTTTGTATTGCGCCGGTGGCAATCTGTACCTGGGCTGTGCTGCTGCTAGTAAGCACATTCAATTCCTGGCCGAGTTCACCGATTTGCCCACCAGACACCAGTATCACCGTGTTGGCCTTGATCTGCGTTTGTGAAGTACCGGGATTCTGTATCACGCTGGTCTGACTGCCAGCAACCAGTGTTACCGTATTGGCCGTAAGTACGCCGCTATTGAGGATTAAATTGCCCATTCCCGCGAGTAACAATGATCCGGAGCTGCCGAGAGTCAAGCTGCCATTCACCGTGATGTTCCCGGCTGCCACCGGTATGCCGATAACTGAAGCGCCGCCAGATCCCGGTCCAGTACCGATGTATAAACCGCCGTCATACCCGTTCATGGCTGTATTGTTGAGCCTCAGACCGCCGCCATTGCCGCCGATATTAACAGCCAAGCCATTGGTTTCCGGCAAGAGCGTTAGCGTGCTATTGCCACGCACCGAGTTCGCACCGCCATTGAAGCCAATGGTATTAGCCTGAATGGTCGAAGCCGAAGCAATATTCAGTACGCCGTCAAAATTAATGGCGCCGGCGTTGCTCTTGAGCACACCTGCCAAATTAGTGGCCCCAGATTGGTATATCTGATTCCCTGACGTGATTATGGATTTGAGGTTGGCGACGGCGCTGCTCACCGTAAGGGATGTCAGCGCTGTACTGCCTCCGACAACACCGGCCAAACTGGCCTGTCCGGATGGCGTCGTGAGGATCAATGCGTGGGCGCCATCCACAGTCCCGGTGACGGTGATGTTGCCAGCCCCGGCCGCAGTTAATGCGGCATTGCTTAACAATAAGAGACTGCCATTGATCTGTATGCCGCCGCCTACTGAGCTTGATAGATTACCCTGCAACTGAACGTTACCGGTGTAGGACTGAGCATTGCTGGTGGCGACATCTGCAAGGGTAATAGTGCCGCCATTAATCGTGAGGCTTGCCAGCGGAATAGTTTGTCCAACTTGCGGCAATACTACGCTGCCGGTACCACTGTTGATGACCAATGCCTGACCGCCTGTAGTCACACCGTTGATGCCGGTTGCAGGCGAGAAATCGATATTGTTGTTGGTGGTGTTGATGTGTACGCTCGACCCAGCAATCACCACACCGCCCGTAACACCCGCGGTCAATAAATTATTGGTTGTAATGTTGTTACCTAGTAACAGCGTACCGCTGGTTTGTAGGCTCAGGGTTCCGAGATTGGCGACAGTCTGCAAACTGAGATTCCCTGCCCCGCTATCCAGCGTCATGGAAGATGAACCGTTGGCCCCGGTAATATCCTGATCGAAGGTGATATTGCCTCCGTTGGTGGCAATGTCCGCAATACCACTCACCGCCACCGGCGAAGCAAATCGAACGCTACCGCCGCTGCTGGTGACATTACTGCTGAGTAATACCGGACCTGCGCCCATCTGGTTGAGCGCGGCACTCAAAGATACCGGTCCGGTTACCGCAAACGTACCGCCATTATCAATGGTAAGTACACCACTGGTGATGGTGAATCCTTGCAAAGTAATGTTGCCTGGAGCTAACAGCGTCGTACCACCGGCAGCATTGCTGGTTACTCCCGTGAACAGGATATTCCCACTGGTAGCCGCGACATTTACAAGGCCTGCTGATAGGTCACCGTTGAGGTCGCCGGTAACTCCCGTACCACCAGTCAGAAACAGAGTGCCGGTACCGGAGCTGATTGTGCTGTTAAGATTCAAATTCCCGGCAGCATTCAGATTCACATTGCCGCTGCCACTGGCGGCAATAGTGCCGGTGGTAGTGAGATCACCGCTGCTGGTAGCGAGCGTGATAGCTCCATTGCCACCCGTGGTTATGGGTCCATTGGCAATAATTGCACCTGAGGAGGTGATATCGATGGTGCCATTGGCAGTGCTAATGGTACCCAGAGTGATCGCGCCCGTGTTGCTTGCGTAGATATCCCCGGTACCACTTACAGCTGCGTCTAGATTACCTGTGACTGTGGTGATTTGCGCCCCTGAAGTCCCGATGCCTGAAACCGCCGTGATGTTCACGGTTCCCGCCGTCACATTCTGGCTGGTTGAGTCGGTGATGCTTCCACCACTCACCAGCGTGAAGATGCCGCTGCCAAGAGCGATACCCTGAAGATCAACGCTTCCTGGGGTATCGATGAAGGCATCGCCGTTGGAGCCGCTGATTTGCAGAGTACCGATGTTGGCCAACAGCGGGTTGCCGGCGGAACCAATACTGGTGGCGCCAGCGATGTCCAAGGTAGCCGCAGTAATTGTCGCGGCCGTATTGTCGTTAATGGTTCCCACGTTATTGATGGCCAGAACCGCAGCTGGTGCCGTAAAGGAGCTCACGATATTCGCCGTATCTGTGCCGCCACCGCCATTGATCGAGCCATTCACGCCGGCACTTAGATTGAAAGTGTCTGCACCACTGCCGCCGGTAAGAATCTGGAAATTGCTGAAATTTAACGCACCGTTCAGGTTACCGGCATTGCTGCCGGTCACGTTCCAGGTATTGGTTGTATTAGGACCAGTAAGGTTATTCAATAATCCAGCAGTGCCGTTTGCACCGGTAATAACGGTAATATTGTCAAATCCACCAGCAATGCTTGCTTCCGTGCCCTGCACGCCGTCAATTGTCCCGGCACCGATAAGGGTCACATTCCGCGCCGTCGTGTAAGCGCTCCAGTCAATGGTGTCATTACCGGAAGTCACTCCACCACCATTGAGGCTGCCGCTCAAGCTTGCGCCATTGGCGAAGATAAAATTGTCCGTACCCGTACCGCCGATCAGGTTACCGATGTTCGTGAACGTGCCGCCCAGACCCGTCACCGTACCCTGGTTGGCACCGGTGACGCTCCAGGTATTGGCGCTGTTGTTCCCCTGCAGGCTGTTTCCCGTCGCCGCTCCGCTGCCGCCATTGATATTACCCGACAGGCTGCTGCTACCAGTAAATAGGAAGCTGTTGCTGCCGCTGCCGCCCGTCAGGCTTTCGATGCTGCTGAAGTTGAAGCCATCTACATTGCCGGCATTGGTACCGTTGATCGTCCAGGTGTTCACCGTGTTCGGTCCGGTGAGCATGTCGCTGCCCGCACTGCCCACCAGCGTACCAATGCCGCTGAACGTCCCGCCGATCTGCGAGCCCGTGCCGCTGCTGCTGGAGCTCAAGGTCACGTTCACCGGTCCGGCGAGTGCCGCATAGTTCAGGGTGTTGCTGCCACTGCCGCCATTCACGTTGCCGCTTAGTGAGCCACTGCCCTGGAAAACGAAACCGTCGTTGCCCGCTCCACCCATCAGGTTCTGCACATTGCTAAACGCCCCCACCAGCGTCGTCGCTCCGCTTGTCACCACGCCGCTGTTGCTGCCGGTAATGTTGAACGTGTCTCCGCTGTTATCCGCCGTCAGCGTGTCGTTCCCGCCTCCGCCAGTAATACTGCCAATACTGCCGCCAGCCAACACAAAATTATCCGCACCGCTGCCGCCCACCAGGTTCTGGAAGCTGCCGAAGTTCAGCACCTGGGCGGAACCCGTATCCTGCAGCGTACCGCCGTTCGCCGCGGTGAGCGTGTACGTCGCCCCGCTAGCATCCCCGGTCAGCGTATTGGTCGCTGTCGCCGATCCCGTCAGCGCCCCCATGTTGCTGAACCCGCTGATCCCGGTTGCCGTCCCGTTGTACCCCGCACTCCCCGGACCCGTGAGGCTCACGTTGGTCGCCGTCGTGTAGGCGCTTAAATTCAAGCTGTTGCCCCCCGTGCCCCCGTTTACCGAGGTCTCCGTAGCACCATTACTGAATGTGAAGTTGTCGTTCCCCATCCCGCCCGTCAGGCTCTGGATGTTCGTGAACGTGCCGCCGATCCCCGTCACGGTACCCGTGTTGGCTCCGGTGACGGTCCAGGTGTTCGCCACGTTGTCCCCCGTCAGGGTGTTGATTCCGGCTCCGCCGTCGATCGAACCACCCAACGTGCCCCCGGCAAGTGTGAAGCTGTCGTTCCCCGTCCCGCCGGTGAGGTCGGCGAAGTTACTGAAGATCAGGCTCTGTCCGTCGTTGTAAGTCCCGCCATTCGTAGCGCTGATCGTCCACAGGTTGTTGGTCGCCTCGCCGCTGATCAGCGTGTTCGTCACCCCTGTACCGCCGTTGACCGTGCCGATGTTGGTGAACGTCAGGTTGCTCGTCCCGCCGTCGTTTACCGTCAGGTTGAACAGATTGGTGGGCACCGAGCCGGTGATGGTCACCGTGGTCGCGGTCCCGTTGGCCAGCGTCAAGGTGTTGGGCAGCGACGTCGGCGCATCAATCTGGGTGATGTCCGTGAACCCGCCCGTGGGGTTCGGGCTGCCCGAGGTCGTGCCACTGTAGCCAAACGGCCCCGAGGGTCCGCTGAGGGTAATCCCCACCGCCGTGCTGTAGCCCGACAGGTCGAGGATGTTGCTGCCACCCGCACCGCCGTTGACCGTGCCTGCCAACGTCGCCGCGTTCGAG
>JADEYI010000166.1_pt1 | contig 122104 bp, 215 predicted proteins | sample 8542331 | NCBI WGS metagenome assembly JADEYI01 (sample SAMN16510988, study PRJNA670497) | mine drainage metagenome | isolation source: biofilm near Copperflume 1 | place: Germany: Marsberg coppermine Kilianstollen | collected 2018-02
CCAATCAGCCCTAGGCGGCTGGAGTGATGTAATCTTCCTTCCTTCCTTCCTTCATTGCCGCATCATGCCGCATGTAGATATCTGAAGCTCAATGACCCTCCCGGAGGCCGGGCCGGGAGACCTAGTATGCCATAGTATGCCGCATGTTTTAGCATGAGGCAGCAAATTCATTACCGCATGAATGAGCATCTTCTGTTATTGTTGAATTTTCCTACCGCCCCTGCTCCAGTATTTCCCCAGTAGAAAAATGACTTGCTGGAAGGAAGGAAGGAAGATTACATCACTCCAGCCGCCTAGGGCTGATTGGATGAACTGGCAGCATCCAAATAATCAAAACAATCCATCACAAAATGTGCAACACCAACAATGTCCAACTGCCACATGAATTGCTGCATCGTCACAATGGCTGCACCAAACAGCCCAGGATATCTGTCCCGAACAGATTGCAAGGCAGGGCACTCAAACACAAGGTGGCGCTCATCCCCAAGAACCTGCTGGGCACAACGCATGCACAAACGCTGGGGCCGGGGAACCCTGGCCCAGCGGCCCGAGACATTGGGCAGACTATGACAACCCATCCTGAACTTCAACAGTATACGCAAGCTGGTATCACTGGCATGCATCTCAAAATGGCACGTGGCTGCTTCAAGACCACGTGCACCTGGATATTATGTAATCCTATTAAGCACTGAACTTTGAGGTCTCCTTTGATCGGTGCTCTCACAACCGATCTGAGGCTGTTGATTGCAAAAAAATAGTATTCTCTTATCCTTCATAGACGTCCAGGTGAAGCTAGGTGCAGTGTTGCCTCTATCTCATGGAAGAACGACAGAGTGATCAAGTGAATCGGTATCGGCGTGATGGGCATGCCGATGACGGAGAGCTGGATGTTGCAGAAATAGATGACGAGTAAGTGTACACGAATACTTTTGATGACTCTGAACAAGCTCTATCTGCACACAGGTTCTTCACACAGAATGAGCCAAGGCCACTGGAGGCTTTCCATCGATTCAAAGTGAATACAAAACAAGTGAAGCAATGTCAGCCTGCTCATAGTTGCTTGGTTCGTGCAGTTACGAGGAGTACGTTCCCTTAAAGAAGCGTCGTCAGTTGGAAGAGGATGGACGACGTGCAAGACTGACAAAGGTTATCTTTTCTTTGCTAGAGCACATATTTTGGACTCTTTAGCTTGAAGGAATATCGAAGTAATGTCTGTATTGGTGGATCGAGCATTTTGTTGTCATGCAGGGGGGTGCACAGTTGCCTTTGCCAAACCCAGACAGCACTCCTGCAGTGCCAGTGTCAGGCCACAGCGCAAATGGAGCAGCGCCAGGGCCAGTGGTGCAGGCGAAGGAGAGTCTGCTGGCAGCAGCTGCCAAGGCACGCAAGGAAAAGCCCGCAGAGACGGAGGCAGAGAAGATGCTCAGAGAGGAGCAAGAAATCATGCGCAACATCACCAGCCGCAAGGCGCTCAAGTCCGTCATGGAGAACGCTCAGGTGAGGAGTGGTCCACCAGCCTGTCATCCCACACAGATCCTCACATCTGTATCCTTATTGCAGCCTTTCTTTGTGGCGGAGGGTTGTGGCAACCATCTTTTCCAAACTGCCTGTGCGACCGAAGCCCCGGTGTACGGCGGCCGCATGTGTCTGTATCGTGAGCAATTGCTTGGAGCTTGCTGTGTGGTGTCTGGAGCCGCCACAGTCTGTTCTGTGATCCACTGCCAAAGACTCTTTGGTGCTGATCTTTCCTGTCTCTTGCAGGGCATATCATACACGCGCAACCTCAAAACTGGGTGGAAGCCACCCTTGAAGGTGCGGCAGCTGTCGGAGGACCAGGCCCAGGATCTGAGGGACCGTTTCCACATCATTGTGGAGGGAGAAAACTTGCTGCCGCCCATCCTGGACTTCAAGGACATGAAATTCCCTGCTCCAGTGCTCCGCCAGTTGGCCAGCAAAAACATCTCTCGGCCCACGCCCATACAGATGCAGGTGTGCTGCCAGGCCTTGCAAGGCTCTCTGTCACCCTTGGTGGCAGTCTGCAATCTACCTTCCCAAATGGTCTACTTGATAGCAGCCATTCTATGTAGCCTGCTCCTGATTCCAGCAACCTATAAGCACTCTGCCTGCAATGAGTGTTTCCACAGGGTTTCAGGACTCCTTATCAGCTGACGCAATTAGTACAGAATATCCAACTTTATGATGTGACATTGTGTGTACAGGGCTTGCCAGTGATCTTGGCTGGGCGCGACATGATCGGCGTGGCATTCACTGGCAGTGGGAAGACTCTGGTGTTCGCTCTGCCGCTGCTCATGCTATCCCTGCAGGAAGAGGTCCGCATGCCTCTTGAAGGAGGTAAGGGTCCGCGCTTGGTGTCTGCGCTGCATTGAGCATGCAACCAGGCCCCTGATACAAAATGTGCAAGTAACTGCAACACACACTGATGACCTTGGTGCAATTTCAGGATATGAACAAGAAGGGGCTGGCTTGAGATTTGCAGTAGAGTCAATATGCCTGTTTGCCTCTGCACATGTGCCTCAATGAAAGGTGTTGTGTAATTGTGTGAGGTCATGCTAGCGCTTGTGACATTTTTTGCGCGCTGCAGGGGAGGGGCCGGTGGGCATGATAGTGTGTCCCTCACGGGAGCTGGCGCGGCAGACGCACGAAGTCATCCAGGGTTACATAACCGCCATGAAGGAGGACGGCCTGCCAGAGCTGCGCTCGCTGCTGGTCATGGGCGGCATCGACATGAGGACGCAGGTTGGCATCTCACCCCAATCCTCTGCCATCTCAGCTTCTTCAATATTTCCCCACCTCATTAGACTCTGCAGTGCACTGATCGGCTTCGACATGGGAGGCACTTCCACAGATATGTCGCGCTTTGCTGGCTCGTATGAGCATGTGATTGAAATTGACCTAATTGACCTAAATTGCCTCTGCTCAACCAGAGTGCAGCAGTCAGCGCAGGGGACTCCATTCCGACTGCTTCAAGAGTCCCCTGGTCAGTGATTGGCCCTGTCGGCTTCCTGCATATTGGCAGTCATCTGAATGGCAGGGAACGCTGCGCAGACGGACGCGCTGCGGCGGGGGGTGCATGTGATAGTGGCGACGCCGGGGCGGCTGAAGGACCTGCTGCACAAGAAGCGCATGAACCTGGACGTGTGCAAATTCCTGTGCCTGGACGAGGCGGACCGCATGGTGGACATGGGATTCGAGGAGGACATCCGCGAGGTGCTGTCCTACTTCAAGGCGCAGCGCCAGACGCTCATGTTCTCCGCCACCATGCCCATGAAGATCAAGGCCTTCGCCGAGTCAGCCCTCGTCGATCCCGTCACCGTCAACGTCGGCCGCGCCGGTGCCGCCAACCTCGACGTCATCCAGGTGTGACCCGCTATGACGCGTCCTTGAACACTCCCGAAGGCTCGCAGTCATGTATAAAAGAGGTGGCAGAAAGTTGAAATCGGGAAGTCTGATCCCCTGATTCGGCAGGGGCTGCCGAGCCAGTTTGACCGCACCTTTGGCACTGACTTCTAAAGCCACAGGGGTTGCCTTTTTAAGTTTACAAGATGTTGCCCCCAGTTTGCCAGGCCAGATAGTGGTGAGGCAAGGGTCGGAAGTCATGATGCCATGCCATTCACTGACTGATTGCTGGGAAGTACATTGAAGCTGCTGAATGAGCATGGGTGACATGGGTGACCATGCATGTGAGCTATTGCTGGAAAGTCCGCCCAGGATGTGCTTGCCGAGCAACCGTATGTTGCGCTGTGACAGGAGGTGGAGTACGTGAAGCAGGAGGCCAAGCTGGTGTACCTGCTGGAGTGCCTGCAGAAGACGGCGCCGCCTGTGCTGGTATTTGCCGAGAAGACGGCTGACGTGGACGACATTCACGAGTACCTGCTGGTCAAGGGCGTCGAGGCAGTCGCAGTGCACGGCGGCAAGGACCAGGAGGAGCGGGAGGCCGCCATCGACGAATTCAAGGTACTGCCTCCAGCCCAGCCGATTCTGTCAGTGTCACCTTGGTTTGGAACAGCAGCGGCAGCAGTGGGTTGAAGTGCACTGCATGGATCTACGTGTTCAACGTACTGCCTCCAGCCCAGCCGATCCGCCAGTGTTACTTTGGCCTAGGACGGCCACGGGAGCAATGGGTTGGGATGCACTGCATGCATGCTTTCGCAGTGTTTGGGGTCTGTTGCCTGACATACCTGTCGCTGCACTGGGAGGAGCATCTGCGATGTCTCTCAGTAAATGGACGCCAGAGAATGCCTATATACTTCGTCAGATCTCTCAGTGTCGCCTTGTGGGACATCAGCGGCGGTATTGGCTTTGAGAGCCACTGCTTACAGCAATTGGAGGGAGCAGAGTCGATGGAGGACGCCCTCTTCAGCATGCTGGCGCTGATATTTTTAGCTTGAGCACCTGGAAGAGCATTTGCAAGCTGTGGCAGTCTCCCGAGCGTGAAGTTGCTCTGTATGCAGCCATCCTGAAAAGGCATGCAATGTGCACGTGCAGGCAGGCAAAAAGGACGTGCTGGTTGCAACGGATGTGGCGAGCAAGGGGCTGGACTTCCCAGACATCCAGCACGTGATCAACTACGACATGCCGGACGAGATCGAGAACTACGTGCATCGCATCGGGCGCACGGGGCGCTGCGGCAAGACCGGCATCGCCACATCCTTCATCAACAAGAACCAGTCCGAGTCCATCCTGCTCGACCTCAAGCACCTTCTGCAGGAGGCCAAGCAGCGCATCCCCCCTGTGCTCACAGTAAGTCCCTAGACTTCCCTTCTTTCCTCCTCATCGACTGTAATGTAGGAAGTATGTGGGGGTACTCCTAGCCCCCATTGTTGCATGCTGGCCATCCTGGTGCATGCTTCATTGTTCACCTGTTTCCGTTTGGCTACCTTGTTCTGCCAGGCAAATGTGTGGGAGCCCTACGCAGGCATCACAGCTTATGGTACCAGTTGCCATTGGGATTTGGTGTGGCATTGAGCACTTTGGTGTGACAATTGACAATAAAAAGTCTATCATGTGTGAATGTATCGCTTTGGGCTCATTCAAATGATGTCATCTGTGGCCTGGAGCATCACCGCGCTGGTGGGTTGGTCTGCAGGTGCTGGAGGATCCGCTGGAGGAGCTGAGGGAGCTGGAGAAAGCGAGTGGCACTCGAGGCTGCACCTACTGCGGCGGGCTGGGGCACAGGATCGGAGACTGCCCCAAGCTCAGGTCGCAGAATCGCGAGCAGCAGCGCAACACCAAGGACTACTTCGGCTCTGGCGGCTTCGGCGGGGAGACTTGATTTGATCTCACATCCGACTTGTCAGCGCTGCAGTCCTGTTGCTGTCTGCATGGTTGTGGGGCTTTGCAGCTGTGCAGTGCAGCATCTGAGAATGCTGAGTGTCTGTAGGATTGTAGCAAAGTGAGGGGAGTGTGTCAAAACGAGTGTGAGTGCGCAGAGCATCTTGATGAAGGGCTCTGTAAAATTTGAGTGATCACATCATGAATCTGGATGTTGAGACGTACCCCACTGCCAGTGGCCATTGCAAGCTGTGTTCTGGCTGGCGATTGCATACCATGCAGGGCAGTTACGCAATGACAAGCTCGGTCAATGAGGCCTGTCTGATGAAGCAATAGTACCACCGTCCTGACCTTGCGGGCTACCTGCAGCCACTGCGGCACCGTGCCTGGCCAGCACTGACCACATGATGTGTATGGCCTTGACCGTCAATGGTGACCATGGCATGCATGATTTATCATATGTTTTATGCACATGCATTCAACCCATGCTCTTCTCTCAAACAAGATTGTCTATAGGACCTACTGTAGACGAGGTTCACAATGTCCCGGGTGCAATGCAAGTGGAGCTGCAGTTCTTCTGCTCAGCCTCACTGCAGCAAAAGCCTCACCGGCATGCTGCTCTTGTCTGACGCTTCAGGCTGAAATACCTCATCACCTCATTCCTCGGCAGGTCAGCATTGGTCTGGGCAGTTGGCACCCAGCTGGACGTGCTGTCTTTCTATGTAAAGGGTCTGACTCCACACGCTGTCTAAGCTGAAGTTCGCATCTGTTCTCACAAAAGCAAGGCATGAATTGAGTCCAACCCAGAGAGAGTTGCAGTACGAAATACACACACGCAATTCTGTTGAACGCTCCTCTGGTCTTGAAATCGCCTCATAGGTCTCGCAACTTATTTCGCATCGAGGTAGAGGAGTGACTGCGGGGCAAACGATATGTCTTACGCGTGAGTTTCTCGCTCCCTCCAGTTGTATTATGTTCTTAGCGTTGCTTCACTATAAAATCACTTCATACAATTATGGATCTTTCAGCTTTCATCTAACAATGGAGTGTTTTGGAAAGCAGATATCTCTTCAAGTACATCATAATTGGCGATACAGGTACGACCTTTGTTTTGGTCAGGTTCCGATCTTGTTGGGTAGTGGCCAACGCTACTGGGTTGTCAAGAACCAAAAGACCTTGGTATGGAGATTTGCTGTGACAATTGCTCACTCTGATCACCTGCAGGAGTGGGAAAATCATGCCTCCTGCTGCAGTTCACAGACAAGCGCTTCCAGCCAGTGCACGACCTCACCATTGGCGTGGAGTTTGGGGCACGAATGATCAACATTGATGGGAAGCAGATCAAGCTGCAAATCTGGGACACGGTAAGGCCTGCATGAACACAACATACTGTCAGTGCATTGGCAAATTTTCCTTCCGAGCAAACTCAAACGAAACTCCTGGTGATCACAGGCTGGTCAAGAGTCATTCCGATCCATCACACGGTCCTACTACAGGGGAGCTGCTGGTGCACTGCTGGTGTATGACATCACCAGGTGGGCCCTCATGCCAGCTTACAATGGGTCACCACAGCACCAGGGAAGCCTAAGGATTGTGCTGTATTATTATTGTTATTACACGCTTTTCCTGCCAAGAGGCAAGGTGCGTCCTGCAGACAGCCTGCAAGTAAAGGCTGCTACAATCCTACCCTTGTTGGACTCGTCAGATCCAAGCAAGACCCAATCAACCGTGGGCACGGTGCTCAGTATTTGTACCGCCCCCCGCCAGCCGGGGCCGGGGCCATGTGCTGTGTGCATGCATGGAATTGCTGAAAACACTCTGGAACAGGCCTGAAAACTTGTGAGGAATCAACCCAGGGAGCTGGTCATCAACAGCCCAAACGCAAGGGGTCCTCTCAACATTGCATGAATTCTTTTCATATGGCATGACATTGGGAAGTGTAGTAAATGTCTCTGTGCCCTGCTTTTGCATGACAGGCGGGAGACATTCAACCACCTGGCCAGCTGGTTGGAGGATGCTCGGCAGCACGCCAACCCCAACATGACCATCATGCTCATCGGCAACAAGAGCGATCTCACTGTACGCTGCAGCTTGCCCACTCGGATTTTTAGCCATTTACTGCCATGCAATGTGCTGATCAGACTCATCAGGGGACTGAACAATTGTGTGGTCATTACTGCAGCACCGGCGCGCTGTCACCACAGAGGAGGGTGAGCAATTTGCCAAGGAGCACGGGCTTGTGTTCCTGGAGACATCTGCCAAGACTGCACACAATGTTGAAGAGGTCAGTGCTTTCTCTCTCATATTACTGCCATGATTGTTGGCACCTCCCTCACAACATTTGTCAGGCAAAGTAAGATGCAGACACATCTTTCTAATGCCAGGAGCAGTATGTAATGAGGATAATAAATGAATCAAGTCGGGTGTTGACCCCAGGCCTTCATCAACACAGCACGCAAAATCTATGAGAAGATAGAGCAGGGCGTCTTCGATGTCTCCAACGAGGTGAGGGCCCCTGCTGCATGTGCCGGGTTGCCTCATTAGACATCAGAAGAGCGCTCCCAAACGCCCCTGTGGGGAACTTCCTGCACCTGCCTGAAGTTTGAATATATATAAGGAAGCAAGGTAGAATGCAAGACCTTCAAGGCAGTGCGAGCGCCAAGAAGGGAGGAAGGGCAGTACCGTATATGGGACTGAAGCACGTGGTGGTTGGGTGTGCAGTCTTATGGCATCAAGGTGGGCTATGGCGCTGGCGGCAGCGCTGGCGGCACAGTGCGCCCCGGAGACCCGGCCCCTGCAAAGAGCAGCTCCTGCTGCTGAATGCAGTTCCTGCTCCCTCTGCGGCGCTTGCCCCTTCTGCCGCAAAGCACAAGAAATTGCCAAGTAGAATGGTGCACAGGTGCTTGTCAGCGACTGCTCAAATTCCTGGCGACAGGCAGAGCAGCAAAAGGAAGGGACTCCATACAGGAAGCATCAATCAATCTGTACATTACATCACATCAGCAATGATCCAGAGCTAGCTGGGATGGGGCATGGGCAGGCTGGATGACCTTGATCACTAAGGTCGCAGAGAAATCTCAGAGCATGGCACCCTGTATGATTGGAAGGAAAGACTCAAGCAGTGCTCTTGTTCTATGGTTTTATTTCTGGTGAACGTGGTTGTCTGAGATGTGCTTTGATAGCACTTTGTTAGCATGCTGTGCAGTAATAACGAGAGACATGCCATATGCTACCAGTGATATTAAATGGGCAAGATGAAGAAGCAGGAACAAAAGTCATGTTGACATCATGCAGTGCAGATGATGGGGCCATGACCACAAGTCAAAGCCGCAATGAATGCAATAATACAATTCCATTACACCTAGCACTGCACTTGCCTTGCAGGGCTACGCCTCAATGAACTGAATACGAGCGCATGTCGAAAAGGCAAACATACTGAATTAGCAGTATTTATGTCACGCTGAATTAAAAGGTCTCTGCAGCATTCCCTGTCGCAATCCTCATTTTTGTATGCATGCAAGCTTACAGAGCTTTATAAAAGCATCCTGACACATCACGTTAAACATGTCCAGAATACTATAAAAACTCCCCCCCGTCTTGAAGGCAACAAAAACGGCAGTAGACAACAAAACCTTTCAAGACTAATATCTTCACAGCTGGACCAAATCCCTCTACCTCATACAAGGATTGTATCCAGCTGGCTCGGCGACACCGCGTCTGCTAAGATCATATAGCAGATGCAGCTGTCGTCGGCTATTTAACTTTCTGATATGCAATAGATTACTGCTTGATACACAGCACTGAAGCAACAAGCGATGAAGCCAAGATCGTTTCGGAGTTTTTGGCACAGAAGGCTACGAACAGGTTCAGATGGCAGCAGCAATTCCGCCACCTTCTGTCAACTCTGCACCCTGTGACCAGACTAAAACAAGTGGTCAAATTTCTGTGGGACAGTGCCCGGCAAGCTCTCTCCGGACACTCCTGACCCAGAGGTCGAATACACCAGAATCAACCACCAGCATCCATTTTTTGTAAAACCAATCTACAGAATGTAGCAGTGCTGTCATCGTCAAAGTGACCTGGCCGTCAAGCATTCAGCCCCGGCTGTGGGGCGTTCGTGCCACAGCGCTTTGCCAAAAATGCGCCCGGGGAACGGCCGTCGCTGCACAAAGCATGTGCAGCCTGCATTTAATGTCGTCGTTGTCAAGGACCGGAGTTATGCGAAGCAGGGCAGCTGGAGACTTAAGCAGAGGTCTTCAGGCCGTTGGCAACGCCGTTGGCAAGCTTGGCCACCTTGGCGGCTGCCTTGCTGGCAAAGCCCTCGTCGCCGTCGGCCTGCCTCAAGGTGCCGAGCTCCTTGGGGGCGCTGGTCTGCACGATGGTGGACGAGGCGTACACCGACGCATCTGTGCCCGCCTCCTGCGCAGCGCAAGCAGAGAAAGCAGTCAGCAACCATCCACCAAGAACACGTGAGCCAAACCTGGACCACGATGGCATTGGGAAGACAAGTGTCCCGGTCTCTAGACAAGCAGACATGCAGCCCCGAAGACCGTGCAGGTAGAGCAGATGCCCACAGGAAAGGGAGTCAGGTAATGAAGGGCAGCCTGCATGACTTCCTATATGATCAGCTGCAAGATCTTGCAGTTGGGCAACTGGGTGCTCTGCACAAGGACTGATCAGATAGGCAGAAAGGGCAGACCTCCTCGAGCTGGGACTTGATCCAGGTGTAGGTGACGCGGAGGCCGTCTGCCAGCTTGATGGTGGGCTCCCAGCCGATCTTCTCCAGGATGAGGGCGTTGTCGCTGTTGCGGCCGCGCACACCCTCGGGGCCCGGGATGTGGCGGATCGGCAGATCCTTCGCCTCAAACCCCTTGATCGTCTCCATCATCTCGTTCATGCTCACCTGCACCACACACCTCATCCCTGAATCACTCGGAAATTGAATCTGTCCCTAAGCGCGCCAGCTGTCAATTCTAACATTCTTAACACGCGACCTGCTGTACTCTTGGCGCTGAACAGCCACACAACCGGTCAGCACATATCACACGGCACAATAAGCTGCAGCACATATAGCACATATGTCTGCAATCTGCATCTGCTCATGCAAACTCCCAGATTCAAGGTGAGGCGCACCATCTCGGAGCTGCCCAGGTTGAGGGGCTCCTTGTAGTCGGACTTGGTGATGCGCAGGATACCCTCCACGCAGTCATCGATGAAGGTGAAGCTGCGCGTCTGGAGGCCGTCGCCCCACATCTCAATGTCCTTCGGGGAGGTCAGCACCTGCACGCAGCAAGCAGAAGTGTCAGCGCACAGCACATCAGAGCTTCCAGCTTCAAGTATCCTACGGATATGACCAGGAGGGGTGCTGCCAGGGGCTAGCCAGACAGAGGATGCTTTCACTTCTCTGCTACAACAGGACTGCAGAAATCTGAACAAAGAGCATGATGATCAGGGAACGTGGAGCAGCGCCTCTGTCTCACACAAAGTGATGGCTCTCCTGAGAGAATCACCAGAGAGTGGCCACCGAATACTTATGGGACATTATCAGTGCAATGTCTCCACACCGTAATTAAGGAAAATCGTACCTTCCTGCAGAAAGCAGCCGGGGCCTTCTCGCGGCCTCCCTTCCAGGTGCCATAAGGTCCGTAGATGTTGTGGAAGCGGGCGATTCTGCACTCGATGCCGAAGTCCTTGTCGTAGTGCATGGCGAGCTCCTCCGATGCAAGCTTCTCCAGACCGTAAGCGTCTTGAGGCTGCAAAAAGCATCCACATGTCAGCGTTGCCTCCTACTAAAAGTAAAAATTGAGCGCAAACGTACGGAGGTCGTCATCGCACCTGTGCAGGCCAGGCAGTGTCCTCCTTCAGGCCACCGCCTTCGATCTCTGTCTCCAGCTGCCTGTTCTCGGGGTAGATGCAGGCGCTGGAGGCATAGAAGAACCTGCATGCGCGGAAAGGCGTTTTACTAGGCTGAACACGATTGCACAGGCTCCAGTCAGCAGCTTCTTGCAAATGAAAGAGCAGCACACCTCTTGATGCCCTCAATGCGAGCCACCTCCATCATGTTAAAGCTGATCATGGTGTTGTTGTACATGATGACGGAGTGGTTGGACTGGATGAAGCCCATACCTGGGCAGCCACCAGTCCAATTCAGCAACTAGACACCAGAAAAAAATGGAACCCAACCACAAACAAAAGCATTAAATGAGTAAATGAAAGATCAAAATGGGTTTATTAATGCGCACTTCGGTTAAGGGCAACAGACAGACCCACCTCCCATGTCAGCTGCAAGGTTGAAGACGTGGTCGCAGCCTTTCACAACCTTCTTGCAGTTGTCGTAGACGCGGAGATCCACCAGGTGGAACTCATCGCAGAACGCCTCCTCCTGCGCAAGCGAGCCAGATCGGTTGGGTTCGCGATCTAGCAACTCTGTTGAGGTTCGTGTCTCGTGAAGTGCACATCACCCGTTGGCTGACTTCCAAACCAAAGGGCCGACGATCCCTCAATGAAATAGCAGTGCAAGACAATTGAAGCGTCAGTCACACAGCAGAGCCAGCAGGCGAAGGCAGCGCGTAAGCTCCACAAAGACACGGAGATGACGCTCAGTTTTATATACTTTTCTAGGAACGGGTCTGCGCACCGGCATGAAGCTGTTGCGCTTCCAGTCTGCACAGACCAGGTAGTGTCCTTCGGACTTCAGACGCTTTGCCAGGTGGGATGCGATGAACCCGCCAGCGCCTGTCACGCAAATTTTGAGCTTCTGCTCGGGCCAGTACGGCTCAAATGGGAACTTGGCGAGCTTGCTGGACTCATAGTACTCGGAGTTGAGTGTTGTGGTGGCCATCGCTGCAACCTTATGCTTTCAGCTGGTTTAAGTGATCAACCGCAGAATAGATGCCTTAATCTTCTGTTTCGTTGGCCTGCGTTTGCGACGGAATGCTATGTGATCGTTTCATAACCCCCCCCGGAAGGTGACCGATGACTGATGACCCTTGAATTTCCCTTTGACGCGCCTTGTTCGTCACCCAGCGGTCGGGTTTGGAGGAAGACAGCTGCATCCCATTCTTGTGCTTGAAAAGCCAGGGTGGACACTGTTGTGACCCACAGGAGAGGTAGGTATACCTCCTGCAGCCTCAACCTTGTCAAAACAATTTTTAGCTAACTCTCTCATATGAGGAGCCAAGCGCTTGGCTAGCCAGGCAGCTGGCAACCAGTGGTGGCGCCCGGCCGGGCCTGCCCGCTACCCTAGCCTGCCCGCTGAGCCCACTGGGCAGTGGGTGCATGCAGATCTGGAAGTCGCTCCCGGGGCCATCATCATGATGACGCATGATGGCCCACCAGGTGACCATGGGCTTTAGCAGGTTTCTAGTTGAACTAAATTTAGTTCATTATCATAATAATTATGGCTTTCAAATATTGGATGCAAGCGGTCTCAAGCATGTTGCGGTTGCAACGTTAATTGCGGCAGTGCTAGCACACGCGCACCGCCTCAACTTGGAAGTACAGTAGCTATAATGGAAGCCTTCCAGAGTACTTGATATATTTGGAACGATTCGAACCCCATGCCAGCAAGCGCACCATGATAGCTCCTAGCAGGCGCTCACAATAGTACCAAAGTGGACTCCCATTTGCACGACGGAGCTTCAAGCTTCAAAGTTTCTGAGGTAAGAATGTTCATGACCCAACATGCATTTTCAAGTGACATAGATCACAATCCCTGGTCTGCCAACTGGATTCATGACCAGACCCCTTAGCGGCAGCCATGGACTACTCCACACTCAACGCGAACTGGCTGCCGAACGTCACTGTCATTTTCCCTGAACTTAAAGCCTCTGCCGGTCTACCCTGTAAAGCAGCTTGTCACAAGCAGCTCTCTTATCCACTGACAAGATGCCGCAGACAGAAGAAATTCAATGACCTCTCCAAGAGGCTGCACAGCGAACGGCAAGCCTGTCATCACAAGACTGTTGATGCTGCAAAACCTCTGTTGATGCTTCCTGGCTGTGAGCCTCCCAAGGATGGTGGCAGATCTGATGGTCTCTGCTCTGCTTCCTTGGCAGCTGCTTCTGCATCGTACACCCTCTCTCGCCGTAGAATGTCAGTCATTCGCCAGGTCTTGTTTTTGCTGAGAGGCCTGCAATGCAGAGCAGCAAATCTATCAGCCGCTAGCGCTGAACAGCAAGGAAACAAGCGATAAGTGGTCAAATTTATTTGCATCAAATTGGAGTCTAGCGCCACCCCTTTTGGTGAGTGCGCACCTTGATATGTGTATCCGCACAATGTCTCCCATGCGGCAGTCATTGTTCTCATCATGCGCCATGAATTTTGAAGTGCGCTTGATCTTTACTTTGTACTTGGGCACTATCATCCATCGATCCACGGCCACAAGGATTGTTTTGTTGGCCTTGTCAGAGATGACCTGTGAAAGGCAAGCAGTCCAGCAAATTAGCGCCAGCACGTCAGGCCCTCTGATCTTTGCAAGGATCCCATAGGCGGAACAATTGTGTGTACTGATGTGACGAAACAATCGGAGGGCATATAATTCACCTTGCCAACATATGTCTTCATTACCAAAGTGCTGCCTTAATGATTCAGATCCACTAAATGTCTGCAGTCTTCATCGATCGGCACCTCAAAGAGCAGAACTTCCGAAACTTCAACTGTGGGAACAGCCTGAACAAGTTGGGAAAAGGTTGTCTCGGACCGCAGATCACCACTACACCAAAATTTTGATTGAGGTGAGCGATGTGCCTACAGAGACGCAGTGCACGAGCGACAGAATGTAAAATGACGCTGATGCAATCCTCAATACCTTTCTTGCTTCGAAAAATGGAAGCATGAGGAGAGTTCTGTGGAAAGGAACGCCTCATGCCTGACCGACTTCAATTTTCTGTTTTTGTGATTCAAAGTGCTTCTGAGGAGGAAAAATTGTTCGCTATTCTGAAGTGATTGACTATAGATGCAGGAAGGACTCTGACATATTCCGATGTCCCAAGATGATGGACACGGTGATTACAATAACACCAGACACACTGCTGTGGACCCAGCTGCCCAGGACTTTTCCTTGTCCGGTCTTCTGCAGGGACTGACGAGTTCTATCTTTCAAGGACGAAGTGCAGGTGCCGTGCATGCCAATGCTTGCTTGTGTCTGTATTGTTGGCACCGTGAAATGGTGACTGAAGGCATACATCTACTAGACTCATTTGTGAGTACCTAAGCAAAATCGTTTGCACGAACAGCCAAATTAAAAGCAACTTTCATTATTGCTCAGGACAAAGGACTGCTGGAACCAGCAATTTGCAAGTGTCTCTGCGTTTGTCAGGCAATAATGGCACTCTGTCAGCGTCGACAGGGACTAGGCCTAGAGACTTTGCCGAGAGAATCTCACAGCGGCCTGTCATGCCAAGCAGACAGGCCTCGAGGCCCTTGTCACAGGTTTCAATGACGTCTGATGGAAGCAGTGAAGCAGAGAGTACGACGTCAGAAGAAAGTGAAACCACCTTGGCTGCAGCCAGGCAGGGGGATCCATCGATCTCAGGAATTGATGTCCAGGTGACAGCGTGGCTCGCATACCCATTTCCTGGTCTCAGAATCTGCTGTTTGTTTTGACAAGGGAAACCTGTACTCACTTGCTTAGTGCTGTGCAGGCTGTCACCGCATGGTGTGAACAGGCTGTACCATTTGGCGCATTGCTGGCGATTATCTTCTTGCGTCAACACATTGTTGGTGAGGTCACTTCAGCATTCCTGCCCTCAATTTTTGCATGGTCATGGCATGGCATCTGTTATAAGACCGCTAATGGAGATGGTTGGTGCACAGGCATCGTTATCATGGTATATTTGACTTCATGCATACACAAATTCAACGGAGTGATGAGGAAGGAGGTCGCCCTGAAAGAGGAGTCCTCACGCTGGGTGTGCTGGGCGCTTGCTGCTTTCGCTGCCTTCCAGGCTGCAGGGACTGTGTTGCTTCTCTATCAGCAGCAGCTTTGGACGAACTTCTATCTGATGCCAGGTGGCGTGGACGGGGTAAGTTTCACTTCATGTCCATTTGGACTTCCCATGTGGACGCAAAATAGACTTATCAATAGGCTGTAATGTAATCACTCGAATGCCTCTGTGCAGCTGTGGACCTGTGTGTTCAAAGTGGCGATTGTGGATGCGCTCATACGCATTTTGGGCTTCACTCTCAAGAGCATGGTCCTTGTGCTGCACCCAGCACAGCCAGAAGAGAACAATCGTCGACGCTCACAGGTTGTTCTCACCCTTCAGTTGTGAGTATCCTGGCTGTGTCAGCTCATATATTCCTGCAATGTTCGGATAAGAAGGGTCAGCATTAGTGAGCGTGTCTGATGGGCAGGTGCTGGCGTTCCTGGAACAGCTGGTGCTGATGTATCGGACAATTGCGGCAGTCCCCTGTTGGCTGCTGTACTATGACAGCCTCAGCATGGGAGCCTTTTGGACTTCCAGCATGCATGGCGAGTCTCACTCCTTGTACCCTTAATCAGAGGCATTCACAGAGATTTCCTGTTTTGCTGGGATATTTGTTTGCTGGGAGTGAGCCATTTGGACCAGGAAATATGCTGGCTGGCAGCTCTTTTAACCTACTGGGTGGTTGCTGTGTGCAGGTCTGTATCTGTGGTTCAAGGCCAGGAATTTGTTCACGGAGCTGATGTCAGCGTGGGCATGTGGGAAAGCGCTGGTGCGAAGGGAGTTTGTGTATGGCCACCTGGTGCATCCAGCAGACCCCCAGTTGATGGAGGGCGGAAGCACATGCCCCATCTGCCAGGTGAGTCCTGGTGCATTCTCAGTTCCTTGTTGCTATATCAGAAACAAGCAGAGACTTCGCAGCAGAGGACACAGTGTAGCATGCATCAGACGGTACAGCTGATTCAAGCATGTGAAATTGAGCGGCATGGGGAAGTACTGTACTTCCAAAAGGACAAGTTCAGTGCTTGGCGGATGGGGTTGAGGGTATGATTGTGCAGGACACGATGAAGACGCCCATCAAGCTGACATGCAGCCACATGTTCTGTGACGGATGCATAAGCATATGGTTGGGGAGGGAGAGGACATGCCCCCTCTGTCGGACCATTGTGCGCCCTGCCGGGACCATGGGCTGCACAGATGGCTCCACGCCCTTGGCACCTCTGGTCTTCTAGGCCTGCAATGCATGCTAGCTTTCTTTTCTTATTTTTGTGTTATGCTGCCCACTTTAAGTTTGGGTCGCCTTCCAGCAGTGCTTGTGCTCGGGTGCTGCAGGCATGCTAATGGCACCACTACCCAGACAGGTTATCATTTTAAACTTATGTACTAATTTGTGACATAATGTGCCACTACAAGGGTTCTGGCTGCTTCTCAAAGAAGGAATGTTGCACCTCGTTTCGTCGCAATTTTGTCATGGTGTAGGCGAGCCATCCATAGGGTTTAAGTATCAACTCCCTGCGACTGGCAGCCTCTGCCAGCTGTAGAGGCTCTGTGTCAGTCGTATTCGGTGGGTTTTAGCAGTGGCGATGCTCCTTGCCACCATGCTCTGGTGGTATGCTATGACATGTATTAGAGACAGCCTGTCATCATGATGTCAGCTGGACCATCCTTGGATTGTAATCAATTGATGGCAATGAGGGCAACATAAGTCACCGTAGTCCCTGAATGTCCCATCCGATGGAGCACTGCAGTCTGCAGAGTTGATGCCTGGAATTTGGCATTCAAGTAAAAGTCCAACGGCTGTTGCAATATCCATGTCATCAGTGATGCCACCGTCCCAGTGGCGGCACCGGCAGCCTGCATATGCACTGATCACTTTTGAGTGCGCAGTAGTGCCGTAGTGCAGTACTGCCCGCCAGCCTGCAGGAGGCATGCGCAGGAGGCATGCTGGCGGCCGCTGATCAGGAGGCATGCGCACCACTGCATAATGCATGCATGCGAACACTGCTCCCCGAAGAGCACCTCCGCAGAGCCCCACTGTCAAATGTCTTTGTTTGACTCTTCGCCATGTAAGCATGTATTTTCTCTGGACCCCCAACCCCCTGCAAGTTGCATCTGGGGAGGCAGAGTAGTGCACGTGTCGTGTCTGACTCAGACTCGCTGGAAACTTTCAGCCATCCAGAATCCAAGGATTGACCGCGCACAGCAACGAGGTATCATGTATTAATATTGACTGCCGTTGTGACATATTGTCTGATAAGATGAGCTAGACGGATGTGGCGAAGCACAATTTGGCAAGATGATGACTGTGAGAATCGGTGTCCTAGCGATTTGTATGCTTGTTACAGGTGATGTCCTTTTCACTTATCCTGGTCCTTTACATGACAAGCACTCATTCGAACGGCCGGAAATTCGACGAAGCAAGATTGCAGTTCTTGACCACGCTCCTTTCTGCATTTTGCAGGCACAGTAAATACAATATCCACCAAGTATCAGGTGAGACTATGTTTCTGATCACACAATGGGCTCCTGGGCTCTTTTCACACAACCGGCTTTGGACGATCCCGGTGTTGTATCGGCACGTGTTTCTATGATGAATCCTTCCGCCCACAAGGGACAGATCGACGACTTGTTATGTACATTGTTGCAGGATATCACTGTGGTTGGGTATGACAAGTCTGGTCATGAGCTTCCATTCAAGCACCCAGCAGTGCAGAGCGCCTTCATGTTTCTTGGAGAGTTCTTGTGCCTCATCCCATTCCTTCTCCATACCTGGCACAAGAAGAGCGTGCAGAAGGGGGATGTGCCGGCGAGAGGCTTCCATACAGAAAGCGCTGCCCACAAGTTCAAGACGCTGCTGACCTTCGGTCTCCCTACTCTGTGTGACGCTGCAGCCACTACTATGCTCAATATAGGGCTGTTCTACACGTAAGCATTCTTTCTTGTTCGTCGCCATCATTTCTGCAATGTCACATGCACTGAAAAAGTTGCACTCAAGCTGGCGAGGTCAGGAAATGAGTAGGGGGCTGTGTGGTGACATCACGCGCAGGTATGCATCGACATTCCAGATGCTGCGTGGGACTATGGTTGTCTTTGCGGGCTTCCTGACCATTGTGCTGCTGAGGAGGAGGCTGCATCTGCACCATTGGATGGGCATTATCCTGATCACGGCTGGTGCGGCTATGGTGGGGGCATCAAGGTAATGACAGGGACTTGGCTCATGACACATTTGCAATTGATCTAGTCAATGCCGAAGTTGATGATGGGTGACGCGTGATTGCCACCGGTCACATGTTCAGATCTTGCCAATATAATTTTTGTGTGGCGTGCAGTATCATGTATGACAACGGAGCGCTCTCAGGCCGGCGATTACTGTTTCAAGATGTGAGTTGCCCAATGAAGCTGATGGGGCATCTAAAGTACAAATTTGCATGTTTGACTTGGACTTACAGCAGATCCCTCTTGTCCTTTGAACTCTCTTGGCGCATCATTTGATGTCGTGCTGGACTTGCAACACAGGGTGCAGCCCTGCTGGGGGCAAACAGTGCGGCTGCGGCAAGTAATCCTTTGCTTGGCGACATCATGATCGTGGCCGCTCAAGTGTTGGCTGCAACGCAGTTCATTGTTGAGGAGAAGTACCTTGCCAGGTGAGACTGCCTGCTAATGCCTCCACACCATGCAGTGACTCGTTGAAGACAACCCTCTCATCAGATATGACTGTCTACTTGGCCCCCAATCCCAAGTGAGCATTCCGCTGATTCTGGCAGAGCCTGGCACCTTATTGGATGTGTTTGAGGGAGCAGGTACCGGGTGCCTGCATTGTTGGCGGTTGGGCTGGAGGGGTTTTGGGGGCTGGTGCTGTCAGCCATAGCCCTGCCAATCTTAGGCGTGGTCAGAGGAACTGATGGCCTACCACTGGACAGCGCCACTCAGGCCTTCCAGGTCAGCCTTCCTCTGCTTTTTAAAGCTGACAAGTGCTCAGCACAGCATAGCGTGCCCTCTACTGGGGCTCTGGGCCTGCCAATGGCTGAGAGCTTTAATGAGCCTGCAAAGCTGATGACATGCAGGAGATTGCGGCTTCTCGGCAACTGCAGATCACCACGGCAGGCTGCATCATATCCATCGCGTTCTTCAACTTCTTTGGGATCAGCGTGACCAAGAAGCTGAGCGGCGCATCCCGGTGCACGATAGACGCGTGCCGGACACTGTTTGTGTGGGCCTTCAGTATGTGGGCTGGCTGGGAGAATTTCCACACCCTGCAGGTGGGTGCCCTTTCCTTCCTTGTACCCTTTCTTCTCCCTAAAGCAACTGGCAGTTGCCCTGAATTCACTCAGGCCAATGCGGCTTTGTGAAATCGCCGTGATGCAGGCTCTGACCGGCTGGAGGGCTTGTGTGTGTACAGGTGGTTGGATTCCTGGTGCTGGTGTCGGGCACGTCTCTGTACAACGAGCTCATGCGATCCTGCCTGCCGCGGATGTACGACACGCACGTTGACAGCGACGCAGAGGCACGCTCATTCTGCCTCGCTGCACTCTGTGTCCTCCTTCCTACTTGCATCCGTATTTGAGGCTCCCCCTGATAGGCCTGCCAAGAATTTGCTTGGAGCAGCGTCTGATGCCTGGCGCTGTGGAGCTGCAATGGTGCTAAAAAGGTGAGCTGCATGGGTGGGTTTATTGTGCAGGAGCCTCTTCTGGCGGCGTCGCCGGGGGACAGCGGAGTGGGGGCGGTGGGGGCGCAGCAGGGGGGCGCAAGGCAGATCAGGGGAATGGCCAAGCCCCGGTCCATCGCAGGGTCCATGTACACGCTCGCGCGCTCCATGCGCATTTTCCCCACAGCCCTCTCGCCACACAGGTGCCTGCCTGGCTTTCCCTGTTGCTCTTGCGCTGTCGCTGTATAAGCACAGCTTTTGCCTGGATATGAGGAGAACGTCGAGGAGTGTGTGATTGATATGTCTTCGTGTGGCTGGCAGTCTGGCGTCCCCAGCTGTGCACGGGTTGGGAGGAGAGCGGACCTATCCTTCGTATGACTCGCTGCTGTCCGAGACCCCCGACCACCTGAGTGGCACATCCCTCCTTCCCGACGAGGAGGCAAACGGGGTCCAGGATGAAGAAGCGGCCCTGCTTGCTGCGCAAGGGCGAAATTGAGATTGGTGAACTCGTGCTAGCGTGATTTTCAGTTGCTCCTTTGCTTGTCAGACCTGCCGTTTGCTGTCAGTCGCCATGTTTGCTTGGAGTGTCGGAGTGTAGTTCGACGTGCTTGTCGAACGAAGTCGAAAGGGACTTCTGGCCTCGCCGTAAGCTTTTATAAATGCCTGAAGCTTCTGTCCAGGTTGTCCTCCGTTGCTATGATTTTTGCTAGAATCTAAAATGACTTGAAATACTTCATCGTGCCGCAAGTCTATGGGCCCTAGCTAGCTGTCAAATTCCATTTCAAATTTGAGCACGAACAAACGAACTTCCAAAAAGTACTGGAATGACTAGCCTGGGTCCTACGATACTACATATCGGGCTCGACTCCTCTTTGTCGAGAGTTCCAGGGCCAAGAGGCTTCACAAGAACATGGTGGCTTTTACTAAGTGAAGCTCTGCACAGCCGCAACCTCACGGGCTGCGGCGATGACTCAGACACACGGAAGCACTCGGTTGACGAAGGAAGAAAAAGGTTCTTCACCATTTGACAGCTTTATAGAGTACAGTAAGCTGGTACAAAAGGTCACTCGAGGATGCACGTGCTTATATTGGGGCAGCTGAGGCACATAGCGTCGTACCTGCAGTGAACTATAATCTCTCTCGTCAAATTTCCTGCAGAGGAAAGCAAGCATGCACGAGCCACGAGAGAACGAGAAAGCCTATGCTTGAGAGTTGACAGGGCAAATATATGCCAGATCAGCCAGAAGTCTCGAGCATTGGGACCTTGGGATTGTTCAGCAGCACCCATAAGAATGTTCTTATGTAAAGGATTTTCAGACTACTGACGTGCTTTGTAGCAAGAAGCACTTCCTTGGTGTGCTCAGCACATGGTAGCTAGTCCTTGACGATATGCTAGCCTGTCCTCTTGCTCAGCAGAGTGTGTGTGCTGCCAACCCGCAGGTTCTGCGAGTAGATGAGAAGAGCTGCCGTAGCGGCGGCGGTGCGGCATGAGAATGTTGCTGCCGCCGTCGCTGCACCGCCGGTGCCGATGCCGCCGGTGGCGCCGCCCCCCGGGGTGGCAGAGGCCGCGCAGGCCGCTGTGCAGGTGGCTGCAACTGTGTCGCAGCAGGTGCCGCTCTTTCAACACCTTGCGCACCTGCTGCTCAGCATGAGTGCCCCTGCCATTGCAGGAGAGAACATGCACTGCGTGCACCAATCTTGCATGCATGTGTCCTGGAAATGCACACATTGCCAGAAGAAGTGGCGAAAGCCCCACCCTGGTAGCGGGAGGGGGGACTGGCAAGCCTCAATCTTGAGAAAGGTAACAGAGGGAGCTGACAGGGCGGGGATTAAGTAATGAGCTGCCTGGCGCGACAGGTGATGAGCGTGATGATGCTGGCAATGGTGGCGACGGCGGTTGTCTCAACGGTGTCCATGTCAGCGCTCATGGTGAAGCGTGCCCAGGAGGCCGCCCCAACACCTGCGGCGCAGCTGGCAGCACTGCTCAACCCTCCCACTCCAACCTACAGGTGCCCCTTTGGTTCCTATAGCCTTCAGCTCCTGTAGCCAAACTACTAGACCACTGACAGATTTTCTCTGTTCACCAAAAAGCATCCAATGATCTTGCTTGTTGTGCAGATTGCTTGCGCACACCAAAAGGCAGGGTGTTAGGGGAGGGTCCTCCCCTTTTCACATTATTCCACGCCCTATAGGCCACGACTCTGAAGCCCTGACTAGAGCAGGCAGGGGTTCTGAGATTGTCTCTGGGCTCAGCGGAGGGTGGTGTGTGTGGCAGGCCGACAGTGGCTCGGAGGGATCGGGCGCCGCCTGTGCAGCAGATAGTGGAGGAGTCTGTGTCGCGGAGCATACAGTGGGCACCCTCGCCGCCCCTGCAGCCGAGTTTCACCCCAGAGGTTGGCCGCAGGGTGCCCCAGACCGACGGCGAATATCAGCCCCACACCCCAACGCTCTACATCCCCGCTCCCTTCACCACGCCCGCCCCAATCCTGGTGCGCCCTACCCCGCCTCCCAACCCCTCAAGGCTGTATCACTTGTCTGCCCGCCTCTTCACACCCCCAAATATCCATGCTAATTGATGCTCTAGTTCTACAGCGTGTCCCCTGCTGCATGCACATGCCTACTGCAAATAGGCATCTGTAGAATAGATAAGCATTCTACAAATGCATTTCCAACACACCTAGCCACCCGGCTTAAAAAGCCAGTAGTTCCATGCATGCCTTGTTGTGCTCGAACCGATTCCTGGTGCACTTTCCTCAGGCACCACCGCCAGTGGTGGAGGCCGGCCCCCCGGCGTGCAACGTGACCTACACCAAGACGGTAAAGACGATCACGATGGAGCCCACGGGCAATGTGACACACGTGGAGACCTTTAGCTACATGATCCCCTGCGCGGAAGCGCCGGCGCTGCCGCCGGCCGGCGCGCCCGACAGCGCCGAGCCGACCGTGACCCGCACGACGCGCACGCTGCCGCAAGGCGGCAGCGCCGGCCAGACCGGCGGCCCGGACGCCGACGCCGCGTCCCCCGACGGCGCTCAGCCGCCCGGCTACAATCCGGAGGTGCCTTGCCTGGCATGCAGTCTGACTGCTCGCAACTCTCCTCCCTGTTCTGTTTGGCTTCCCAAGGTCTGGGTTACCCGCTACTGAAAGGGCTCTGCCACCTAGTATCAACCCAGAGGCGTGCCCTCAGCCAAGCACTGCAATTGAGAAGACATCTCTCATATTTGAGTTTTGTTTGGCTCTCAAGATTAAGCCCCACCTGGACCGAGAAGCACCAAGGCTCACAAAAGATTGCGCACAGGGTGGTGCAGGCAGCAGTTGTGTTTGATTCAAGAAGGGAGTCTCAAAGGTGCACAGGCAGCATTGGAAAAATCTTTTTTCGTGTGTCTCGGTAGGCATTTGCGGCGCCTGCGCCGGCGCCGGTCGGCGCGGAGTCGGACCGGCTGGCGGCGCTTCTGGCTGCGGACCCCACGCTGGCCGCACAGCTGGCACTGCTGTCACCGGGGGAGGCCCCAACTGGAGGCCCCTCACGCCTCGCCGCGCTGCTGGCCGCCAACCCCTCGCTGCGCGATTTATTGCCCCCCGCGCCGGGAGAGGGCCCCGCGGACAGGGCCACGGCGGACGGTGGCACCAACCCAGACGATGCCAAGGTTCGCGCATCTCCTTCCTTCCCACCCGTGCTCCCTAGATGTGAACATGCCTTTCGGCAAGTCCAGGATGCCGTGCATCGCCTTGCATGGTGAGGGGAGTGCCTCTAAATCTTGTCCAGGGTGCTGCCTAGATGGGGACATGCCTGTCATTAAGCCAGGATGACATGCCTCCCACGTTGCCCTCAAGGATTACGAGCCATTGGCAGAGACTGGGCCAGGCAAAACATACACGAACACTCGATGACAATGCTCCTTTCTTAATGCTTGCAATCCACCCTGGATGTCTTCAGACTGGCCCATCTTCTCCGACAAGGTCCAGATCTTGAGTCCCTTTGCTTGGACCGGTGTCTGAGAGATGATGGCATTGCAAGCAGGTGTCGTATGACGTGTGGGGCCGGCCGGTGAGCGACCCGGAGGCGGAGCGTGCGGCTGACGCGGCCGAGAACGCGCAGCCGCTCGCGACGACGCGGCGGGACGCGGCCGGCACGGCGGCGGCGCGGGAGGAGGAGGTGGCGCGGCTGCGCGCGGAGCAGCGAGCCTGGTGGGACGCCGAGCTGGCCAAGGCCCGCGAGCAGACCCAAGGCCACGCCGCTCGCCCGGTGAGCCGCCCGCCCTCCTCCTTGTGCTCCCAGGCTCCAGCTTGGCATCAAGTATCAACTTTAACTCCTAGTGGATGAGTCCTTAAACACCGAGCTCTGGCAGTCGTGGGCTGGCCACACTGGCTTTTACTGTGCTGGTCCTCATTGTTGCTTAGTTCAGGCAGCTGTCGCAGAGCAGAGGGGCAGAGTGTGCTGCATTGCGCGTGCGCAGGTGGACTTTTCGCGCAAGCCGGGGGAGGGGGAGGAGGGGGAGGCACACCCGGTGGAGCACAGGGTGGCGGTTGACATGGCAGGGGAGCGGCTGCGGCCGGAGGCGGACACACGGTGGGACATGAGTGACGAGATCGCCGACTACCGCGAGCGCATGGAGTGGAAGCACCACTTCACCATCGGCCGCCCCGCTCGCAGGTGATCCCCGCCCTAGCTTATTCCAATAATCTGAGTCTCACAGGGGTAGTGATATACTAACAAGCCAGGCTTGCACCGTGTCCTCTCACATGGAACGAGTGAAGTTTGAAATTTAAAGCCCTTCTATGTACCTCCCCCGCCTTGTACCGTCCCGCCAGTGTGGAATCTGGAACATTGGGTTCGCCGATTTTAATGCCTCCACCTCTGCGTGCAGCTCAAGGGCCAGACTCAGCCGATTCCTTGCGCCCCTCAATTCATGTCTTGGACACCAATAGAATTCTGGGGCGCAGCAGTGTTGCACTCTTGTCGTCCACAGCGAGATGCAGCTGTGGCCAACTCTGCGGCAGAGAGGCTGCATGAAGCCCTGCATGTGCTCTGAGGTTTCTGAGGTGGTCTGTTGTCAGTGTGCCCTGCAGGTTCCTGAGGGAGGCGGCGGAGGCGAGTGGCAAGTGGAGGGTGTGGCGGGGGATACTGTCATCTCTGGTGAGGGCAGTGGTCAGGTGGCTGCACAGCGGCAGGAAGGTGCCGCTTGCAATTTGAGGCCAAGTGCATCGAGAGGCAGGAGAGGGGACAAGGACAGCGGTCTGTCTCTGGAAATTTGTTCTTGGCTGTAGCACAGGAGGCGCTGATATTGAATGAGTATCTCTCCCTAACAGCTGGAGCAATGGGTTTTGCAGCCAGTGATATTTGGGACTTGGATATTTGGGCCTTGGAGGCAGCTGCAACGGAGGACTGGTTGGCCTGCACAGAGGCAGAGGAATTTCAAGCAGTTTGGGGTCTTATCTTCTCAGCCGCTTAGGCATGGCGGCTGATGGTATGGGCCAGAATGCTACAAGATGAGGGCAGATCAGATCAAAAGTTTCTGTGCTTCCTGTGTTTCGTTTCGTTTCGTTTCCTTCTGGGCTGACAGACACTGATATTGCTTTCCTAGCTGTTATGCAAGGTGACAGCGCTTATTGAGGACTTGATATCATCCGGCTAATTCAAGGCCTGCTCTGCCTACGAAGCCGACTCATTCATTGCCCGCATCTGATTTGCTCATGGTTTTCTTCTGCTATATCTGCCCTTGGGAGCTGAATTTCGATATGACTCATTATGCTTGACATGAATTGGCATGCCTGACAGTACTTCCACTGATGGGCCCAAGATTGTCAGTCTTTTAGGAGCATGACTTGTCACACCCCAAGCATTTCTTGGCAGGATGCATCACATCTGTAAAGAGGTTGTCCTTGCAGTGCAGAGCAACATGCCCAGTATTATAGTAACCATTGAATTGGGTCTTTGAAGAGATGGGTCTTCGTGTAGCCGCATTGCGAGCACAACTGAAGCTCATGAGGAAATCTGTGCAGGGACACACTCGTAGTCTCATGTTCATGAACTGAGGCATGTACCATGTTGCATCCATATTTATTGCATGAAGCAGGAAGCCCTGAGGCTGACAAGCGTAGGCTTTTAAAATCATGCGACTGCATCACAACGCTAAATGCTGCCTGCCATGATGACAAAGGATTCAAACATGCACGCCATGCAAAAGATAATAGTAACTACATGCACGCAAGCTTGCACCAAGCAGCCTTATTACATTGAATGAAATGTCTGAAATTATTTAGACCGTGCATCCAGATCAAGGATGCCAGTATGCTGCAATGTTGCTGTGACCGATAAGAAGAGCAGCCAGACAGACAATCAATCTTGCTGGAATCTCGGCAAGGAGTCTGTTTTGAGATGCTCTGTAGAACAAGCGCATGCATGGGCGCTCAAATTCTACAACATAAGGTCTATATAAATTTAGTCAAAGCGCCCTCCCAGTCTGCAAGGTCGCCGCAAAAGTATACCACAGATGGGAGCATTTTGGCTTTGCGACCCTTGCAAGACAAGCCATCCTAGAAAAAAATTGGTCTGCTGACACAAACATTGTGACAGGACAACAAGCTTCGACATCCCTGTGCCGCAGAGACCGTGCGGCACCCTCCCAAAAGCCCTCTAATGGGGGAGAAATTCAGGTTGAATGCAATACCAAATTCCTGGCCAGAAGTTTTACTTTTTGCTTCTGGCTCATCACGCAACCGTGAGGCGAGGACATGCATTTCTGGCAGAATGGGTCAACAGCACAAAAAGCACAGGGTCTGACCAGTCATGGTCCTGAAATAAAGATAATCCTGCCCCGCTCCTGAAGACAGGAGCGCCCGGCTGCAGTGTGAGCAGGTCTGACAAATTGCCACGCCCACGCCAGACGAAAGGAATTAAGCCAAAGATATAAAAAGTTAGGCTGCTCTCTGTCACCACTCGCGCGACCCAAAAATTGCCAGCATACCACATGCCGTTCACCAGGTGCAGCAGAAAGCAGCCTGGAGTGACACTCACAACATCACACTTATAACAAAATCCCCTCAGTACTTGAGCCATTCTGCGGTCTTGGTGCTCTCCTGGCTGCGCCGCGCCTGCGCAGCCCGGAACAGCTGCTGCGCCAGCTCCTCATCGGCGCGCTCTGCCTCCAGCGATCTCCCCTCCTCCTCAATCCGCACCTTCACCGGCGGCAGCACCGAGTTGAAGGGGCTGAGCACCGAGCTGCCGACGCTGCCCTCTCGGCTGACCCCGGCCAGGGTGTCCAGCGAGGGGTGCACCCGCAGAGATCCCGAGGAGCCGCTGCCGCTGCCGGGCGCCGATCGGTGCGCGGCTGCGCGCGCAGCGTGCACAGCGTGGCCCCTGGGGTCGGAGGAGCGCCGGCGCATGCTGTCGGCCGCGGTCTTTGCCGGCACGGAGCTCGCGGCGGCAAGGGCCGGCTGCGGATGGGTGCTGCGGCGGCCGAGGCCGGCGTCGCTGGCGCGCACCCAGGAGGACCGCGCTGCTCCGGCCGATGTGCGGCGCTGGGCGACAGGGGACGCCCCTTGCGGGGACACCCCCTGTGGGCTGTCCGGCTGCGCGTCATGCGGTGGCGACGACCCCCTCAGCGCGGCCTGGCTCGCTCGCTGCCACAGAGCCTGCGCAGCCATCAGCGGCTCAGTGGCTGCTCTTCCGTGCTGCCAAGATCTCTTCAGCAAATGGGCATGGCAGCTCAGCAAGTCTCTCGTGAATTTAAGGGTCTCTGATGTTGAGCATGGGGCTGTCATGCACCAGAGGTGACCAGCAATGCGTGCACAGAGGTGCCACGGCGCAGGAGGATGCATGCGCGCACCCTGCCGTTGGCCGACGTGCCGCCGGGCCGGCCGGAGCCGCCGTCGGAGCTGTCAGTGGCGGCGCGGAGGGCGGAGGAGCGGATGGATGCGGAGGAGCTGAGGGGCACATTGCCGGCCTTGACCATGGCGAGCGAGGTGTTGCGCACGGCCGCCGCCTGCCGCAGCCGCACCGCCGCCAGCCGCGCCGACTGCTGCTTCCCGGCAGCCGCCAGGCCCGAGCCCCGCGCCGCCTCCCGCTCCTTCTGCGCCGGGGCCGGCTCGTCCGCCTCTGCGCCGTGCCCTGTGCGGCCGCCGCTGTGCTGCCTCTCTGACTCGCCGTGCCCGTCCAGCGCTGAAGCTTGCATGCCTTCGTGGCCCCCTGAGTCTCTCCTCCCCGAGTCGCCGTACGCGTCCTGCGCGGCCGCCTGCCAGAAGCGGTTGGCCGCCAGGTTGGTGCTGGCCGTTGGCGCCTGTGTGGGGCGGAACTCTGCGAGCTCGGCTTTCGGCGGCGGGGCCGCGCGCTGCTCGGTGATCTTTGCCGGCGCGCTCCTGGGCTTGTGGTCCTCGTCAGCGGACGTGCTTGCGGCGGTGCGCCAGAAGTCCATGGCGGCGGCGTGGATGGGCGGAGGCGCCGCGCTGGGCACTTTGGTCACCTCCATGGTCTTGGAGGGCGTTCCCGAGGCTGCCGGCCCCTTCTGCTGAGCGGCTGGCGCAACCGCCTCCTTTGACGGGGCGGGCTGTGCCTTCTGGCCGTCCTCGCTCGTCTTCGAGCCCAGGCTGGACTCGAATCCGCGGCTGGCCGCCGCCTCCCAGAAGTTGCTGACCAGCGCCTGCACAAAACCATGAATTTAAATTCCAGTACCGCAGCCTGACGCAACATCTTGCCCTTCGTGCAAAGAGTGACCACTTCTTTGTGAGCTGTCAGACGACTTCAGGGATTCGAGTTGAGAGGCATGCCTGCGTGGGGTCCTTCTTCGCCTCTTCCTTCTTTCCTGGCGCTCCCTGCACGGCGTTTCCCTCTGCAGGGGCGCGCCCGGGTGCGTTCAAGGCTGCTGCGTCATGTTCTGCAGGCGGTGGCTGCTGGGCGGCCGCGGCCGCGGAGTGCTTGAGGGCGCCGCGGGTGGGTCGGCGGGGCACGCGCGCCGGCGCAGGCGCGGCCGAGAGCTCCGCGCTTGCCAGGTAGCCTGACGGCTGCGTCTGGCGCGAGGACCTCGGCGACAGCTCTCGCGGCCCCTCGTCATCAACCACCTGGGAGCTGCGCGCAGAGTAATGCAGAAACAAATCAGAAAGATGTGAATGTCTCATACGCCAGAGGACAACCTCACAACACCAGAGACTGTGCAGACACACTAAATTTTTATAACACTCCATGCTTGCTTTTGGATGCATGCATCCTCAAACTAGTTGCACCAACCTACGATTCCGCCCTTATTTTTGGCAATAGCTATCTCTCTGCGCTACGGATCATTTGTGGCTGACCGGATCGGCTGCAGATGCGTTCAGTGCAATTTCAGGGCTGACAGGAGGGTGTGAAAGAGAAAAAGAGAGAGGAAATATCGCGGTGAGAGCACCTGAATCGGACGCGTGAGGGGGCCGGGGATGGGGCGGGGGAGTCTCCTACAGAGGACACGGATCCACTGGTGGTGGACAGCTTGGAGCGCGCGAATGCCGGGCGCGTCTCCATCTGCCCCGCGGGCGTCGCCGGCTCTGCCAGCTTGGGCCGCTGCGGCAGGGCCGCCGATGGCATCGGCCCGACATCCCGCCCGCTGTCATCCTCCTCCCTGTAATACAACCTCGTCAGTCTTTCATCGCTGTTTGCTTCATGCAAGCAAGTTCCGTGAGTCAGTGCGCAGCTTGTATCTCTCAATGACTGCAATGATGAGATGGTGGATGCAGAAGGGTCCCAGCATGGGGTTCGGAAAGAGAGGAGTGGTTTGAGGTGTTCAACCTTGCTGCAAGCCCACAAAGAGCAGATACGCACTTGTCGGAGTTATCCTTGGGCAGGCCCAGAGAGGGGGCGCCCATGAAGGAGGCGCGCAGGCTGCCCATGCCGGGCAGCATGCCCCTTCTTTCCCCAGGCGCCGCGCCCCCAGAGGCGGTCGCGCCGCGCTGGCCCTCCCGCCGGGGCAGCAGGCTCGCCAGCCGCGTCAGCCCCTTGCTGAAAGCCGGCGCCAGCACGCTGCCCTGCTTCTCCAAACCCCCTCCACCACCTCTGCGCCGGCTGGACCCCCCGCCCCTGCTTTCCTCTTCTCTATCAATGTCATCGTCCAGGTCCTCTCCGTGGGCGGCCACCGCGAGCGCAAGGGCCTCGGAGGAGGCGTCGCTGGCGGTGCTGGATGAGTCATCGTCCGACTCAGCGTCCTCGTCAGCATCGCTGGAGATCCCCCCGCGCTCGATCTCCTCCTCGATGATCGCGTCTGCCGCGCGCAGCAGCCGCCTATGCTCCTCCTGAGCCTCGAGCTCCTCGCTCTCCTGTATGCAGGAATGATCAGGTTGAGAGGCGAGTATCAGTATCTAATACCGGCAAATGTTGCTCCCCACACCTTCTTCCCGCCCTCGTTAGTTGGTTCCGGCAGGACGGCTGCCGGCAGGCATGTAAAATCTTGGGAGTGCCTCAGGCTAGCAAGAGTGAGAGGCTTCCGAGGAGCCTTGCCTGGATGCTCTCCAGCGACGTCCCGGGCGACAGGTTGCGCGGCGCGGCCGGCGGCTTGGCCTCAGCCGCGGCCGGCGACATCGGCGCGGCCGCCGCACTGCTCGACGGCCCCTCGGACGCTTCTGTTTCAATTTGCTCCTCCGCGGACTCGTCGAGGCCCTCGCTGACGACGTACAGGTCGGTGGAGAGCGAGTGCTCGGTCAAAGGGGCGCGCTCGGTGTCGCTGGACGCGCAGCCGGACTGGCGGCCCCAGCTGTCCACGTTTGCTGTGTCCGCGCTCCAATCGGAACCCGCGCTGATGAATCGGTCCTGTGCAAACATACAGAATTTTAGTAAAGATCCATTTTTGTCGTCAGTTTATATGTATTGCACACTGCCTGGCACCCAAGCTCATGGGGATGACCTAGAGCGTGCATCGATGCCATGTGAGCAGGGCAATGTGAAGCAAGGTCCATGAAGCACGGCAGAGCAAGGGGAGTGTTGGTGAGCCGTGCCTGCAGGGTGGAAGTGGGGCTGTGAGACAGCACGTCGGAGCAGTCGGTCTTGGGCTCGCCGCTCTTGAAGTCCTCGCTGTTCCACGGCCCAGACTGCGAGCTGCTGGCGTTGGCTGTGGAGGGCAGGTCATCACGGTCTGCATGCATAGCGGTGTGGAAGATGGTCTCGCCAGAGCCGGATGGCCCCACGTCTGCCAGTGCAAGCGCCGCTGCGTACGCTTCGGGGTTGGCCACTTGCTCCATGGCCTCCTCCACAGTTACCGGGCTGCGACAATAGAACACACCAACTCAGCACCTCCCGATGCGCACCAATACAGGCTTTCAAGGATACACAGACTTTCAGAAGCAACCATGGATTATGCAGGTCTGTAATACAGGCAGAGGCAATGCTGCTTAGTTATTGTTTCCAGCAGCTGCTGATGCCGGTGGGAAATTGGCATGCCGAGGCAGAGCTAGGCCTGTGTTTGTATCCCTACCATTCCTATCAAGGCCTTCATGACTAGTATGCCAAGCTGACTCATTCGAGTCCAGTGGGCTTCAGAGAACAGGGGGATCTACAGATACAGATCCCCCTGCAAACTAAAAGGGGGTGTCTTGTAGAAGTGAAGCTGTGTTTTGTGAGTGCACCAACCGCGCAGGTTTGTGAATGCACCAATGCTTCCGGAGGACCTTTCAGTGCGCGCACCTGGCCATGAGGCGGTCGTAAATGACAGAGGCGGTGGGCCGTTTGTCGGGCAGGTTGGCTTCCAAGCAGTCCTCAATGAGGCGCGCCACGTCGGGCGGGCACTCCTCGGGCACGCGCACCGGCCGCAGGTTGCCGCGCGCCGGAGTCATCAGCGTCACCAGCTCCCACAGAATTATCCCAAAGCTGTATATGTCCACCTGCACATGCCCAGCAGCCACCCCCCGCTCACCAACAAGGGCTTGTTTCTCCAAAGCTTCTCCCAACACACACCGCAGCTGGCCAATCTGCAGCGGATGTGGTTTAACTGCACCCTTAGGCACCAGCTTGAGCTCAAGATGGGGCAAATCAGGACATGCATTTAAAGGTGCATATCCTAGGTATAGCCTTTCTGGCAGCACGGAGGGTCCATGCAGCTCAATCCCTATATTGCAGCAGAACAGACAGAAGGACACAGCCCACACAAAAGATTTTAGCAGCGCCTGCAGGCTGTTGACAGTGCAAAAGATCGGGGACAGCAGCATGGGCGTGATGGAAGTTGTCAGTTGCAAGGAGGCACCTTGTGGTCGGAGCGCTTGCCCAGGAGCAGCTCTGGGGCGGCGTAGACGAATGTGCCCATGGGCAGAGATTTGGTGTCCATGTGTGTGTGTGCCATGAACCGTGCCAGGCCCACGTCCGCTATCTTGGCCGTCATGCGTCCCGCCGACAGCAGAATGTTTTTCGTCTTCATGTCCGCGTGCACCACCTGCTCATGCACATGTTAGCGGTCACACTCCTTTCAGTCCTGCATGCACACGGTCCTGTCTTGATTACAGATCAGCATCACATGATCACGGCTAGACCAGCTCTGCTGGGGAGAGGGTCCAAAGAAGTTTAGGGAGATCTGTTGTGCTGTAACGGGAAACTTGAGAGGCATGAAGGATGCTTGGCAGTGGAAGGTGTCCCTCACTGCCACCAATGTGATGCAGTAAAGTGACCCTGCAGAGAGCGCGCCTTGTGCTCGTGCAGGAAGTGGAGGCCGCGGGCCACGTCGAGCGCGAGGGCGCGCCCCTTGTTGTACCACTGCAGCTCGTCCCGCGAGTCTCCGCGCAGAGCCGACCACATGTCCCCGCCCTGCCGCACACAGCTGACCCCCTCAGCACCCCCTCAAATCCCAATGTGCGTCTCGTGGCATATGCACAAGAACTCAATTTCGAAGGCATGCAGGCTATTTTCGAACAAGTGTGCAAATGTGGAGCGCACCTCCATGAATTCAAGGACCAGCATTGGCGGGCTGACGCAGAACCCTGCGCAATGAAACACAAGATTGAGACAGATGGCATGAGAGGGCAAATTGGTCAGGGTTGAGCAAGAGCGATAAAGGCTAGATTAGGAGGGGATAGGAAAATCACCGTAGAATTGCACGATGTTCCTGTCAAAGCTGCACTGCTGCATGATGTACACTTCCTGCGCAGACAGCCACAGCAGCTTAGTCCACAAAACTGATGCACGTATGAATCTGTCCTGCAGTCTGGCAACAAACCAGCAAAAGGCTTCAGGATGCGCATAGCACACAGAGGGAAGGATCAGGACCCGCTGGAAGCTGAGCAGCTCGTCATCGTTGATGCACTTAAGCACCTTCACTGCACACTCCTGCACATGCCTCCTCATGGCCTTGTACACCTGCACAACAGTCAGCCCGGTCAGATGGCACAACATTCTGCAGCCCTGCAACTTGCAGTCTCAGGTTTTGCATGCATTGGATTGCAGCAATGGAGAGCAAAATGTCAGCGCTGTAGGAGAGCAGGAGACCTACCGCGCCAAAGGTGCCTTGACCGAGCAGCCAGTCGGAGCCGTCCCTCTTCTTGCAGATGGTCAGGTCCTGAGGCGCTATGATGGAAGCTGCCGGTGTGTAGCCTGCTCAACACACATTACCATTAGGCCACCTCACCGCTGCAACATGCCTGCTTCTGCAAAGCCTCCACAAAATGAAAGAGAACATGCAATGAAGTTACATAATAATCAGATGCCCAGGAGTGGACCTGAGGAGGGCTGATCCAGCAGGTGGTACTAAAATAATTGGCGTGGAGTATAAAACGAATGATAACCTGCCTAGAACACGTGCAGCAGAAGATCCCCCTAGATCGGGCAAGCATAGGGGATTGCAAAGAAGCGGAAAAGGGGGAAAATGGGGGAAAAAGGGGGAACACACCTGGAGGGGGCTTCATGGCGTCGCTGGAGCCACTCCCGGAGCTGGCGGTGCGGCCGCCGGCGAGCAGGCTGGTGCCCAGGCCGGAGCTCCTGCTGCTGCTGCCGCCCGCGCCGAGGGAGCCGTCCCCGCTGAAGGGGCCGCCCCGGCTGCTGCGGCGGCTCTCCAGGAACGGGTAGTTGAGGCTGCTGCTGTCGAACCTGCACCGCAGCAGTTGTCGTTTCCTCTCTCAAGAAGTCCCTTCAATCTTAATCCAGCGGATCCTTGGGCACCAGCGTGACCCCCGAATCGGGCAATCTACTCATGGCACTCAAGCCAGGAACTGTGTCGCCTTGAGACCTTGATGCTAGAAATATGAAGAGCATGCATGCATGCAGAAGGCACATAGTGCTATTTCTCATGTAAGTTCAGGGTGAGAGGACGGCGTTGCAGCGCACCCGCCGTTGCTCTTAGGTGCGCTGTCCGTTGTCTTGTTGCTGTTCAGGTTGAGGCCATGGTAAGGGTCCAGGTTGTTGTTGTTGTTGTTGTTGACCTCATGCATAGCTGCATCCTCCTTCTTTTGCTTGCGCCTGCCATGACAATCCCGATATCATTCACACAAGTCCTTCACGGAGACTCTAAAGGAACTTGTCTACGAAACTAGCTGCTGTCAGATGCTCAACAGGGTAGAGAGATGTGCTCACCTCCTGTGCATGAAGATGCCAACAGCCAGGCACGCAAGCGCAAGTGCAGCTACAACGCCCGCTGCCAACCCGGCAATGAGCCCCAACGGCATTTTGCCCCCTTCGCCATGGCGTCCCGGCTCAGCACTGTTCCCACCTGCAAGGCAAGCCTGTTCTGTCAGAAAGAAAGGCCCAGGCTTGCATTACAGAAAGGTGTCTCAAACCAGCATTGATCCTTGTGCACAAGTTGGTGAAGGCCAGGGAAAGCTATCATAATTTTACAAGCTGCAATCTACCTGCGGGTGCCGAGATTGCGGACGATGTTGCTGGGACGGCAGTGGCGGCAGCAGCTGCAGGGCTCTGAGGGCTCCTTGGCGTGGCGGCAGCCTGCTGCGGCGGGCTCTGGACTGCCATAGGAGCACCTGTGATAAGGGCAATGGCAGACATATGATATCACAACCGTGGCATACTTAACTCTGCCTTAAGATGGCCAGATCTGCCGATTGGTCACATGTTGGTAAGTCCAAATATGCACATACGCCTGCTTCTGACTGATATTGTTGATTGTGCCTTGCGGTGCATGCCTTGTAGTTTTCATGCTGATGAATCTCACCTGGCGCGGTCGAGGGTGAGTAACCCAGGGCCTGCAGCGTCTTGGACATGGAGTCCGTGAGGGCCTTGGTCAGGTCGACGGCGGCCGCAACCGAGTTAGTCAGCGCTTTGTCAGCGTCCGATTGGCCCGGCGGAGGCGGCGTCGCCGCCGCTGCCGCTTGCGCCGCAATAAGATCAGCTGGCGTCGTGAAGTTCACTGCACCCACAGCAAACACTTGTGAGCTCATCAGGTGGGGTACATAGATATGCCGGAGTGGTTGCATTGGCAAGAGGTAGCTTGTCCTCAAGAAGCGGACAGTGCTCGTTCTTACCTGACACAACCTGCACAGCATCTACTGGCACCCCTGCCAGCTGGAGGCTCTTCAGGAGCTGCGGGGACAGCACCTGCCAATCCTGCAGCACACACAAGCATGCGTCTCATGGATGTTACCGCACTCCTTGAAGCCTGTAAATCTGCGAGCTGTGCAAAAAAGGAAGGCTAGGTTGGAGCATACCGCCACTGTTGTGGGCAGAGAGAGGCTGGCAAAGCAGTCAAAGTCGTATGTGATGTTGACGTAGGGCACAGCCCTCGACGCCAGCAGCTTGCGCCCAGGAGCTGCAAAGTAGCAGACACCCACTGTCAGAACTCGTAACCGACCCAAGCTCTAATAACTCTGAGGTTCTCTAGACACAAATGGAGTGCTTTGCTGCTGAACGCCCACTGACGAGGACTGTAAATTGGCAGGTACTGCAAGGAGAATGCAGGATCACCTGCGGTTGAGGGGATGGCTGCGCTCAGGGAGACGAATATAGCAACGTTGGAGAGCGTGCTTTTGATGGCCCCCAAGGTGGCCTGCTCCTGGTAGGCTGGGAAGGGCAGGATCTGATTTCCCTGCAGCTGGGCGGTGATGGTTCGGGTGCGCGTGGGGATGGGCGACCAAAAGGAAAAAATAGGCTGCAGCAGTGGCGGGTGCAGAACGTCTGCCTGTGCCACTTCCTGCATGCGTACACGGCACTCGGACATTGCAAATGGGTGCAGCATTGCATTAGTGCCCTTTCATCTGATTATATTTGGCAGCGCAGCCCGAAGTGGCTCGTCCCGGGTGCGGCCAGAAAGGGGTGCGTGTCAAAGGCAGCAAGCCAAGGATTGGGGCACTCACCTGCCATTGAAGAAGACCCCCGACTCGCGAGAACATCTCAGTAAATACCCAGGACATCGTGTTTTTTGCCGCTGCTTTCCCAGCAGCCACATCCTGCGCATGCATCCACCACCCTTAAAAGCCACTGATGTTCACATGCATGGAGAAAGCTGCCCAACTGAGGATCGCGAGAGGGATGCATGTGCAGATTGAGCGCACCACATTGTTAAGGGACGTCGTGACAAACGGCGTCCGGGTGTCATCCAGCAAGAGCACAAGCATGCTGACACAGACGCCCATCTTCCCATTCGCGCGCGGGATTGTGCAATCAACCATCGAGTCATTGGAATTTGCGGGCACCATGGACAGCACCTGCAGGGTATACACGCATTTGCGCATGCAGCAAGAGGAACTTGTTCGAGATATTTCCATAGCCCCTGAGCATGCAGGCACTCGACAGCCGCGCCCCTTTCAGGGTGGGAGAGCAGCATTATTGGTAAGTGGAGGCTCACCTCAAAGAGGATGCCCTGGGGATAGTAAAGCTGCCCCAGCAGATTCACCAGGTCGCTCAAGGTGCTGACATTGACTGCGAAATTGCTGGCCGGCCCATCAGCATAAGCGCTGACTGTGACATTGACAAAGGCCCGGAAATTTGAGATGTTGTATGCAGGCCCCAGTGGCAGAGGCAGCGGCAGCACGCTAGCACCGCCGGGAAACAGTGCATCTGTTGCAGCAGTGTGCAGCTGGCTGTTGTCCCCTTCGGCAGGAGCCCCACTCCCTGTGCAGTGCAAGACAGCAGGCATGGGACTTGAACCTCGATAAAAGAATGTGGTGTGACCTTAGAGACGCAGAACAACCTACTTCAGCAATTGAGCTATATCACCCCACGTCATAACGATCGGTACCAAAGTTTGCTGGTGTGTACTGGCAAAGCACGCCCTGACAAACAAGGAAATCGAACGGCACACTATTTTTTGCAAAAATAACTTTGTATTGTGTACAATTTGCCACCCCCAACAAGGTATGGCTCCATTTTGCAAGCATTTTGCTAGTGTCTCAAGCATCCAAACCGTCGCATTGACCGGCTTTGGGTTGCAATAGAACTGCACCAATACGTTCAGACCTCCCATTCGATTGCCTTGTGCAGATTGTACTTAGAAGCAACACATTTGACAAGGACTGAAGATTCCCCCTGTCAGGTCTGAGCTGATCCAGATGGTTTGCCGTACAATCCCTGCTCACCTGTTCTTATGCAGCCGATGACAAGTATCGCGGCAACCTGACGCCACATTATTTTTTGGTGCATTTTTAAGCTCCAATTGGTGTAGTCCGATCCAATGATGCATTGGAAGCCCAGTATCTGACGGCGGGTTCTGAGTCGGAAATGCTGTTCATATTTCTTTGGGAAGCGCACGGGTCTTTCTTGCACGCTAGTCCGCTTCAAGTGTGCTGTTGCAGCAGAACCTCGGCATCGAGGAGCAATCCGCCAGAGACCGTTGCACCACCGCGCTGCAAGTTTCAGCTTGCGAACTTCCCGACATCGCTGACGTCACTGTGACTAACAGGCATATGACTCCACGGAAATTTAGCTTAGGGTTTTAAACTTAGGGTTTAGGATAGGGGCCTTTATAGCAATAATGTTCCCCATATGACTCTGCGGAAGCCAAACTTGGCTTCAGGCAAGCAAGCCCCTGTCCATGACGGCGACTTCTTTGTTGGAGGCATCGGTGGAAGGATTGCGAAGGAATCGAATACGTCAAACAGAAATCGATTGAAGAAAAGTGTAGAATCGTTTCAACAAAGGAGCTCATCAGACGTATAGTCGAAATAATACTTGCCCATACGCGTTATTACGAGACTGCAACTTGAGAAATAAGGCACTTGCTTGCAAAGAGATATATTTGTTTTCATCTTATATATCCTACAAATTATCAGGGGTCTCCCAGAATGTGTGAATCAAGGGTACAGGTTGAGGCCTCAAACGGCCAAGACCGTCCAGTGAAAGCAAAGAAAGTGAAGAAAGGGCTGGAGCCCGTGAGCGCAGAGGGAGAGGGTGGGGGTAATTGCAAGTTTGCAAGAGCTCTGGGATCGGTGGATTGGCACACCCGAGAGCAGGGCCTGCAGGCTTTGACCATCTGGCTTACTAGAACCACTCCTTCCGAGGCTGATCTCACGAAGATCTGGAAGGCGCTCTTCTTTTGTTTCTGGCATTCTGACAAGGCTCATGTCCAGGTATGGTGTCTGCCTGCTTGAACCTCACGTGATGTTCTTTGTGGAGGTCAATAAAGTAGTGTGCAATACATTTGCATGACTTTGCTGGTGTCTATCACACAGGCAGAGCTTGCAGAGCGCTTAGCAGCCGTCCTTCCATTGTTGAGTGCCGAGGTGAGCCCCAGATCCCTTCTCAGCAGCCAGCCTTGAGCATTTTGCGTGACTAAGGCAAAGCTACTGTGTTTGCCTCAAGTGTCTAAGGAAGCCAGGGAATTCGCAGGGAGCGCTGCTGTACTTCAAGGTGTTTGCCAAGACGATGCAGCGGGAGTGGTTTGGCATCGACAAGCTGCGCCTGGACAAGTTCATGATGCTCGTGCGCAAGTTCCTGCACCAGCTCTTCGTCCACCTGCAGGAGGGTGGCTGGTGCGCATGTCCTCCTGCCAATAACCACTGCTCTACATTGTCTTGAAGGCATTTCACTCATCCAGTCAGCTTCCTCATAGATCAGTGATCAAAGCAAAGCTCACGGCGCGCAGAGTGGCTCAACTGCACTTTTTCGTGGTGGCAGGGACAGCGAAAGGACGGCGGCATACTGCGCGTTCCTGTCAGAGGAGGTATTCCTGATGAGCGACCGGGAGCCGTCGGCTGGTTTTAGCCTGCACCTGGCGGACATTGCTGTCTCAGAGCTGTGCGCAGCCTGTGATGAGGCGGGCCCTGTGCCCAGAGATGCGCTGGAGGTCAGCTCCGCTTTTGCAGTGCTATTGTCCCTTTCACTGATATTAAGAGATCAGAGTTGCAAGACATGCAAGGCAGTGCCGAATGGGGAGAAAAGCTGCTTTGTGGTGAACTTACAGTGCTAGTGACATAAAAGACACCTCCTGTGGATTGAATTGGGTAATTTGAGCTTGATGCATGCGTGGGGCCGAGATGAAGCATCAGGTTTTCACGCATGCAGGCATTGCTGGAGCCGTTCTGTCTCGCTGCAGCGCACACAAAGAGGCCGGCGCTGATGGCAAGGCTGCAGGACGGAGTCTTCGGAGAGCTGCTGGGAGTGGGCAGTAGTGGAGCACTGGCCAACATGGACATGCGGACCATGGGTGCCAGGCTCTTTGACCTCGGTGAGGTTCTGGAGCCTCGCTGTTTGGCATCACAGTGTGCTCCAACGACATAGGATCGTCCGTGCTCCTGCTGTAGCTTCCACATCAATGGTGAGAGGGAGAGTGTAACTGATATGTTGACTGGGTTGTCTGCAGGTGCGCAATCGGAAGTCAGGGCCAGGAATAGGGAGGTGCTGTATGCTCTCAGCAAGCTCTTCGAGCGCGCGGAAGCCAAGCGGCAGAAGAAACTAAACGAACCTGCGCGTCCGCCGGCTCCAGCCTCTGGCGCTGGCTCTGGTGCACCTCCAGCGGCGGCAGGGAGTCGCGGTGCTGGCACAGAGGCCCCTGTGAAGCAGAGCGGCAAGAAGCAGAGGGCAGCTGAAGCGCCCTGTGCCAGCGACCTGGCAGGGGCATGCGAGGGGGAGCTGCCGGCTCCCAGCACTCCCCTCACAACGCAGGGTGCAGCAGCAGCTGCACCAGCAAAACAGAGTGGGAAAAAGCGGAAACAGACAGTAGATCTGCCTGGTGCGGTCCTCGCCTCAGCAGCACCAAGCAGCCAAGCAGGTCGCATGCAGGAAGCAGCTTTATCTGAGCCCAGTACTGCGCCTCCAGCAACGCAGCTGAATGGTCAGTCGGGCGCGCAGTCCACTGGGAAGAAGAGGAAGAAGTCCATGGCGGCCCTGGTGGCTGAAGCTGCCGCCATGAAGGCTGGCAGGTCCGCAGGTGGCGCGCAGCCGGTGGCTGCCTCCACACCCGATGCAGCCACCCCCTCAGGGCGGCCACCTACCACTCCATCGTCAGCCATTGCCGCGGCTGCAAAGCTCACAGAGTCCCAGCGCAAGAAGCAGGTGTGCATGCATGAAGCTCTTGAAGCAATGCCCTCCACCTTACCTTGCGTGTAGATGGTGAATCGGAGGATTGAACAGGTTTCAGCAGGTTGGTGTTTTCTGTGAGAAGATTTGAAACATGAGCGTGGCGTTTGAATGGGTGCTGTGTGCTGGGTGCAGGTCAAGTTTCAGATGAAGAACAATCTGTACTTTGAAAAGGGCGGGCCGGTGCCCCCAGCAGAGGTGCGGACGCCGCCGACGGCAAAGCCAAAGGGCAGCGCCCTCAAGAAGACGTCATCTGTGGCGCCCAGACCCAAGAGCCCCAGGATGCAGGGAAGCGGGCTGAAGAGGAAGACCAAGGCGGCCCTCTTCTTCTGACAGAGTGTAGGAAGTCCATAGGAGACCGTTGAATTTTGAGCTGTAGTTTAGACAAGATTTTGAGACCTAATCCTTGCAACCCTCACTTGTTCTGAGCTGACACGATGCAATGATGATAGCTTTATGTTTAATTGAGCCCACCAGCCCACATGTGCTCGTGAGTGATAGGAATTGAAGGATGCCATGCCCATTTGTGGTTGTATTGAGGCACCCCATGGAGCAATGAGCATCAGAAGAGTGTGCTTTGAAAAAATCGATTGATATGCACCAAGCTCCATGCAAGATTACACCTCATCGTTTGCTCAGCAACCAACCGCCTGAGGCACCTAGCATGCGCCACCATGGCCTAGACACTATCACGAGTCCAGCATCGTTAGGAGCAGTGCAATCCCCTCAACAAGAGCTATCCGGTATACCCAGCACCGCCGGTAGTGGCTGTGCCAGAAGTTGTGCCAACATCATAGCCACCGACGCGGTAGTGCCGAAGGTGCTCGATGGGGAACCCTTCTGTCACCTTCTTGGGCACCACCTCCAGGTCAGCATAGGTCAGCACATTGGGAGGCAGCACGTGGTCCTGTGTCATCTCCTCAATGTAGTCCGCAGTGAACATGGTGTTCACAGGGATCGGGAACTGCACACCACACAGCAGCCAAAACTCAATGTGCTGGAGACGCAGAAAATTGCAGACCACACCTCAACAACAATCAATCAGTAGATATGCTGCAGACGAGGGGTTGCTGAGCTGCAAGGAAGACTTGCAGACAGTGCGTAGTGAGAAGCTTGCATGCTCTGGAGGTGCACCTACCATTTTGAAGAGCTTCTCGCGCGGGACCGCCAGCAACCTGGCCACTGGCAGGGGCAGGTTGAAAGTGCTGATGGGCTCCCGGATGGTCGTGTACACCAACTCCACAATCTGCTTCACCCTGTGGCGGCCAATTATCTTCAGCACTTTGCCCCTCTGCCGCCCATTCTGCCATAACACTGAGCAGTGCAGATCTTCAGCTTGCAGGCTGCATTCGCAAGCTTTTGCTGGGCAAGGTTGTGCTGATACACCAAGCAAAGAATACCCCTCAGGATGGCCCTGATGGATGTGGGCACATGAAGGAGAAGAGCATTATGCTCTGCCGGGATTTGGCAGCAGCAAACAGTCCCAAATCCACAAGTGCAACAACTGCTAGTGACCAGCTGGCACATGTGTTGGTGCAAAAGCCATGCGTTAAGGGCCCACTAGTGCAATGACCAAAAGCTTTGGACAGGCACAGGCGAGGGGAGTGTGGCTCACGTGAGGACTTCAGGCCCGGCCAGGAAGTACTCCTTGCCCAGGGCCTCCTTGGTCTTCAGGGAGTGGATCACTGCGTCGGCCACATCGCGCACATAAGTGGGCTGCAGCTTTGTCTCGCCGCCGCCCACCAGAGGGATGAAGGGGACCTGCTTTGCCATGGTCGCATAGATGTTGTACATCCGATCCTCTGTGCCCACCACATGGCCCGGCTTGAAGACCGTCGCGTACGGCAGAATCGACCGCACCGCCGCATCCCCAGCCGCCTGCATTGTAGCCAGATAATACCCATTTCAATGAGTAATCACTCACAGTGGCCGCATTGGAGCAGCCGTGTCTCACCCTTCCACAAAATTAAAATGAAGTTATAGATGAGGGGCCTCGCAAGGGATGGTTGAAGGGGTTGGCGGCAGACCTTTGTGCGCAGCCGTCTGGAGGCTGCGTTTTCAGAGGCGCCAATGCAGCTGAATTGCACAAAGCGCTCAGTCAGGGGGTTGTCAGCAGCTGCCTGGGCGATGCGCGTCGCCGCGTCGATGTGCACGTCCTCGAAGCTGAAGTTCCAGGTCTCCTTGTCCAGGCCGGTCAGGTTGATGATCACATTCGAGCGCTTGATGGCATCCTTTATGTGCGAGTCGTCCCGGATGTTGAAATCCTTCCATTGGTATATCTGCAAGCAGGCAGACATCACGTTTGAATGCCCGACTGTACCTGCAGGCAGCCTGACAGCAGGCCTTGCAATGCAAAAACGAGAAGACTGGTCGCTGGGCAATGCAATCAGTGGGAGATGGGGCGCAGTTGCACCTGTCCAAGGTCTCCCATCTGCCGAAGATACTGGACGTCCAATTCGTCACGGCGGTAGGGCACAACCACCTGGGTCCCCTGCCTCGCCAGGGCATTTACAATGTAGCGGCCCAGGAACCCAGAACACCCAAACACTGTCGCTGTCACCCCGCTGATCTGCAGAGTGGCACAACCGGCTATGAGTAGACGTTATATCCACCGACAGCAGGAGCATCAAGCATGATCCCTTTCACATGAAAAGCATGATCACACAAGTGCCTCACCGAGGATCTGCCACCAGGGCCAGCTTTGAGCCCTTTGTTCTTCACAGCAAACTGAGCAAGGTCCGCTGTAGCATACTCCCGAGTAGAAAAGGCTGCGCCTGCAGAACATTCGGGTCATGAAAGATATCTTGGAGATTTATTTGAGATGACAGGCAGTACAGAAGTGACAAGTTCACAGAAAACGTGCAAGATAGGTCAAGGCAGCTCAAGCTTTGTGGAGAAGAACAGAACATAAAACACCATCAAGACATCACATCCACAACAAGTGATTTGAGAATGCCTTGTATCCATTATAATATTATTTTAGCCTTAAAGCTCTCACAGCATGAAGGCTTCATTACCTGGGGCGAGCCTTGTTGCCATAGAGCTGCACGCCTGGACAGCATCCCTGCACTGCCGCAGAATCATTTCGCGGCAGACAAACAACCCCTTTCTAGATGCTGATCTCCTGTATTCCCTATCTTCTCCCTTTGTGTGAGAAGTTCAAGTGGGCAACGCATCCATGCTATTGCCACCAATGCATTGCGATCCTGTTTCTCTATAGTGTCTTGCGTCCTGCACACTGGCCGGAGAGATCACCAGGATAGGTCCAGTCCCGAGGAGAGCACTTTGCTCGTCGGGCACCCCAGTTAGTTATCTGTACTAATCTTCACGTGACAAGCCTAGACAGGCGCACCAGGGGAGACTCTACTGCCCTGCGCCTTCTGCCAATGCAGGGTGGATTTCTTGCGATCTAGATCAACGTTGCCGCAAACGTTGGGCCCTCTGACAGGAGTGGCAAGCGTGAACGCAAACATGAAAATATCTGCCCGACGGGCCTTCTTTCAGGTGAAGTGCCCCCATATTGGCAATGCTACTGTGGGTTTCTACAGCAGTCAGAATCCCATGCTGATGCGGCTGCGTCTTGTGCAGGCTCGGCGAGGCCTGTTCGAAGGGAGGTTATGGGAGGGACCTCGCTTCGCATCGAGTATCGCGGGAGCAGAGAAGGTGGCTGTTTTGGAGGTTTAGGTTTATTGTGTTCTCCCCTTGGTCAAGTTTCTCTCGCTCTGCGAGGCCACAACCTGAAATTATTTTTGTTGAAGTTTTGATTGGACTTCACCGATGTGTAGGCGCCCCTTAGTCGGGTGGAGCCAGACCAGTTCCTCAACGACCGGTATGCAGCCATGGAGGAGCGGCTTGCGGTAGGTTTTTTACTCAATTGTTATTGGTGTTTCTATCGTTGCATTTGCATTTGCAACGGTCTCACGCTTCAAAACTTGTCTCCAGGTGGTCCGCAAGAGACTCAACCGCCCCCTCAACTTTGCAGAGAAGGTGCGCTCGTGCTGTTTCTGCTCCCTGCCAGAATTCAGGACATTTGATTATACATTGAGGTATTTTCAAATAATTAATCCGCGCCATGTGGCGCCTGAGATCACGCTGCTAAGCACAGAAGGCAACCCTAGAGGCAGCAAGATCGAGGGTCGATTACCTCAAAGAGAATTTCGTTGTGAAACTTGACAACCTTGATCACAGGTCGTCTATGGTCATTTGGACGACCCTGAAGGCCAGGAGATTGAGCGCGGGGTCAGCTACCTGCGTCTGAGGCCAGGTGGGTGGTATGGCTGCTGTGCATGGGAGTGCAGTCTCATTATGTGACGCCTCCAGTGCAATATTCTGAAGCATGTTTGCAATGATGTGCAGATCGGGTGGCGATGCAAGACGCCACAGCGCAGATGGCTGTGCTGCAGTTCATCTCCTCCGGCCTGCCCACCACAGCCGTGCCCTCCACCATTCACTGCGACCATCTGATCGAGGGAACTACTGCTCCTCAGGAAGACAGGTGCGCTATTCACCAGACACCATATTGAATCACCGCAATCCTGCAGAACTGAAATACACTGCTGGGGGTCGGAGTTGACGGGGCTGTCAACATTGCACAGGGACAACTCGTTTGGTGGGCCAGCTGACCTAGCGCATGCCATCAAAACAAACAAGGAAGTGTACGACTTCCTGTCCTCTGCCGGAGCAAAGTACGGCATCGGCTTCTGGAAGCCAGGGTCCGGAATCATCCATCAGGTGAGAGGCTTACACTTGCAACAGACACACAAATACCTGTCTGGCTCTGTCATTGTGCAACCTTGAAGCATTGTCATGTGAGCCCAAAGAAGGGGAATAAGTGTTGATTGAGGTGTAACTGTGCAGATTGTGCTGGAGAATTACGCCTTCCCTGGTGGCATGATGATTGGTACCGACTCGCACACGCCCAACGCCGGCGGCCTAGGCATGTGCGCTGTGGGCGTGGGAGGAGCTGACGCCGTGGATGTGATGGCTGGCCTGCCCTGGGAGCTCAAGGCCCCCAAGGTGAGGCCCCCTTGCTTCACGCCAACTACAATTATGAGGTGCTGACCAGAACCTTGCGTGTGGCAAAAAGGATGTGGATTCTGAGTATTGGGTGAAGATTAGCATGTTGGGGTGACAGGTTATCGGAGTGAAGCTCACCGGCAAGCTGTCCAAGTGGAACTCCCCCAAGGACATTATTTGCAAGGTGGCGGGCATCCTCACTGTCAAGGGTGGCACAGGTGCCATTGTGGAGTACTTTGGATCCGGTGTAGACAACATCTCATGCACAGGTGAGGCCCACAATCATCCTACCAGCACCTGCAGGACAAACAGCTGGCATCAGGGGGTCCAATCAGGCTGCTTGGATTGGCGGTTGCGATACAGTAATGACTGCCTGAGCCGCCACATGCATGCAGGGCGAATCATTCATCTCTTTGGCTTTCCGCTCAGTTCATTACATGTGAACCATGCCATACGCGCTTGTCATGCCCACAAAGTGATGAAGTTGTTCGTGTGCTCACACCAGGCATGGGCACCATCTGCAACATGGGCGCTGAGATCGGCGCAACCACCTCCATGTTCCCCTACAACAAGCGCCAGTACGACTATCTGGTCGCCACCGGCCGCGAGCCGGCCGCCAAGCTGGCCGACTCCTTCCGGGAGCACCTGCGCGCTGACGAGGGCGCCGAGTACGACCAGGTCATTGAGCTCAACCTCAACGAGCTGGAGCCCCAGGTGCCGCCCTTTCTTCTGCACACAGCCCTCGACTGCTGTATTGCAACATTTTGCATGCGCCCTTGCAAGTAGGAGGCATTATTTCTGACTACAACAAGTTTCTGGCTGCACTGGGAAGTGGCCTTGTGTGGCCAAGCTGCAGAGCAAACACAGAGTGGCCAGAGGACTAAGGCAGACAGAACTTTGCTTTCCACTTGCAACTTGGCAGACTCTTAAGCAATTGCTATTTTGTGAGTGCCTGCCTTTGATACAAGCAGTACTCGTTTCCAGACACAAAAAGGGATATAGTTTGGCAAATTTCTGAGAGAATTTGGCGCCTGCACAGATCAATGGCCCGTTCACGCCCGATCTGGCGCACACGCTGTCGGAGTTTGCGGAGGCGCTGAAGACCAACAAGTGGCCCACAGAGCTAAAGGCGGGCCTCATCGGCTCCTGCACCAACTCCAGCTACGAGGACATGCAGCGCGCCGCCAGCGTCGCCCGCCAGGCCCTCGACGCCGGCATCAAGGCCAAGGTGCGCTGTTTTTTGGGGGCTTCATGCTTTGTGCTTATTAGTAGTGGCTGTCCCATAATGGGCTGGTGCGCGCACAGACATTGATCCTGGTCACAAATCACATGGCCTGGATTTTTGCGGCTGCAGGCAGGTAGCTGCTGTTTTGGACATTGTAGCTGCTGTTTTGGACATTGTCCTTTATGGCACGGATTAAGATGGCCTGCGCATGTGATGCACCGAGCCGTCACTTGTGATTTGTAGTCGGCTGAAGATGACATGCGTCATTGTGCCAGGTGCCCTTCACGATCACCCCGGGCAGTGAGCAGATCCGCGCCACCATTGAGCGCGACGGCCTCATCGACATCTTCAACAAGGTCGGCGGCACCGTGCTGGCCAACGCCTGCGGCCCCTGCATCGGCCAGTGGAAGCGCACAGAGGTCAAGAAGGGTGTGTTCTTGTTCCCACTCTATCAATGCACCAGCACTTCTCCCCAGCACATTGTTCTGCTTAGCAATCCAAGCAGGAAGACGAGCTTGTCATGTTTGTGCTCTTGCCCAGCACGACGTTCTGATGAGCATCGGAGCTCAAAGACAAGCTTCTCATTTTGGGGTACCTGCTATTGTCCATTAAGACAACAATTTTGCAGGTGAGGCCAACTCAATCATCACCTCCTACAACCGCAATTTTGCCGCTCGCAATGACGGCAACCCAGCCACGCACGCGTTTGTCACCTCCCCGGAGCTGGTCACCGCCTTTGCCATCGCGGGCGACCTGACCTTCAACCCCGAGAAGGACACCCTGGTCGGCGCCGACGGCAAGGAGATCAAGCTGCAGCCCCCCACCGGCGACGAGCTCCCCGCCAGGGGCTTTGACGCAGGTGTGCTCCCACCCATCACCTGCATTGGCTTGGCCTGAAATGTACCTGTCTGTTCAGGTGACCTGCCTTTGCTGAGCCTGAAAATTGACGGTGCGTGGGTGAGTACCTGTGGCTGTCATGTGGATTACATTGGTTCTGGTGCGTCTCTTGTGTTGGGGAGTACAGCATGCGGCATCGGAAAGGCCGCAGGCAGGAAGTGGTCGCTGTTGTGTCGATTGAAAGGGTTGATGGGGTGTGCAGGTGAGGAGACCTACCAGGCGCCTGCCCCCGGACAGGTGGATGTCAAGGTGGACCCCGAGAGCTCGCGCCTGCAGATCCTGGAGCCCTTCAAGGCATGGGACGGCAAGGATGTCGAGGCACGCACCTTTGATCAGTCTCTGCTGCTCTTGGCAATGCATCCAACATGCAAACTGGGACGCTGATGTCTGGCCCAATATAGGTGTCCCTCCTCTGATGACAAGACATGTGACGTTGCTGCAGGACGCCCTGGTGCTGATCAAGGTGAAGGGCAAGTGCACGACTGACCACATCTCCATGGCCGGCCCCTGGCTCAAGTACCGCGGCCACCTGGACAACATCTCCAACAACATGCTCATCGGCGCCCTCAACATTGAGAACGAGCAGGTCAACAGCGTCAAGAACCAGGTGCTGCGGGCTCACTGCCTCCCGGCATATCCCAACCTGGTTGTGCTCTGTTACTACATCTTTCCACCCGTTTTCTGTCACTCACTCTATCCATCAGGCGTGACCAGTGTGCATCCCCACAGGGGATGGTTGTGCCGATGCATGACAAGTGCTGATGGTCATTTTATGGTCCATTGATGGAGCGGATTGAAATGTGCGCAGGTGACTGGTGAGTACGGCGCGGTGCCGGCGGTTGCGCGCGACTACAAGGCACGCGGCCTGGAGTGGGTCGTGGTCGGCGACGAGAACTACGGCGAGGGCAGCAGCCGCGAGCACGCCGCGCTGGAGCCGCGCCACCTGGGTGCTCGCGCGGTGCTGGTCAAGTCCTTCGCCCGCATCCACGAGACCAACCTCAAGAAGCAGGGCCTGCTGCCCATCACCTTCGCCAACCCCGCTGACTACGACAAGGTGCCCTGCCCTCCCCTCGTCTTGCAGAGTAATCACAGCAGGTCTCAGTAGACTGTAATAGTCGAGCTCTATTCAATGCCTCTTTTGTAAAAATAGGCCCTTTTTCCTTTCATAACAGAAAGCCAGACCTAAGCTGCGCAAAATCTGGGAATGAGACGTGAAGAGTCCAGATGATGAGCAGTGCGGGTGGGGGGATGCAGGTGGGACCCTTTGACAAGATCAGCATCAAGGGCCTGACAGACTTCCAGCCCGGCAAGCCGCTGACAGTGGTGGGCAAGAAGCCAGACGGCGAGACCTACGAGTTCCCAGTCAACCAGACCTTCAACGAGAACCAGATCGAGTGGTTCAAGGCTGGCTCAGCCCTCAACGCCATGGCCGCTGCCAAGAAGTGAGAGGGTTGTGCTTTGCGCTGAGGCCTCGGATTCCGGTCAGCTGCTATTCGCTTCGTGTGACCCCCTCCGCTGGATTTCTGGCCTTTCATGAGACGCTTTTTAGGCAGATAATATGAGAGGACAGGTTCATTGCGAGGTGTTATTTGCTGTGTCTCAATTCTGGATTGGAAGTGGGGCATGTGTTGTTTACGTGGGGTCAATCGTGCTTGAGCCTTGACAGGCATGGCTGTTCTGCTGTATAGGTTTGTACTCTTAGTTGCATGCCTTGCCTTCGCCCTTGGGGGAGGGCATTGCTCGAGTGTCTCTGCCATAGCAGTGCATATTGTAACAGGTGTCCAGGAGTGGAAGTTGCACATTAAGCAATCGACCAGCCTGCATGCAGATTTATTAGGGATGTCCGGCAGTGTGTCATGGCCGGACCTATTGCAGGGACTGCTTGGCACAAAGTCTGCATTCAGTGTTTGGTAGGTTCTTTACGAAAACAAGCAGTGGTTGATGCATCGTATTTGGCCGGCGCGCGCTAGCTTTGCGCAACGGCACGCCAATTGAATGGCTTGTATGCAGCTACGAGCATATAGTATTGGCCTGTAATATCTTGCCATGCAGAAATGTTCGACTATTTGACTGGCTTTAACCAACCCAGTATGTATTCATGCTGCTACCGTAATCACCGTGATGTTGATGGTAGCGCTGGCCATGGCTATGCCGCTGGGGATGCCTTGCTGGCTAGCTGGCCATGATGCATCCATATATGGCCGCTGGCGGTGGCTAGCCACTTGCAATATTGGTGGCATTATATTAATGCTGCCGCATGCGGCCGCAATCTGTTTGCAATTGTGCACTGCATAAATTTGCTATTGGCATTGTGAGCCAGCATTAAATGAGTGCAGCTTTCACTAAGCTGCATTTGCTCAGCACCAGTCGACCCCGTCAACGTAGGTAGGGGGCAAAAGGGAGGCAAAACCACGTCCAAAATGAGAAAAGCCGAGTGAAAACTACGCCAAACGATATGATTCGGCTGTTCGTGATGCATGGTGAACTCTGGTCATTCCGATTTATGTAGAGTAGCTCCATATGCCTGTTCCCATCCAATATCAGCAACATCGGAACTGTCTTGTGTCATCTGTCGACAGGGGATGTTTCTGGCGCAATCACAGTAGACAAATCCTGCAAGCTGGGCTGGTGTAGAAGACTAGGATAGCGCAGAGTGTTTTCTTCTGCAGTTAGGTACAACATCGATGTAGTTTGCAAGCCCTCATCAAGGGGTGAACTGTTCTATCATCATTATAATGTTAGCAATAAGAAGGGAAGTGGTAGATTATGGGGCTATACCGCTGTCATCTTGGCTGCCACACGGCGACAGCACGGCAGCAATTCAGAATTGGCTCAGGCACAGCAGCGAGATTGCAAGGGTGGACGGCACGCATCGTAAGGACGCCACCCCTCACGACCGCACCCTGTTCCAAGATTGCCCTGACTGATGTTTACAGAGGACAGATGCTATCGGCGATGTAGTTTGCTTTTTGGGGTTTACACTCTGTTGTTTTCACCATACCTCTTGCAATCGCTGTTGTGATCCTGATATTTATCACCAGCCTCTCGTCCCAGTCTTATCAGCTCAGGTCAGGCGAAAGTTTTCAAGCTTCATCGATCGCAATTGACGAGAACAATTTCGTTTATTGTAGGCTGGGTGGATGTGGACGCTCTAGCAAAGAGTCTGAACGTTCCTCAGCAACACGCTCAGGTAATCTGCAGTGGTGTGCTGCTCAGCCTTTGATATCAAGCCATCTGTACTGCCGGTTCGCAAGAGACAGGCTTACAGCACAGGTTGTACTAAAGAGGTCACGCATTTGATTGTCTATGGTGGTGGATCAATGGGACGTGTGCTGAAGAGTGCTGTCATATCGCAGATCCTCATAGACACTATTGATGCCCTGGCGGAGGCGCCACAGGAAGTTGTGCAACGGCCAGAAGGTATCAGTGAAGCCAGCACAGTCGATGCCTGCACCGTGGCTCTGTACATGTTTGGCCAACTGTACATTCGACAGGCCCAGCGCGCAGATGCAATGGATGTGTGGCCCAGCTCGTCGCCACAGGCCGCTGCTGCTGGATTAACGGTGAGCTGCATGCAAGTTACAGCAGAGCGGGGACAGTGGACGGTTGCAGTGAAAGAAACTGGTAGATCATGCCTATAAGCTCTATGGCTATTACCTCTAATGGCACCCTGCGCAATTTGACAGAGGCATGCTTTATTTGTTGATGGCAGGGCAGCGCCTTTTCGCAGGCTTTGCCCTTTGCTGAGCTGAGCGGCAGCTTCAGTGGGTTTGGGTCAGGAGGCTTTGGGCCTGCAGAGCCCATCTCACCCACACGATCTGGATCCTCAACTTCATCCCCATCCAGATCAGGCTCAGGGCCTGTTTCACCCTCAGGTCAGTCTTCAGTACCCCTGAATATCCTGTGACTATGCTGAAGCAGCTTACTTATCCTGCGCAGCGGCGTTCTGCTGCAAGTGCTGGATACTGACTCGATTCAGATGGCGTGCAGTGCACTTCCAGCAGCAGAAGAGCAACCATCTTGTGCGGAAAGAGCTCCAGGCACACCTTTTTGCGCATCAGCAGCTGCTTGCAGGGTACACGGATCACATCAAACGGCACACGCACGCGCTTCTTCAGCTGGTGCTGAACAATCCGCAGGTAGGCAACATTTGCCAGTGGACGGACCTCATACTGTGACAGGGTGTACAGGTGGCAGCATCCACTTTGCGCCTTGGTAGATGATGAGGCATGCAGCTGTTGGTTGGGATCCACAATTCTGTGCTGGGTTGCAGAAGGCGGACAGCAGCCTGCATAACGGCACCATTAGCGCTGCAGAATTTGACCGCTTGGGCTTCCTTTTGAGAGGCTCGGCTGAGAGCAGTCCAACGCAGGATGGCAGCCCCATGGATGTCAGCCCATCACCCTTCCAAGGTGCGGTGCATGCGCACCAGCTCCTCTCCAGCATGCTCTTTGCTCCAGGATGCAAGACAAGCCTGAAACTTCATGGATGCTGGCCAAAAATAAAGTGCTGAATGTTTCATTTGCTGTAGCAGAGGACGGGTGGCGCTTGAGTGCTCATGTGCCACAGTTTCAAAATAGATCCCAGGGTTCTCCTATTAGTCTTGTTGCCGTAGCCGATTGGATGTCAGAAAACATCTTCGATGAATTGGAACCGGCAGGTAAGCATTGCCAGTGCAAGCTGATGATAGAGTGACGATTCTCTTGTTGGCGCATCCTGTGAACCCCACAGAGCGAGCAAAGCCAGTCGTATGTTGCCGAGGGGGTGAGGATTGGCGCTGCCTGTGCAGATGCCATGGTCGGCAGCCCACCCAAAGGGGGCAGAAGAGGGGATTTAGCTCCAGCTGGCATTGTGCAAGGTGAGCCCAGCCGGCCCACAAGCTTGCACATTCATACCAAGACCCAACTGCCGGGGTGTGCTATCAGTACTCAGCCCTCAACGGATGCCATTTAATTACCCCTACAAACACCTGCGCAGGGGGCAGCGTGGACATTCAGGGCGTGTGCAAGTCGACGGTGGTGCGGGGGGAGGACAACTTCCCTGCGGGCATCCTGCGGGTCACAGACTGCCATGACACGGTCGTCTACGCGCTTGCGCCCCTGCACTATGCCAAGATCGCAGCCTGCAGCGACTGCACGGTGTGCCTCCTCCCCACCCACCCTGCCCTGCCTGCTTGCACTCGGTGATTCTGATAAGTGGGTTTATGAAGAGCTTGCGGAAGCAGCTTTACAAGAAGTGGACACTAATTGGTGGCCCTGGTGTGCATGCATCTTGTGCGTGGGATGGTAAGGTGATCACGGCGGCCGGTTGCTTCCTGGCGTCGCAGGGAAACAAGAGGATGGGTCCTTCACAAATTTTGTGTAACAGAGGTTCAGCAAGAGGAAATAGCCCAAGGCCTTTTACAGAACTGACTTGGTGAACCAGGATTAACTGGAGGTGTAGATCCTTGTGACCAGACCTTGAGATTCAAGCAGTATCGGGCTATAAGACTGACATTGAGGTACAACAAATCACTCAGGGGAAGGAAACGTGGTGTGTTGTCGTGCAGATCATGATTGGGGCGGTGGGGCGAGTGCTGAAGGTGGAGCGGTGTGAGAGGGTGCAGCTGGTCGCGTCAGCGGTGCGCCTGAGCATCGCATCCTGCCACGACTGCGTCTTCTACCTCGGCGTCAACCGCCCGCCCCTCCTGCTTGGCGACAACCGCTTCCTCCAGGTGCTTCCCACCCCTTATCAATGGAGCCTGCCGTCACATTCTTTTCTACACCTGTCTCACTCTACACCGGATAAAAGATTGCTCATCCTGATCATTTCACGATTTGCCTTGGGGGAGCAGGGCACACCGGTTTTATGCCTTCCTTCTATTTTTTCATCTTCACGAAGCTGCGCTTGCACAGCCGTTTCAGGGAGCCGCGACATACATGGATCTACACACAGTAGATCTTTCAAATATGCTGACATTTTGCTGCGGGCCGGTCACAGATGGCGCCGTACAACACGCAGTACGAGCGGCTGCCGGTGCACATGGCCAAGGCGGGAGTGACAGCGGAGCCCAATCTGTGGGACCGCCCGGTCAGCCTGGGCCGCGAGCACCGGCCGGCCACGCCCGACTCCGACAGCGCCACATCGGCCGCCGGCAAGGCGCGCATGCCCTTCACGCTGCTGCCCGCAGACAAGCTGCTGCCGCTCATGGTGCCCTTCAAGGGCGGCCCCGGGCCCCTCTGCGGCGGCGCCGCCTCCAGTGGCGGATCCAGGTTTGCAGCCTCAGTCTCCTCCCTTTCGATATCTGTGTAAGTATTGGACCCTGGACCTGGAAGTGTTTTGCGGTTCTTTGTTTTAAGTGAAGGAACCATGAGAATGATTCCAGCCCGGGCCGATAAAAGGCTCGGCCATTACATCAGCCGACCTGCAGTCTGGCTTCCTGCGCCTGCCACTGCGGCTGAAAAGTCATTGTTGTGTTTGGAATGGGCGGGAGTAGTGCGTGACTGGGTGCGTGTGGGTGACATAGGATGTCGGCGGATGTGGGGAGTTTTGTGGGGCTGGGGGACAGCGGCCAGGGGGGGTCGGGGCCTCTGGCGCCCAGCCCCTTCCGGCTGCCCGCCGTGTATGAGGAGGCCAAGGAGCGCAAGGTGTCCGCCGTGTCAGACCTGCGCAACGCTGTCAAAGCGGTGCGCGACCAATCCCCACCCTGCCATGACTGCATCTTGCTGTGTCCCTTCATAAGTGTGTCAAAATGAGTTGAAGGGACACCTGATAAGGTTCATATTGTACTCTTTCATACGCACCTGCTTCTATGTATTGGACAAAGCAAATAATAGCAAAATCAATATTTTGCATGCCGCGCATGTGTGTATCTGGGATGTCAACACTCCGAGTGAGCCTGCCCTAAATCTTTTCTATGTGCAGGCCTCCCTGGACGATGGCAAGAAGCGGGAGCTGCAGGCGGTGATCCAGTCCTATTTCAAGGACTGGCTGATGACGTCGGGCAACATGCGGCAGGTGTATGACCTGGCGCGCATGGAGCGCGAGGAAGCCTCCAGCAGCATGCCCGACAACAGCAACAATCTGGGCCCAGACGGCCCCATGAACATGTCCACGGACCCTCCCTTGTGACCAACCTCATGTCTGACACACTCCTGCAGCTTGTGCAGCTGCAGGAGCGTAATGGCATGTAGTTTTACTAGGGGAGCTCCTCATTTGATGCCGGCAGTGCGCCTGGCAGCAGTTGAGGAGTGGGCTAGTCAGAAAGGCTTGTTGGCTTGTGCTCTGCCAGGCCAGGGGATCTCCTGGCTTGCAGAATATGTGGCATCGAGCAGATTGAAGGCATTGCTAGGCTGTTGACATCAGGTTGTAGGAGAAGATAATTAGGAGTGCTTTGACCCTGTTGGACCTGTGCATGCGGGCATTGTGACTGCAAGTGGAGCAGGTTGCTCATGGTTGCATTGTTGCAAAGTTGACAATGACTCTACTGTCTGTTAACAAGGTTGGTGACCTGATGCCGCGCGGCGCAGCTCTGTCACATGGTAATGACAGTGATTGCAGTGGTCGTTGAGATCAGCAGAGTGACGTTGTGGTGCACCCGGAAATGTGCCCATTGACTCTCATCTGCCATGTGCCTTCAGATAATCAATTGCACATGAGGCATCACATGAGCTTTGCGCTCATGATCAGTGGATTCGCTTGTCGAGTGGCACATGCAGGTGTTGCACGCAGATGAGAGTTGCCATGCCCATATAAGCATGTGTATGGCGTAGCTTGCACATGTTCCAGCACGCTAAACTCCATGCACATCAAAGAGGATAAAATTTTGAAACTGCTGCCACAAGGCGCGGCATGAAGTTGCAGTGTACCTTCCACATGTCACCGTCAGCACATGCCAGCCTGCGGGTCATCTGATCGTACCAGCGGCCAGGATTGCCCCACATCCACCCGTCGTCCCAGGCAGCTGCGATTAATTCAAAGGTTTTCGTGTGCATTGTTGTAGTAAAGAAGTGTCATGTGGCGAAATTTGAGCAACCCTCCAAGTCTCCCAGTGAGGAGGTGGAAGATATCAGATGTGATACATAAGCACTTTCCCCAATGACCCGCACGTGATATACCGCTGTGCGAATCCTCAGATGTTGTACTGAAGATCAAGGTGATGTATCCAGCATCCAACCGTTGGTCAAGGCCTTTGAATTCTGACCTCCAACTGCCGAATCGTCAGTGCATGATTGACTATGACCATTTGCATTTTGATCCTGCCCATTGTTAGCTTGCTTCTGTGGTCAAGCACTTAGCCATATGGAGACATAAATTTTAAGCTCTGAAGTTTGGAACGAGGACCTTGTGAAAATCAACGTGGGCCAGAAGAAGAAGCCATTGCACACTGTGTGAAACAACACTCTGGCAACCTCATTTACCTCATTTTGCTCAGGCGTGAGGACGTAAGATGGAGATGGGTCAAGTAGCACTCCAAATCAGGAGTCCTGTGCTAAGGAAGCAGGGCGGTGCCCGCCCTCTGGCTCTGTTCTCCTCCCTCGAGGTGCATTCCAGAAAGAAGCCCAGCTTGAGTAGACCGCCCTGCGCACGGTATTTTTGGACGAGGATAGAGGCAGCCAGCTCTCTTGGCAGCACCTCCAGCATAGACTTTGAGGAGGATGAGCTGCTCGCCAGGACTCTGCCAGAGACCTCAGACGACACGGCAAGCACCTCCGGGCAGGCAGGACACAACGGGACAGCCGAGAGCGCCGCAGCAAGCAGCAGCTCAATGGAGGGTGCTCACAGCACAGCACCGCCACCACCTCGCTTACAGAACGGCGACGGTGCATGGAAGCTGCGCTTCCCGCTGCCGCGCTGGAAGCAGAAGAAGCCGGCCCGCCTGGTCAGGCAGGCAGTGCGGCTGCCGCCGCCGACGGTGTTGCCCGGGACGCGGCAGCAGCCGACAGCCGCGCCGCCGCCGCGGCCGGCGGTGACTCGCTCGCTTAGTCGCGCGCAGTCATCGTCCTTCAGGAAGGCGTCCGGCTGGGGCCCGCTGGCCTGGCTGCAGCAGCGATTTGGGCAGGAGTCGACGACAGACTATGTGAGGATAGACTTCCGCGCAGCCTCCAGACAGATGGTCAACCCCTTCCAGCCGTCCTCGTGGCCCAAGCTGGATGTGGATGTGGGCACCTTCTGGGGCCTGCTCGTGCTCAGCCTCGCCTACGTGCACCACTCCACCACAGGGTCAGGCCACTGTCTTAGCTTTATCATCCGCACGATGTTGACATACCCATGCAAGACACCTGATGGAACCGGCGCTGCAAGGCTGAGGCTGTGTGCTGCCGCAGGTTCGCGCTGCCAGCGCTGCTGCCGCTGATCAGCCCCGACTTGCATCTGTCAGACAGCGAGGGGGCTTTGCTCACAGTCGGATACACGGTGAGCGCCTTGGTTCCACTGTCACCATGTACTTCTCCTGCTGTCCTTTTCTTCCATCCTTCTCAGCCTTTTTCTTCTGGCAAGACTGATCGAGAGCCTGGGCTGTGCAGTTGCTGTATGCGCTGGCCCTCATCCCAGCAGGCTACCTGGCTGACAAAGCAGACAGGCCGCGCCTGCTGGCGGCCGGCCTCGCTCTCTGGAGCGTCCTCACCATGGCAGCCTCCAAGGTGATCAATTACAACTCCACACTCCTTGGAGATAAGAGCTTTGTCCAGGAACCACCTGCACTTGCAGGCCCTCAAGCAGAAGCACCATCTTTCAACTGAAGCCCCGTCAAGCACATTTGCGTGCTTTGAATGGCGCCAAGATGGATCCACTGCTGATTTGTGTGCTATGCGCGCCGCAGGTGACGACGTTCCAGGAGCTGCTGCTGCTGCGCGTGGGCTTTGCGGCGGCGCAAGCGACGCAGAACCCGATCTGCTTCTCGCTCATCCCGGAGCTGTTCCCGCGCGAGCGCACGACTGCGATGGCGGCCTACAACAGCGCCATCTACATGGGCCGCGCACTCTCCTTCGCCGCCGTCATCATCGCCGGCCAGCTTGGCGTCACCCACTCCACGACCGAATCTGTCGGCGTCCAGCTGGCGCGTTCCCTCCTCCTTGCCGTAAAAATGTTATGGGACAATCTTCTTGTTCTCCTTCCAAGCACATGCCATCCTTGCTCATCAACTTACTGCTGTGGTGAAGGAGCCGTAAGCAGTTGTCACATCCTTCTCTTGCACATCAATGTTGGGAGCGGGCTGGTCGTTTCCTATGTAATGCATCCTGCTGGGGCGATAGGCGGAGGAGAGGGCAGTTTTTTACTATCTTGGAGGAGCAGGTGTTGATTGTTGACTGCACGTGTGCAGGTGCCATTGGATGCGGTGGACCTGTCGCATGTGAGCATCCTTTACACGCAGGGCGAGATGGCCGCCATCACACCCATCTACGACTACAACTTCCAGGTGCGCCTGCGCACCCGCCATTTCTTTGCATCCCCCAGCTTGACACCTCGTTCCTGCATAGTCCTCACATAATCACGCGGGGGGAGCGGCCCTCACTGCCCTGTGTGGGACAGTAAATGCTGTATGATGATCAGGGTGGTCTGTCTATTTGGGACAGCTTGCTGAGACCTTCAAGCAGCACACATGGCCCCCAAGCTACCCTCTGCCTGCCCAGTCCCTCACCACATCAGTGGGGACTCATTTTGGCACTCATCCTGCCTTTCAATGCCACCTCGGGCTCGCCAGAAACGTCACCAATGGACATTGCCGAGAGGGGTGAAGCAGTCATTAAGCTGCTCCTCGTGCGCAGGTGGTGTTTACAAAGCTGGCAGAGTCGTCGTGGCGCACCCTGCTGTTCTGGCTGGGCCCCCCGGGGCTGGTGATAGCGGGACTGGCGCTTCTGACACTGGCGGAGCCGCGCAAGGCGCAGGGCAACCCGCTCGCCTCGCTGCTGGCATACTTCCGGCCGGCGCCGCTCGCGCAGCAGACCATCGAGGAGCTCAGCGCGCAGCAGTACGCCAAGGTGGGCTTCGGGTCGCCTCTTGCATGCACAATATACAGCAGACTGAGACTGAGGTTGTACGGCAAGTCAAATTTGGGTCACGTTTGCACCGCGTAAAGCAGATTCTGCTGGGAACAAGTAACCTGGCAGAGGCGTGCTCTTCTTATGCATGTTTTGTGCTGTATTTTTCATTGCTTGAATGCACTGTCAGTGGATTCTGGTTGAGGGCTAGTGTATGGTCAGGAAATGCACTGTCAGAGGAGATTGATCCATGGCCGGTTGGGTGTGTGGGATGCGTATAAACATGATGTGAGTGGCATTAATCGATTCAAAGTCCTGAGGGGGGGTGTGCTGGCGCTTGCAGACGCTGACGGCGGCTCAGGCACGCGCAGAGCGGAAGGCGGCGATGCTGAAGAAGGCGGAGGAGGAGGACAAGCGCAACAGCGACATGTGGGCCTCCGTGCGCAAACTCGTCAAGCTGCCCTCCTTCCAGGCGCGCGCCAAATCCCCTTGCAACAACTCTCTGAAATAGGTGGCTTCCATGAACCTGATAGTCTGCATGTCACAGCCATATCCCTACATTATGTTGCATTTGTTTGCATTCAGTACACACTCAAAGTTGGCAAATTTGAATTGCTACTAGATTGTGCATGGTTGGGTGCTCTGTCTCCGAGCAGTCTGTCACTGCCAAGTAATCAAGAGTGTGACAGCGATGAGTATGGGGATCTTGTCCAGGCGGTGACGGCTGCGGCGGCGATGAACGACGTGGGCAGCTGGGCGCTGGTGAGTTTCCAGGCGACGTTCTATTCGCGCGTCTACGATCTGAGCCCGGACGTGTACGCGCCCGCGCTCGCCGCAGTGCTCCCCATCGGCGGCATCATCGGCGGCGTCACCGGCGGCCTTGCCGGCGACTGGCTCTCACGCCGCGGCGGCCGCCAGTGGCTCACTGCAGGTCCGCCCATGCCCCTAGCTCGCTGCTGATGGCATGTTTTGCTGGCAGTATACTGCCTCATTTGCCTGCTATGAGTATCTTTGGCACCGCACCTCCCTCCCCTGAACAGGTGTGACACACCCTTCTGGGACCAATGGCTCAGCGCATGTTTGCTCTTCCCCTGCCGGCTGCCGAGGGTGTTTGTTTGCTAGCAATGTACCTTTTTCCCTGACAGGAGGATCTCAACATGTGACATCCTCTTCATATGCCCGTGATTCAGCGCTGCAGGCCGGCCCCGCTTGGTTGTACTGGAGACTCTCGGAACTTGCAGTTCTTGTCTGCTTCATACTTTTCGTGCGTTCAAGATCTTGAGGAACATGTCTTGTTGAAGCTGCTATTGCAGTCTTCACGACGAAAAGGGCAAAAGTTCTTGCACATTCATGAGTTGTGCTTGGGGCGCAGGCGCGACGATCGCGGCGGCTCCGGTGCTGGTGGCCAACCTGATGGCGCCGGACTACCACCAGTCGCTGGCGGCGCTGCTGGTCGGCTTTGCGCTGAGCGAGATGTGGCGCGCGCCGGCTGCCATCATGATCCGCGACGTGTCCCCGCCCAACCTCGGGTCCACCGGCTCAGCCGTCCACCTCTGTGCCCGCAACCTCATCGGCGGCCTTGGGCCCCTCGGTAAACAGCCCCTCGCTTCCTCCCTGACCCCTTTTCACGCAATTGCATGCATGTAGCTTAATTAGCCAGACATGTCTGTGCATCCCTGCATTGAATGTCATGTGATGGATTGTCCCACCCAAAGGACCAGCTGGTGCCCAAGGGTCCAATGAATGACATATGCTGCCATTAGAGTTGTGGTTTGAGGCTGAAGGATAGTACAGATTCTGAGCAAGGTTGTGGGGTGAATGCAGCGGTTGCGGGGCTGGAGGAGAAGGTGGGGCTGCAGCAGGCGCTGCTGATTGTGCCTACCATGTACCTGCTGTCCGGCATCGGCTTCTACTTTGCTGAGAAGATCGTCGCCTCTGAGAATGCGGAAGCGAAGGCCGCGGACCCCTTTGCTGCGCGCTGAAGGCACCAGCTTTGAGAGTGCCATCTGGAGCGCCGGAGTTTGGGCAGCTGCTAATAGAGTGAGGGTAGACGTAGGAATGGGGAGATCTCAATGGGTGGCATGGAGGCAAGGCCTTTTAGCCAGTCGTCCTTCCATGTTCCTTCTTTTGCCATGAGCCTACGGTGAAAGAGCATGGAGCATGCAGAGGAGTATCGGCTATACTTCAAGAACTGACAGTGATCACTGTAGGGTGAGCGAGTGTGAGCGATACGTGTACTGAAATTCTTTAACGGCCAAAGTCAGGAAGCCCTGGAGTAAGTAATATATGACAAGTCTCTTTCAGGAAGTTTTAGTTCGGTGTACCAGCGATTGTACAGATTTTTTACACTGCCCTTTTTTCCGGAACTGACACGCCGTCATGAATGTACCATACTATGTAAAGAACAAAATGCAGAACCTCAAAGTTAGACAATCGCAATTTTCATCTCCTATTTGGAGCCCATGCAACATACACCGATTAAATCTAGAGGCTTCTTGGACCTTGAACCGTCTGGAATAGATACAAGCTACTGGCTAAGATATATCTATAGATGTATCTATAGATGTATATACAGCATCGCCCAAAAGCTCCCCCCGGGGACGATAACATGCAATGTACATCGCACTGAATGCAGGTCAGAGCTCCTTTATACAAGCCGCAAGCCAAACACCTCAATTCTCGCAGCTATCCTCACCTAGCCACAGTGCTGAGCCACTGCCAGCCACACGAGAAGACATTCTGCCCTCTGCCCAGCTGCATTGAACCCATCACCTGCCCGTCCAGTCATCCTTGGTGACCGTTCTGGGGGTGGCGAGGGTGGATGATGCGAGCGAGGCGCCCAGGGTGCGCTCCGGGTGACTCATGGCGCCCGGCAGCTCGTGCAGTGCGAGGCCGCCCTCCTGCCGCGTGATCATCCACGACGTGCACCACTTGAGGTTGGTCAGCATGTACTTCATCGCCTTGGTCCACCTCGTGTCCTGCACAGTCCCACATTCTCCCTTGTCCCCACACTTACTCCTCCATTTTCAGTCCAAGTGCACAATTGTGTCCCTGGCCATTCACATGTGGGACCATTCGAACCAAAGTGCAATCAGCAATACCACTGATTGGAGGATAGTATATCCGCGCAAGAGCCCGGGTGCCTTTTCTGCATGCATGATGTGAATAGGTGAGCAACAAAGCAGGGGACTCCTAAATGGATTTGAGTTGAATCAGACTCCCCTGTGCAAAGCCGGGACGAGAGCAAAGACATGGGGCGGGCCGCACCTTGTTGAACGTGAGCTTGACGGTGAGGCCGCCGATGCGGTCGCCATCGATCGCGTACGGCAGCTCCAGCGGCGTGCGCCCGGGAATGGCCTCCGACGCGTCTCGCGCCCCCGCAAACTCCGCAAACTCCTGCCGCCCCCGCCAGCCAATTTTTCGCTTATTTGCTATTACACTTCCTAATACTATTGTCCTTGAAAGGAGGAAATTAACTCCTCTTATTCTCTTTGGCAGAGGACAGAACACGTCGCTTGTGAGCGGCCTCCAGATGCAGGGTGCCCCCACAGAAGCGTGTGAAGAGCTGAAAATTTAAAGAGAATGCAGGAGGCACCTTGAGGCAGGCGAGATAGAGGCAGACGGCGCGGTCAAAGTCGGCGCAGTATATCTTGCTGGCGGGGCCGAACAGGTCGTGGCTGCCCTTCTTGTCGCAGACGCGCGGGTAGCTGCCCATCGGCTGCAGCTGGCAGCTGGAAAACACCAGCTTGCATGCCTGCACCACCGCCACACGCGTATCAGAGATAAGCCAGCATCATGGAAGCAAAGCGCGATGCTAAACCAACGCCACAGCAGCTCTGACGCCCATGTCTGGCAGGCCTTGAACCACCCACAACACAAGAGGCAACTGTCAAGACACATACGGCATATGTGGTATATGGCATTGCTGCACCAGGGCTACAGGTATGCCATGCCCTTTGGCTCGTCCGTCACTAGAAACGAGCATGCAAAAAGGAAGACATATGGAAGGGGCGTGCCTGCGCGAGGGTGTGCAGCAGGAGGACAGCCTGTCCCCAGGCGGCATTGATCTCGTCCCACTCCACGGGCACCGCGCTGGTGCGGCCCAGGCGGAAGCCCGAGATGGTGGCAAAGGGGCCGTCGTGCCAAATGTGGAAAGCGTCATTGATCACGTTGGTGCGCCGCAGCCGGTCCAGGTGCGCGGACGTCCGGTCGATCTGTGGCGCAACAATCCGACTCAAACACCTAGCACTTGCCCATGTTTTGCCCAGTAGCAGCTTTGTGCAGTTCTGCACAAAGCTGCTTCAAATGACGGCCTAACACTGCTCACGCCACATGCGTTTTACAATGCACAGGTGCCCGTGAAGCCGTCTCTGATTGTGCAGCAAGATCAGGAGCCCCACTTCGGCTGACAGCCATCAGCCAAGATCAAGACATTCTGCATGGGCCTCTTAAAAGCACAATCTGCTCCCCTTGCACTGACAATGAAGGCGCTCATGTTGGCAGAGGTGCCTCAAAAACCACCAGTACCGAGCCAGGTACTGCAGCCTCTACAGGTGGGCTCACAGGGCAATATCAATGAGGCACCCTGTGATCCACTAGACCCTGACGCAATAAACCTCTTGGTAGGGCAGTATGTAACATGACAGTCAAAGCAGGGCAGCACCTTGCGCAGGAGGACGTCGCGTTCATCGACGTGGGCGCGCAGCTGCAGCTGGAAGTCGTTGAAGTCGTGCCAGTAGCGCGCCTCCATCTCCCCCAACTCTGCCGCGCGCCGTCGGGCCGCCTCCATCTCGCGCCGCGCCACCGCCAGCGCAGCCTCCGCCGACTCCGCCCGCAACGCCTCCGCGCGCTCACCCTCCTCCGCAGCCGCCATCTCTACTGCAAACTCCTGCGCGCATGCGGGTGGCTTGTTCGAGATTGGGTCCTCCAGTGAGGAAGCCCTCTTGCCGTGGCGTACTTCTGATCATTGGCGAAGTCCACTTGAATGAGTCTTCTCAGTCTTGAGACTTTCTGTGATTTTGAGCGTGCACCATTGCGGCGAGCCGTCACGCGGCCGGCAGGGGCTACAAAATGGCGCACGAAAGCACAGAGACTGCATGATTCTGAGTGGGCCTGTGCCTCCAAAAGGGGCAGCCGAGCTGCGTTCGGTGCGGCGATTGGCAGCTAGGTGGTGAGCATGCGCAACAGCTGCAGACGCAGTGCTAAGCTGTTGCTGTACTATGAGAGTGGTGCCGAATGCAGTGCATGGACGCACTTCCTCTGAGAGCGGCTTGGCGTCCTCGAGCGCCAGGTTCTGCAGGGCGGCCTCGTAGGCCTCACACTCGGCCTCCATCTCTGTCACGGCCGCGTCCATCTCCTCTCGTACCCGCGTCGCGCACTCCAGGCACAGCGGCTGATCCACCTGAACCCAACATCAATCGCAGCACAATGACATTTGTGCCGTGCCTGGTATGCTTTCTGGGCCTTTGCGCATCAGCAATCCAGTCCTGATCCATTGAGGGATCGCACAGTGACCACCTTGCATCTGTGCTTTAGCAGAAACCAGAAACCTGAATCACATGTGTGCCTGAACAAGCAAGGGAGACACAGTTGTGTATGGTTCTTGAAGTGAGTGGCTAGGATGTGGTAAGTGCGGGGAGAGGCTCACTGCAGTCTCTCCCGATGCGATCTCGAAAGTGCGGGCCAGCTGCGCAAAGTGGTCGTCCAGCGCCTGCAAGGGGACGCCGTGGTTGGACGCGCGCAGGTGCCCCCCATGGCCCTGGTGCAGGACTGATGCGGAGCCCGCCAGCATCACAAAGGACTCGTCGAGGTTGCGGCCTGCATGAAAAGATTTATGCACGCCTTGAGATGACGTTGTTGCCAATGTGATCATGAGTAGGAAGGCCTGACGATGACAAGGAGACAAAGCTTGCCTGGGTGAGGTTGGTGTGGGTCCTGTGCAGCCTGGCCCCGCTTGGATGCGTCAAGGAGCACAAAAGACTCATCCACTTTTGTACCGCCGAACAAGCTGCCATTCATCAACACCGATTGTTTGCCCGATGGCCCTGCCTGATCCAGAGTGTCCAGGTCTGTAATGTTCAACCGACATCTGCAGGACTGGCAGCAGAAGGCCTGCTCGCTGGGACCAGTCATATCTGGATAGCCACTCAGCAGTCGTTATGCCTCGTGAATCGATCAGGTGGCAAGTATGAGGCGTAAAGCCATCCCCGCTGCCACAAGGCAGGTGTCTATTCACCGAGCATTCCCGCTCAAGAGCGGCAGGAATTACTGCAACTTATTTATCGCGTCAGAATGCGAACTTTGATTCTTGATCAAGGGAGAATTGTCTGTCAAACAGACTTGTCAATACAAACCAATGTCAGATACTTTCTCCAGCTATCCAAAGGGTCAGGTACATCAGCGTTGGCTCTAAGCGATAAACCAGAGATTGCATCCTTGTTGCGTTTCCGAGGCGATTAATGGCGGTAGTCTTAGAAGTGAAGAAGGTCTGTGCGTTGTCGGCCACGCCCATGAATAACCATGCATGCGAGGATACGCGTTCCGAGACTTGCGGTCAATCTAGAAGGACACCATTTCATCTTACTTCCTCCATCATATCGAAGGTTCATTTATATTGATACTTAATCACCTGAAGTCATGAGCAACGTCTTTGTTTATGGCACCTTGATGTCAGAAGAAGTGGTGGCAGCTCTGATCAGAAGAGCACCGAGGCAGCAACCTGGTAGGATACACAGTAAGATATGAATAAATTCAAGAAACGAAGCCCTCTAGAGAAGGCCTGAGTTGTGTGCCTTTCCCGCAGCTAAAATCAGAGGGTACAGAAGGCATCGCATCAAGGGTTTCATTTTTCCGGCGATAGTACCTGCAGAAGAATCTGACGAAGTCAACGGCCTAGTAAGTATATGATCAAATGGCTGCATCAGGCAATTCTGCCTCCTTCTGCAGGTGAGCTCATTGATAAAGGCAGTTGTGATCTGATGTTTCTTGTGTGCCCCCGCAGGTACTCTATGGCTTGAATTGTGAGGAAATGGAGGTTTTTGACGGTACATTCGTCGCCCATGCAGTGATAACAGTCATGTCCAGTATTGAACAACGCTGTTGGTAGCCGACAAGCATCTTGAAGTGTCCTGTATTTGAAGAGTTTGAGGGCGAAGAGTACTACAAGACAGATGCAACGCCGATCTTGGCTGATGGCAGTCAGGTGGACGCCAGTGTGTACGTGTGGCAGGACAGTGCCAGGTGATCTCAGATCTTCCTGTTAGTACTTGTGTGCAAAAATAGTGAAAGTCCAGGCCTTCCTCTGAGACGGATGGGATCCATGCAGGCACCTCCTCTATGGCAAATGGGACTATCAAGAATGGAGAAGGAAGCATCTGGAAAACTACGTGAAGATGTGCACCATATTCAAGGAGGAACTGGAGCTGACAAACACCTCAAACAACAGGCCATACAACCATCCGGAGCCCGTTGAGAGCACATGATGAGAATTGCAGCGCGCTTTATGGCCGATAGCTGGTTAGATGTCTCTGTTGGCATTTGAGCATAGGTGACAGACCCATTGTCTGTTCGTTAAGCTCTTCTGATACAACACAGGCAATAAACCTGGCAATGTCCAACATTGAATGACTCTGTGTTACCAGCGTTGCTAGCTGCACCGGTGCCAATTTTTGTTACACAACTTCTTTCAACAGCAGGGCGCTGGGATATTATCATGTATCGTGTACAGCTTCAATTGGCTGGCCAGTGGTGTGATGTATGAACATCAGCGTCATGCTCAACTTGAAAGCGCTTCAAACAGCTCTTCTATTATACATTGTGCTATGCCAGGCTTACGCTGCACATGCTTCTAGTAATGCTCGAGTTCTTATAGATCTAATTCAGCAACAAATACAGCAATGTTACAGCTTTTGAGGCCATCTCAGCATGGCACTGTGATGTGGTCGTTACAGCTCTGTGTTTGGGTTTGCCCTGAAGCGTGGGGCTGCCGTGTACCCAACAGCTCGGGTCAGCCTGATGAACAGGACCACACCAGCGAAGGACAGGCAGACGCCAAGTATGATGAAGCACGTCAGCCAAAAGCTCCTTTTGCCCCTACAGAAGAGGCCAAGCACGTCAAAGGATTTGATATAGGAAATAAAGCTATCGTGTGATACTTCCAGACATCTGTTGTCCATGGTCAGCTCTGATGCCAAGCAACACACACAAGGTGTTAAATTATATCACTAATTGTGAAGCATGTCTGGCAATCTACAAAGGTAAAGAAAATTGACCTTGTGTGCTCCTCCTTTGCCCGTTTCACGCTCTTCTGCGCTGCGGCCAGATTCCTTTCTATGCTCTCATCGGTCTCTTCCAGCAACACGCCTCGCTGTGTGACAGACTGCTGCATGGCCTGTGCATTGCGCTTCAGCCCAGCTGCCAGCTCCACCATCTCATCCGTTAGATCATCCTGCAATTTTGCACAGCATGCATCTTGAGCACCTGCCAGAGAGAGAATAATGATGCAGCAGAGCTCGCAGTCATGCAAAGGAAAGTGCTGCATTGAGAAACTTCAACAGGCAATTTTGCAGGAAAACACCTGCAAATTCTGCTGCCGGTCAATGACTTCCTTTGTGTCCAAGGTCAAGTTTCCCAGGGCTGGCCGCTGATTGAGTGCAGCCCTCTCCTTGACCCCCTCAGACTGCGGCGCTTGTGCAGCTGATCCATGCTCCCCAACGACAGCACCTGCTCAAAGTATCGAGAACACCAATCAGTTCCACCACTTCTCTTGCCTTGCAAGGCGCCATAAACTTTTGAAAATGGAATGGAGCAGACCTCCTGCAGGACTACTGCTATTGCCCTCCTTCATTCCTGAGGGAGGGGTGGCCTTCGTGCCACTGGCAGGGGGTCTGCAGTATGAGGGCAGCTTGGCAGGACCAAGTTGCCTCGAAATACCATCCACATGCTGCTCATACTGGTCAAGAAGATCGCTGGGTATCCTGCAAAAGAAACACCAAGGTAAAGCGTACAGAGGAACTACAAAAAACTTCACAGATGTTTCAAGAATTTTAGATCTAGTTTACTGTCGAAAATCGCGCCAAAGAAAGTGCACTAGTACCTTTTTGCGCCTGCTGATCTGAGGTCTGCGAGCTGTTCTTGGAGGGTATCCACGTACTGCATTTGGTCAAACTATACATTTCAAATATTTCACGTTGTGCAAAGATATTTTCGGGAACACAGGTGGAAAAAAAATTGGTCTAAAAGCAGTTTTAATGTGCTTACATGGTGAAATACGGGACTCGATCGCCAATCTTGGAAGTCTTCTCTCCCCTTATTGTCTCCTTCAATAATCTCTTCGCAGCTCTTAAGAAGTCTCCTGAAGCTTACTTCCAGAAACAAACCAGATGTTGGACTTGGCAGTGAGAGCATTCGTTCAAGATCTATCGTCCAGAGCTTTACAAGTTGCAATTATGTGTCAGTAGGAGAAATTTTTTTTCTGAATATTCCTCCTACTTGTTGTTTCAAATACGCTTCTGAAAGGCGTCCTATCTGAAATGACGACTTTGCTGGGCATGTAGCGTAGCTTGCCAAGTCGGGCGAGGTGATGTGTCCTCATGCAAGCAACTATGGAGATATAGTGGGAAGTTCAGGGTGAAATGCGCATCATGGATCAGGAGCAGAGAGTTCCCTCTTGGAGTGCTTGAGAACTTCAAGCTTATCCTGGTGATAGGGTGTCGTCATTGGATCTGTATGCATGCCATGCGTGTGTGCTGCAGCTGCTCAGTGAGCAATTGCAGTCATGATCAACCCAGTGCCGCCCCAGTCACTGTGGGCCTGCCACGCCATGCCACTGGCTGGCTGGCCAGTCCATGGCTATGGTCTCAGAACCTTTCTCTCCAGAAGGGCCAGCATAATCTAATCAGACACAGATCCATTCGCTTCATCACATACCTGTCACTTTGATATATATACACAAGCCTTTCTGTCACTCGCTCTCTCATACTGATAGACTGTACCATATCTGCCTATGGAACAGACAACATTCTCAAGAAAGCAAGCTGCCGTAATCCAGCAACATGCTTTATTAAAGCAGTCAATGTAAGTACACGAGTGTCCAACAAAGAAGTTAAAATAATATCAGTGTGGAAACCCACATGCATTGCTGTTCTTAGAGGACATTGACGGGCTGCAAGGACTGACTCGTGCATACCCTGGTATTGCACAGACCCGGCCTGATCAACTTTTTTGGAAGCTTTGAGGCTCACTCAGGCTGACAACGTTGCAACATTCTGGGTGCAGCTGCAGCTCTCATGGCCTCATCTGCTGGCCTGGCGACCTGCGCAGCCATGTGGGCCAGCGGATGGCGCTGCTGGCCGGCCGAGGCTGCACCGGCTGAGCAGAAGGGCCAGGTCTGTGCGCTGATTGCTATTCAGGGTCTAGCAAGCCCCGCGCCTCTGTCTTTTGCCGCCTGTAGTGCTTTGCCTGCACGGCACCACACATGATGGTTCCTTCAACCACACGCTCACCATCAGAGACCTGTCGGCCTCAAAACTTGCTGGATACAACAGCAACAACAGAACAATATGCTTTGCCCAATCACAGAGAAGGGTGGTGATCTTGCACAATTCACAGCCGGCTGGCCAGGTGCTGCGCAGCGCCTGCAGGCTCACCTGGCAGAAGATGAGGACGTCCAGGGAGACAGTGCCGAGGCTGCCGAGGATCCAGGGGGTGGACGCGCGCAGCTCGGCCCATGTGTAGGTGCGCAACAGGATGCCGCTGCCGTAGGTGACATTGGCCGCGATTGCGCACCCAAACATGGCCAGGCTCAGCCCCTCCGCGCTGTGCCGCCGCCAATTGCGCACGATCTGTGAAACTCGGGATCCCAGGTAGAAGCCCGACGAGGCATACCCCAGCACCTGCCCAAACGTCCTGCAGCCAGCGGCATGCACCCCATCAGCTATGTGCCCTCACGACACCAAAAATAATGGGGCCACTCCCCACATGAAATGGCATCTTTCAGCCGCCTAGCAAAGCCTCCTTGGGTGTGACAAGGGCAGTGTCTGGCTCATCTTCAAGGGGAAGTACTCTATAATCTGGTTCATAAGAGGGTAAATATCGACAGAGATTCACACCTGGCCCACTCAGGCATTTGGCCGCCCTTCCAGAACGTGGCCACAAAACTCGGCTCCCACAGGAGCTGCCGGCTGCCAGCGCCGCTATCGCGTTGCTGCCAGGTGAGGGGCTGCCCCCGGTCGACGCCCCAGGCCGAGCCCTGCCACTGCAGCATCATCATGAAGCAGCAGCACGCCAGCAGCCGCACCTTCTGCTGCTGCCCGGCCAACAGCGGCTCCTGCTGCTCTGCCACTGCAGAGCTGCCACCTGCCTCTGGCTGCCCCACCGCCACTATTGTGATTTGACCATCCTGCGCCCATGTGAACGCTGTCATGATGATCCCCTTCATCAATATTATAAGACGCATTGAGACAGCGCCTAGTACAGATAAACAGGGGCATTACAACCTGGTAATCTGCACAAGTCAAGACCATATGGTTGCAGCTTGAGAGACAAGGCCAGAGAGGACTCACGTGCGTGTGATGCATGTGCCTGGAATGCCTCTGGCGCAGGCTCTTGCGCATGGCTCTCAGCCTCTGCCGCCGCCTCTGCAGCGTGGTGTAGTAGATGTATTGCACAACAAGCACCACATCGGCGCAGACAAAATACCTGCGCATCAATGACATGTTGGTGAAGACTGCAATCAAATGATATTGACGATGACAGCCGATGACAGGACCAGTCAGAGGAGGAGGGGAGGGGCCTGCTTACATGGCTGTATATACTTGTGTAGCCAGCTGACTGCCAGTCAGCAAGCACCCTAAGAGATTACAAGTGTCCCCCTGCAAAGCACCAGCTTCAGTTGCGCTGCATAGCTACTCTTTGGAACTCTGGCGACTATCTTGATTAAAGACGGGCGCGCACCAGTAACCATTCCGCTAGGAACCAGGGACTGAGCGCCTCGGCGCTTTTATTCCGATAATTGCTGATTATCTGCGGCAACTGGGCGACCAGCCAACATGCAATGGACGACATGCCCAAAATGAAACCTGCAAGGTCCCGATAGCTGCAGACAGCACACAGGAGCTTCTCAGCTTGATCCCATGCTGCTCTGCTCATTGTAATCCGAGATCTCGACACTTCTAAGTGTTGTGTCCAGGATTATATCAGAGAATGCCACGCTGTATTAGACGTCCCATGCTCACCAGCAAAGACAAGCATCCAGGATATACAAGCTTCAGCAAATGCTAGATATAAACCCTTATAGATATCAACGCACTAGTTGCAAGTACCGGTACACTTGAGGATCATGTTGGTCTGAAAGGACCATGCTGACATAGCAACTGAGGTGTTCAATCACACCGAGGGCGCCGCACCTGTACACACAGTCCCTAAAATAGACCTCGATCCAATCGTACGCTCCGTCCTTACACAAGCCCATAGTGATTGCGGCCAGTTGCTGATCAGATCATCAATTATTGTAGGTAGCAACAACAACAAGAACAGGTGCGACAGAAGTTTCGTGTTGAGCAATAGCTCACTGCGGGATGGAGCCCCCGTGTTTGCATCAACTTCATCCCACAGCTACTTGGATGACCACTATAAAATTTCTTGAACGCTCGAGTACCAGCTTCTATCTTGACCTCTTCGGAAAGCAAGAGTCCATCATGTGGACCCATGTGATTGAATGAAATTGACCGTCCAATGAATGATTTTTGTTTTCGCCAAGATCAGCCAGCAATCACCAGATATTTCAGTGAATTGCCCGTTTTTACGGACTCATTCCAGAAATCTCATGCCAAGGCATGCAAGGGTCAATGATGCACACCACCAAGATATTACAGCACTGCAATCTGTGTCAGTGCCTCATCATGTTTGGGAGCCTTCATGCTTGCCAGGTCGCAGATGAAATTGCACACGACCTCAGCTTGCGCCAGCAAGCCAATGCCGGCTGAATGCTTCACGGATGAGCAGCCTTGGACCCGGTGGTACAGGTTTTCAATTGTCATGCAGAGCTGCAATGGCACGCACAGAATACTATTGGAGTCTTTAGACCGCTCGAGCAACTTGCATTGAATGCTGCTCATGCAAGATCAACTGCAGGACTGGGAACTTCCTTTGCTTGAAGCTTTGTTCAAGTAAATACTGTCCAGACAGAAAAGGAAGGGGCCTCGGCCTAGTGTTTTATAGACGAGCTGCAGATCACTGACAGAATGATAAAATGATCTTGGGATGCGGACGGAGGGAAGTGTCATGCACCTGGCCATGCTCTGATGTCTTCTGTGTCAGAGCCGCCAAGATAGCGTCTTTGCCATTCTCGAGAGCCAGTATCTCTTGGGACACAAGGTCAATATCTCTCCTCGTCCCTTGCACTCTGTTCTTCAGTGCCAATACCTTCAAGGCTTTCGCTTTGCAAACCCCTTGCAGCTCTGCTCTGCAACTCACACAAATATCAGTTGCATGTTATTTCAAATTGTCAATGATCTCAGATATTCTTCTATCCAGGAGATAATGCTTCCACCCCAGATGTCCTCTGTACGTGTGAGAAGGCAAGAGAAGTGTCCAATTCAGTAGAAGCTTTCAGTGCCCACCTCTTCTGCTCTGCAAGATCGCTGACTCTCTGTTGCTGCTCCATAAGGTCGCTGTTTGTGGCTTGGAGGGTTGCATGCCGGGACATGATATCCTCTATCTCATGAAACTCCTCCGTCGTGTCTAGGATGCTCTCTAGATACTCCTCATACCTGGTCAGCAAATCTGCATGTCAGGCATACATAATCAGGCCTTGGCCTCGTGTATCACTAATGAATATCCAGCATGTTGTAAGACCTTGCAGCCTACAAATTCGAATTCGTAAATTGTCTGGCCGATGCAATACGGTTCTTCAATTTGAAAGGCAGGGCTGCCGACCTAAGGTAGCGTTTGAGTGCCTCCCTCGTCTTCTCTGTCAGCACCTTCACATTGTTGAGGCTGCCTTGCTGCACTAGGAACACAACTGTAAAGTTAACAGCGCTGCAGCACTTCCCCGAAAATTTGGCCCCTCATCCGTTTGTGAAGACAGCCCTGCTCGCAAGTATGCGGCTATTGGGAACAATCCTGGGGCACAGAGAAGAGGAGCACGCACCACTTGTTCTATCTCAAGCTCTTTGCTCTCCTTCATTTTCCTCTCATCCGCCACCTTCTTGACTGCTCGCACCCGTTTTGCTTCATTGTCTTGCAAGAACTTGCTGAAGCGTATCATGGAATCCTGGAGCTCCAAATCCTTGCTTTTGAGGCTCTCCTCCCGCCTCCTAAACTCCTCTTCCTGGACAGTACACTCAGCACCTTGCTATTCTTGACAGAGTAGACCGCTGAGAGATGAATATTGCAGTGTTGTATGATGGAGGACTGCCTGCCAAATCGGAAAGTGATTGGATGGTGTCAAGATAGCGAACCTTTCGTGCAAATTCCTGCTTTTGTTTCTCCAGAGCTTCCTGAATCTCAAAGGTCTCGCGCCGTTTCTCGAGCAGGCGTGTTGCGGGTGACACATGACTGGGTAAGAGGGAGCTCGATGGCAACCTGTCGCACGATAACTTAAATCTGTTATACCAGAAAGAGCGCACAAAACTTTCACTGTTGCCAATTGTGAACAAAAACAACCAGAAGCAAGCACACCTCTCACGTGGGGCATGCTGCATAAACTGGATCGACTCCATCTGCTTGCAAGAGAGCAGGTCAACAGTTGCAACACAAGAATTTCGTAAGAAAAATCGAGATCTTTTTATGGGATATGTTTCCAATATATAGCTTTGGAGATCGCCTTGTCAAGACAGATCTAATTTTAGCCGAATTCTTGGAAGCGCCGTCGAACCAGGATAGTGGATGGAGGTGGAAGTTGAAAAAAGTTGAAATCTGGAAAAATTATTTCCAGGTTATCTACCAGCACGCTCATATTACTCTTCTATAATTTTACCTATCTTCTGAACTTACAGATATGGATAAAGACTTACTGAGGGCCGCCTGTATGCATGTCAGGTAGGTGCAGCTGTTCAATGGCCATAGGTCCAGGGAGTCATGATAGTGTGTGCACAGCTGTGGTTATAGACTTGCACTGTATGGTGACCAAGTGACAACACTATGATGTCCAGGCACAGCAGCTCACTGTCGTGTGTTGAAGTTGGCCTCGGCAAGCCTTGACCAGATTATGCACGTTTTAAATTACATCAAATTTACATCATAACCTCAGAACCGTTCATCTTGTAGGAGTGTCAGCACCCCACAAGGCCAACTTCACTTTGCCCCAGCCTATTCAAAGCCTGCATGTCCTCGTCTGTGAGGGAGCTCTCTGCTTGGGCATGTATGCTGGCAGACTGCCGTGCCAGCTCGCAGAAGAGACCCACGTTCTCCTCGGGAGTTCCCTGAGCCACTCCATGCCCCACGTTCAGGATGTGCTTCCTGGGGCCCGCGGCGTGCAGCACCTTGGTCACCTCTCTCCGCAGAACGTCCTGCAAGCACAGGAGCTGGTTAATAAACACTTCACCATCTGTAGCCATGCCATGTCCCGATGAGGTTTACGCACACCCTAACAGACCAGGCAGCTGTGACCCTTGCTTGGCCAAAAGGAGCATTCACGCTGCTCAGCAGGCAACAGCAGCTGTGCCAGCCTTTTGCCCCACATTTGCCCCCTTAGATGCCAGCACTGGCTCAGAAGGCAACAGCAGCCATGACAGCCTTTTGCCCCCACAGAGGTGTGCACATAATGCTCAGCAGGCAGCAACAGCACGCTAGGGCGACCAGGGACGGGGCAGCACCTTGTAAAAGATACTACTTTACTGTTTGAATGCTCAGATCATGCTTGAACAGTAACTTGCTTCAGCACACACCTGTGGAGCAAACAGCAGCATGGGGTCCATGTTGCCCTGCAACACGCGCCCTGCGCCCAGCTGCCGGCGCGCGTCGGCCATGTCTGTGTGCCAGTCCAGGCCAATCACATCCGCGCTGCACTGCGCCACCTTGTCCAGCTTCCCCGTGCCTGCACAGCGCCGCGGCACAAATCTTGCTTTTTCCGCAATGGCGCCTCACAAGACAGGCAGCCCCATCCTGAACCATTAATGTGAGTGCCATTTGTGTCGTCCTGGCCTGTGAATCACTTACTTCCAACCTCATCCTTCCTTTCTGCGTTTGAGCATCAAGTTTGCAGGTGCTATTGGGAGCTATTTATTCCTTCAAACATGCAGTCAAGATCCCCAGTGCCAGGGTGCTCTCACAACAGCAGCGCTGTGGTGTGTGCCTGCCAGGCTATCATATTGGGGAAGGCAGCAGCCAGAGAACACACCTCCATTGGCGTGGAAGATGAGGGGTGTGTCCGGCCGCTGGGCGCGCACACCATCGATCACGCGCTGCGCATAGGGCAGGCTGAACTCTGCAAACTGCGCTGGCGACAGCAGGCCTGCCCAGGAGTCAAACAGCTGCACCACCTGCCGCCATGCAGCAACCATGTCTCTGTCAGCAATCGCGCTTTCCTGACTTGCGGAGTTGAGTCAGCCATGTGTCGGGCATCTAGTAAGCAACTGCGTCGACAAATAGGTGACAGGCATTTCAGGGCATCCTAACTTCTGCTAAGTTATTCATGGGTTGAGTCGCACCTGTGCCCCGCTGTCAATCTGATGGCAGACATAGACTATGAGGGCCTCAGTCAGGTGGTCCAGAAGCGCGTGCAGCACAGCAGGCTGCGCTGTCATGATCTTCTTCGTGGCCATGCACTGCCTGCAGCACACAACAGAACACCTCTTTATGATCTAAATCCCCCATTTTCCCATTGAGTGTTGAAGAGCTACATCTTTGTCACGCTGGACCTGGGTGTAGCTCATTGATGCTACACCACACGGGCTTTGATATCAATTGAGGTGAGGTGCAGGCGCACTTTTGGAAGGTGCCCTCCATGGAGTAGGCTGCCAGGGTCCAAGGGGCGCCGACAAAGCCGAGCACTGTGGAGGCATTGCCCACCTCCGAGCGCAGGTTTGTGAGGATCTGCCTGATGAAGGGCAGGCTGCTGTCTGGGTCCTCCATCGGCCGCAGCGCCCTCACTTGCTCCATGCTGCACCAGCAACGCCCAACTCTCACACACTCAGCGGCCAAACCTTGTCGGTGCTTGAAACTTGGCAGGATCTCTGTTGGCTTGAACCATCAGTGCAGTGGGCGCCCTTGTAAAATGCTGTCATGCTGCCAGGCATGACACTGTCTCTTCATGAATGGGAAGAAGGCACACGTTCTGATGGGAATGGAGATGGCTGGTCCCTTGCCCCTCACAATGTCGAATTCTATGCCCAGCACAGGGAGTGGGGTCAGGATGTCGCTGAACATGATGACCCCGTCTGGCTGGAAAGCCCTCCAGGGCTGCAGCGAGAGCTCTGTGGCTATCTCTGCGTTCTCAGACCTTTCCCTGAAGGGCAAGCGGTCTGAGTACCTGCGTGAGCAGAGCACAATTTGATGCCTGAAAATCGGATCAGGTGCTTTTCATCCACAGATTTTGGACGTTCAGTGCCGCTGTATAGGAGGATTTGGATCTTACTTCCTGAAATCCGCCATGTATCTGCCTGCTTGCCTCATCAGCCAGACAGGTGTCCTTTCTGCATCTGCTCGGACAACAATAGGAGGTGGATATTTGCTCATATGACCAAAATGCCTACTACGATGAAAATAGTCAAACAGTGCTCCATAAATCAGCATCATTCGGCGCACCTTCTCCCCTAGCCACCCTTAGTAGCAAAGGATCCTCTGCCGAATAACGCACGATGTTGTGGGCGTTCAGACGTCTTGATGTGTGGCAACATGACGGTCTTCTCGTCGTGAATGTGCTTGTTGTGCCCTGAAACTGGGCATGCAACTGTGTCTGCATTGTGCTTGTGCGTCTTACGCAATATAAAAAGTTAGGAATTCAAAATCACGGGGTACTTTTCATCGATATTCCAAATTTTGGAAAAATAAAATATTAGTATCTTGTTGAATTTGGATTATGAAGAAAGAGCGTGAATTTCGAAGAGAAAGCGACACAGCAAATCTTATCTCGGACCAAGTTTCGCCTCGTCCACGTGATTTCGCCCGAAAGGAAGAAGTTGAATTGCCTGATTCTATCTAGTTGATTAAAACTTGATTGTCAAAGACATGAACAATTATTTGCCTGTGACTGAACATTAATCCAGCACCGTCAATTGCCATGCTCTTGGCCTTCGCTGCCGCGCGCTTTTGAGCCACAGACGGCATTCAACGCAAAATTCTGCCCGTTCCGGTATACCGGAGCCTTCCCGGCCCGGGAGCGAGTTCCTGGGGACTCCTACCTCATGTAGGCTGTCAGACAGCCATGCATGCTTTGCGCAGAGTGCGCTGCATGCTGTGGACACTCATAGCAGGCGCATACATCCGCTGCTACGCAAACGCCTCGGGCTGCTTTGTGAGCTCAAGAAAACTTGGCCTCCAGATTTGCTTTTGGTACCCCAGAGAGCAAAAGTACCTAAAAGCAGTATTTTGGTTACAGTAGCCCGAGTATTGATCCAAGAGATTGGTAATAACACTGGTGACAGGCCCAAGCAAGGCTCATAGTCTGGAGGCTTCTTGTAAGTGTGGTACCTGTCCTCAATTCATGTAAGAGCATCCTCATCCTACCACACAATACTGTATCATCGGCGCCCCTTATGAGGGACACTTCTGGTAGTAAACAAAAAATCTTCTGGGGATTTTTTTTTTGTTCAAACACGAATTGAAATATGACACGCAATGTCTAATTATCCCATTATTTTGTAATGAAATAAAAAACTTGCTGTTCTGGCAGCTGCCTCAGTTGAAGCAGGAGTAGGCTTTGGACATCATACAAGCCACTATCTACAAAAGAAAAAAATCATACTAGGTGCTGGCGTCTCGATCGCAGCCAGTGCAGGTCATCAAGTCCTAATATTGCAAATGCTGGGTTTGCTGCCTTGCAATTGTATAGTTCAGAAAATGGCTGCATACATCTAGAAATATTCCGAGCAGAGTCTGCCCTGACACCCCAGGCAAAGCTAGCTGCATACAACAAGCTGAAGGGACAAGCTTTGGCACATGGACCATGTGCCAATGCGTCACATGTTCCTTCTTGGACTCAAGGCCTCATATCTGGTCAAATGTGACCCGCAACTTCAGCTATGCAAATCACTGGACGGACTGATGCGAAATGATAAAGACTTGGAGGAGGGGAATCGTGAGCTAAGTACGTGTCAAAGGTACCAGCGCAGACTTCTTAGTGGCTATACGCGCGACTCCTCTAGACCAGGACTTCACTGGACACGACTTTCTCTGTTCTACAGCCCACAGCTCTGCGGCCAATCAGCCCAGGCAAGACATCTCTGTGCCCCAAGGGCAACATTCCATCTCTGACCCCACTGTGTCTGTCTGAACAGACCTGTTGACTTGGCAGCATTTGCCAGACTACTCTGACTGCACCGACACCGACTGTGGCAGGCAGACACCTTACTGGCTTGACAACACGTTGCGATCATTCTCTCTCGCTTAGTCCTCCATTGTTATAGCATCTGATGGACTCTATGCAAGCAGCAGCCCGGATGCCTCCGGGCCTCAGCTGCATTGGGTCCTTGCACATTCCATCTGATCTGGCGCAGGAAGATTGCCTCTAATCTTGGCTGACACTGCCCAGATCTCCTAACACAATCGTCTGCAGATTACCAGCTACAACTCAGCACCTGCAGCAGCTTTTGTTCCGCGTATCAGGTGCACCACCTCGCACCACACACCACTTATCCATCTGGGTGGCGGGGCGGACCTCTTCATGTGACTCTCTCGGTAAACCAGGGGTTGTTAAAGACTGTAAGGGGTGGTGTGCTTATCCCCCCTGAGGGAATTTCATGGGGATTCACGCAAAGCGCTGAAGCGGCCGTCGGTCTTTTCACCGTCGGTGGGGCGCTCCTCGGACTCGTCCACGCTGGAAAGCTGGAGGGGGCTGCGGCCGCCGCGCCCCGGCGTCGCCGTGTCGCCCTCCCACGACGGCGGCGTGGCCCGAGGGTCGCGCCGCGCCGACGGCGGCAGCGGCGGCGTCCACCGAGCGCTGCGCTGGCCGCTGGAGCGTGGGTCCAGGCCCTGCAAGGCGGTATCAGGCTCAGCTGCTTCCACCCTCAGACCAATGAAGGCTGATTGCTTAGTCAAGAGTGATAAAAGGAGTGATGCCCATGGTGTGTGGGCAATCCACCAGTATCCTCAGAAATGACTGCTCATAGCGGCAGCAGGACTTCTGATTAGAAGGCAGAGCCCACCTGTGCAGAGGATGTGCTGTCCAGCGGCTGCCCAGAAGCGCGGAACTTGGGCAAGGTCATTGGGGTCTTCTTCGGCGGGCGCTCATCCACCAAGCCCTGCAGAAGTACAACTTTCATTCTCATAGCCATTCATTATCCCAGCCATCTGCCTCACTCACTGTAAGGAAAAGCACTCCGGCTGTTTCAATTGCATATGAAGAGCCTGCCCTTCAGCGTAGCTTTGGACAAGCAGCACGGCAGTCTCTGCACCTGGCTGCCTGAGTCCTCCTGGCCGCCGGAGGCTGGGCCGGCTGCCGATTGCAGCGCGCCGCGCAGGTTCCCAGAAGCTGCCGGCAGGCTAGTGAAGGCGCGGGCGCGCCGGCGGTCGTCTGCGTACTCAATAGTTTGCGCGCCAAGCTGCGCGCGTGTCACCACGGCGCTGCCGGTCTTGCGGTACTCGCGGCTCAGCTCCGCGCGCGACTGCGACGTGCGCGCCGTGTCCCGGCTCACGTCGAACGCCGCGCCTGCACGGGTGCCACATCCGCCCAGGAGGCTCTTACAAGATCTCTGGCTTACAGGAACATCAGCTACAGAGCTCGCAGTGAGTCGCCAATGCGTCCCAAAGATCTTGACGCATTGGCTAAATATCCATTGACCAGAGCCTCTGTCGAGGACAAATCAGCGCTCAACCAAACGTAGGGAGGGAAACGGCAGCAGCGTCGCTCCCATGTGTTCCAGTGCGCACGTGCAGGAAGCCTCCTATTATAGACCTGAGGATCTGAGGCACGCTCATGCCACTGACCATTGGGTAATCTGAAAGGGGAGATCGGCACGAAGGAAAGGGACGAGCGGGTGCGCACCGGCAAAGACGGCAAGTGGATTGAGCTGGGAGGCTGGCTTGTTGGCGGGGTTGAGCAGGCCCCGGATGGCCTCGCGGCCGAGTGTGGCCAGGTCCAGGCTGAAGTAGCGATCGCTCAGCTCCTCTCCACGCAGCTCCCGCCGAATCGACACGTTGCGCCGCTGCGTAGGAGAATTACGTGCATCAGCTCAAGCAAAGCATCGGTTGCAGGAGATGAGAGACCCGGCATATGGTAAGACATACACCCCTGTACTGGACCTTGGAAGGGGCTGACATGCAAATGTGCATTCACTGGACCCTAAGGTGCCAGCTTGCAATTGGTGTATACATAGCCCTCAGGGACAGGTGGCACGGTGTCAAGATTTAAACAGCCTTGCACTGCTTGTCTTTGTCATGCCAGCCGGTGGCAATTTAATATGTTGGGCTGTGAAGCTTCAACGTGTGCACTTCTCAGTCAGAGTGCAGCGCACCAGGGTAGGTGCCCGCTCCAGGCCTGCCGGCGCATTGTCATCGTCCGTGTCTTTCTTGGTCTTGGATGCCTCCAAATCGGCCCCCTCTAGCGCCTGCTCCTCCTCCTCCACTTCTTCCTCAAAGAGCTCCTCCACTCTGTCCCTCGGCAGCGTCCAGTACAAGCCCTGCAGCCAGCCAGCCATCAAGCGCCTTCGAATGATGTTTGCTCACTGAGTTCTGGAAAATGCCACCATCCCCAGTGAATGTGGTTTGCATTTGTGTGCAACCACATGCTTGACGGTGCTGGGCTCCCTCACAAGGCAAGCATGCAGCCCATCAAGATCCGCTGCTGCGAGCACGTGCAAGCAACGACAGCTACAGTCTGCAGAGGGGTTTGCGATTTAGCCAAATGGGAGGGTACCCCGTAGGTGATGATCTTGAGGATCATGGGAATGACGGTCATCCACAGGAGGCCGTTCTCAATCGCGCGCGCATTGTTGACGTTGTTGGCGGCCACGCCTGGAGTGACCACGCCTCCGTGAGCCTTCGCTCCGCTGCCGTGGCTGTCTCCCAGACTCTGCACATCAAGACTGCCCTCAGCACGCCATTCATCAGGGGGAACATGCTGTCTGCCTATAGAGCCTGCTGTCCTGCATGGCAGTGGCAGAAGGAAGGGACTCCACGTACACATCAGATAACTTATCTCGGCGTTCTCAAGAATGTTACACAGGCAAAAGGAGTGGCAGCTGAGCTGTGGGATTCAATTTGCGCAACGCTGACATGGAAGAGCGAGCAGAGAGGCAGCTCACCCCCTTGAAGCCAAACACGCGCTCCGCCAGGATGCCAATGAGCGGAGCGCCCAGCGCGCCGATGGCACCAGCCACGCACTTGTCAAACGCATACACAGACGTCCGGATTCCTTCAGGCACCACCTACACAAGTCATCAGCCTAGTGGACACATGCCGTATGGGCTGAAACATTTGGGCATGCGCACCATACACAGAATTGTGTTTGCTCTTTAGGAACTAATCGCAGGTAAGTGCAAAGAGAGAATGGCCCACCTCTGCAAAGATGGCTGCATTGTTGGAGGCTGGCCAGGTGCCAAAGAAGGCGATGAAGAAGAGCACAAAGCCATATAGCGCGGCATAATGGTCCAGGCTGTGCGGGTAGCCGGACGCATAGCGTGAGGAGCCTGCACGTAAACAATGCTCCTCAGAACCCAGAAGAATTCAGCAGACCCACCTGTTCTGTAGCACGATTGCTTGAACAACTTATCAAACAATCACAGCTACAACAGCATCGATCCTGCACATGGGGCCGCTCAGCTCGGCTACGAAGATGAGGGCAATGAAGGAGAGCTTGAGCTCTTGGTGACATGGAGAGCGCGCCATGCATGCGGTGCAAAATCTCATGGAATAAAATGGGACAGACACACAATGAGGGAAGCATTGAATCTCACCCGGGAGGCCCTTGAGCAGGGCGACGTAGAGGGGCCCGGCCAGCACTTGGCTGATCTGGTTGACGGCGGGGCGGGCTGTGTTGGGGAAGCGCATGGACAGGTAGTCACCCGCGCCGCCGCCCAGCAGGAAGCCCACGGCCGCACCGACCGATGCGCACACCGCCATGCCGCCCGTCGCCAGATCAGAGAAACCAAGCAGCTGCAGCAGCAGTAAACACTTGATGCTCAGTGGTCTTCTAATCGGCAGGCAGCAAAGCAGCAAACCCAAGCTTGAAGCATTGGCAGGAAAGAGGGCAACATCAACGGTTGTACGACCAGTAAGCGCTAAATACTGTCCTGAAATTAGCAGATACGGAGACAGTACAGCTGAGCTTGGTTGCAACCATGCGCATGTGGTTGCCATGCAATGGATGGAGAATTGCATTCAAAAACTGGTGGGCGCCAGGCTGCAGGGGATGGGGCTGTTAAGAGAAGGGATGCGCACCTGGAAGTAGAGGATCTTGTAGCCCATGCTGAGGCCGACGATGGTGCCTATGATGTTCCCCAGCAGGATGAGCAGGAAGGAGGGCGTCTTGAACACCCTCCAGGCCCCCTCCATTATCACCACCAGCCTGCCCCACATCCGCCACAGCACCGCCTTTGTACCCTCCTTCTGCTCCCCTCCCCCGGCACCTGCCACCTTGCCGTCCGCCACCTGGCCGCAGCACAGGTGCTCCATTGTCCCTTGAGCGAACATAGAGCAGTGCCCACGGTTGACTTGGTTTTGTTGGATCTGGCGAGTCCAACATGGCGGCTGTGACTTGTTGTGGAATCATCTGGCTCAAAGTGAGTCAAGCTAGGGAAAGGGCGGCACAAAAGAAGCTGCTGTTGCCGCGCGTGAAGAATCTGCAGTGTTGGGACAAGCACTGCATGAAGCAAGAGCTCACCTGCTTGTTAATCGACCGGGGTTCCACTGCCATAGTCAGGATGATGACGCAAGTAATGAGGGAAATGCCTGCCATCGCCCAAAACAGGACCCTCCAAACCTGCACACCAGTGATCCTCAGTAGATGTCTCGGTAGTCCTTCCATCTTTATGCGCGGGACAAGATCAATCGCAGGGAGCAAACGTGATATGCATCGCACCTCCACCCCATGTACTGCCCTGTTCCCAAATGAAATTGCGCAGAAGGTTCCAATAACACCACCTGCACGCCACAGGTAGCACATATCACTCCTGCTCTCTTGATGACAGGGCACTTGCACGGTATTGCCTGTAAGGCATATGCTTACGGTGCAAGATGGCTCACCCAGGGCAGAGACGGTGAAGAGGAAGCCAAAGGCGCGGCCCCTCTCAAAGGCGGTGTAGAGCTCTGCAATGATGGCTTGCACGCAGGGCAAAACCAGGGCCAATCCCACTCCGGAGAGAGCAGCCCAGATGGTGGCCTGTGCAGCAGTGCGATCAGAGCCAGGCATGCACATACGCTTCAAAGTTGGGTATAGTTCAGGCGGTGATATTTTGTAGCGTGCAAACAATGGCCAGTGTAGAGCACACCTCTTGGAAGCGGTGAGCAAAGCCAAAGCCGATCGACATGCCGCCCCACCAAAGGCTGCCGATTGCAATGAGAAAGATCCTGTTGCACTCATTGCCCAGGATGCCCACAAAGGGGATAAAGATGGCCTGCACGTCACCAGAAAGCTTGTCAGAAAGCTTGTCAGGCATAATCGATGACACATACTTCCACGCGATTGCTCCTCACTACTGATGAGGGTAAGGTCGAGCTCCTAGTCATTGATGGACAATCCCCGCTCTCAATGACTTTGGGGAGAGTTTCACCTGTACAAGGGCGCGGTACATTGTCAGCTGACCCAGCTGTGATGGCAAAGCTTTCAGCGAGCTGCCGATGGCTAGGTACATGGAGGTCAGCAGAACTTTGTCCGCCTCCTCGGCTGTGAAGGCCACAGCACAGGCAAGCGTGGTTCGCCGACGCGCCCATACTGTGACTTTGCTGCTTGAGGCCTTTGGCACGCGTTTCATGCCTCCAGTCCTGCATGCAGGATTGCGCAAGATACTTAATTTCTACAGACTCGCGGGATTTGGATGTCTTGCTGGTGGGCTCTTGCTTTGCCAGGACAGAGCTGCTGTACAGCTTCTATCAGTTGGAGCTGGCTGATGGCGGTCGTAGGAAGAAAAGAGAGATTCAATCTGACCTCCTGTTTCATCATTTATGAGGTTGATCTCCATGTCATAAATACCATACGCGTCATGAGCATCAGTCATCACTAACACATGCATCGCTTTGAGAAGGCGGAAGGCAGACGTTCCAATTGGCACATATGACGGTTGTTCGCAGGACGGCATCATGCATGTTCATCACCATAATTCTTTATTCAACATCGGCTCCGCTATAACGCGAGCTGTACAGAGGAGTCTCGTGATCTGGGCAAGAGCCGAGTCTTGCGTGTGAGTGCCCGGCATAGAGGAGGAAAGGCAAGTAGTTGCAGCTCACCTCGTTTTATGTGGCTAACTTATTCTCAACTGCTTGCAAATATGATGACAATAGACACGCACAGGCACACTCTCCCAAAACCCTCGTTATTCGGGGTCAGACGAGCACTGGACCAGAACTGCAGCACAGGGACGACTTTGCCAAGACATCGTTTAGTTTGATCGCCCCAGCTGACAAACAAAGGTGATCAACAGGACACTGCCTCGCAAGAGGCGACATCACGCAAATATGCTTTCCGGAACGTCATAGTCACCTGAGTGACGGCATCTCTTTTTGAACCGATTCAAAGACAGCTGACTTCAACTTCATTCTCTCTCCTTCTCTTAGAAAGTTGACCTATCACATTTTGTTGCGAGTGGGTCCCGTATCTAGAACTGGCCGTTGCTGATGTCTCGGATGCTTTACAGCTGTTAGGTCTGCAGGCTGATCAAGGTCAAGCAAGTTAGTCATCTCATCGAAACATTGAATTTTAATACACTGCAGCTGCTCGGGCAGAGCAGGTCTTGTCAATGCTCAGCAAGTGCCAAGCAACTGGGTGAGACGTGCCACATGTACAGAGCAACGGCCCACAGCATCTAGTTTATCACAACCACCTCCTTCTACCTCCGGCTCGAATTGAAAAGAAGTGCTGGCCTTTGCCAGAGTGCTCTCGAGACTGGCTATCTTGCAAAGTGCTCCCTTGACCTGCGAAGCAGCGCAAGAACCACTGAGCAGCATTGGCGGACAGTCATTGTTGCCAAAATACAGATTAAGAATTACTTACAAAGTCTGTCCACTTTGCAGTATATGTAGGTAGGGAGTAAAATAATCCCGGCTGCGGCTCCAAAGGAATCGAGGAACCACCTTCTGGCATTTGTAAGTCAGGGCCCAGAGCGCTGATGCAGCGTATGATGCGCACTCTCTGTTGCTATCAGCCGCGCCGAGGCACGCTACTAGGCATGGCAGCATCGGTGAATATGCCAGGAAGTGTGTACCGGCTTCTGGCGCATGTGCCAGCACATGCAACACACGCACGGCTGCTGTGCTTGTCTGCTGGTGCTGTGCTTGCGCCAAAGTCACCAGCAAATCCAACAAACCTGCTCAGCACAAAATCCAATTTTGATGCTGTACAAAGACTCACTTGCCTGAGAATAGCAAAGCAAATGTGATCGATTGGCAAGACGATGCGCACCCGAAGGCTCTGCCGATTTCAGGAGCGCTCGCTGCCCCTCTCTGGAAGCTGCAACATTTGCCAGCACAGCCAGGACAGCTGGGAGCTTGCACCACTGCTTCTTGCGCGAGAGCTCTTGCGTGATGCGCATCACTTCAGGCAGCAGGGATGCCTGCTTGAGCAATGCCACGATCCCATGGTGAGTCGCAGCCATGTTGCTCAACACAGCCCAAGACGAGATCCAAGTGCTCGAGTCCACATTTTGGCTGTTCACAAGCTTCACCAAGCGCTCCAGCATGCCCTGGAAGAACATAAACACCTCTGAAGGCTCTGGACATTGTTGCTTGCTATGCACACACTATTGTGCCGCGAGAACATCTAGGCACAAGTGTTCATATCCATAAAATATGTATTTCGCAAACTTGGAGACGAGAAAAGCAAGTGCAGCAATTTGAGCACCTGTGAGAAGAATGTTCGCAGCGCAGTGGTGCTGTCCGCCACCAGATTCCCCGACAGCCCCAGCAGGTCTTGCAGTAGCTCTGGCTCTCCCAGGGCGAAGTCCCATAAACGAGCGAGCACAGAAATGCCACCAGCCTCTGCTACAGACGCCTGCACAAGGAAGATTTTGGATCACTTCCAAACCTCAGATGCAGGGAACTTGCTGACATGGCGCCATATGCAAGTGGCTGATGATTGCCATTGCAACCTCTTTGCATCACTACTGATGTGTGCTCCAATGCTTGGCGACTCGTGCACCCTACCTGTGACACTGGGCAGTCCAGCACAAGGTGCTTCAGCAGCAGCAGAACCCAGTGCAGCTGCTGCCTTGCTGAGCTCTGCTGCAGGCCGACACTCCCAGTGCCTCTGTGAGCAGTCCTGGTCTGCTCTGCAGTGTGCGCTGCTCTGGCTCTGCGCTGATTGGCCAGAGCTGAAAGTGCTGCCTGTCTCCTGGCTGCACCAGCTGACTTCTGTGAATCGCAGTGGCCATCTTTGGGTCCTGAGCGGGCTTTGGGAGTCAACAGCGCATGAGCGCTCTCCGCAGCTCTGATCAAGGACACGTGTAGCCTGGCCTCCAAAGCAGTGTCCTGCATATACGCCGAAAAGTAATCGGGTGCGCTGTTGCTGCTGTTGCATTTTGTTTTTGTCAAATTTCAAATACCGGCGTGCGGAGAGGTATGCAGTAAGATGCTTGCTCAGACCTTGGCTGACGAGCTGAAGGCAAGTACGGCACACAGCGCAGCGGCAACAGTGCTCCGTTGTGGGTCTGCTGCACTTCCGCTCTCAGAAGGCAAAGGCCAGGACCACATGCTCCTCAAGCTCATGCAGAGACTTGCCCCAACACAAGTACCTTTACCCTCGATGCCCGGAAGCTTCCATTCCTCTCCTGCACCAACAACAGCCAATTAGATCCTTATTCCAGCCATGTCATCCAGATGCCACCTCCTGCATGCATGCGCTGACCTCTGCATTTATATCGTGATTGTGGCAGTCATGATGGGATCGCAATCCTTCAAATGGCACACCCGTGGGATCCAAGAAGAGGGCCTGGGTGGCTTCTCTGGGAGAGAGCAGAGCAGTCAGGAGATGGCAGGTCGCCAGCTTTGTTTGCATGGGCACAGTGATTGCATCAGATGCCATCAGTAGTAGTGCTGCAGACATGGTCACTGCTTCTGCTTCTTCTTGAAGCACGCAGATGAGATCTTCTGCTGCCAGATTGGCCCTCTGCGCAGACATCAGGACATTTTGCACCTTCCAATCCTGTGCATTCAAGAGCAGATCTGGTGTGTCCCAGACACTTCGCCGCCAAAATCACAGCCATGATTTCAAAAGGAGTAAGACTCTGCAGCGTTGACATGGGTTTGCAGACTTACCGATGAGAGGGCAGCAGCAGCTTGAGCAACATGCTGAAGCATGAACATCCGCCTCCAATGCAAGTGCCAATCTGAGCAATCGGTGTTCTTTGCGGCTGCACTGTAGCAATGCAGCAGAGCATGCAGATGTGCGGGACATGTGGAAAAAGCGGCTGCGGTTGGAGACGAAGACTGTACCAGCACAGTCATGAGCTGCGCCACATTGGCGGCAGAATCTGGCCAAAAAAAGACATTCAGCCGCCATGCTTGAAGCTCTGTGCAGACAGTATCTACCTATTTCTTTGCATGTCAGATTTGACGTTCAAGAAATGTGTGGACTTCAAGGAAGGTGCCCACCTGCCCACATGGCAGCTCCATTTGGCCTCAGCTCGAGCTCATCACAATTCGCTTTGTCCAGGCGTTGCGACATTCTAGAAGATTGTGAAAGAGGCTTGACATGTTCAAAGATGCGCAGGATATCAGGCCAGCATTCCGCTTGCTGGAGGCGATCTTGCACATTGGCTGCATCTGCCAGGGAGGCTTGCAGGAGGAGGTGGCCTGTCAGTGCCCTGGCCATGTATGGATCTTCAACTCCGTCCTGCAGGCCACATCATTTGTAATTTCCTCTCGAGCACTCCAGAGCAATTGTCACCCTTCTCATTCTCCTGGAAGATTGCGAGGACCGCGCTTTCGATAATCACCTGCTTGTCTGGGTCATAGCAGGTCAGCATTTTGCATCAGTTGAATTGAGAAGCTGAAATGGTTGTGTTACTGGGCTCACCTTGAGCAGCGCAGGCATGAAGTCCCATAGGCAATGACCATGCTGCTGTTTGAGAGACGTCTGGCAAAAAGAAACCTGGGTGACCGTGCAGCAGGCATCTGATGGGCTGGCAACGTCCAAGGCAGCTCTCTGTTCTGGGTTGTCAGCGTGCTGAGCTGTCCTTTGCTGCCCAGCATTGCTGGCTGCGCGCTCTGTCTTTGTGGCTGCTGCTGCTGCTGCTGGAATTGTGGCTGAGCTTTGGCATGACAGCTGGGGAGCTTTCCCGGACCACGTGTCAAGAGTTGCTGTCAGGAAGGATACCGCTGCTGCCCGTATTTGCGTGTTTTCTTGAGCGTCCTGTGCCACCTGTCACCCAGTCTCACACCTCAGGATCAGCAGGCACCAAAGCAGCTTTAGTACTGCACTTCATGATCTTGTTAATCGATGGCATGATCTACTAGATCACATTTCTTGCATGACACCTCTTTATCTCTTCAAGGCAACATAGAGTCTGTTAGGCAGCCTCAGTAATCGTGCTTCCAGCAGAGTATAAGCTTTAGGTCCTTTGATGAAGATTTGCCTCACCTGTGTTGCAATGGCCGGTCCATCGCGCCAGGCCTGCATGAGCATGCGCCGTGTGGCAGGCGCTGCAGGTGACGCCAGCCTGGCGAGCAACCCCAGGGCACATGCGCGCACCTGCCACTCCTCATCCCTCCGCGCCAGATTTGTGAGCCAGTAGGTGCCACCCACCTGCGCATCAGCGGCACCCTCATTTGGATTTATCACGAACAGCAGATCACACCATTCACATGCAGGTCCAATTTGCACATTGGGTTTGCTGCATGTGTGGTTTGAAGAGCCTTGCATGTCATTTTATTATTGCATTATGATTATAATCAAAATGGGAGCATGGGCCGAGCACCTGCTGCCATGCAGGAGCCCATATGCTGGCAGGCAGCGACCTGGTGATCTCAGTCAGGCAATGCAGCGCCTGCCTCAGCAGTGCCTTGCCCTGGAGGCTGCCCGGTGGGCGTCTGTGCCAGCTGGAGCAGACCTGCCTTATGATGGGCTCAAGGCAGCCCGCCAGCGCACTGTCCCATTGAGCGCCGGGGTCGCTCCAAGCATAGCGCCAAGTGTCACCCACGCAGCGCACCTGCATTAGGTACATGCTACACGCTGATTATTTCATGCATCCACTGTGCTTGCAGACCTGCATGGCTTACGTTTGGACATGCAAACGAAACATGGTTGCAGGGCAGCTGACAGATTTAAATGGCACGCACCAGCCAAGTCAGGACCAGCATGGCTCTATATCGGGCGCCGTATGATGCTGTGTCATTGGCAATGAAGAGCGAGAGGAGCACAGGAATGAGACTGTCAGCATCCAGGGCTTGCAGTGTCTCTGCACACAGTGTGCCGCTGCATGATTCATGGGCTGCGTGTAACAATTGCGTCAAGAGGTCCAGCAAAGCCTGCAGCAGAGAGGAAAAATAGGAGGCTGTGCCTGGAAACCATATATCAACGTGGCACAATAGGACACTGCAAGAAAAATCACCCTGAGAGTTCTGGATCATATTTGCAGACCCAGAGTAGACCCAATGATGATAGATGAAACAGGTGCATACCATGGCCAATGCCGTGGCCTGTGAGCCCTCCAGCGTTGCTTCATACAACACTGCTGTATAGGGATCCATGTTGTGATCAGCCAAGGAAAGCGGCAGCTGCCGTGTGCCAGTATTATGAGCCTCGGTGGCCAGTTTAGAAATCATGGGGACCATGACCGTGCCACAATGGCACGCCAGTGCCATTAGCTGCTCTGCTAGGACCTCAACAGTCGCTAGTAGGCCTTGCAGGATGTGTGACATCAGGAGCCAGAGCTGACGGTCATCCCTTGTAGATGGGCATGCGCTCAAGAGGTGCCGGAATGCACCTGCATTGTCACAATGACTAATCTTTTCTTGACCTGCAATCCATGCCACATAATCTTGAAGTCCCGGGTTAACAACAACAACAGAAAGAAAAGACAGGTGCTCAGATATCACCTAGCCATTCGGCTTTTGCTGCTGCATGCGCGCCCCTTGGCGTGCTGATGAGCCTGTGCAAGTCTTCAAGAGCGCGAAGGCAGCCAGCATGATCAGTGGCGGATTCTAGGCATGCCATCAAGCTGTCTGCTTCCGCAAGACTTTCCATGCAAGTTTCGGATGTCCGGCCTGTGGGTCGCTCTGCAGAGAAGGAGGATTTGTGGAGTTGGCTAGCATCTGCTCTGATCTCATTTGGTGATTTCAGGCGCATTGCAAGGGCCTGCTTAGCTGTCACTGTTGCAAAGTGCAAAGCATTGCTAGTCTCCGCGTGCGTCAAGACACTTCCCAGTTCTGCAATTAGGTGGCAGTGCTCCTGAAGCACTTCCAGTGGTGTATCCAAGATATAGTCATAGAGCTCCTGCATACATTGAATTTTAATTTTCCTGCATCAAGATCGATTTGCAGTTGCATGTGATCGTATTAGGCTCCCACCTGGACTGTCTGCAACAAGACTGCAGAGTTTCTGCTGTGCGTCAGTCTGAAGCTCATGTCAAGTAATGCATGATGAGCTGGGCTTCCTGCACATTGCACCTTCTGGTCAATTTACAGCATGGGCGGGATCTGCCACCTAATTTGTTCAGGCTTGAATAAGAAGCAGATCTTCTGTGTACTCCAAGAATGTCACGTGCTTGCTTACCATGGGATGATGGAAGACAAGGGAACATGCTGTTGCGACTGGCGCTGATTGATCTGAGGGTTTCCTGGTGCTCATGGGTATGCTCCACGCTGTGCGCATACAGATCAGGGACTCTGCATGGGTCTCGTTTGGTAGGCCGTGTCTGCTGCTCGCTGGAAGTGCTGCATGCAGTGTGGTCTCCCGAGGAGTGAATCTCTTTGCGCTCTGCGCTGGCTGTATCAGCATGTCTGCTGGAGTGTCCTTGCAGATTTTCTGCGAGGAGGTCAGGGCTGCAAGCAGCATTGTGCAGCTTAGCTGTTCCGCTCTGCCCTGGTAGCTGTTCCACCGGCATGTGGACGCCCATTCTATTTGCGCCTGCCCCTGTCCCCAGCACCCAAACACTTCAAAGCCTTCATTCTGATGAACCGACCGTTAGGAAGTGCAGGCAACTACATCTTGCAATGAGGAATGTGAGTGATCAGGCATTTCTGGAGAAAAGCACCTGCCAACAGAGCCTGGTCACAACCTCCTTGGTGAGGTTCTCCAACTGGCCCACTTGAACCTTGGATGTAGATTTTTGATATCGTGTACCTTCAATTTCCTTACCTGACTGTGCCGCCTATTATGTAAGGCTTTTAAAGACACGAGTCGATGTAAGGCAACTGATCAGTCACAGTACATCAGTAAAGCTTCCCACATAACCAAAAATTTCCTTGTCAAAGAACACGATCAATTTTCAGTCAGATTGTTTGTCAGGTCGTTCATCAGATGTCTTCACTTCGTATATACCAGCACAATATATGCATATGCCAACAACACCCAGTTATATAGATTAGGAACAGACAGCCTTGCGGCGCATTTGATCACGCACGATGCAGAAAGCTATTGCTACATTATAACCTGCGACAAAAAATTTCTATCCTGTTGGGAGAATCGCCTAGAGAGCCCAAGAAGGAAGCGTTCACGAAAGGCCACGAGAAGCCAAATTTGGCAGCAACGTTGGTCGAGCAAGTGCACGTGGGGAGAACAGGCTGCATGCATGCCAACCTCCGACAGACAAAAGTGAATGATGGGCCCCTTTAAGCAGATTCTTCTTACATTTTAATCGCGCATGTCCCGCGTCCTCCCTAGCTATACAACGCCAGCGCTGCAGCTCTGATGAGCTGAGAACTTCTTTGATTGATTGAATCTGCAGGCTACAGTCACCGTAAAGGTGGTGCCCAGCTTTTTATTTTATTTTGCCAGTGGCAGATCATTTGCTGTACAATTGAGCCGCTAGCCTAGTGAAGGTACCATCACAGAGCATGGCATTAATGCAATACTAGTAGTATTGCTGTGACGCGATGAGCCCCAGCTATTAGCTCGAGCTCTTTGTGAAGGTCAGCAAGGTGCACCGTGCTGTGACTGCAGGATGCACCTTGCACTGCAAGTCAAGTCAAGACGTTCCAAGAATGATATATAATAGATCCCAACCTCAAAAGTTCAGCAATTGCTCGCAAGCCTCAGCTGGAACGAAGGCACTGACCATAGAAAATAAACTTGGCACAGCTAACTTGACTTCATGGTCATCCAAAAGCACACTTCATAATTTTACTTTGGCAAGCATGCCGCCCCTTTAGGCAGCCATGCCAGCCGCTTCAAGAATTGTGTTGGTACTTGTACCTGCAAGCCATCAGCAATTACCCAGTCACTGTCCAGTCATTGCCATGCTGTGTGATTGGGGATGCATATTTGATATCCACCGAAAGATCCCCATCAGAAAGACTACAAGATAACAGTGGAAGAAGCTGGAAGGGTCAGGCAGCGGGCTCACCCGCAGTTTGGGCACTCGTAAAATATTGTCTGTCCTTCATCAGCAGAGCGTAGCTGGCGGGTGTAGTACTCCATTCCGTGATTGCCGCACTTGGGACAATCATCATCCACCTGTTAAAGCAGCGGTTCAAAGCTGTGCAGCCTCACACAAGCAGCAATGAGCATGTCATGTTGCATCCAAACGTTGCGAATGTTGCAACATCACGGCCGTACCGTTGCTCTGGTTCGGCCCTGCTGCTCCAAAAATTCATCTTCTTTCTTCTTCTCCTTCACAAGGGGCTCCAGATTGAATCGCCTCCTGTAATCCTGCACAACCATCAAACAATGTAAGTGGTACCTCAATATTGACCAAGTCTAGAAGCTTGCTGTAACTCCCAGAAGCTGCAGTGCATCTTGTGCAGGTTTTCTCACCTGAATGTTGCTTTTGCTCACCGTCACGCTTCCATCCAAGTCTGCACAACGCACTCAGCAAGGTTATGTTCATTTCAATGAGTACGAAATATAGGAAAGAAACATTCAAGGCTCAGTGCCACGACAAGAATGATGTACCTTCTAGCTTGCGTTGCCACCCCGAGATGGGACATTTCGCCACTCCAGATGTCGCGTCTAATGTCAGCAGAGATCCAGTCAAAGGACAGAACATCCATTCCTTCGATGCTGACATTATGCTTGCTACATTGTCAGAGAAACCACATCACGCTATTTTAGATCTCCAATATGATCTGGAGGGTGTCTGTGCTTTTGAGCAACAAAGCACCTTCACAGAAATCCAGAAACAGACCCAATAATAATCTCACGAATTTTGGCGAAGACGAAAGCGCTCACAAGAAAGAAAGAAAGAAAGAGAGAACGCACTGGAGGGAACCCCGTAGGAGACCCTAACATGCATACGCGCAGAGCCAGAATGGCTGAGCAGGGAACATCACTTGTAACAGCTAGCCCCCGTCATCAAAAGGTAAATGGGGGGGCAAGGAGAGGGAACCAGGAAAGTGCTGGCAAGGGGCACGGCGGGCCCGAGAGGACCGGCGCAGAGCCACGGGTGGGATAGAAGGGCCGGAAGGCAAAGGGGCAGAAGACCGGGGAGGGACACCGGGGGGTGCCACAGGGCGGCGGGGCCGACGGGGGGCAGACGAGGGAGGGGGCCGAGCGGCAAGCCGGACAGAGGGGCGGGAGGCCCGGGAGGAACGGCGGGGAGGGGCAAGGCCCGCAGGAAGGGGGGCCGCGGTGAGGAGGGCAGACAGCTGGGCGATGGAGGGAGGGTGAGGAGTAGCAGATGGAGGCGCAAGGCGGCGGCGTTTGCACTGAAGATGGAAATTGGCCCGGATCCGGCAGGTGGACTCGATGACGGAAAAGTGTAAAGAGCGCAGAACAGCGGTGAGGAGCGGAGATGAGGAGGGGATCCCACATCGCTCAAGTGCAGAAAGGAAGGTGGTAGGAAGCGTGCCGGCGGCACCGATAATGAGGGGGTGGACCTCAACGGTGCCCCAGCCACGTGCCAAAAGCTGGAGACGCAAGGGCTCGTGTTGCTCGCATTTACGAACAGCACGCTCGTGGATGTAGGAATCGGTCGTACAGGAGATTTCGAGGAGAATGATGGTGTGCAAGCTCCGCTGGGCGGGGGACCAAGAGGCGAGCGTAGTGGGGGAAAGAGAAGAGGGTATGCCGGGGAAAAAGACAATGTCAGGTCGAGATGGAGGGTTCGGCAAGGCCCAAGGCGGGACTGTGGAGTGGGGAGCGGGAGCATGGGGGGGGTCACGGTGGCCTTCAGCATCCTGGAAGAGGTAGCAAGAACCAAGGGGACCCTGGCGAATGGCGGTGGCGAGCTTATGAACAACATCACCATGGCGGCGGCAAATGACATCGCGCATGTCGCGGTGGCCGCAGCCTCCACATTGGTGAGAAAGGGTGCAAGGTGCATTGCAGAGGGGACAGGGGGATGAGCTGTCAGGATCGTGGCTGGGTGAGCACCTGTTGCGAACAGAAGGGGCATAGCGAAGGCGGAGGGCAACCTTAACATGGGAGAGACGAAGGCGCTTAGAGCGACCTTGCGTAAGGAATGCATTGCTAATGTCGGGAAGGATGCCTACTTGAGAAGGGAGAGGCAAGGTAATGGCGCGCGCAGGGTGTGCAGAGGCAGCACTAAGGGTGAGGAGATCGCGGAGGCGGGCCATAGTGGACCCACGGGGGTTGTGGAGGAGAGAAGAACTATGTGTTGATTTAGCGATCTTCCGGGGATGGGCGCGGAGATCATCAACGTCATGGTAGGAAGTGGGGGTGTCCGGTGAAGCAGGAACGATGCATTGGGGCCAAAAAAGGCCACGGCCATGGGTGGGAGCATCGGAATACGACCGGGCAGAGAGGTGCGTGTGAGCTGCATTTGCTAAGGAATCCGCAATAGTGTTGCCAAAACTACCGGTGTGTCCGCGGACTTTGTGAATGGTAGTAGAGGCCAACCGACTATATAGCGTCTGTACAAGTTCAGATAGGAGCCAGCGGTGCTTGTGACGGGAGAGGGCCTGGGGGTTGTCAAGCATCGCGGATATCAAGTAGATAGATGTCTGACTGTCGGTGAGGAGAGTGATCTCTTCCGTAGCGGGAGTATCGCGTAACGCAATGTGGATGGCGGCAAGTTCAGCCCGTAAGACGGTGTTGAGGGGACGAGCATGGGCTGTGAGCCGAAACATCCAGCGGCGCTGGCGGACCGGGTGGAAAACAGCTGCAGTCAAGGAGGGGCCAAGCTTGCTACCATCAGTGTAGGTGAGGATGTCGTGCTGAAAACGAAGGGTTCGTGGGATGGAGTAAGCGGCCAGAGTGTGCATAGGAGGGAGTACACAAGAGGAGGCCGATGAAGGGGCCGTACTACTCATATGGGCCGGGAACCCTAGAGGAGCCTTGAAAAGAGCTCACAAACATCTACATTCGTCCCATGCAACTGTTCCGGCTCTGAGAAGATCACGTGACGGTGAGTCATCAAGTCCTCGAATTCAAGCAACTCTCCGCCAGTTGAAGTCAGTGGTGCTACAAAACGCAGTTAGAAACGTGCATGCAGCAATGTCCTTCGGATCACTCCACAACCGTCTCACGACAGACGTCGCATGCACCTGTTCGAGTCCCAGATCACACGTATTAGGACGTAGCTACAAAGTATCTGAACGAGGGATCAGACAGCACTGGCGAATCGAGGCTACATCTTTGAGACAATTTAATGGGAATGGCTCCTTGACCAGTGTCACGACACCTCACAGCGGCTACCACTTCGATGGGTCCAGGGATCGCTTCTTTGAGGGGTGGTATTGGAAGGTATTTGCCATTTCAACCAATGGAATAATGCAGCAAAGGGCCCATGTGATTGTAAGCTACTGTAGATTACAAGCGAAGGCCACGTGGCCGAGTTTCGAGGTGCATATTGGACCTTGTCACTGCCCCATATTTCAACATATCAGAGGAGGTTCACCAGGGTGTGACTGTGCTCAGGTGTCACTTGGAGGACCGGGAGAAAGTTTTGCTTTCATATATTCGATCGAAGACCCAAAGGGAAATACCCAGACCGGAGGCGTCGGAGCTCAGGCATGTACATGTGTGCCCTGCCTCACCTTGCTGTAGAGAAAGCATGAGATGTGGGATGATCAAGAAAGGCGCATGCGCAGATAATGGGTCCGGGAGATTCCTATCTGCTGCAGTACTCGAAGAATGTGGGTGCATTCTGGGCTGACCAGCACAGCTTGGCTCTAGGAGCGAGATTCAGAGCTCCAAATGGTCAGGCACTGCGAGTGGCGCCGCAATCGATCCTTCCACAGGTTTGACTCTAATATCTCGTGCTCGACCCCCTCGACAAGAAAAGTCTGCATTGCATCGCCATTTCTACTTCAGGCTTTCTTGATGGACGGTGTTCCTGAGTCTGAATGGATGTCCAGGATGCCTTCGACAGAAGTGTGGACCAGGGGTATCAGGCAAGCCAGACCTGGCATCAGGGTGAGACTGAGTTTTGCTGCCCCCTTGAAAGTATAAATACAATAAAGAGAGATTCTGAGATGGCTTCCGCACGAAGTCATTGCACAAGTATGGCACGATGCAAGCGCAGGGAGCTTGGTGGCGGATGAGGCTGGCGCGAGAGGAGACCTCAGATCCACGGTGCCCTCAGCACAGTGGGCATTCTCGGTGACGCCCATTGACGGCTGGGGCCCACGGGCTGGAAAGCAACAGGCCACGGCTGGCTGGCTCGCTGCACTCCCAGTCTTTGAGCCACACTGGCAGGTATTCTCAGGGTGCCAAGATGGATGCATGCGTCAGTCATGGCGAACGTCCCTGGAACAACAAATTCTAAAATCGCCCATCATTCCAGAGATTCTGGTCATATTTCCTAGCTGACTCTTGCCGACAGCTCAGCTCCAAATCTGAAAGTGGCACTGTGCAGATCTTGATGGCGCGGGGGACTGCAAGCGGGTGGGTACAGTGGGGGGACCGCCGCTATGATTTCACAGACGCACCAGCATACGCAGAGAAGAACTGGGGGGCCGGGTTCCCTAAGAAGTGGTTCTGGGTGGTCGCCACCGGCTTTGAGGGCGAGCCTGACGCCAGCCTGACAGCTGTGGGTACGTGCCCTGATGCTTTGAGCAACCAATCATGAGCACATGTTTTGGCTGGGAGCCTGTCAAACGTAGCCATGCAGACTGTCTGCCGAGTTCGACTTCTATTCCAGACTGACTTGATTAGTTTCGCTGCTCGTCCTGAGCGTAGAGGGGTAAGTGATGTAAAATTCAGTGTCTGGTGTGGCTCAGGTGCGAGAAGGGGCCTACTGCAGCTGCCAGGGGTAGAGGAGGATGTGGGAATGGTTGGCATCCATTGGAAGGGCCAGTTCATAGAGATGGTGCCCTGGAATGGCGACGTGCAGGTGAGCGCCGCACATCACATACCGGTATTGACAGCATGCTTCCATGACCTTCAGATGCCCCAGCCTGTAGCGCCTTTACTGTGGGGATCTCTGCTGCTTGGGTTGCTGTGATACACTGAGCTCTCCGCAATTACAGTGCGGCATGTATTGCAACGAAGCTGATTGCAATCCCAGTGCGGTATTAGTGCAATGAAGCAGAATTGGGGTATAAAGGAGGCTGGCTGCAAATGGTGCAGTGGGAAGTTGAGCCCTGGGGCCGCTGGCGCATCTATGCGAAGAACAGCCATTATGAGGCGCTGGTGGAAGCTGGCTGCAGCTCCCCGGGGACCCCCCTGCGCGCCCCCACAGCTGACCGCGGCCTGGATGTCTTCTGCCGGGATTCCTTCCACGGCGAGGTGCTCTCAATAACAGCCTAATTGAGCGATGTCATGCTGAATGCAGTGTAAATTGAGCCCTAACGGTGGAGCATGAGATCTACATTTAGAATGGATACCTCAAACAATACAAATACTGGTATTGCAGGGTAACATAGTTGCACCATACGGATTTGGCCATTCGGCATACGGTGAATATTCGGTCGTACATTCGGTGTTTTGGGCCAAAGTAGGCCGTTTTTGACCGTATTCCGTATATTTAAATACCGTATGACCATATATTCGGCCGTATATACGGTCCCCAAAAAGTCTTCTGACCGAATGGTGCAATTATGCATGGTAAGATGAAAGTGAAACTTGTATGCAAACAGGGGTTGTGGTGAGTGAAGGTGAGGCTGCGAGTATGGCGCCGAGACAGTGCGGAAGTGAGGAGACCTGAGCCTCTGATTGATCTGCACACCAACGATGGGGCAGTTGAGGTGGGCGGCGGCCCTTGGTGGAGCACCTGGCAAGCTCAGGTGTGAGATGACATCCTAATGTACCTTGTGGCAGCCGGACCATTGACATCAGAGATTCACTGCCAATTCACTGCCTTGTGGAGAACACAAGGTTCTGTGGTGCCTGAAGTGAGTTTGGGTGGTTGTGGTGTTGCAGGCGGAGATGCAGCAGCCGCTAAAGTCCATTGTGGGCCTGCCAGTGGACGTGGAGAGTGTTGTAGCTGCTCTTCCGCAGGCATTGCGCCCTCCTGGCTTGTAGCCAGCTTTCGGGGAAGTTCAGAACAGTTTACGGGACTATATAGTCAAGGGTGGGTATAAGAGATAGGGAGGGGGCAAGACGGGAGGGCAGCCAAAATATTTCATTATACTGACAAAATCTTGGGAGAACAAATTCTTTTAAATATATACGTGGCCATGGAGAAATTTGGACTACGTCAGACTGCTTTCAGCAATAATTATCGAATTAGCCCAAAGTGTCTTTCCATCAATTTTGTTTGGAAACGGTAATGAGTTTCTGAATATCAACATTAAAGACAGTACATGTGTGTAATCTAAAAAATTCTGCTGGCCCTCTGTATTCGACTCAACCGTAGCATCTCACCACTAGCTAGCTTTTCAAAGTTCTTTGGTGATAACAAGAGCATCCTTCAGTTTTTGGATGACCTCGGTCAGTGCCCGCTTCCGCAGCATCCTGTACTTGACAAACATGCGTTCCAATGGCGTTTGGATGCTTCGCCCACCTAGAAGACCTGCCCAGCCCCCAAATCTCCCTGCAAATTACCCAACAATCTTTAAAGCTGCCTCTAATTGGTGACAAATGTCATCATGCATGTGGACACATCAGGTCAGAAATGCATACCTTCAAGAAGTTTGGCATCCTCTGCTTCTGTGGTAGGGAAAGAGCTCAGAATGTCCTCTAGGCGCGCCAACTCAGCCTTGTTCACGAGCCTACCCCCGAACTCTGCAGCAGAAAAGATAGTCTCGTTGCACGTTCTGGCAGATTGACTGTAGCTCAAGTTTTGGTTGCATGAAAGCATTCACTCGAGGAGAAGACACTTTCCAATCTTCCATCAAAATGCCCACCATTCAGGCCACTCTTTCCTTGATGCTTTCATCTGGACACGAAGAGAGTCAGGTGTTCACCATAGTCTTCTTCAGAGTATGCTGCTGGCTCATACAGGTTGCCTGCCGGCAGGTCTTGCGCAATCAGCCTGGGAGGGTCATGCTCGCGAATGAAACCATAGTGGAAAAGCGACTGATCATTCCTCCTGATACCGGTGTTGTACTCATGGAACAACTGCACAACACACACACATATTCATCTCTACAGCCATGAACTCTCTACAGATATATTCAAGGGGTGAGGCATGCCAGTTCATGCAACTGAAACCATTTAGCCCATGCATTTAATGTCAGGCTGGAGAGGTCAACACACCTCTTCTCCCTTGGCAATGTCTCGCAGAGTGTAGGCATAGAAGTCCCCGTTGTCAGCCTGCATGATCTCCAGATTGTGCTCTGTGCCGTCTGCATGGTTGAGCATGTCCATCACAGGCAGCAGCATCCTCTTGGCCACGCCCTCCTCATTCGGAAACAAGAATGCGTACGAAGCAACCTGCAGAAAGCATGACTGCAAGTCAGCCGTGTGGTGTGCAGATCACATGGATCACATCAAGTGAAGAAATGTGAGTTTTCAGCATCTCACACCAGCTGAAATTAGATGAAATTCCCGGTCTGTCCTTGGAAACATCTCATGCCTAAGCCGGGGCGTGGAGTGAGACTAATGGTCGTACCACTGATGTTATGTGACTGAAGTCCACGTAGCTCACGCCAGGGAACTCCTCTTGGAAGCTCTCAATCAGAGCTGGCTTGCCGCCATCATACACATTCTTGGTGTAGGCGCTGTGGACAAGAATTGAAGCTGCAAGGATCCTGTCTTGCAGGAGATCTAGCGGCTCCGCAGGATATGTTTGCTTTGTCATCGAGGTCCCTGCTTGTGGCAGGGATTCCCAGTATGGCAGCATTGACTCGTTCCACGCTGGGTTCTCCTTTTTCAGTCTGAAAAGCTTTACTGTGTTCTCCTGCGATTCACAGCGCAACAACATTGAATTCCGTGTGTGCTTTTTTACATTTCACAGGCGCACGCCCATCATGTGTTTCTGATGTCCTCCCCACAGAGCGCACAGGGACCTTGAAATGCGACATGAACATTTGCAAGATCCTATGATGTTGAGGAGCTGTCTTCTTCACCTCTGATGTGACATGGCCCTCTCCAAGCTCAACTGCTATGTGCGCAGGCAGGTGAACGGCGATCTGACTTTTGTTCATGTCCCGGACAGCCACCGCTCCTCTGAGCCCCTCATCACTAACGTTTGTGATTTCAAGATCAACCTGTGCACATTTTTGCTCGATTTTAGTACTTTTGAACGAACATCTTGTTCTGTACAACAGTGCAATGAAACATTTGATTGCCGAAGTATATAATCTGTCGACTGGATCCTATTAAATTTTCACTGACCGTTCCACCACATCTTCTGATCCATCTAATAAGCTTCTCCTCTGCCGTGATGGACCCATATGAGCACTGGGAGAATATGCCCAGGAAGGCCAAGAGAATCAATGCCGCTCTCATCGCTATATTGAAGTGCCCAAATTGAAAACTTCACTATCTGCGGCAGCTAAGAATAGCTAATTTATACTTCAATAGTCACTCAGAGATGGGCTTGTTCCTTTCTTTCCCCATGTTCATCGTCCACCTATATTCCTTGGCTGGTGCCAGCTTTCGTTGATGAGAAGATGTTCAATGTCAATGACATTCTAGCATCATCGACTTTGACGGGATCACGGTCCATTTGAACTCCTCCAAAATTGCTTTGCTGCGAGCACGTGGATGACTCATCCCATGCAGGTCTCTAGTAGAGACTCTCTAGATCTACTTTTACCGGCAGTCTTCCCTTTCTTCTTGGCTTCCATCGACCAAAATGAGCGTCACTGGTTCACTCCGTGCTGTTGGTGCTGCGCCTTCGACCACAGATCCTCCCCAAATCGACACGCTTAATGGCCATGCCTCCATGCTGAAGTTGTCTTCGACAAAATAATCTCAGCCTTATGACTTGCTAAAGTCTTAAATACACGTCAATATCATGACGGCATAATTCTGGCACGATAGCGTACCTAAAGAAATGGCCGAGGCAGAAGAGCATCGACAAGGCCAGCAGGTCATCCTTGCTGTGCAAGCTCTCAACGCACCAACAGCATCTTCAGCAGACAGAAAAGCGGCTGATGAGTATCTGACTGAGTTCCAACGTCATCCATCAGCCTGGAAGGTGGGCAGAGACCGTGTCCTAGTACAGGGGAAACGTGGAGCTCTGGCTCAGCCACAACAATTTTACTGCCCGTGCAGGTGATCATTTCCTTGATATGTTCTCCAAGCACGCCACCTGATGCTGTCCTTCTCGGCGCGCAAAGCTTGCGCAGAAAGGTGTGGGTCCTCACCAATGTTAGGTGCCAACATGCCCTGCGCGGTGTTGATTGCTGACATATGTGCATAAATTCTTGCATTAGGTGCCACTAATCATCTTGTCTGTCTGAAGTAGTCGCCTGTGAGCTTGTCCAGGTGCAGCGCCAGCTGACCACAATAGAAGCTGGCTTTTATCCAGACCTGCTGCAGAGGCTGATTGATTGCACCATCTCCGCATCGAACAATGCAGCTGCAGCAGTACCGTACCTTGTGGCCGCCCTGGCAGCTCTCGCAGTGCAATGGATGGACTGGGTCAATCCTGTGGATACTCTCTGTGAGTGCCTCAGAAATCGGCATCCCATATCCTCGCTGCCACCATTTGTCATGGCATGCGTGTATCATGGCCTGATTCTTTTGCACTGCATACATCACAACATGCCAGAGGGCATGTAGCTGTGCTTCCATTCTGTGTACAAGGATGAGAACAAAGCCATGCGGTCGTGCAGGTTCTAGAATTCCAAATGCGGCCCTGATGGAGTTTTTGAAGGCACTGCCAGTCGAATCCACAGACACGCGCTATGCTGCGTGGGCAGCTGCCGGTACCTCTGCATCTGCCACGCAAGAACAAATTGATGACATGCGGAACAGGGTGCGCTATATCTCCGCTTGCACAGCCATGCATCAGTGTTACTGAGGGTGCTTGTGAGCCAGCATTGTATCGATGTAATCACAAAGTCTGCTGTGTGATGAAGGCCTTGAGGTACAGCGGCAAGGTTGGTCACATTCTGCTTGGAGCCCTCAGTGGCTGGGATCCGGCATGGGCCCTCCCAGCAGCCCAGGTTCTGGATTGCCTGGATGCCTGGGTGCGGCTGGGCTTTCTACATACTGTCAATGAGCATGATGGCGTTCTCCCGGAGAGTGAGCAAGATGCAAGACTGACTAGGGCTGCCATCACAGACATGTTCAACCTCGCAGCCAATGCCATGCATTCAAATGTCCCAGGTAGGACATTACTCACTCATGGTCACACCCATTGCCTTACAATCACGGCCTGTCTTCAGAGTTTTACTGTCTGATTGTGAAGCTTCCAAGCCAGTCTTCAATTCACACAGCTCATGCATGGTGTGGCTGGCTGCAGAGGTCGTCATGAGCGCTGCTACCGTTGTTGCTAGTATGGTGGAGCATGCACCTGAGGACATGCTAAACTCCTTTGTAGAGCCCATTCTCGCACTGCCAACAGCCGCCCAGAAGGTATCTCTTCAGTGCAGTGTAAGCACAGATGGATTCAGGTTATCTGAGGTCGGTGCTTTCATGCTTCATTGTAGATAATGTTTGCAGCAGCTGCTGTGATGTGGCATGCGTGAGCAGGCCCTAGCTATGTCAGATGTGGACCGCGCCGCAATGATGTGCCTCACATTTGCTGCATACTGCAGCTCCAACCTAGCTGGCTTTTATTCCAGGGCAGAACAGGTGGGGCTGCTGCTCTTCATGCTCATACTCTCATCGCAAGCACAACATTGCCTGACTACCTCTTGCACTTGGTTTGCAAGCATAAGTTCAACAGTTCTGTTGTACAGGGCGAGCAACTGCGGCGTGGCCTTCTAGACTGCACACTCTTGGAATCAGATGATCTCCCGGCGAGTTCCATTCTTTGCTCTCTGCATACTCCTGTCTGCAATGCCCCTTTGGTGAATTATTCTATATGAAAGGTCAGGCTGCCATCAGATACTGATGAGGAGAGTGCTTTCCATATCTCTGTCCCTTGGATTGTTGATCAGTATTTGTGAATTTGATAGTATTTTGCTGACGAGCATGACCTCTGTCATGCTTGTGGACAGGAGTCTGGCGAGCCTCTGGCATACTTGCCCATGATAGCATGGTCAGACATTGCTGATTCCCTCCTGCGAGCAAGAGAGGACGGCATGGACTTCTGTGACCCTGGGTGACTCCCCAAATTCATTCTTTTCTGTCCCTGTGCCTCGTCTATACTGCGACTGATCATCAAGCGCACCATAGAGAGTAAGGAGAGAGACCGTTTCTTGTGGCTGAGCAGGTTTCTCAGCTGGCAGGAAATCCAGGAGTGGTACTCTCGGGTGGTGATTGGAGTCGTTTCGCGCTTTGCCAAGGCTTCATACAATGGTGAGAGCAACGACGGCGTGGTGGGCATTGTGCCCCTAGCAGAAGCAGCCTATGACACCCTGCAAAAATGCTGCATTGTCTTGTCGCCAAGCGCATACCTCAATATCCTGAAGGACGCTAGCAGAGCTCCAGCGGATGCCACTCCCTGCCAGCTGATGGAGGTGCGTTCTTTTATAGTCATGCAAGCTACTGACTGCTTTGTAATGCATGACGGTTGTCAATCCCACACTATCAATGCAACTATTCATTGTAGGCTTTTGTCCTAGAACATGCCAGGCAGGAACCCTGTCCCTGTTGCTCTATACAATATTCAATACATGGGCAAACTGCTCTTGTCAATTCATGGGCAGACGAACTGACATCTATGCTGTGCAGGGGATCATGTTTGGGCTGCAAGCAGCAGAGGAGGAGATAGGGCAGTACTTGACAGACAAAGAAGGCTCCCTCCCAGAGCAGGCAGCTCAGGTGCTGCGGCAGCTGCTGAATGACTGCGTCAGCACCTGGGCAAGCTGTGCCCCGGAGTCCATTGCAGCGCGCCGACTAGTGTCTGCAATCTTGGAACCCCTGTCGCGGCTGGTCTCACCGTTGCTCGCCACCTTGAAGGACAAGCCATCAGATGCACAGGTAATTGACCCGGCGTTTGAAGAGAGCAGCAGCGCAGAAAGTACTGCAATTTGTCTGTCATGGCAATCAGGGAGGCTCTGCCATTTATGACAGCATCTTATGTGCGTGGTGACGGACAAGATGGATGCTCTAGCGCCTCTGTTGTGTGACAATGTTCTTCAGCAACTCCTGCACTGTGTGGCCCCGGCTGGCGGGGGGCGGCATGAATGCTGAGCAGCGTGCCCACGATTGATTGCATCTCTGCTGGCATCTGGCGAGTCCAACAAGGGTTAGGATTTGTGGCAGCCTCACCTGCAGCTTGTTTGTAGACGCACCTTCCCACTGGCGTGTATAATGATATTGATACAGTGTGTGAGGATGCGCAGGCGCTGCTGCTGTCCACGCTGCAACTGGCTGCACAGTGCTTGGCAGATCCCCAGGTGGGGCGCTCGGCTTCTTCATGCGTGCTGCAGGCCTGTGAAGGCGCGCTGAGCGCCGACATGAACATACCTGAGACCATCGCGTCCGGCCTTCTCTCTGCCGTCCAGACAACTCAGGACCCCGAGGTGAGCCCACCAGGGTCCCCTTTTGTAGATTCTTATCAGCATCTTAAATGAGCTTCGTCTCAGCATAACGAGGGACATCTGCTGTGGCAAACATTGCTGCATCCCGTTCAGGAGCTCCAATGCGACAACAGGCTGGACGCCAGCTGCATGCCAATCACAGGCTGCTTGGCTGCACACGTGACGAGGTGCACCGCTTCTGATTGTCTAAACAGGTGGAGCAGGACCTCGTCGCTGCTCTGGCTCACAGCATCAGCGTCGGAGCCAATGCCGCTCATCAGGAGGCGGTGGTTTCCCAAGTCCTGCAGACCGCGCATCATGCACTTGAGGCCCTCAGCAGACAGCAAAATGCAGGTGGGGCCATTCTCAATGGGCACGTCATCTCTTGTGCATATCACTGCTGGTTCTGCGTACTGCTGGTTCTGCAGAGAAGGATTCTGCACCTCTCGCAAGATCCGTCAGGGTGTGGTGTGCACAGGTGGCACGGTGAGCGCTGACAGTGGCAGCACAGCGAGTATGGAGAGCGCTGCAACGCGTGCGCTGCGGCAGACGTCCTGGCTGCTGCAGCAGGCTGGCACGTTCAATGGGCAAGGCCGACCGCCGCCCAAGGCTGAGGAGGACACTGGCGAGCTCCAAAGAGCTGCAGGTGATCCTACGCCCTCTCTGTATCCCCTCCCCAATTATGCATATCCTGCTACACCTGGAAACCTGTCTTGACACGGGCTTGTTTGATACCAGTATGTTCTGAATAAAAGCCACATTGATCGCATGTTCTTTTCTGGCCGACAGGAGCCCATGCCTACAGCAGGCTAGGTGATCTTGGGTAGCACACTGCTGAACTTAGCGACATATTCAGTAGTTTCTTACGGTTTATCACAGCATTCTTCAGGCTGGCAAGATGACAGCGACTGCTGCCATGCAGAGGGCTCCATGGCGGCCACGGTGGTGCGCGGCTTTGTGCAGCTGTGGCCGGGCGTCTGCGAGGCGGCCAGCCGGCAGCTGCCGGGCGCGGCCCCGCTGGGGCCGGCGCTGCCAGGAGCGGCCAAGCCGGGCGAGCTGCGGCGGCTGGCCGCGCGTTGCGCCGCGCTGGCGATGCAGGCGAGCGCGGCCGACTCCCTGCCGATCCTGCCGGGCTTGGCGGCGGCTGCGGCGGCGGCTTTTGCGCTGCCGGGCGGCGATAGATTCTCCTCGCCGCTGGCCGTCGCGTTGCAGCTGTACGGCTCCCAGCCGGGCTCCCTCGCGCCGGTCTTGGCGGCCCTTGCAGGCATCGCTGCCCTGCCCGATGTCGCCGCTCTGCGCTGCTGGGCCGCCGGCGATCGCAACCCCGACCTGGCCCTGGTATGAGGACGCTACAAGTCCCTGCTCAGGTTCTTGAAGAACTGTACCCTGCGCTGATGCTGCAGCCCATCGCACTTGCCTTTTCTATTCCATCTCCGCGTGAGTCCAGGCCTCTTGTGAAATTTGCAAGCAATTTAGGCGGCATGGTTGAAGAGTGGGGTAAATGGGCAATGGGTTGCATGCCTGCAGGCGGTGCTGACACTCAGCACGACGGCAGCGAGGTGGTGCAACAGCCCCGGCAACAACTCGCTGCTGCCGCCATTCCTCTGTCATGGGCTGGCATGCGCGGTCGCCAACGTCCCCTGCCACAACAAAGAAGTGTTTGCAGCTGCCCTCACTTGCGCCGATGCACTCGTTGGTGCGCTGCATAGCCCGTCTGACAATTCCCATACCTGCTCTCCTCAGACCTGCCAATTGATTGCAGACAGAGTCAGTGATCCAACAGATTTCGTTGACGGGTTGCCCTAAGGCTAGTCTGGAGATGTATTCTTCATAGTGATACTTGCCGAATACTGTTCCCACAATGCAAAGGGGTGAGTCTGTTTTCTGCTGTGCAGAAGCATGCAAGATCCCGTCACTGGGGAACCTGGAACTGAGAAAGGCGGTCGATGAGTGTGGTTCTGAGCTGCTTGTCGCTCTGGTGACCGGCCTGGCAGGGACCTCTGGGCTGCCTCGCGTGCACAAGACAGCCAGCATCTTGTGCAACCTCATGGAGGTCATGGCGCCAGGTGCTCCTCGTGGAAACCTTGCTCCTGTATATTATATTCGCGCACCTGATCTGTGCTTCATGCATGTGAGCATGCGTCATGCAATATGTAAGCTTACACTTTCCTGATTTGGACCCCCAGCACCACCGCCAGCGTCTGCAGCAATGTTCTATAACCATGCACTTGCAGTACTATCATGTTTCTGGTGTTCAATCTCAACCTAAGGCAGTGCAAATGCATTTGCGCCGCGCAGCCGGGCACCCGGACCCGCAAGCGCAGCTGCTGCGGCTCCGCGCATATCTGACGGAGGCAGCAGAGGGCTCGGCAGCAGAGGGCGCCATTCTGCCGGCCGATGCGCAGCTATTGCACAGCAGAGTGGGCACACTGATAGGGTCTGCGCACAAAGCCATGGAACCTCCCGAGCATGGGCGCGGGTTGCTGGGCTCAGAGGTCGGCCGGCGCATGAAGGCAGAGCTGCGCGCATTTGTGGACGTGCATCAGTCTCACCAGTTCTAGGGACCATCTTTCTTAGCGCGTTTCGGTGGCAGGGAAAAGATCAGGTTTAAATTGTACAAGGCGGTTTGATGTGTACGCGCTCCATAATTGGATGTGTTGGGCCTTGTGGCAATTGACGGTGGATTTCATCAGTGATTTATGTCCTACTGGTGCTGAAGAGAAGATGCATCATGTATTTGGTCAAAGTCTGGTATCTGTTTTTGAATTTAAATACGGGCAAGGTGAAACATTTGAAAACCTTACGAGCGTCGGAGACGGATGTCACAAGCCTCACAAGCACCGGATATTACAAACTACCTGCACATTTCTGCAGATAAAGTTCCAAAGCATGGTTCTTCCTAGACTGACTAGCAAAGGACCACAGAGAGGATTATTCTCCCTTACTATTTTTATATTGCAATGACTAAGTGAATATCGTCTGGAGAATTCGATAGAGCTAGCCGAACGACTGATGTTATGGCGTCATGAGTTTCAATAGATGCGCGCGCACTCACTGCAGGTGGCTGAGCGGCAGGCCGGCCTCTTTCCTGACGGCCAGCGAAAGGCTGCTCCAGTCCAGACCGGCCCCGCCCATGTCCTTGACCTGCTGCATGTGCTCCTGCACAATGTCTGCGACAGGCAGCGGCGCTCCAGACTCGCGGCCCAGCCGCTGCATGTGGCCCACGTCCTTCATGCCCCCCTCCAGGTTGAAGCCGGGATCCTCTGGCGTCGGCGTGAACTTGTCTGCCACCAGCGCCTTTGTGTACCCTGCATGACCCCACCCATCACATACCCCTGTCGCAATTGTGGGTGGTCATTTGGTCAAGGTAGGAAGCACGACGTACAAGGCAGTGCGAGCGCAAAGAAGGGAGGAAGGGCTGCTTCCTGGTGTAGGATGGTCATTAGCAGCAAGTCTGCCATCAGCATAAAGGTACGCCATGCCACCGGTAGCCATTTCAGGTGGACCTGATATCTCTTGGCAAAGTACCTGGGAACGAACAAGTCCTTCTTTACAGGCTGTGAGCGTTGGGATGTGTACAGGGATAGAGCGGCGGCAGCAGTCGGGGGGGCGTGCCTGTGGTAATGAAGCCCGGGAAGAGGCTGGTGATGAAGTCGAGGACGGTCTCCCGGGCAACGCCGTTCTTCTCGCCCAGGGTCATGCCCTCCGCGGCCAGCTCGATCCAGGAAGAGATGAAAAAGTTTCCAACCAGCTTCATGGCGCTCCCCGCACGCGGGTCATCCCCACAGTCCAGAATGCCCTGGCCTATCGCCTCCAGCAGCGGCCTCACCTGCAGCAGGGGACTCTAAATTTAACTAGTGCTGCAGAAGAACCACTCAACCCGTTAATCCGGACTCTTAAGTCAATCTTAGAGTCCCCTGCCTGCACGGCTGACAGACCTGACTGGCACCACTGGCCTACTTTACTTCTGCAGGCCAATGCAGCGGCGCATGCGCTGCAGCACTGTAGTTTTGCCAAAGCAAAACACTGAATAAAGACTGCACTTTGAGCAACAATGCAAAGAACCTGCCATGGGATATTGGACAGGATCTGCTGAGCATCGCACCCGCTCTCTGGCGGCAGGGTCCCCGGCAGAGACCAGGAGCCCTCTGTGCGCCAACACAGCGTCTGGCCGGCCAAAGATAGGGGAGGTCAGATACAACACCCCCTTCCCAGCCGCCTTATGGGACAGATCTTCGGAGAGATCGGGATAGACAGTGCTGCAGTCGACAAAAATTGTGCCAGGCTTTGGATCTGCTGACAAGAAGGCTTCCACGGTGGATGTCACGGCTGCATCATTCAGCAGCATGGAGAACACTATTGTGCATGCGCTTGCCAAATCTGCAGAACAACAATGCAGGTTAGTACTGGCTGTAGATGGAAGCAGGAATCGTGATCATGCGTGGCATTGGGAACATGAAAGGGCTGTACCGGCGACGCTGGGGGCAAGAACAGCGCCCTGGCTGACCAGCTTGTCAGTCTTTGACTGGGTACGGTTATAGACGTGTAGCTGTCGTTCGAAAGGGTCATCAGGTGACATTTTGCTGAGGAATTCCAGCAGGTTTGTTGCCATGGATGTTCCCATGTTGCCCAATCCTGCACACGACGTAGATGTTCACTCGCTCTCAAGGACGCCAAGGTTGCCGTTCGGAATAGTGGCATCATGTAGCAAGATTCAGCGCTCCCACCTGCAAATCCTACGACTTCTTTCTGCCCCATGGTTCGACGCTTGGATCGGTACGATCTGAATTCTGGCTTGCCAAGTTCAATTGACAGTAGAGTCACAGATCTGAAGAATTCAATCTCTTTGAAGACAGAAGCGGTGCTCCTCACAATAGGCCTGGAATCGCAACACAGGGACCAGCTTCTTGAATACCAGCTTCCCAGCATGGGGAAGCCACACCCAGATGAGTCATTGTCCAATCATCACAGCGTTTCTTCCCCGACGTGCCTTTCTTCTCTCCAACTTTCTAATGCAAAGGTGTATTCCACTTCAATATGTCCTTGCAAGTCTGCCATGATGTCAGACAGCTAGCCAACTGCAGCATCATGCCTCATTGTAGCCATACACCTCCGTTGGCGTGCATGCATTGAGACTGCCGAATGAATCATGCCTTGCAAGGCCAACAAATGATTCATCCAGATCTTTCATCCTGTGGGCCACCCGCCAGGGCCAAATCTCCCATTGCATGCTAAGGGTACTCCTGAGGCTCACAGAGGCCGCAAGTGCGCCGGCAGTTGTAAGGGTCCTCCGCGCAATCACATGCCTCCTGCACATCACCATATTTCCACGATTCCACGAATAAATGACCAAGTGTAGCAAAATACGATGACATGTTGACTTACTCCCATCCACTGCAGAGGGGCGCGGCACCTGTTGATATGCATCTATGCAGAAGAGATCCCCCTTCAGCTCACTCTTCAGCCCCGCCCACCTACCCTCCAGCTCATCCATGATCTCATCCGCCTGCGGTGAACACAAGACATACACGTCAACGGTGGAAGCTACGCAAGACTCCTTGTAACATCGGCAATATGAACACGTGGAGGCTCAGCGGCTGCACAGAGGTGCGTACCAGGCCACACTGCTCCAGGAGCTCCTCACTGTGCGGGCAGACCTTGAGGTGGTGCAGGTGGCACAGCCCTTGGTTGAGCGTCGCCACAATCTCAATGTTCAACAGGTCCCTCGCAAGCTCCCCTCCCTACAGCTCCAAGTAAAACTCAAGTTCAAAACCTTGGCCCAGCACATAGCCTGCCTTCCTGTTACCGTCCGTGGCGACAGGCATGTCACAGCCCACGAGCTACATTTGAATTCTTAGCAGCATGCCAGCTGCACCTCTTCGGATTGATCAGCAGGCGCCCACAGAAGCCTATCTAGGCGCTGTGCAAAGCCAAGGTACCAGCGATCAAAACAGGCCAACACCTCCAGACACACAGTTCGTGGTCCCTGACATTCGAGAGGAGCAAAGCTCGCCTTGCTGGTGAGCAGCGAGGGCCGGGGTGGGTGCGGGAAGAGTCCGCCGGTGCTCTTGCGGGCGTTGCTCCAGGGCGGGCACGCATTGAGGTCGAAGTTGTGGTTGTCGTGCTTGTACCAGCGGTACCCAAACTCCTCCACCTCCACCGCCCAAGGGTAGTGCAGCGCATTCGGAGCCGCTGCGCATGCCGTGCACAGCGCTGTCACAAGTGACAGTTGGAAGAGTAGTATAAGGCACATTACAGAGATTGATGATCCCTTTGGGTTATAAATCGGAGCATTGGTGCTGATCTGTGACAGCCAGCATGGCTGCATACGTCATGCTAGACTTCATTGGGTCAGTAGTGAAAGAACATGCAGGTGCGTTGCCATTAAGCATCAGCATTGCCATGGGCATCCAGCTGTGGCATGACGGGCGGAATGAAGCTTTATGGAAGGCGAAGTTTTTGTAGGCTGTTGTAGGACTGGAAGGGTCTCACCGTCGTAGATGGGGTGGGCCGTGTGGAACATGCTGTTGTTGAAGCCCCGGTGGCGGACACCCAGTGCGGCGGCTGCAGCCGGGTATGCCAGCGTCTCGGCTACCCAAGTGTCACCCGTCGTCTTGTTCCTTCTCTGCGCATCAGGGGACACCAAAGGAGGATTGTAATTTGCAGAGTTTTTGCATTCAACTGACACCAGAAGAGTTGCTGATCGACAGCAAGAAAATTTTTGTTGGTGGGCCATAAAGGTGCAATCAGAGCATGCCAAAGGAGGGCAGATCAGCTTACAAGCTTGCCCTCTTCAGAAGGGTCGACCATGAACTTTCTGATGGGCAGTGTGTACTCCCAATACAGATCTGCCACTCGCGCTGCATCTTCCCTGGACAGCACACAATTTACCGATGTCACATAGCATTGATACCATGATCTGTATTGCGCATGACGATACTTCTGTGATGGCATAGCTTCCAAAATGCAGAGCTGGTCATACCTGTGGAGGAAGTAGAATTCTGCAACTTCATCTGCCACGCGGCCAGGCCCAGGGTGGGCGATCCAGTCATCAAACTGATTTGTTAGATGGGGAAAGAGCTCCTCAGCCAGGACATTGTTTAGGTCCTGCAGGTACCATATGTTTTCCGCCGCAGCCCAGCCTGCTTGCACATGCATCATTGAGTGCTGCACTGAACCCATTTGTTCAAGACCCACATATTCCAGTGACACTAGCATTCTGAATTGCCAGAGTCTCACAACAATCTCGGGCCCTGATGAGAACATATGTTGAGAAGAATTTTGGGCACGCACCTGGCCCAACTTGAAACTGGGCAGGCAGGAAGGGCCTGTGGATTGTCATATCAGAGTCCAAGACCAGGAAGTACTCCTGCACTGGCTTGGCCTCCTTGAACCACTGCTTCAGCACCCAGGGCTTGTTGTATATGAGGTAGCTGCTCAGCAAACGTGTTTTTGTCAGTGCTGTCTACATGTCCACTACGGAGCAGACTGGTCATGGACTTTGCTCCGTAAGCTCATAATGATGGGCAGGAGCTCCCTAGCATCAGCAGACCGAGATTCATTGCTTTCCAAGGGGTATGTCAGATATTGCAGGGAGGCAAGGTGCGCACTCATCATCGCCAATCCTCTGCACCCCAGGGGTGACCCAGGTCGGCATGACCCAGAACACCTTGCGGTGGATGAGATCCCTCTGGAAGTCGCAGCCAATCAGGCGCGTGATCTCGCCAGGCTGCCCAGATCTGCAAGCACACACCCTCAGCTACCACTGTTTGCACAGCATGCAGATGAGACATCTGAGGAGACTGACACAAATGTTGTGATGTGAGACCCCCTGCACCTGATGAAACTCCAGTACAGTCCAATTGCCTCCCAATCCTGCATCATGGACATGTAAGGGTCCGTTTACATGCACAATAATTACTCTTTGCAAGCACTTTGACGATGCGCAGCCACAGGGAGCAGTTGATGAAGGCAATCAATTGCTTACCTGCCATTTATCACACCCGGACATGAAGACAGTATGCATGCTTATGCCCCCTTCATCACCATTACGAGCATGCCTGATCTGTTTTGTACTGTGCAGCATTACATTGTTCTGAGAGGCTGATGTCCTGAACGACTGGCTGTATAGAACTCTCATGCTTGTAGATTGCTCTGTGTTAGTTGCCCAGTAACCCACAGAGTAGCCAAGCACAAATACTGTTGCTGCACTGGCCAGGACGACCGTCCATCTGATGTATCTGTTAAACATGCTAGCCGTATACAATTGAATCCTGGGTTGCCTAAATGTAATCTACTCAGCTGGCTTGCTTGCCAGAACCATCATCTTGTTCTATAGCATTGGACACCAGACTGTCATGCGATGGACGTTTGCATCAGGAGACTAACCAAACTGTGTTGCACTTACAGATGTTTCTTCTGATATCAGGCCACCAGCATTGCACGATATACCTTCCAGGCATCGAAGTGTCTCTCCCCAACCACATTTATCATGCGGGTCTCCTAGTGGGCGCAATTTTCAGGCAATATCAAATCACATATCAAGACTGTAATAAAATCTACAAATTAGGTGATTTGTATCTAGCCAACCTGCGCATCTCCAATTATTGTTTGGCACTTATCGTTTATATCCAACTTATATCATAGCAGGAGAAATTGGTTCAAATTAGCGCTTTTGAGGTCCGAGATGGAGTGCAGCAGTTGATAGACACTTGTGACCAATCCAATTTGGATGTCCAATTTCTGAGTTTCCCTTTTCCAAGGAAATAAGTGTCCGCCCGGTTCCCCCGCTTCATCCCAGGTGCCACAGCAGTAATTAACGCCTGACATGGATTTCAATCTCCTGATTCGTCTTGCAGGTCAAGAGTGTTGCCTGTGTAGGGTACTCAAATGCCCTTCGTAACTGCATGTAACTGCATGCAATGCCTCCAGTGAAGCCGCTGTGGCGCGCCACGGCATCCATTATGCCGGTACCAAATTGTATTATATATAGTGGATTAGTGGATGCCCCGGCTGGCGGTTTGCGGTATAAATACTGAGCACCGTGCCCACGGTTGATGCATCTTGCTTGGATCTGGCGAGTCCATCAAGGGGTAGGGGCCCGTCAGGGACTGCCAGCTTCACATGCGGGACGGCGCAGACACAAGACATGCATGCGAGCCTGGGCTCCAGAACCCACATTTTTTCCGGTGTTGGATTTGACATGGTAGACGTGGATGCTGCGGGATAATAATAGTGGGTTACATAATGTAAGCTTGAGGGTGGTGTCAAGGTGAAGTCGCCAAGTATGCCCGCTGCGCAGGATGGCACCACGTATGTGCATACCAGTCATTATCCCTCTTTGGTGTGGGTGTTTCAGCATATGCATTGATGCATCTCTCTCTACTGTTAGATCTACAAATGTATCTGAAAGGGCTGCCTCACTCACACTAGAGGCATTCCGTATGGTGCAGTGCTAAGTGTTTGAAGCCTAGAAGCATAATTTATTGTACATGACCTGATTCCATGCATGCAGCACATTGCTGCACCAATGGCGGCAATCACTCTGTCTTCCAACTGTGGCCTTGAAACCCATCGATCCTGCCACCATCACAGCATCCAATCAGACAGGCAGCCATGGCATGCTGGCAAAAGTTGACTAGAATACAGGTTCGTCAAAAAGTGGACACAATATGGCAAAAATTTGTTGGCGCACCAAGATGGGAATCGTGCTTGGTCAGGGACATTTGGAAGATGGGCAGCATGTGCACACGATCGCATTTGGCGCCACAAGACTTCAGGTACTCAACCACCCACTGGTCATACCACACTTCTCCAACGGGGGCAGGCTTGCAACCCTCCTGCGCTCCAGGCATACACACCTCACTTCAAAAGGGTGCTCAGCCTGCTTGCAGTTGCAGAGGGATTTTTGTTGGCCTTTTAATCTTTGAGGATAAGGTGGCATCGCTGATGGACAACAGGATGCCCCTCACCTCATAGTCCTCCCCAGACACATACGCCCCAGACTCTCCTCCAAAGTGCGTCGGAGCATAGCTGCGCCAAAGAATCTGGGCTGGAGTGCCCCTGAGAACCCGCATGAGATCTGCCATGTCCCGCTCAAATCTCCTGTATGTGCTGCTCACAACCACCTCTCCATCCTGTACTTTGCAAAGAATCACTGTCAGGGCTCTGCAATGCAGCATGCAGGGTGGCCATTGAAGCATCTATTTGCAAGTGATGTGGCCACAGTGATCCTTTGAAAGTGGCTTCATCCTGTGTTTTGCCCACCTGCTTCACAAAGCGAGGGTACCAGGCTCCAAAATTGGTGACAATGACGTCATGTTCAGTCAGGGGCGCCAGCTCAGTCAACAGGTCCTCTAGTAGGACCCCGCTGAAGCTGCCAAAGATGCGCGCATGCACGCTTGCTCCCCTCGCAAGAGCAAGGTCTCCCCAGAACTGTTTGCTGACATACTTGCCAAGGTACCCTGGCATTGGGTAATCAAGTCCCCCTGCAACAGCCAACAGGCTTGAAGGGAGCCACACTGCATGTCAGCACGCACAGGGTAGAAATTATCAACTATACCTAGAGACCTACAGACTGACAAAAGCAGGGCAATTGTTATTAATATCACCTGTGGCACTTGTGGAGCTCCAATTTGATGCGTACTCGCTGACTGTGACAGGAGCCAGCAAGCATGCCAGTGACTGGAACATTTGGCGCATCATTGAGTCACCAATAAGGATAATTTTCCTTTCTGCCAGACAGCTGTCAAAGCCATGCGCGTCCCAGGCATGCAGCTCACATGCATGCGGCTGGTACACCTGCGCAGCCAGCTGAGTGCAGTAGGCACATTGCCGAGTGCAGCAAATTCCCGGCTGACACGGGCCATCGAAGCCATCTTTACATTCCTCATGCATCAACAGTCCAGTTTCAGAGGCCACAAGTCCCAGGGCCAGATGGTCCCGTTGTTCATGCAGTACCTGTTGATCTAATTCATGCATCCCGTCCTGATTTTGTGCACAATTGATCTCCTCTGCCCAGGCAGGGCAGTGCACCTGCACAACAGCCGCTTCACGTTTGAGTACACTCCTGCAAGCAGCGCTGAAAATTTGCATCCTTCATGAGTGCCAGTTCAGAGGCAAAGAAACAAGCTGACCTGACTCGATGGAGCTGCTGAGGGCGTCCACTTCCCATGCAGTTCCTCCAGCCTCCCCAAGTTGCTGCAATGCTGCCGGTCAGCAACTTGTGACAGGTGTTGCACAGAGTCTGTGTATGGAGCGCGCAGACTGCGCTTGGCATGCGCAGGAGTCCATCTACGGCGCTGGGGAACTGGGGCCAGGCTGGCCAATTCTAGGATCCCCACCAGATAGAGGAGTGCCAACGAAATTTGCTGTGATCTCATAGCATTGCTGAGAGATGATACTAATTAACTGTTCTAGGGCCGGACTGTCCCAAGGAAGACACTTTATTATTCAGGTATGCGAACTTAGAGAGTATGATCAGTCCATCATCTTTAAATTCACTCATCTCCTTGGTTATTTAATTAAATCAGAAGCACTTGTCACAGTCAAGATTTAGCTGTTCCCAAAGAATGGGTGGCATTGTATATTAAAAGATTGGCATGGTTGATACCATCAACGTATCGTCTGGAAGTATCTGAATACTCAATATTCAGATCATGATCACCAAATTTACGATCGCAATTGAAATAGATCCTGGCAACTCCTGGATCTCTGGACAGGGAATCCGAGTATCCCGGTGCAAGCATAGCACGTGCTGCCGATATGCTGTCTTTCACTTTGTTCAGGAGAGATTCTGACAACAAGTGAACCCATCACAATATTGGGAAATACATCCTAGAAGCAAATGCACAGAGTCTTGAAGGCTGTGATCTTTTGATGCCCAGAGCAAGCAAGTTAATCTCCTGCTCGTCACATGAACAGATTTGAAGACTCATATTTTCTTGGGATCATCGGCCTGGATGTGTCGGGATCAGGACCATGAAAATCTTAACTCTTATCGATCATGGTATGGCCATTTTTTCTCGAACAGAAGATGGAACAGCCCTGGACAATCACTTTACTTGCACAAGTAAACGTTGCTGCACCCCTCAGAAAGATCACATCTCAACAGATTTGATTCGCCCTTGTGTTGCATCAGGTGACGCTGGGTGAAGTCTTTGTTCTCCTGCCCTGTGGCCTCTTCTGTGCAGCTAGCAGCATGTATCCCTCTTGAGGAATATCCTATGATGCATGCCCTTCTTGGGATCCTCCTCGTCAGCCTTCTCCGCCTCACTGCGGCAACATTGCTGCAGAGCTTATCTGCGCACATCAGCGCGGTACAGGTCGTGCCCACATTAGACCTTGTGAAGGAGGTGCCTCGGACGGATGATGACGAGCTACTCACACAGGTCACCGGCCCATCCAGCATCAGAGTCCGGGTGCATGGCCAAGGAGATGACTGGATGGATCCGAAGCTGTACTCAAGCAGCTTGCGGAGCGTGATTGTGAGCGCTGTGAGGAGCGTGGAAGGCCCAAAGATCTGCGTGCTCATGGCAGACAGCAGGCACTCTCTGTGGGATGACAGCAGACAAGGGCATGCTATGTTTGAGGAGGCAGGCAGCCGGCGGTATGCCATGTGGCTGCTGCCGGCCTTGATAAACCTTGTGCATGCAGTGCAGCATGGGTATGATTTTGCGCACATGCAGATGCCGTTCAAGCACGTGTCGCGTCACCCGGCTTGGCTGAAGCTTGTTGCCATGCGACTGATGTTGCCGCGGTACGAGTATGTGTTGTACTTGGACTCGGATGCTTTCTTTCGGCAGCCTAGCACCCCACAGGTGGTTGAGAAGATGATTCTGGAGGGCCAGCTAAGCAGGGGCAATATTATGGCCCTCACCAAGGAAGATGTGAATTACCCAGACATGGCAAACACCGGCGTGCTCATATTGAGAAACAGCGAGGAGACACTGAAGATGCTGCACGACTGGTGGTACTCAATTGTGCAGCACAAGCAGTACATGATGTACAAGAGAGCCTGGTCGTTTGAGCAGGCCGCGTTCACCTGGATTGTGTATCCAGCATACAATGAGAGCGTGAGTCTGCTGACTTTGGAGGACTGGAACTCTCCAGAGGGCAAGCATATACGGCACATCTGGAGCGTGCTGAGCGAGGATGAGCGTGAGCAGATTTTCCTAGATGCTGCAGCTCTGAGTTTGAGGCACTTGGAAGAATCAAGTCACAGAACCCAAGCCGAAGCAATTGCTGCAGCTGCGGAATTGGTAGACTTGGTTGATGAAGTACTGGCGCATAACCTGCATTGATGTGTTATGTATGCAAATTCTCAGATGAATAGACTTGTCAAGGCACCCAGTATTCTGCTTGATCATGACCTCAAGCTTTGACGTCAGCTGTCGTTGACCACATTTGAATTTGTGTCCTGGGGCACAGCTCGAAAAACATCAGAATTAGCTCAGGCAGTGTGCTCTGGGCTTATGTCTCATGTGTAATGATGATGAATTGGATGTAAATGATAAGAAATTGTTGTGAAGGCTCTCCTGTATTGGGATAGTGACGTTCGATTCGAAATGCCAGTGTCTTGGGCAAACCCATTCATCAACAAATGGAGGCCATTTACTGCGTCTAAAGCCCCTAGAAATTGCAGTGTCCCATACAGAATACTTTCGGCAAACAAAAATTGCTGTTCGTCCACGAAAGACGGAAGTCCAGCTGTTGATCAAGTTGCAGATCACCAAGTTTCAGAGTCGAAGGAGGCACCAGAGCTGCATTGCAACAGACGTCGGTGGCTACTGTTGGCCTCGGGTAGCGCAGCTCTCGCTGAAGCTGATACGAAAGAAGCTGCTGCTCAGCAATTGGGCAGTCTACTACAAGAGCCCACAATAAAAGAAACGAGGAGCTTAAGAGCATATAATACAGCAATATCCACTGGGATCCAAGCTGTGAGGACACCATCAATATATAGGTTCGTTCTCGAGATCCTATTCTCTTGCATGCTTACCCACTGTCAGTGTCATCAGGCTGTTGAAGGTACTTCTGGATCTATGAACATGAACATTTCATTCATGATACAGGGGCCTAGCAACCGAGGATGCGGTGAGGACAAATCTGCACATGCAGGGCCTTATCCCACCTGGCCGTACTGATCTGCAGTGTGAGATTGATCGGGCTCATGCCGCACTTTCCAAATGCTGCTCGCCGCTAGAGAAATATCAGGTAAGCAGGCCCTATTTGCAGGGGTGCTAACTGCCATGCAGTGTCTTGAGCATATCTGCCAGAGATGGTCTTGTGAGAACGAGGTACATTGAAGATTCATAGATACAATAGTGCTCATGCTGCAGGCGGTGATGACCCTCAAGGAGACCAATGGAGACTGCTTCTACGGCTTGATGACACAGCATTTGGTTGATTATCTGCCAATCATTTACACCCCGTGAGTAAGATTCGACTGCAAAACTCTAAATTGTCTCCTTTCCATTTTCTACCGCACAGTTTGCAATGATCAGCTTGGTTCATCTGTGCAGGACTGTTGGAGAAGCATGCCAACAGTGGTCTTCCCTGCTTGCCCGGCCGCAGGGCCTGTACATCTCAATCTCTGACCTGGTACAGCCCGGTCTGTCATTGCAATACATTCCATTCTGCCGTCCCAGCCACCTGGTGCTGACCCTTATCTCTGGACTCATGCACAGGGGCAGGTATCGAACATCCTGAGCAACTGGCCAGAAGATGAAGTAAAGGTCGCCATTCTAACTGACGGGGAAAGAATCCTGGGCTTGGGAGATCTGGGCTGCAATGGCATGGGCATTCCTGTCGGTGAGCACCTCCGCCGCTGCGTTCTATTCGACGGTTAATGAATTGCCGCATCTGCAGGCGTGCAGGACTAATGCAAGCTTGTGAATGCAGGCAAGGCCGCAGTACACACAACAGCAGGCGGCATACATCCGCGCTACACACTGCCCATCACCTTAGATGTAGGATGCAATAGAAAGAGCATTCGGGAGGACCCATTCTACATAGGCCTGAGACAGGTGCACATCTGCTGCACCCTTTCGTCTGCTTGTGATGTGGTCAGCAGATGTGCAGAGAGGCTGGTTTACAGTGTGGGTCTAATTTGATGCAGGAGAGAGTGCGAGGGGAGAAGTATTACCAGCTGGTGGAAGAGGTAGTGGAGTCTCTTAGGCAGCGCTATGGGCCATCTCTTGTTATCCATTGGGAGGACTTTGCAGCCTCCAACGGTTTCAGCCTGCTGTCAAAGTACCGCGAAAGGGTGCGCTCCAGAGTCTAACACAAAGCAAATTACTCTTGCATTGCCAAGAACACCTCAGTACAGTATAGACCCATCTGAAGAGCCTGTCTTGCAATATTGCTGCAATGCACTGCCCAAGCCCAAGGGGTACCGAAGGCTCCTTCAGTATGGTACTTCCCAGCAAGCCTGCCTCTGGGGTTGATATGTTATTTGCTTTGCAGGGATATGCCACGTTCAACGACGACATCCAGGCCACAGCAGCAGTGACACTTGGAGCGCTGATGGGCGCGCAGCGGCTGCCCGGGGTGCCGCCCCTAAGGCAGCAGACATTCCTGTTCTTCGGGGCCGGCCAGGCCAACTTAGGCGCTGCGCAGCTGCTGGTCAGAGCCTTGGCAGATGAAGGGGTCTCTGAGGAGGATGCCAAGCGCCAAATCTGGCTCATGGACTCCCAGGTATGCCAAATCTTTCCTCAAAATTTGCCTGTCTACCAGGCATGTTACAAGCCAGATTACTGCTGCGCGTGCGCACCGTTTCCGAGGGTTTCTCTAATGCAAGGGGGCTCGGCAGGGGATTGTGCATGATGGGAGGAAAGGGCGGCCGCTGACTCCACAGAAGGCGACCTTCGCGCGAAGCCGGGCGGACGCGGGCCTAGCAGAGCAGGTGGGCAAGGACCTCAGCAGAGCCGTGCGGCTCGTGAAGCCTGCCACACTGATCGGGGCCGCCGCGCAGGGCGGTGCATTCTCTGAGAACATTGTCAGGGCCTTGAAACAGGTGACAGGCTTCACCTAGTCTGCTTCAGAACCCACTATTCAACTTCATATCATCTCAGGCTCCCGACTAAGAGAAACCAAGACCTGCCAGGCTTTGCTGAGGCAATTGTGACATTATAAAAGGGGTCAGTTGTCGAACACAGCAAAGGTCAAAGGAGTTATCTGATGTGCTAGACTGATGCGTTGGCCCCTTCTTTCTTTTAGGTGACTCAGGAGACTTTCGGGGGCGATGCTCGCCCGGCAGTATTTGCGCTCTCAAACCCAGTGGAAGAGGCTGAGTGCACGGCGCAGCAAGCCTATGACTGGACGGACGGCGCAGCTGTGTTTGCGAGCGGCACCGCCTTTGCCCCAGTCCGCCGGAAGGACGGCAGCACCTTTCTCCCCGGGCAGTGCAACAACTGCCTCGTCTTCCCAGGCAAGCACTCACAAATTGCAACCTGCAAGGAGTTTCACCATGCACCTGTTGATCGGGCATGTCTGCTTATCATGTGTAGACAACTTGCTTTCTGTAGATTCATCCATGGAGGCATGGAGGGATATGCATTTTTGTGGCATACAAGTTGATAGTACGATATACTCTACCCCTGGATGTACAATGAATCCTGGCTCAACTTACAGCCTGTGAGAGGCTCTGACATGTTGACACGACTGGAGAAACCAAGTGGGGCTCAATGTGTGGCAGGCATTGCGCTGGGGTGCGTTGCTGCGGGGGCGACAGAGGTCACAGACAGCATGATGCTGGCGGCTGCGCGTGGAATCAGTCACAAGCTGACAGCGGACGAGCTGCAGCGCGAATCTGTGCTGCCTCGCATCGAGCGCCTCAGGTGCAGCTTCAGCTTAGCACTCTGACATTGCTGCTGATGCCCGTCTCTGATTCTCATGACTAAACACAATAAAGAATGAGTCATGCGACCTTTTGTACCTGCTGGTTGGTTGTAAGGCGTCGCCTGCACATGTTAGCACTGGAGATAACATGCTGGTGCACATTCACATGAGTTACATTTGGCGTTTGCAGTGAGATTGCACGCACGGTGGGAGCAGCGGTGGCACTGGAGGCCGTAGTCAGCAACAAAGCATCGCCCTCTGGGCTGAGCGCCCTGGATGGCCTGCAGCAGATGATTGGCAGTGATTATGCTAGAGCTCTGCAGCTGGCAGAAAATGCCATCAGGCAGATGCAGTATGATCCGTTTGTGCCTGGCAGTGGCCTGGGAAAGGCTTGATATTTGTCGCATAGCACTGGCATTTGATCCTTGTAAAGACGCTTTCAAGTAAATTCTGTCATGCCACAACACTGCCACACTGATCACAGGCACCAGCAAGCAACGTTGTTACGCAAGTTTACTCAATTCGTACAGACGCTTGTCCTTACAATTTATGCCGCAGTGCTCTGCCACCTTGTCCTGC
>JADEYI010000167.1_pt1 | contig 121515 bp, 112 predicted proteins | sample 8542331 | NCBI WGS metagenome assembly JADEYI01 (sample SAMN16510988, study PRJNA670497) | mine drainage metagenome | isolation source: biofilm near Copperflume 1 | place: Germany: Marsberg coppermine Kilianstollen | collected 2018-02
AAACGACTGATCGGATTGGAGCGAAACGGGTGATCGGATTGGAGCGAAATCCGCAGCCAATGATCGCTCCCGCCTGGGAGTCCATGACTTCAGTGCCACGACGACGCCGGGTTGGAAGCCGAGCCAGCGTATGGAACGCGGCGCCTCTCGTCCCGTGCAGGCTCAGGAGCCCCTTGTGCACGAGGTCTCGGAGGATCGGGCACTCGAGGCCGGCCTCGAGTGAACCGTCCGTCATTAGCCAGTTCAGACGGGAACTGCTATAGGAAGCGCATCACTGACTGGCTAATGATGCTGCCAATCGCCGTGGGGGGGTCAAGCTGTCCGCCGACAGCTGTGTCGTCCGCCGACAGCTGTCCGCCGCGGCGCTCCAGCTTCATGTGGACCGCTCGCGGGAGTCCATCGTCGATGACACCGAGGCGAGTTGTCGTGCTTGAGCTGCCGACGAACCTGCCGTGCGCCCTCCGGCCGAATCACCGAGTAATCCTCGGTGGTTGCCTCCTCGCCTCGCCACCATCGCGAGGCGGAGGCGAACCGAACTGGTGCATTTTCTGCACGAGTTGGCCACCGTGTTCGGGCTTCCGTGGCTGTCGGGATCGACGATGCGACCTGATGATCGCGACGCGGACGGCGGCCCCTCCCGATGTTCACTACCCCGGGCATCTTCACTGCCGCAGTGAAGAACGACATTCGAGTGAAGATGCCCGGGCCTCGCCCACCAGTCCCGATCACCCCTTCCGGCTCCGCTTGCCCTGCGGCATCCGGCGGCTCTCGATCTCCTTGACCGCCTGAACCGACTCGTCGAAGTCCTGCTCGACGGGTGACGGAAGCGACGCGCGATCTACCGAGAAGCGTTCGTATTCGGACTCCGCCCGTGCCACTGCGACGTCGTGCGACACCTCGCCGGCGTGCTCGAGGATGTCCCGCTCGCCGAGGCGCAGGAAGTCGTCGAGCTTGGTGATCCAGTCGGCCATGTGCATGGGCCGCCGGCCGAGCGCCTGCAACTCTGCGAACTCGAGATAGGCGCTCACGATCCGGTTCAGCGCGTCGAGTTCATCCGCTGCGAGGTAGTTCTTGGCGACGGTGACGTCGGTCTTTCGGGGAACGGCGCCGGCCCAGGTCGACAAGCCCATGTTCGGCTTGCCGGCGTCAGCGCGGGCGGCGATGACCTCCGCGGCGGTATGGCCGTGCGCCGCCCAGTGCATCTTGTTCTGGACCGTGGCGAAGAAGCGCTGCGAGGCTTCGGCGCTGGGGTCGTAGTCGATGCTCGTGGCATAGATCTGGAGCACCTTGCGCCAGAAGACCTTCTCCGACGAGCGGATGTCGCGGATGCGCGCGAGCAGCTCGTCGAAGTAGTCCGGAACGCCCGGCCCGGGCGGGTTCTTGAGGCGCGCGTCGTCCATCGTGAAGCCCTTGACGACGTATTCATGCAGGCGCTGTGTCGCCCAAACGCGGAACTGCGTGCCGCGTTGGGACTTCACGCGATAGCCGACCGAAATGATCACGTCGAGATCGAAGTACTCGACCTGGTAGGTCTTCCCGTCGGGACCAGTTGTTGCAAAACGTGCAACAACTGCTTCACGCCTGAGTTCGCCCTCAGCGAAGACGTTCTTGATGTGCCGCGAGATCACCGACTTGTGGCGCTGGAAGAGCTCGGCTATCTGCCCGAGGGACAGCCATGCGGTCTCCCCAACGAAGCGCACCTCGACTCGCCCGCGCCCATCCTCGGTCTGGTAGAGCAGGAACTCGGATTCATGCGGGATCATTCTCCGGGAATCGCTCACCGGCGAGTTCCCGCCTGCGCGCGTTGACGAGCACGGAATCGCCGCGAGGTCATGGCTCCCTCCTCCTCAACCATGTCCACACTCAGCGGGGTCCACGAGCTTGGCGATCCTCGCAGTCCGGTTCCGGACACTCGCGTCCGGTGAAGGCATCGCTGTCGGCCGGGATCGGGATCGAAATGCTGTTGCCGAGGCGCCGGAAGGTGTCCACTAGGCGACCTCGGTGATCCGTTCGGCGTCCTTCACCCGCAGCGCGCCGGATATGAGTCTGGGCAGGAGCGCGTCACGAAGGGCGGCGAGTGCGCGTGACTGCGCCTTGCTCGCAACGATCCTGTCGTTCATGACCTGGCAAGTTCGGTTGAACGCGCCAACGACCGCGTGGGTAGGAACGACGACTGCGAAGCGATCGATGTCGTACTTCCCAAGGTGGATGACGGTGGTCGCAGTCTCGGTCGCCTCTACCCGGCGCAGGGGCTCGGTAAGGCTGGAGTGGACGAAGGCGGCCGAGTATCCGGGCTTGGGGACGGCAACGCAGACACGCTGATTGAGCCACGCCTGAGCTCCTCCCCAAAGGTGAGCGCGAAATTCCCCGTCCATTCCGACCACGATGTCTCCCGGCCGCACCAGATGACCCTTCGGGTGAACCTCTTGGGTCCACACCGCGGGAGTCTCAGTAGTCAAGTCGCGAATTCGAATTAGCGGAACCCCGATGTGCTCAGTGTTGAACTTCGCCGAAGCGAATGGCGCACCGTAAACAAAGTCGGCGATGTCGTAGATGGGGCCTGCTCTCCACTCAGCTGGAATTTCGCCCAGCTCCGAGTCCTCGAACGAATCCGGGAACAGATCGGCGAGGTGGGGCGGCAGGCCAGGGTCGCGGCCTTCGGACTTGGCGCGGACGGGGTCGAAGTCGACGAACCAGGACTTGAAGAGGGCTCGCGCGATCGCCTCCAGGGTCTCGGTCATCCGGCGGTTCAGCTCGATCTTGTCGTCCAGGGTGCCGAGGATGTGGGCGATTGCACGCTGCTCGGCGATGGGCGGAAGCGGAACGGGCGTCGCGCGCAGGATGCCGAGGTTGGTGTGCGGCACGCCAGTCTGGATCGAGTTTCGACGAATGTAATCCTGCTGCTCGATGTCGCGGAACACGTAGTAGAAGAAGAGCGGGTCGGCAAGCTCACGGTTGACCGTGAGCTTCATCTGGCTTTGAGACACGAGGTAGCGGTCGAAAGGGGCATCCGGAACGAGGCAGACTTGGCCAAGTGTGCCGCGCTGGGTGAACACGATGTCTCCGGCCCGAGCGGTGTTCGCCGCAAGCGACGCGGCCTTCTCCGGGGTGACGAACGCGCAGTCGCCGGCCACCCAGCGACCCCCCATGTTCTGGCCCCGGATTACAGGGACGCCATGGTCCACGTAATCGCGTGAGACGAGGTCCGATCCGAACGGACCGCCCACCAAAGCGTTTCGCCCGGCAGACGCGATGTCGGCGACGGTCACTTCCTGCCAGTCAGCCGCCATACCCGAGCTCCCTCAGGTTGGCGGTGATGGCGTCGTCCGGACGCCGCACCTTGGCCGCTCTCATCGATCCTGCTCTGGCGCGTCCTCTTCGCCGGCGAGCTCGCGTTCCAGCTGATCGAGCGGCGGCAGGAGGGCGGCGATCGCTTCGCAGAGATTCGGCAACTCCCGTTCCACGATCGTCCAGACACGCTCGGGATCAACTCCCTCGTACTGGTGGATGAGGACGTCGCGTAATCCGGCAAGGGCTCGCCAGGGTATCTCCGGATGGGCGGTTCGGTAGCTGTCATCAAGGCGCTTGGCCGCTTCGCCGATGATCTCGAAGTTCCGCATCACGGCGTCCTGGACCATCCCGTCACGCATGAAGCGGCCCTTCCCGTCCGCCGTGAACAGCTCGATCTTCTGGACGCACTCAAGGATGTGAGCGAGGTAGACGCGTGGGTCCTTCGTCACAGCGGGCGCGCCTCCTTCAGGATCCGGCGGCGCAGTAGCCAGTAGATGCCGCCATCCGTCACGACGTCCACCTTGCGTCCGAGGAGTGCTTCGAGGTCGAGGATGAGCCCGGCCTGCTCCAGCCCGCTCCGACCAGGCTCCATATCGACGAGCAGGTCGATGTCACTTTCCTCGCCAGCTTCGCCGCGCGCCACGGAGCCGAACACGCGAACGTTGTGCGCGCCGTGTTCAGCGGCAACACGGAGGATTTCCTCGCGCTTGCTCTTCACGAGTTGCTCAGTCGTCATATCCCAGCGCCTTCAGGTTTCGCCGTATCGTATCGTCCAGCCGGGCGGCCTCCGCCCGCTGCTCCCCCAGCGTCGCGGTCAGGCGGCTCATCTTCTCGTCGAAGGGCTCGGCGTCCTCCTCGACATCCGCCGCACCGACATAGCGGCCGGGCGTGAGCACATGGCCGTGCTTGCGAATCTCGTCGATCGTCGTCGCCCGACAGAAGCCGGGCACGTCGGCATACTCGCCCGCGCCCTCATCGCCGCGCCAGGCGTGATAGGTGCCGGCGATGGTCGCGACGTCGGCGTCGGTGAGCTCGCGGTGCGTCCGATCGACCAGGGTGCCCATCTTGCGGGCGTCGATGAAGAGGGTCTCGCCGCGGCGGTCGCGGAAACGGCCGTTGCGCCGATCGCGGGCGAGGAACCACAGGCAGACCGGGATCTGGGTCGAGTAGAAGAGCTGGCCCGGCAGGGCCACCATGGCGTCGACGAGGTCCGCCTCGATGATCGCTCGGCGGATCTCGCCCTCGCCCGACTGGTTCGTCGACATCGAGCCGTTGGCGAGGACGAAGCCGGCGATCCCGGTCGGCGCCAGATGGCTGATGAACTGCTGGACCCAGGCGAAGTTGGCGTTGCCCGCCGGTGGGGTGCCATAGGCCCAGCGCCGATCGTCGCGGAGGAGCTCGCCCCGCCAGTCGCTGTCGTTGAACGGCGGATTGGCCAGGACCCAGTCAGCCTTGAGGTCGGGGTGGCGATCGTTGTGGAACGTGTCGCCGTGGGCGATCTGGGCGTCGATGCCGCGGATCGCGAGGTTCATCTTGGCGAGGCGCCAGGTCGTGTAGTTCGACTCCTGGCCATAAATGCTGATGTCGCCGAGCTGGCCCTGGTGGGCCTCGATGAACTTCTCGGAACTGACGAACATCCCGCCCGAGCCGCAGCACGGGTCGTAGACGCGGCCTTTGTACGGCGCGAGCATCTCGACGAGGATCCGGACGACGTGGGAGGGCGTGTAGAACTGGCCGCCCTTCTTGCCCTCGGCGCTCGCGAACTGGGCGAGGAAGTACTCGTAGACCCGACCGAGCGTGTCCTTCGCCCGATCCGCGGGAGCACCGAGGGCGATGTCGCTGACGAGGTTGATGAGCTGGCCGAGGCGTGCCTTGTCGAGGCCGGGCCGGGCGTAGTCCTTGGGTAGCACGCCCTTGAGCGTCGGGTTGTCCCGCTCGATCGCGGTCATCGCGTCGTCGACGAGCGTGCCGATCGTGGGCTGCGGGGCGCTGGCCCGCAGGTGCGACCAGCGGGCTTCCTTGGGCACCCAGAAGATGCTCGCGGCACGGTACTCGTCGGCGTCTTCTGGGTCGGCGCCCGCAGCTCGGTCGGCCTCGAGCTCGGCGACGAGCTCGGCGTGCTTGGCCTCGAATGCGTCGCTGATGTACTTGAGGAAGATCAGCCCCAGGACGACGTGCTTGTACTCGGCGGCGTCCATGTTGTTGCGGAGGGCGTCGGCCGTCTGCCAGAGCTTCGCCTCGAAGCCGCCGTTGGCACCGGCGTCGCTTTTCGCTCGCGCGGTTCTCGCCACGATCCCTCCCACTGCGGCTTAAGACGCCCATGCGAGTGTACCCACCACCACCACCGCTGCTCGGGTCACTCGTAACCGCGATCATCGGAGGGGGCGCGTCCGACTTGGCGAGCCCGATCCTCAGGCGGTCAGGCCGGTGTAGGACCACGATCTCGCCCTCGTACGGGCCGTAAGCGCGATCGTCGAGATCCGCGGCTCGGATGGATACGGGAGGAAGAGGACTCGGCTTGAGGACGCACTCGCGATGTTCGGGCGACTGGAGTTGCTGCTGCGAGACTCGCCGGTCGACCGCGAGGCTTCGACGAACAGGCTTGTGTGTCTCCGCGACACCATAGCTGTCATGGAGCTCGCTCTAGAGTCACACTGTAGGGCAGATAAATCATCCAAGGTCGCGATTCGGAAATCGAAGGTGGCAGCGATGGGCCCGAGGCTACGCCCGGAGGACCGCCGAGGCCAGTCGGGCGGGACTGGTGCGCACAGGCGCCGGCGCGTCTGATCCGGCGCAAGCCGTCGTTGCTCCGTAGGAGGTGGGGGCGGTGAGGGACGTCTACGCGGCGTCGTTCTTGCTTGGTGGTCCCGACGCGAAACCCAACCCTGAGGTGGTCGCGACGGCGGCGGGCGTGGTGCTCCGGTGGGTTGCCAAGAAGTACGACCAGGATCCATCAGGCGACTGGCCCGCCGGAGCGCTGGAGGTCGGCGCGGATAGCGTCGTGTGGCGTTCGGACCTGGTGCGGACGGGTGAAGGTCGGCTCTGGAGCCTCGACTGGCAGCAGAACGAACCCGGAACCGGGATCGTGTGGCAGTCCCGGTGCCAGGTTGGCGCGGATGCCTCCGGCGCTCGGTTCACTGTCCGGATTGCGATCAACTCCGTCGATGCGCGCCTCGCTCCGGTCCGATACGAGGTCGGGCGCCCGAACGTCATCCCGATGCTCGCCCAGTCGCCCGGGATCCACCTCGACGGCCGGCGGATGGGTCCCCTTCCCGCGCGAGCGAGCCTCGGCGGAATTTCCGATCTCGTCGACCTGCTCCTCGATCCCCGGCGGCGGCTTCCAGTGATCGTGCTCACTCCGGCGGGCGAGACTGGCCGCGGGCTCGTCGACCCGCGAGAGGTTGCATACCGGCTCATCGGTGTCGCCCACGTGGTGGAGATCGTCGACCGGGACGCGACGTTCGGCCTTACCGATCGGCTCGGCCCTCTGCTCTCGGTGTACGGCGGTGCCGTTCGCACCTACTGGCCGGGCTTCACGCTCGACTCGAACCCAATGGCGCATCCCCTCTGGCTTCCCGGGAGGATCGAGGTAGTCGAGAACTCCGACGCCGGCGTCGCCAAGAGGCTCGAGCGTCAGCTCGCGAGCGTCGCTGTCATGCGGGTCCAAGCCGACCCCCTCGAGGCCGAACTCCGGATCGCCAAGGACGCCGAGCTCCTCGATCGCGTGACGAACCTGCAGGCAGAGCTTGAGCGCATGCTGTCAGCCCCGGGGGAGCCTGATACGGAATGGCTTACGGAGCTCCAGGGTGCGTATGACACCGCTTTGGGCCTGCAGGGCCAAGTGGTGACACTGCAGCACGAGAATGAGGACCTGCGCCGCGACAACGAGCAGCTCCGACGTTCGTTCGTTGAGTACACGCAATCGTTCGACGTCGATGCCGCTTCTGAGTCGGCCGCGGTCCCCGAGGATGTCACCAGCAGCAGCGAAGCCATCGCACTGGCCCGGAAACACTTCGCTAACTTGGCCATCCCGGAGTCGGCAGCCGTGTCTCTGGCCGAACTCGACGCCGCGAACGAGAACTCGGGCTGGGCCCGTTCCGCCTGGCGCGCGTTTCGCGCGCTCAACGCCTATGTCGAGGAGGCCACCTCGTACAACGGGTTCTGGGACTGGTGCGAGCGGTCATCAACAGGCCTCTGGGCCGCCAGCGAGAAGAAGCTCGCCATGTCCGAGAGCGAGACGGTCATGAACTCACGCGAGCTCCGGGAAAAGCGCCGCTTCGAGGTCGATCGACGTGTCGACCCCTCGGGCCGACTCGTCATGGTTGCTCATATCAAGGTTGCCGAGGGCGGCGGACAGCAAATCCCGCGCATCTACTTCCACGACGACACCAAGGGCCCGACGGGCAAAGTGCACATCGGCTTCTTCGGACCCCACCGGTTCGTTCCGAACAAAGGTACGAATTAGGTGCAGGCAGCTCCCGCAAGCCAGACCAGGGAGGGCCTGTCACCATCCAGCGGAAGACACCGAGCATCGGCCGGAACTGGATCATCCCGCCCCGCTCGATCGTCGCCGCGAACGTCTCTGGGTGGGAGGACGAGGAACCGAACGCGCTCGGCGTCAAGCTAAATTAGGAACGGGCTGCCGGCAGCTCCCGCAGCACGTCTTCAACGCCCTCGATGAGCTCTCGGGCGTCGTCGACCGTCGGCTCGTCATCGAGGACGTGAGCGCAAAGGTTCCGGAGGTCGCCCAGGTGCTGGATCCGGCGCCAAGTCGGCTTGTCATAGCTGCGGCCCTTGAGTGCGTCGTTGTAGGCACGAGGGTCGCCGGAGGTCCTGTCCCGACCCCTCAGGACAGCCGCACGACGTGTGCCCCTCCGACGTGTTCGTACCGGTCCGGCTGGCAGGTGAGGACGATGATCTGGCTCTGGCGCCCCGCGACGGCCAGGACAGCCCCCATGGCTTCGAGGCGCTGCGGGTCTGAGTTCCCAAGCGCGTCGTCAAGGATGACGGGGACACCGCCATCAGGAGCCACGATCGTCGCGCACGCGAGCCTCGAGATCAGCGCGATCTGCTCTTGGGCGCCGACGCTCAGACTCCCGTACGGGATCGTCCGACCCTGGAGCGTTCGACTGACGACCGACAGGTTCAGGTCGTCGAGCTCCACCGCAAAGTCGGGGCCAAACACGATCTTCCCGAGGTTCTCGATCTCTCGCCGGAGCGGCGCCACATAGGATCGCCGGGCCGCTTCGCGTTCCGAGCGGAGCGTCTCGAAGAGCAGCTTCCGGGCCGCCGCGTGGGCCTGGTAGCGTCGCAGATCGGGCTCGGCCTGGTCCTTGTCCGCCTGCGCTTCCTGGAGATCCTCGGCGAGACCGTCCTCGCCGTGGTCGCGGAGCCTGGTCGTGACTTGCAGCAACTCGTCCTGGACCTGCCTGGTCTCGGCATCCACGCGCTCCAGGGCCCGCCTGGCATTGTCGAGCATCTCGCGAGCCTGGTCCGCGCCCTCTCGTGCCAGTTCGGTCTTGGCTCCATCGAGCTCCGCCCCGAGAGTTTCCTCGGCTCCCTCGGCCATCCGCAGACTCTTCGCAAGGGACTCGTCCGAGGCCGCGGCGCGCTCCGCGGCAAGCGCGGCCTCGCGTCGTTCGAATTCCTCTGTCGCCAGTCGAAGCTCAGTGTTGCGCTCGCTGCGAGCGATCTCGATCTCAGCGAGTCTCGTACGTGCCCCTTCCCACTCCTGTTCGGCGGCCCTGGCGGACGGCTCTGTCTCGCTGAGGGCCCGTTGGGCCTCTTCCGCGGAACGGCGGACGTCATCCTCGTTTCCGGCGCCGGTGTGTGACTCCTCGGCCTCTGGCATCCGCCCGCGCAGGCTTGCGATCCGCTCCTCGAGAGCTTCCAACGTGAGATCGCGAAGGTTCTCTCGCAAGCCACGCTTCTGCTCCGTCACCGTCCGGCCCGCGTCCTCACGCGACCAATGCAGGCGCTCTGCTTCTGCGAGATCCGTTGCACCTGCTGCCCGGAGTAGATCCCCCAGCTGGCCCTCGGCCGCCTCGAGCTCCGTGCTGGTCATGTCGCCCGCTGCTCCCACCTCGACCGAGACGGACGCCATGTCGGGAAGAGTGATCTCGATCGACTGATCCACGCGACGTTCCAGCCGGGTGCCCGCGGGCAGTTTCAACTCGAGTCCGTCAACGAGGCCGACTAGATCAGTGAACGCCTCCACGCGGACGAGCGGGCGGGTCGCCTCGAGCCGAGCGCGTGCAAGCTCGACGGTCCGATGCTGCTCCCGGATGGATGCCAGGAGCGCCGTGTCAACCGGGAGTGCGGCGTCCGCCGCGGCCGCCTCCAGCGCGACGAGGGCCGCCTTGACGCGCTCGCTGCGTTCCAGCAGTGATGCCAGATCGGCTGCGTCCCGCAGCTGTGAGAGACGAGCCTGGCGCTCGTCGGCCAGGGCCCTCGCCACCTCTCGCTCCAGCCGGGCTGCGGCCACCGCCGTGTCGGCGGCTGCGACACGGGCCTGGGCGACCTCGAGCTGCGGGCCGTCTTCCCGTACCGCAGCGTCGAGTCGTTCCTGGTCGGACTTGGCGGTCGCGACGGCCGAGATCGCGTCCTGGCGCGCCTTCCCGACGCGCCTGGTCTCATTGGCTGCGAGCTGCGCCGAGCCGAATTTGGCCTGGATCGTCGCGACCCCGGCCTCGAGCTTCGCAAGCGCGTCGACGCGCGCCTGGTGTTCGCCTAGTCTCGACCGTTGCTCGGCCCCTCGCTCGACCAGTCGACGCGCCTCACCCTCCAGGCGGACGCTTGCCTCGACGTCGGCCTCGATCGCCCGGATGGCGTCCTCGATCCCGGCGATCCTCTGCGCTGCACCTTCGATCGTTCGCTCCATCTCTGCGACCACTTGCTTTCGCCGACCGGTCTCCGTCCAGTACTGCAGGTACTCGGCGTGGGCAAGCCCGAACAGCGTCACCTCCTCGTCGCCGGCGGGCGACTCCCCCGCTGAGCGATCCAGGGCGGCGGACAGCGAGGTCTGGTCGGCGAGCGGAGCCTGCCCGACGACGTCTCCCTGCTGCATGCGCAGCGCTTTCCATAGGGCCATGTCCACGGTCTCCGACAGGATGGCCTGGACTCGCTCGTGCGCCTCTCGGCCGGTGTGGTTCTCCGGCCGCGGCCGAGTGATCTCCAGTTCCGTGACCCGGTCTCGGAGGAACCGCTTCTTGTAGCGAAAGGCGTACGGACCGGTTTCGGCCTCGATCGTGACCTCGGGTCCAACATCCCGGTCGACGGGCTTGACCGCCTGGATTCGCTGTTTGGACGTCGAGTCCAGGTCTTCGATGATGCGGTCGATGGCTTCGGCGATGCTCGACTTGCCGATCTCGTTCGGCCCTTCGACGATCGTGACGCCGCCGGGAGCGAACTCCACCGTGCGATCACTGACACCGCGATAGTTGCGGAGCGCGATCCTGAGGATCCTCATGCGCCCGCCCCATGTGCGTGCACGAGACGGACCAGGAGCGACAGCGCGTCACGGGCCGTCTCGGCATCGGGGCCGCCGCTAGCGGCCTCGGCCCGAAGTCGAGCGACGGCGTTCTTGGCGAAGCCACTGAGGCCAAGGTCGGCGAAGTCGTCGTCCTCGGGGCGGACGAGCAACCGGCTTGTGGGCTCCCACTCCTCAATCGATCCGAAGACCTCGCGCGCCTCCTCGATGATCTCCTGGAGCCGCGTGTACTGCGTCAGCGAGAGCACGCCCAGCAGGGTCAACCGGACGATCGACCGATCCTTGGCCGGCAGACGGTCGAGCCGGTCGAGAAGCGTTTCAGGGCCCGACGCCGCGTCGAGCTCCAGCGTTTCGCCCACGAACCGCCACGTCCCGCTCGGTCGTGAGGTCACCGTGCAGGTGCCGTCCCCCAATTCGACGAGCAGGACATTCCCCGCGTCAGTCTCGTCATGGGCGGTCGGTTCCGGTGCACCCGCGTACCAGATCCTCCCTGTCTCACCGACCTGCGTCGTCGAATGGCGGTCGCCGAGGGCGATGTATTGGACCTTGCCGTCGGCGATCGCAGCCTCGGCGGCGGCCAGGCGGATCGTCGAAGGATCGTGGAACTCGCCCCAGCAGTCCACGGCCCCGTGGCCGACGAGGATCCGCACGAGGGCTGGATCGGCGACCAGCGGATCGCACGCCGCGGCGACCAGATCGAGCAGCGGCCGTTTCGTCGTCCACGGTGCCCCGACGACCTGGACGCCATCTCGAACGTCGACCGGGTGGGAATGGTCGAGGACGACGACGTTCGGAGGCACCGAGCGGAGGAACGTGGGCGAGCGGTACACCGTCGCAGCATCAAGCGGGTCGTGGTTGCCCGGAAGGAGGAAGACCCGTACCGGGATTGAGGCCATCGCCTGCAGGGCTCGGCCGACGGTCCTCGGTCGGACCCGGTTCGTTTCAAAGACGTCCCCTGCCACCACCACGAACTCAGCCTTCTCGGCGTCCGCGATCCGGCCGATCGCGGACAGGCCATCGATCCGCGCTTGGGCATACCTCGCCTGCGCGTCGTCATCGAGAAAGCGCCGGGTCATCCCGAGCTGGAGATCAGCGGTGTGGATGAAGCGAACCGTTGTGACCTCCCCATGCTTGGCGGCGACGCGCGCTGCGATGATGCCGAACTTATGCTCGGCGAGGTGTAGCCCCTGTTGTGCGATGTCTACTTCATCCCGAGCTCGACGTACAGGTCCCGAGACCGGGCCCGGCGTAAGATCGCGTCGGGATCTTGGAAACCGATTCGTGGCGTCCAGATGGACGGCACCAACGCGGTCATATCGACGACCAGCGCCCCGACCCGGATCACCCGAGCCGCCCCGCGAGCTCCGGCGGCGCGATCACGACGAGCTCGGTCGTCGCCCGGGTGAGCCCGACGTAGAGGAGCTCGTCGAGGTGGTCGCCCTCGGTCGGGAGCTCGACGAGGATTATGACCTCACGCTCCATCCCCTTGAAACGGCGGATCGTCTCGAAGAGGACTTCGTCTGGCTCGTCCGGGACGTCCTCCGGCGGCAGCCCCTTGGAGCGCCCGTCGGCCTCGATCGCCTCGTTGACGAGCACGGCGTTCCCATACCTCCGCTGGTGCCAGACGGCGCTGGCCGTGGCTTTCTCGCCCGAGAGCACCGCGATCTTCCACGGCGGAACCTGCTCATCCACGACGAGCCGGTGGAGTGTCGTGCGGAGCGCCTCGCGGGTCGCATCGCCGGGTTCGGCGGTGATGATCGTGTGCCGTCGCCCGGTCTCCCGGAGGCCGATGACCTCCTCGCCGCCGCGGTAGAAACGCGCGGCGAGCGCCGCGATGGACTCGGGGTTGCGGTGGTTCTCGAAGAGCTCGTGGCGCTCGAGCCGCAGCTCCGCCACGACATCGGTCCGGATGAGCGCCTGGCCCGGATCGTGGAAGACCCAGAAGACATCGTCGGGATCGATGAGGAGGCGCTGGAGGAGCTCGAACCAGTGGGCCTCGAAGTCCTGACCCTCGTCGACGATCACCGCGTGGTAGCGCGCGTCCGGCAGGGCATCGATCGCCGCCGCGAGGGCACCCGGGAGCGTCTCGTCCCACCAGGTCTGCGGGATCGGCTCAGGGCGTTGTGGCAGGACCCGAGCCTCGGTTCCGAGGCGCTCGCAGAGGCGATGGAACGTCGTCACGTCGAGCCCGGCCGAGGCCGGCGCATCCGCGAGTTCATGCATGAGGCTCGTCGCGAGTCGCTGGTTGAAGCAGACGAGAAGCGTCCGATAGCCCTCGTGGGCGAGATGTCGGGCCTTCGCCGCGGCGAGCATCGACTTGCCGCTGCCGGCCGGGCCGACGACCTCGAGGCGGCGATGCCTGCGGGTCCGGCTCACGATGAGTACCTGCTCGCGGCTCATCGCGACGAGCTCGGCGCGGTCGTCCTCGATCCGTCCTCGGACGAGGCGATGGAGCGTCCAGGTCGGGGCGAGGATCTCGTCGAGGAGGCGGACCCCGACGGCGCCGAGCGGCGCTCCTTTCGACCCGTCGCCGAGCCAGTATCCGTACGCTCGCTCGACCCAGCGCCGGGTCGCCTCCGGTGTCTCGAGCGCCTCGCCATCGAGGACGAGCTCGGTCGGGGCGTCGGCTCCCAGGAGCACGTGGCCCCGCGGGAGGCTCGCGAGATCGACGTCGGGAAGGGCGATGGCGTGGCCCGCCCGTGGCTCGGTCCGCGGCGACCAGTCCGCCATCGCCTGGAGCTTGCGGACGAGCTGGTGTTTGCTGTCCCCGGCCTGGTTGAACGGATCGCGGTCGAGCGCGCGATCACCGAGCCACCAGCGACCGGCATGGTCGCGGGTGGGAGTGCCCGACTTCACTTCGAGGACGAGGAGGCCGAGATCCTCGTGGACAATGACGAGATCCGCCTCGCCGTCTCGCGCCGGGCCGCCGTCGCGCATCGGGCCGAGCCACTCCGCGTTCGGATAGAGGTGGAAGGCGTCGGCCGGCAGGGCGGTCCGCACTCGCTCGTCGACGAGGCGCTCGGCTAACTTCCCGCGGGACTCCATCTCGCCTCCCCCAGCGCCTGGGACCGCTCGTGGATCCAGGGTTATCGACGCATGATCGCGGATGGGTTCACGTCATTTCCAGCGCCAGTAGCCGCGCTTCCCGACCACCGGGGTAAAGCGATCCGGCGCACCCACCAGGGAGGCGCGGGTGGTCGAGCCCGTGCCCTTGACCTTGACTCCGGTCCGCTCGAGGGCCTCGCGGGCCCGCTCATAGTGGAACTCGTGGTCGGGATAGGTGACCCGAACGAAATCGTGCAGCGCGGCGGCGAGAGGCTTGCCGGCGAGGCCGGTCTCCGTCTTCGAGACCCCGTTTGCGGGCAGCCACATCCCGACATCGACGAGTCGCCAGATCCCCTTGACGATGCTCGCGTTGAGCGCACTCCGCAGGGCGACGACGTCGTTATCCGATTCGATCCGCACGCCCGCGATGCGGAGTTCGTACTCCAGCTCGGCGATCGTGATGCCGCTCGGATAGCGGGCCTCGGCGAGTCGATAGACCCGCAGCGCTTCGAGGGCGAGCGCCTGCCCCTTCAGTCCAGCCATCGCTCGCGAGCCCTCCGTGTGGGTCAGATGCGATCCGCGCGCAGCATAACAACGCCGAGGTCGCGTTATGGTCACTCGTCATCCCCCGCCAACGGGGACGCGTCGTCAGCACCGATCGCGCCGACCATCGCTGACGGCTGCGTCTCGTCGACGATGCGATCGAGAACGCCGATGAGCCGAGCAAGCGCATCCGGGTCGGCGAGGACGCTCAAGGGGATCCGTGGCCGACCCCGCAGTCGCTCCGCCGGGATGTCCACGCCCGGGAGCTCGTTGAGCATCGCCAGCAGTGGCTCGCGGCCCGCCTCGCTGTCGAACGGCGGGTGGCGCATGTACTGGAAGCCGACTCTCAGCTCGCCGCCGCGGTCCTGTGAGTGTGCACGACTCGAAACCCTGACGACCGCCGTTCAGAAGTCTCGCGTCTGGTGGGGGTTACCGGACGCACCATGCTTGACTACGCCCGTGCATCTGCGCAAGGTATTATATGTATATCACGCATCCACGGTGCTCCTGACCACGCGAGAGGGCCACATGAAGACCCATACCACCCTCGACCTCGACCGCGACCTCCTCGCCGAGGCCGCTGCGGCGCTCGGCACGGCCCGCACCACCGACACCGTCCACGCCGCCCTGCGCGAGGCGGTCGCGCGGCAGGCGCGTGCTCGTCTCATGGCCCGCGACTGGAGCAACCTCAAGGAACTCCTGCCCGAGATGCGCGCCCCGCGTCCGTTCCTCCCCCAAGCCACCGAGACTGCGGCGGCGCTTGCAGGGGCGGCGGCGCGGCCCGCCGAGACCGAGGCGTGAGCGGCCTTCGATCTCGAGTCGCCGACACGCCATCGGCCGGCAGCCAGGCCGGTCCCGGTCGCGCAGCCCCGGCGGAAGTCCGCGTGACGCCTCGCCGATGCTGACCCTCGAGATCGCCGACACCTCGGTCTGGGCGCACAAAGAGGAACTGCCCGAGTTCGGGCTGCGATTCCTCGCCGGTCTCGTGGGCGTGACCGACATGATCGTGATGGAGCTGCTCTACAGCGCCCGCGACGTGGCGGACTACGCCCAAATCGAGGGAGACCTGGACGGGTGCGCCTTCTACCGCGTCGAGCCGCAGGACTGGGACGAGGGGCGGCGGGTGTGGCGCGAGCTACTCCGTCGCGGCGGCGGTCCCCAGCACCGCCAGGTCGGGCACCAGGACCTCCTCACCGCCGCGGTCGCGGCGCGGCACGGCCTGACGGTCGTCCACTACGACGAGGACTTCGACCTCATCGCCTCGGTCACCGGACAGCAGGTCCGCTGGGCGGAACCCGCAGGGTAGTCTCCGGTAACGGATGCCGCCCCGCGGCGCGGGTGGTGCGTCCGGTAACCCCCACCAGACGCGAGACTTCTCTGCCCCGCTCAGCGTGGCCACCCGCCTCAGTGGGTCCGCGGACTTCGAGCCAGCGGGTGAGCGGGATTGCCCGGTCCGGCGATGTGGCGCGCAAGCCGCTCAGCGAACCGGTCCGCGAGGCTCTCACCGTCTCGTCGCTCGGCCGTCGCGAGGAGCTCGGCCGGCAGGCAGGCCGAGGCCATCTGGAACTCGAGCCCGATGACCCGGCCGTCGGCGAGCGAGAAGTCGAGCGCCACGGCACCGGAGAACTCGCGGTCGGTCTCGAGCAGGAGCGTCGGCCCGAGGAGTTCGCCCTGCGCGAGGGAGCGCAGCGAGAGGTAGGCGACATCCGTCGCCGAGTCGAAGGTGAGGCGCATTGAATCCTCCGAGGACCGCCACCTGGATGGTGGACAGGATCAGAGCCGCGGTCAGGGGGGCGCGTCCGGCGGGTCGTCACGGATCCATCATGGTCGTCCGCCGTGCCAGCTCTGCTGGCACGATCCGAACCCACCGCCAGATATGTAGGAGCCGCTCTGTCGAGACCGCCCTGCGGCAGTTCCTCGGGACCGCGGCGGTCGCGCTCGACCAACACCGAGATCTCGTTGCGAGATCGATCGTGCGAGGCCTCTTGACCGGGATCGGATAATTGCAGATAATCGGGGTCGGATAGGCACGTTGTATCCGATTATCCGAGATGAGCGATGCGCAGTTTCGTCAACCTCGACAGGACGTTCGGATCCCAGCCCGTGCGTCTCGGCGTGCGTCTTGCGCGGATCGACGTCGGCCGCGGCCGCGAGGGCCTGTACCGGGACCAACTCCCGCAACTCCTCGACGCGTTGGCCGAGACGACCCGCGTCGAGTCCATCACGGCCTCCAGCGCCATCGAGGGTGTCGTCGTCGACGCAGGCCGGATCCAGGGGCTCGTGGCGGAAGGAGCAAAACCGCGGCGGTTTCGCAACCGCAATGAGCGCGAGTTTGCAGGGTACCGGGACGCGATCGACGAGATCTCGCGGGCAACCGAACTCGAGGCACTGTCGGTGCCGTATGTGCTGCACCTCCACCGGCTGCTCTTCGGGCACACCGACAGTGGCGGCGGGCGGCTCAAGACCGAGCAGAACCTCATCGTGTCGTACCAGCGCGGCCATCGCGAGGTGCTCTTTACGCCGCCATCGCCCAGGGAGACGGAATCCCTGCTCCCGGACCTGTTCGACCGGTACCGCCAGGCAGTCGCCGCCGAGGCCGCCCACCCGATCCTTCTCATCGGCGCGCTCGTCCTCGACTTCCTTGCCATTCATCCGGTCGCCGACGGGAACGGTCGCCTCGCGCGTCTGATCACGACCCACGCGCTCCTTCAGCAGGGCTACGCAGTGTCGCGCTACGTGAGCATCGAGCAGCGAATGTTCGAGACCAAGGACGCGTACTACGACGCGATCTACGCCGCCCAGCGCCGTTGGCACGAAGGCGAGCACGACGTCTGGCCATGGATCGGCTATCTCGTCGACGTCCTCGTGGCCGCCTACGACGGCTTCGAGGCACGTGTCGTCGCGCGGCGGAACCTCGCGGCAGGATCGAAGCAGGACCAGGTCCGGCGGTACATCCTCGACCACGCCCCGGCCGTGTTCCGGTTCCGCAACGTCCGCTCGGCGCTCCCGGGGATCAGCGATCCGACGATCAAGCGGGTGCTGGCGGACCTGCGGCGCGACGGCGCGATCGAACTGGTCGATGACAAGGCGTGCGGCCGGCTATCCGCCTGGAGGCGGCGAGCACAAGGCGCAGGACGCCCCATACCCGGATGGTAGGAGATGGCTTGTCGACGCGCACTGGGCTGGAGGCGGTGCGATGAAGCGATCGGCCTTCCTACCGCGACATATCGAGTAGGACGATGTAGGCTCTTGTCCTACGCACGGAGGCCGACCATGGACGTCCTGGACCATCCCATTGAGGCGGAGGCCCGCCTCCGGCGGAAGAACCAGCTCACGATGCCCGAGCCGATCGTTCGTGCGCTCGACGCGGCCCCGAACGACATCCTCGTCTTCGACGTCGACCCGGCCGAGCCGGGCGTCGCGCACGTCCGGCTCATGCCCCGCGATTTCGCCGGCAGTCTCACCGGCGTCTTCGGGACGAGCGAGGAGGTCCTCGAGTTCGTCCGCGGCGAGCGGGCCGCCTGGGGCGAGTAGGCGGCTCATGTCCAAGTCGTCGCTGCTCGCGGCGATCCCGGAGGGCGATCGCCTGCTGCTCGATATGACCGTGCTCGCTGCCTTCCTCGACGCGACCGACGCGACGCATCCGGTGGCTCGCTTCGTCATGCGGGTGCTCGTCGAGACAGGCCGGAACCCGGCCGTCGTCTCCATGGTCACCGTGATGGAGATCCTCGTTCGTCCCATGCGGGCGGTGCCGCCGGGCCACCACACCGTGCTCGCGTTCCTGCGAACGCATCCGAACCTGACCTGCGCGCCGGTCGACCTGCAGGTCGCCCAGGAGGCCGCCCACCTGCGCGCTGACAGGAAGTTCCCGCCGCCCGATGCGTTGATCGTGGGAACAGGACTCGCGACCCAGGTCCGGCACCTCATCACGAACGACCACGACTGGTCGACGAAGCTCGCGAGCATGTCCGCGCGGATCTCCGTGGTCCGGATGTCTGCGCACCTTCCGTTCCCGTAGCCGCCATCACCCGATGACACGCTCGCGGCGCCGTCAGTCGCCAACCTGCTGAGCGGTACCATGGCTGATGACCCCAAACTTGACGTTTGACGTCATCGTGATTACCGTTCCTGACATGAGCACGGGTGAGGGCCGGCCGTCACTGAAGGTCCGCTTCGACGACAGCGAGAACTACCGACTGCTTCGTCTGATCGCTGGTCGGCTGGGTGTTTCGATGAACTCCCTTGCCGAGGACATGATCGGGCGGGAGCTGCGCGTGCTCGCGGAGGGGATGGAGATGGACCTCACCGAGACGATCGCCCTGCTGCGGCGATACCGGGCGCGCGAACCAGAGCAGCAGGCCGCGGACTTCGCGCGGGCGGAGGTCGAGTACGACGACCCCCTGAAGTCGAAGCACCTCTCCACCCGGCCGGGCGATCCGTTTGGGGTGGAGGCCGCGTTTGGCTACGCCCTGGAACGATGATCCAGTCGGCTACGAGCAGGTCATCCAGGACAATATCCGCCGACTGATCGTCGTCATCATCGCGGCCGCTCCGACCCGAGTCGCGCCCACCGTCTCGCTTGCACAGGAGTGGCATCGAGCGCTCTACCTGGGCGTGCCATCCGGGCTGGTGCCTGATGAGCTCGATCGCTTCGAGGCAGCGCTCGCGACGGCCGTCGGGAACCTCGACACAGGCATCCCGGTCGGGGCAAGCCTCGGCAACACGGAGTTGTCGGCCGTTCTGCGTCTGATGGCCATCGCGCACGGAGAGTGGGTTCGGATCCACCCGTTCGCCAACGGGAACGGTCGAACCGCTCGCGTGTGGGCGAACTGGATCGCTCTCCGGTACGGGCTGGAGGCGTTCGTTCAGCTGAAGCCACGGCCAGCCCGTCTTCTCTATGCCGGCGCCGCCGGCGCCTCGATGCGCGGCGACCACCGTCCGATGGTCGTCACGTTTCACTCGATGCTCCGTGACCATCTCGCGGCGAATTCGCCGCCTCCATAGGCTGAGATTCGGCTGCTGCGGCGACGACGTCAGGCCTGAGGATGGCGATACGGATACGCTACGATGGCGGCCCCTGTAGCTGTATACGGTGATGCCAGATGTATACTCCACGAATGAAGCGCCTGCAGATCTACATCGAGGAGGAGCTCGACGACGAGCTGGCCGTCCGGGCGCGTCGTGCGCACACGTCCAAGGCCGCCCTCATCCGCGAGGCCGTCCGCCGCTCGATCGGCGAGCCAGTGCCCACGCTGGATCCGTTCCGCGACTGGATCGGCGGCAGCGACGCTGCCCCGGCACCCGTCGACGAGGTCGTCTACGGCTCGTGAGGTTCGTCGATACCTCCTACTGGGTGGCGCTCCGACTCAGGCGTGACGCCAATCACGGTCTCGCCGTGCGCCTGTGGACGCCCGGCCAGCCGATCCTCACGACGAACCACGTCGTCGGCGAGACCTGGACGTTCCTGCGCCGTCGCGACGGGCACCCGTCGGCCGTCGCCTTCCTCGACGCGGTCGAGTCGACCGATTGGCTCACCGTCGTGCATGTCGAGGATGCGATCGAGCGCGAGGCTCGGGCCTGGCTTCGCCGCCACGATGAGCGGGTCTACTCGTTCGTCGATGCCACGAGCTTTGTCGTCATGCGCCGGGAGCGCCTCCGGGAGGCGTTGGCATTCGATGGCGACTTCAGCGCGGCAGGCTTCGTCGAGGCTCGACCAGAGACCTGACGAGACGCACGTGGGTCGGGGAGGTCTTCGGCCTGTCCGTGGCGTTCGAGAACGACGACTCGGCCGTGTTCGACTTCGGCAACACGATGACCAACCTGCTCAAGATGACAGCGGCGCGAGAGCTCATCGAGCCTGCCGCGGTGGCGGGTCGCGAGGTCGGATCCCCGCGGCGACATCTGGGAGATCGCGAAGTAGCAGTCGGCCGGGCAGCGTGAACACGCGTGCCCGAAGCACAGCCCGATCCTCGAGCTGCGTCGTCGTCTGGACGTCATACGCGGCCAGCGGGACCAGGTCGTTCGCTGGCAGGTACCGCCGGCCTGGGTCGCCGACGAGGACCCGCGTGCCGTTGGCCGCCGCTCGGCGGAGCCAGGGCAGGACACGCTGCGCCAGTGGTCCCTCGTACCACGTATCGCCGGCGAGCAGCACATCGGCTTCGGGCGGGCCCTCGTCGAGGACGTCGCGACCGTTGAACCCCACCCGCACGCCGTTCGCGCGGGCGTTGAGTGCCACCGCCGCTTCGGCGAACGGGTCGATGTCGATGCCGGTCGACCCGGCCGCGCCCAGGCGCATCGCCACGATCGCGCAGAGGCCGGATCCCGTCCCGAGGTCGACCACCTGCTTGCCGCTCACCTCGTCCGGGTGCTCCTGCAGGAAGCGCGCGATCGCCAGCCCGCCCGCCCACGCGAACGCCCAGAACGGGATGCGTGCGCCCGGGATGCCCAGCGCGGCTTCCGTCGCGCGCCAGACCGGCGTCACCTCGTCCGCCAGGTGGAGGCGGACATCTGCCACGCCGTCGACCGGCCGGAGCCGCGTGTGGCGACCGACGAGCGCCCGGCGATGCGAGAGTGGGATGCGGCGCGCGACGTCGCCGATCTCGTGGCGGGTGGTCATCGCCGCGTAGCGTGCCAGACTCGGCGGCCGGCCGGATCAGCTTGCGTCGAACCGCAGGCTGAGCGCGACATGCCGCCGGAGCGTGTCTCCGACCGACGCCGCGCCGATCGACCATGGTCGAGGTAAATTCGGGTTCGGGTTCGGGTTCGGGTTCGGGTTCGGGTTCGGGTTCGGGTTCGGGTCAGGGCCCCGGGTTCGGGTTCGGGTTCGGGTTCGGGTTCCTGCCAAACGGTCTCCAGGGCGGGCACTCGTCGCTGTTGCGTCGCTCCGATTGGCGGTCGCTGCCGAGGTTCGAGCGTGGGCGGCCGTGCGGAGATCATCGACTCATGACAGCGGACCGCCTGGTGGGCACCTGTCAAGAAGCCGGTGACGAACGCGCGGGTGAGGCACATCTGACCGTGGATCCGCACGCGCGGGCCGGGCCGGCCTCCACGCGCCGGCCTCCACGCGCCGGCCTCCACGCGCGCCCCTGACGCCGCCTTCCAGGGCCGCGGCAACGACCACGTCTCTCGCCGCACGCCGGCCATGGGTTCGGGTCGAGTACGCTCCTCTGAGCATGGACGGCATCTCGTTTTCGATCGCGGGCCAGGTCGCGCTCATCACCGGCGCGACGGGCGGCATCGGCGCGGACCTCGCCGCGGCGTTCGGCCGGGCCGGAGCCCGGGTCGGCGTCGCCGGGCGTCGGTCCCACACGGCGGAGGCGGTCGTCGAGACGATCCGCGCGGCCGGTGGCGAGGCAACGGCGATCGAGCTCGACCTGACGGACCGAACCTCGATCGACGCGGCCGTGGGTCAGGTCGTCGCCACGTTCGGGCGGCTCGACATCCTCGTCAACAACGCGGGCCTCGGGACGAACCACGACGCCATCGACGCCTCGGAAGCCGAATGGGACGAGCTGTTCGCGGTCAATGTCCGCGGGCTCTTCTTCGCCTCCCAGTCGGCCGCCCGGCAGATGCTCGCCCAGGGGTCCGGTCGGATCATCAACATGGCGTCACAGGCGGGGCTCGTCGGCATCCCGCGGCATGCCGCCTACGCGGCGAGCAAAGCGGCCGTGATCGGGTTGACCCGCGTCCTCGCCCTCGAGTGGTCGCCGCGCGGCGTGACGGTGAACGCCGTCGCCCCCACCTGGGTCTACACGCCCGGCACCGCGGAACGACTGGACGATCCGGCCTTCCTCGCCTCGGTCATCGAGCGGATCCCGGCGGGCCGCGTCGCCTCGACCGCGGATGTCGCGGCCGCCGTCCTCTATCTCGCCTCGCCGGCGGCCGCCATGGTCACGGGCACCGTCCTGACGGTCGACGGAGGCTGGACGGCGCAGTAACCGGTCGCGGGCGACGCGGGCGACCCTGGCGCCCGTCTACGGCTTCGTGACGTCGGTGGCCGCGGTGACGTCCGTGGCGGCGGAGGCCGCCTTCCCGGTCGCGGCGGCGGACGCTTTCCCGGTCGGGGCGCCGCCCGCCACATCGGCTACGACCGGCAGGGCGCCCGCCTCGACGAGGATCTCGTCCAGGCGGCGCGCGTTGAGGACCTCGTGCGCGATCAGCTCGCTGGCCACGGCGTCGAGGGCGGCACGGTGGCGCTGCAGCAGGTCACGGGCTCTCGTTCGCGCCTGCTCGAGGAGTCCCGCCACGGCGTCTTCGATGCGAGCGGCGGTCGCCTCGGCGAACTCGCGCGGTGCCGCCAGCTCGCGGCCCAGGAAGGGGTGGGTCTCGCCCACGCCGTACGAGACGGGGCCGAGATCGTCGCTCATGCCCCACAGTCCCACCATCCGCCGAGCGAGGTCCGTCGCGGCCTTGAGGTCACTCTCGGCGCCGGTCGTGGGCTGCCCGATGACGACTTCCTCGGCAGCCCGGCCGCCGAGCATCATCGTCAGCCGCCCGAGCAGGTAGTCGCGCGGATAGTTGCGGCGATCCTCGTCGGGTCGCTGCTCGGTCACACCGAGCGCCCGCCCGTGGGGCGCGATCGTCACCTTCTGCACCGGGTCCGCTCCCGGTGTGAGGCGCGCCACGACGGCATGACCGCCCTCGTGGTAGGCCACGACACGGCGTTCCTCCGGGTCCACCAGCGGAGACTGGGGCGTGCCGAGCAGGACCTTGTCGAGCGCGGCCTCGAACTGCTCGGGCCCGACCGTTTCGCGCCCGTCGCGGGCGGCATGGAGGGCGGCCTCGTTGGCCAGGTTGGCCAGATCGGCGCCGGAGAAGCCCGTCGTCGCCCGGGAAAGCGCTGCCAGGTCCACCGAGGGGGCCAGCGGCAAGCCCTTCGTGTGTATCCGGAGGATCGCCTCGCGACCCGCGCGGTCCGGATAGCTCACGGTCACCTCGCGGTCGAAACGCCCCGGGCGCAGGAGCGCCGGGTCGAGCACGTCCGGCCGGTTGGTGGCCGCGATCACGATGACGTTCGTCCTGTCGTCGAAGCCGTCCATCTCGACGAGCAGCTGGTTGAGGGTCTGCTCGCGCTCGTCATTGCCACCGCCCAGGCCGGCTCCCCGCTGGCGGCCGACCGCGTCGATCTCGTCGACGAAGATGATGGCGGGAGCGGCCGCCTTGGCCTTGGTGAAGAGGTCGCGCACGCGACTGGCGCCGACGCCCACGAACATCTCGACGAACTCGGAGGCGGAGATGTTGAAGAACGGCGTCTTTGCCTCCCCGGCCACGGCGCGCGCCAGCAATGTCTTGCCGGTTCCCGGTGGACCGATGAGCAGGACGCCGCGCGGCAACCGTGCTCCCAGGCGGCCGTAGCGCTCGGGCACCTTGAGGAAGTCGACCACCTCCGCGAGCTCGGCCTTCGCGTCATCCTCGCCCGCGACGTCCGCGAAGGTGACCGTCGGGTGCTCGACGTCATAGAGGCGAGCGCGCGAACTGCCGAACCCGAAGATTCCCTGCTGGCTGCGCTGCGCCTGGCGGCCCATGTAGACGATCACGCCGATGAGCAGGAGGACCGGGAGGATGCCGATCACGAGGCTGAGGAGGACGGATCCGCTGCTCGTGTTCCTGGCGGTGATCGTCACGTTGTGCGACTCGAGCAGTGGCAGGAGCGTCCGGGAGCCGGATGGGGGGATGACCGTCGTGAACGTCTGGTAGAGGGAAGGCGCCGTCGCGCCGGCGGCCGGGACGGACGAGCCTACCGCCGGGGAGGTTGCGGGGGAGGTCACGGGCGAAGCCCCTGGGCCGCTCGCCGGCGGCCACTGGATCGGGTGGACGAAGGTGCCCTGCAGGGCCTGTCCGTCGAACTGCACCGACGCCACCCTGTCCTGCTGGACCTGGCTCACGAAGGCCGAGTAGGGCAAGTCCACCGATGAGCTCGTCGCCGGGAGCAGCAGCGTGGCGATGTTCCACAGCAGGAGGATCCCGAAGATGAGCCACCAGACCCGGTGCGGGATGATCGGCCGCGGCTGGACCGGAGACGCGGGTCGGTTCGACCCGCCGGGGGCACGAGTCGGCGGCGGAGGCGAGCTGCTCATGACTGCTCCTGGCGATGGGACCTTGTGGCCGGGAAGAGGGAGCGAACGCGGCGCGTGGCTCGGACGAAGCTGCCGGCGGCGATGCCGAAGACGATCACCGCCACGAGCAGGAGACCGGCGTTGACGCTGTCGAGATTCGGGATCGGGAGGCCCGTCGGCAGGCCGTGCTCCAACGGCGCCGCCAGCCCGGGGGCGAGGAGGGCGAAGAGCCCCCACGCGGTGAAGAGGAGGCCGCCGTACAGGAGCGTGTTGCCGGCGACCGAGCGCCCGACATAGGTCAGTGCGGCCGCCCCCAGCCCTCGCGACCGCATCCACGCCCCGATCGCGGCACCGGCGGCCGCCTGGACCAGCATGGTGCCGAGGCCGAACAGGAGGCCGGGCAGGAAGGCCACCCCGGCATTCGGCATCGCCGGGGCGATCCGCGTGTAGATGATGAGGGCGAATGCCCCGGTGCCCCAGCCGGCCACGAAGCCATGAACGAGCGTCATCCGCAGCGGCACCGGGCTCGTGCCCATCGCCAGCTGGCCGTCGGTCTCATCCTGCTCGGCGACGCGGAGCAATCGATGGAGGAACCGCTCGAGCCATTCCGTGAGATGCAGTTCCCGGCCCCGCCAGAGGATGTACGCGCCGGATGCGGCCATGACCACGCCGACCACCAGGTCGATGGCGGCATCGAGCGATCCGTTCGCGAGGATCGGAGCCAGGGCGAGGAACGCCAGCTCCGACGCGATCGCCCGCTGGACGGTGAAGGCGGCGGAGAAGAGGAGGCCGGCCTGCATCCCGCGCCGGCCCGACGCCGCACCGATGGCGTAGCTCAGGGTGATCGGCCAGGTGTGCTCGTCGGGCGTCACCCCGTGCAGGACGCCGAGGAAAAAGGCGCTGAGCAGCAGCCCGCCGAACCCGGCGCCGGCCTGGACCGCCAGAGGATCCGTCGGGCTCATCGCGCGTCACATGCTCCCATCGCAACAACCATGGGGTCGGCGAACGCTGACGGGACGCGCGTCCCGGCCTGCGGTCGCCGCAGCGGGAGAGGTGGGACCCGCTGGAATCGTAGTGTAGGCTGCTGCTCCATGCCAGACGATCACGCCACCCCCGACCTCGCAGCGATCAAGCAGCGCCAGCAAGCGACCTGGGCGAGCGGCGACTACCACATGATCGGGACCCAGATCCTGATCGTCTCGGAGTTGCTCATCGAGGCGCTCGACCTGCGCTCCACCGAACGGGTTCTCGACGTTGCCACCGGCAGCGGCAACGCGGCTCTTGCGGCAGCCCGACGGGGCTGCACCGTCGTCGGGCTGGACTACGTGCCGGCATTGCTGGAACGGGCGCATCGGCGCGCCGGGGTCGAGGGCCTTGAGGCCGAGTTCGTGGAGGGCGACGCCGAGGCGCTGCCATTCGACGAAGGCAGCTTCGACGTCGTCAGCTCGGTCTTCGGCGCGATGTTCGCCCCGAACCAGGAACAGACGGCGCGCGAACTCGCCCGCGTGTGTCGATCGAGCGGTCGGATCGGCCTCGTGGCGCACACACCCGAGGGCTTCATCGGCCAGCTGTTCAAGACGAACGCGAAGCACGTCCCGCCGCCGGTCGGGCTCCGCTCGCCGGTCCTCTGGGGGACCGAGGTACGGCTGCGTGAGCTCTTTGGCGACGCCATCGCCGAGATCCGCTTCGAGCGACGTCACTACGTCTTCCGCTACCGCTCGCCGGAGGCCTACCTCGAGTACTGGCGACGCTTCTACGGGCCGACGATGAAGAGCTTCGAGGCCGTCGGAACGGCCGGTCGCGCCGCGCTCGAGACTGACCTGCTCGATCTCATCTCTCGCTTCAATCGCGCCGACGACGGCAGCATGGTCGTCCCGAGCGAGTACCTCGAGACGGTGATCGTCAGGCGGTAGGCGCGCGAGGCGGTGCGGTCGGCGATGACCGCCCAATCCTGACAGTGAAGGCGACATGGTGGATCCGAAGCCCGACTCGAACGGACCAGCGTGCGCATGCCCGACCGAATCTCGGATCGCGCGCCATTTCGATTCGCGTCGGCGTCCGTCCGGTAGACGTGGGTCCCGACGAAGCCCGGCACCGCCAGGTCGCCGTAGCTCGCGATCAATCGCTGGAGTGCCTCGACGCGGTCGGGCTTCACCTTGGAATCCTCCCGCTCTGGAGACATTTCTCTGGCGCATCATGACGGTTATGCGGCGCGATCTCCCATCCGGCACCGTCACGTTCCTCTTCACCGACGTGGAGGGCTCGACGAAGCTCCTGCACGAGCTCGGCGCCGAGGGGTACGCGGAAGCACTGGCCGAGCATCGCCGGGTGATCCGCGAGGTGTGTGCCGCGCACGCCGGGGTCGAGGTGGACACCCAGGGCGACGCGTTCTTTGTCGCCTTCCCGACAGCGCCCGGTGCGATCGAGGCGGCGCAGGAAGCGCAGGCGGGGCTGGCCTCCGGCCCCATCCGGGCGCGGATGGGTCTGCACACCGGCACGCCCTACCTGACCGCGGAGGGCTACGTCGGAGACGACGTCCATCTCGCCGCCCGGGTCGCGGCCTCTTCGCACGGCGGCCAGATCGTCCTGTCGCAGGCGACGCGAGCGTTTCTCGACGAGCGTTTCGCTCTCAGCGACCTCGGAGAGCACCGCCTGAAGGATTTCGCCGGGCCAGTCTCGATCTTCCAGCTTGGCGCGGATCGGTTCCCGCCGCTCAAGACGATCTCGAACACGAACCTGCCCCGCCCGGCCAGCTCGTTCGTGGGCCGGGAGCGCGAGGTCGAGGAGGTGGCCACGCTGCTCCGCGACGGCGCCCGTCTGGTCACCCTGACCGGACCCGGCGGTTCGGGCAAGACCCGCCTCGCGATCGAGGCGGCGGCAGAGCTCGTTCCGGGGTTCAGGGCGGGCGTCTTCTGGGTCGGCCTTGCTCCGCTCCGAGAACCGACGCTTGTTGCCGTGACGATCGCGCAGACGCTCGGCGCCAGGGACGGCCTGGCCGACCACATCGGGGAGCGCGAGCTCTTGCTCCTGCTGGACAATCTCGAGCAGGTGGTCGAGGCAGCCCCCGAGCTCTCCGCGCTCGTCGAGATCTGCCCCAATCTCAAGCTGCTCGTCACGAGCCGGGAGCTCCTGCGGGTCAGAGGAGAGGTCGAGTACCCGGTCCTTCCGCTCGCCGAGGCGGACGCGGTCGGGCTCTTCTGCGATCGGGCCGGAGCCGTGCCCGAGCGGACCGTCCACGAGCTGTGCCGCGCGCTCGACAACCTGCCCCTGGCGCTCGAGCTGGCCGCCGCCAGAGCGAGCGTGCTTTCGCCGAAGCAGATCCTCGAGCGGCTCTCGGATCGCCTCGATCTGCTCAAGGGCGGACGAGACGCGGACCCCCGACAGCAGACCCTTCGGGCCACGATCGAATGGTCCTACGAGCTGCTCTCCAGGAAGGAGAAGGCCCTCTTCGCGCGACTCGCCGTCTTCAGGGGCGGCTGCACGCTGGAGGCCGCCGAGGCCGTCACAGCGTCCGACCTCGACGCCCTCCAGTCGCTGGTCGACAAGTCCCTCCTCCGCCACACCGACGAGCGCTTCTGGATGCTGGCGACGATCCGGGAGTACGCGGCCGAACGACTCGAGGCCTCGGACGAGGCCGAGGAGCTGCGGCGGCGCCACGCGGAGCACTTCCTGGCGCTCGCTGAGGCGGCGTATCCGAACCTGCGTGGCAGTCCTGGAGAGTGGCTCGACCGGCTACAGGCCGACCACGACAACTTCCGTGCCGCGCTCGACCGGCTCGAGGCGTCCGGCCAGACACAGCTTGCGTTGGAGCTGGCGGGAGCCCTGTCGCGGTTCTGGTACCTGAGAGGTCATCTGGCGGAAGGCCGGCGAGTTCTCGACAGCCTGCTCCGCGCGGATGAACGTCCGACGGCCGCTCGGGCTCGGGCCCTCAACGGAGCCGCCGTGATGGCGGCCAACGGTGAAGACGTGGCGACGGGGAGACTTCGTGCCGAGGAGGCGCTCGCGCTTCATCGCACGCTCGGGGATGCGTGGGGCGCCGCGTACTCCGTATTCATGCTCGGAATGCTCGCGACCGAGGAGAGCGATTGGGCGACGGCCCTGCCGCTCTTCGAGGAGAGCCTGCGGGCATTCCGCGATCTCGGCGACGACCACTACACCCTGCTCGCGACTGACGGGCTCGCGTGGATGTACTTCCAGCTCGGTGATCCCGAGCGCAGCCGGGTCCTCCACGAGGACGTCCTCCAGCGGGCACGGGCGCAGTCTGACGAGGCCGTCGTGGCGGTCCAACTCTTTCAGCTGGCGACGTTCGCCTTCGAAGAGGGTCGGGTCCAGGATGCCCTCGCGATGCAGAAGGAGTCGCTGCGCATCAATCGTGACCAGAACAGGCCTGGCGGGATCGTGGAAAACCTTTGCCTGTTCGCCGGCTACCTCGCCGCCGACGGGACAGCAGAGATCGCCGCTCGGCTCCTGTCCAGGGCCGAGGTAATGCGCGCCGAGATCGGCGGTGTCTCCTCGTGGGTCGCGGAGTTGAACGAGAAGACGCTCGCCACCCTCCACGCCCGACTCGACGATGCCGCTCTTGCCGAAGCCTGGGACCAGGGCTCGGCCCTGACGGTCGACGAGGCGATCGCGCTCGCTCTTGACGCATAGGTTGCGCGCGGGTCGATCGCTCTGGATCTTACCTGGCGCCATGCAGGGTTTTCATCGCTGCGGTCCCATCAGCGGGGTGGTAGCGTCGCGCCGGTGCACGCAGTCAACAGTGCACCGGCGGGCACCCACGACGCCGGCCTGGAGGGGACGAGATGAAGAGCGACCATCCGAACGGAAAGGGACAAAAGGCGGTCAGCAACGCGAAGGTCGCGCCCCGGAGGGTGGCCTCGGCCGCTCATCGAGCGCTGGATGCGGACCAGACGTCGGCTGATGCGGACCAGTCGTCAGCAGACGCCGACCAGACGCTCGCCGACACCGACCAGATCGCCTCGGCGTCCGACCAGACGAGCGCCGATCGCGACCAGCACGCCTCGGACCACGACCAGGCGGCCGCAGATCGCGAACGTGCCGCGCATCACAACCTGGACACCGCGGAGCAGAGCGCCTTCGACGCCTCGCGCAACGAGCGACAGACGGGATCCTTCGAGCGTCTCGGGAACCGACTCGATCGTGCGGGCACGGCGCGCCACCGTGACGCGACCGCCAACGACCGAGATCGCATCGCGGGCGTTCGCGACCAGACTGGTCGCGCCCGCGATGCGCGAACAGCCGTCCTGACCCGGGTCGGGGCCATGCCCGAGGCCTCCCTGGCGAAACGGCTCGAAGAGCTGCGTGCACGGGCCGCTGCCGATCGGGCGCGAGCGGCCGCAGATCGCGAGCGGGCAGCCGCGGACCGTGCAGCGTTCGCGCAGGAGCGGGCCCGCCTCGAGGCGGAGCTCCGCTCAGCCCACCTCGACGAGCTGACCGGTGCGTACCGCCGTGAGATGGGTCGACTCGCGCTCTCTCACGAGATCGACCGGGCGCGACGTTCGGACGGTCGGTTCGTCCTCGCCTTCGTCGACGTCGACCGCCTCAAGGTCGTGAACGATCGCGACGGCCACGCAGCGGGCGATCGGGTCCTGCAGACCGTGGTGGACGCGATCCGCACGAGGCTGCGTTCCTTCGACCCGATCGTCCGCTACGGCGGCGACGAATTCGTCTGCGGGCTCGGTGGGACGGATCTTGCCGAAGCGAAGCGCCGGTTCACCGCGATCGGCGTCGCGATCGAGGCGAACGCTCGCGTCGGCATCAGTGTCGGGTTTGCCGCGCTCGGGGAGGGCGACACCCCGGAGCAGCTTACGGAGCGGGCGGACGCTGCCATGCTCAAGGTCAAGGCCGTGCATCACGCGGTGACGTAGCGCGCTCGGCCGTGGCGAGCACGGCATCCGGCGTCCGGCGGCCGACCAGAAGATAGGTTCGCCGTCGGCCCTTCCCCTTCACCTCGATCTCACCGCGATCCTCGAACTCGTACCGCTCGCGCAGGCGCCGCTGGGTCCCTTCGGTCACCTGGATCCGGCCCGGCAGGCCATGGGACTCCATCCGGCTCGCCGTGTTCACGGTGTCGCCCCAGAGGTCGTAGGTGAACTTGTGGCGACCGATGACCCCGGCGATGACCGGTCCGCTGTCCATGCCGATCCGGATCGCGATGTCGATCTCGAGCACCGCGGCCAGATCGCTGAGCGTCGCCTGCATGTCGAGCGCCATCTCCGCCATCGCTGTGGCATGGTCTGGCCTCGGCTCCGGCAGCCCGGAGGCGACCATGTACGCGTCTCCGATCGTCTTGATCTTCTCCAGGCCATGGCGCTCGGCGAGCCCGTCGAAGGCGCTGAAGATCTCGTCGAGCACGCCCACCACCCGCTCGGGCTCGGTCCGCTCCGTGAACGCGGTGAAGTCGACGACATCGGCGAAGAGGACCGTCACCTCCTCGTGTGCTTCGGCGATGACGCCACGCTCGCGCTTGAGCCGTTCGGCGATGACTCTCGGAAGGACGTTGAGGAGGAGGCCGTCCGACCGCGCGAATGCTTCGTCCCGGGCTCGGACCGCGTACTGGAGCAGGGCGTAGGCGGTGAGCGACACGCCCGCTACGTTGAGGACGAAGAACGCGATGCGGACGCCGTCCGGGATCCCGGCCGGATGCGCCGACAGGGCCGGGTCGAGCAGACCCGAGAGCACCGTCAGGCCAAGGAACGCGACGAACCACGGAACGGACTCGTCGGCGGTGAAGAAGAAGAGCGTCCCGATCGCCGCCACGAGGGCCCACAGGCTGACCGCGCTCGAGGCGACGTAGCCGCCGAGCGTCCATTGGAGCGCGAACGGCAGGAGGGACATCATCGTCGCCTGGCTGAAGCGGAAGAACGGATAGCTCTTCGTGCGGGCGAAGACGACGAGACTGGCCACGGAAGCGATCTGATAGGCGAACGGGATCGCGGCCGCCTGGACGAGGCCGAGGACCAGGTACGTCCCGACCCAGGCGACCGAGAGGACCGTGATGATCGCCGCGGCAAGGGTCAGGGCGGCCTTCTGGGCACGGGTGGCCTCGGTGTCGTTCTCGGCGACGCCGAGGAACGCGAGGCGGCGCGCGGGCCGAATGAGGGACGATCCGAGCCGCATGCGCCGGAGTATGCGTCGCGCTGCCAGGCTCGGAACGCGCGACGGGACACCGAGCCGGCTCCGAACTTCCGCGTGACCGCGATCAGACCAGCTCGAGCATCCCGACCCGGGCCGGCTCCGGGCGAACGGCGGACCCGCCGGCGCCGTTGGCCATCCGCTGCCGGCTCAGCGACAGGGCGAGGAGCGCCGCCCCCTGCGCCACCGCAGCTTCGTCGAGCAGCGAGGGCAGGAGCCGCGGCGGGAAGGGGACGCTCGAGCGGAGGCGGTCCGCCAGCGGCTCGACGAGCGCCGCCCCGTTCCGGGCCAGACCGCCGCCGACGATGATGACCTGCGGATCGAGGAGCGCCGCGACGTTCACCACGAGCTCGCCGAGGGCGTTGACGGCCTCCGCGACCACGGCCCTCGCAACGGCGTCGCCCGCGGCGGCCAGATGGAAGACCTCCCGGGCTCCGATCGCATCGGACGATCCGTGTGTCCGATGCGCGTACCGGCTGGCGATCGCCCGGCCGGATGCCCGCTCCTCGAGCCGTCCCGGAGCGAAATACGCGATCGCCCCGGCGGCAGACGCCGCGCCGCGGAGCGGACGGCCGCCGACGATGATGCCTGCGCCCAGGCCGTATCCGAGGGACAGGAACACGACATCCGTGGAGCCGCGTGCCGCACCGACCGAGGCCTCGCCTACGGCGGCCAGGATGTCGTCGTTGTCGATCGCGACGGGCATGTCCAGCTCAGCGCCGAGCAACTCCGCGGCGGATGCGCCCTCGAGGCCCGGGAGGTCCGGCGAGAGGAGGACGATGCCCCTGCCGGCATCGACGATCCCGGAGATCCCCGCCGCCGCCGCGAGGATCGGGCGGCCGTCGGCGCGGCGGGCGGCGCGGCGGGCGACCCGGCCGATCTCGCGGATGACGCTGGCCGGGTCGCGCGGGCGACGGACCTCGCCATGCTCCGTGACGACGAGCGTTCCCTCGAGGTCGGCGAGGCTGGCCCGGATCCGCGATCCGCCGGCGTCGATCGCGAGGAGGTACGCCGCGGACGCCTCGAGCTCGACGACCATCGGGGGACGTCCGAGCGGGACGTGCTCAAGGACTCGCTCGCGGACGAGTCCGCGCCGGCGCAGGTGGGCGACGGCCCGGCTGATCGTGGCCGGCGAGAGACCGCTCAGCTCGGCGAGCTCTGTCCGCGACGCTCGCTCGTGCTGGCGGAGGAGCTCGAGGACCGTGACCGCGTGATCCATCTCCGTCCTTTCGACCCTGGCGGCGTGGATCGATCAGCCGTCCGCTCAGGCTATCCGAGGTACGTCTCGATCGTCCGTTCGAGGATCTCGACTCCCTGGACGATCTCACTGACAGAGACCCATTCGCCGGGGGTATGGAAGTTGCCGCCGAGGGCGCCGTAGCAGAGGGTGGGGATGCCCGCGCCCTGGGTGAGGCCGGAGTCGCACCAGGCGTTGAGCCCGATCGCCTCGAGCGGCCGTCCGAGCACCCGCTCGGTCGCATTCGCCAGCGCGTCGAGGAGCCGTTCGTGGCCGGCCGCCCGGAAGGGCTCCCGATCGACCCGCGCGATCACCTCGCCACGGAAGCCAGGGAAGCTCGACCGGACATCGTCGAAGATCGCCTCGATCTCCCGGATCCGGTCCGTCAGGTGCTCGCCCGGCTGCGTCCCGATCTCGATGCCGAGGACGCAGCGGGTCGGATACGTCGCGTAGTCCGTGCCGCCGGAGATCGTTCCGGTGTGGAACACGGTTCGCCCGTTGCGGCCACCGTCCCCCTGGCCGAAGCCAGCCCCATCGAGCTCATGGAGCCGCCGCACGACCTCCGCCATGTGGACGATGGCATCGATCCCCTGCCCTGGATCGGAGCCATGGGCCGCCCGCCCGTGGACCACGATGTCGAGCCAGCCGAAGCCCTGGTGTTCGACGACGATCCTGTCGATGCCCTCCGGTTCGAGGATGAGAGTCGCATCCATCGGGTGCCCCGCGATGAGGTGTTGCGTGCCGATCGACGCGCCCTCCTCGTCGACCGTGCAGGCGAGGACCAGATCGCCGGCCAGCTTCGTCCGCCGGCCGGCCAGGGCGCGCATCGCGAGCATGCCCATGGCGCACGAGCTCTTGTCGTCTGCCACGCCGATGCCGATGAGGCGATCGCCGTCGCGGACCGGAACGAGGGCTTCCTCGCGCCAGTTCGCGTAGCCGACGGTGTCCGAATGGGCGTTGAGATAGAGGTTCGGGCCGCCGCCTGAGCCCCGCAGTCGGACGATGACGTTCGGTCGGCCGGGCTCGACCTCCTCGAGGGTCGCCTCGACAGGCTCGAGGTCCGCGAACCAGTCGGCGATGTGGCGAGCCACCGCTCCCTCCCCGGCGGCGCCGGGGATGAGCCACGGCGTGACCGAATCGATCCTCACCAGGTCCGAGAGGAGCGATTCGACGGCGGCGTCGGTGGTGGGCACGGGGGTCTCCTTCAGGCGAAGTGGCAGGCCACGGCGTGATCGCCGGGTCCTTCGAGGCGTGGGTCGTCCGTCTCGCAGCGAGACGGGTCGCCGAGCTCCCGGCGAAGCGGGCAGCGGCTCTGGAAGCGACACCCGCGCGGGATGTCGGTCGGCGAGGGAGCCTCACCGCTCAGGATCGTCCGGCCGGTCCGCTCACCCGGTTCGGGGATGGGCACGACGGACACGAGTGCCTTCGTGTACGGGTGACGCGGTCTGCCGATGACAGCATCCGTGGGTCCGATCTCGACGATCCGGCCCAGGTAGACCACCGCGATCCGGTCGGCGATGACCCAGGCAAGCGACAGGTCATGGGTGATGAACAGGTAGGTCAGCCCATGCGTCGTCCTCAACTCCAGCATGAGCCGCAGGATCTCCGCCCGGACCGACACGTCGAGCATCGAGACCGGCTCGTCCGCGACGACGAAATCCGGCTCCAGGACGAGGGTCGCCGCGATCGCGACCCGCTGCCGCTGCCCGCCCGAGAGATGGTGCGGATAGCGGCGCCCGATCTGCTCGGGTGGATGCAGGCCGGCGGCCGCGAGGGCCGCGTGGACGATCCGCCGGCGGTCCGCCTCGGCCGGAGCGAGACCGTGGATGATGAGCGGTTCGGCCACGATCTCGTACACCGTCTGCCGCGGATCGAGCGACTCGTACGGGTCCTGGAAGACGAGCTGGATCTTCTGACGGAGGCGACGCAGCGCGCGTCCCCGGACCCGGGTCAGATCCTGCCCGCGATAGATGATCTGCCCCCCTGTCGCTCGTTCCAGGTGCAGGAGGGCGCGGGCGATGGTCGTCTTGCCACACCCCGATTCGCCGACGAGGGCGAGGACCTCGCCCGGGAGGATCTCGAAGCTCACGCCGTCGACCGCCCGGACGACCCGGCCCGGGCGACCCAGGCCGCCGAACCCGCTCCGCAGGGGGAAGTGCACCTCGAGGTCCCGGATCGCGATGAGCGGTTCGGGTCGCGTCGCCGATGCGGACGCGGATGGTGCAGGCATGGATGTTTCACTCATGGATGATCTCGGCCGGGACGGTTCCGCCGGCCGTCGCGAGGTGGCAGGCGACGGTGTGTCCGGCCGCCATGGGGCGGAGCAGGGGCGCTTCGACGCGACACCGCTCGATCGCGAGCGGGCAGCGGTCCGCGAAGGGGCACCCGGACGGCGGCTCGATGAGATCGGGTGGGTGCCCCGGGATCCCGGCCACGAACGCTCGATCGGCCCGGATGTTCGGAAACGCGTGGAGCAGCGCCTGCGTGTAGGGATGCTTCGGGTTTCGGTAGACCTGCTCCGCGCTCCCCTGCTCGGCGAGACGGCCGGCGTACATGATGGCGACCCGGTCGCACGTCTCGGCGATCACGGACAGGTCGTGCGAGATGAGGATCATCGCCAGGCCCAGCTCCCGGCGGAGGTTCCGGAGAAGATCGAGGATCTGGGCCTGGATCATCACATCGAGCGCGGTCACGGGCTCGTCCGCGATCACCACCCGTGGTCGGCAGGCGAGCGCCATCGCGATCATCGCCCGCTGGCGCATCCCGCCGCTGTACTCGTGGGGATACTGGCGCGCCCGGTCGCGGGCAAGCCCGACGAGGTCGAACAGCTCGAGGACACGCGCCTCGGCGGCGGCCGAGCTCGTCGCGGGTTCGTGGTAGCGGATCGGCTCGCGGATCTGGGAGCCGACCGATTCGACCGGGTTGAGCGCGTTCATCGCGCCCTGGAAGACGACCGAGATGTCGCGCCATCGGCGGCGCTCCATGGCCCGCTCGCTGAGCGTCAGGAGATCCTCGCCGTCGAACACGATCTGACCGGTCACCGTCGCGCTCGCCGGCAGCAGGCGCGGGATCGCGAGTGCCGCGGTGGTCTTCCCGCACCCCGACTCGCCGGCCAGGCCGAGCGCCTCTCCGGGTTCGAGCCGCAGGCTCAGCCCATCGACCGCCCGGACCTCACCGTCCGAGGTGGCGTAGCCGACCCGCAGGTCGCGGAGCTCGAGCAGGCTCATCAGCGGATCCTCAGGCGCGGATTGACGATCCGATCGAGGGTGTGACCCACGAGCGTGAACCCGAGGACGACGATGACGATCCCGATCCCCGGCGGCAGCAGATACCACCACGCGCCGCGACCGGCGGCGCCGGCCTCGAAGGCGAAGTGGAGCATCGTGCCCCACGAGACGTGGACGGGATCTCCGAGGCCGAGGAAGGCGAGGGTCGCCTCGGAGAGGATCGAACCGGCGATGACGAGCACCGTGTTGGCGAAGACGAGGGGCAGGACGTTGGGCAGGATGTGGACACCGACGATCCGGAGGTCGCTCGCGCCGAGTCCCCGGACCCGCTCGATGAAGGTCCGCTCGCGAAGGCTCAGCACCTGGGAGCGGACGATCCGGGCCGTGGAGGCCCAGCTCGTCAGCCCGATCACGAGGATGATGATCGCCAGGCTCTGCCCGAAGAGGGCAGCCAGGACGATGATGAGGGGCAGGGTCGGGAGGACGAGGAAGAAGTCCGTGAACCGCATGAGGGCGGTCACCCCGACGCCCCGGAAATAGCCGCCGACGAGGCCGACGATCGTGCCGACGATCATCGAGATCGCCGTCGCGAGGAGCCCCACGACGAGGGACACCTGGGACCCCGCGATGGTCTCCCGAAAGACATCCCGACCCAGCTCGTCCGTCCCGAGCAGGTGCGCGGCACTCGGGGGCTCGAAGATGCTCGCCGCCGTGGACCCGACCTGAGCCGGATCGAAGGGCAGCACCACCGGCCCCACGATGGCAGCCAGGATGGTCGCGGCGAGGAGCACCAGGCCGGCCCGGCCGAGCGGATCGGACCAGGCCAGGCGGGCGACCCTCGCCGAGTCGCGCCAGGCCCGGGCCCAGCGTTCGCGGTCCATCAGACGTCCCGCACACGAGGGTCGAGGGAGTAGTAGAGGAGGTCGCTGGCCAGGTTCGTCAGGATGACGACCACGGCGAAGATGAAGAAGCTCGCCTCGAGGATCGGATAGTCGCGCTGGAGGACGGCGTCGTAGATCAGCCGGCCCATGCCGGGCCAGGAGAAGACGGTCTCGACCTGGATCGTGCCGCCGATCACGAGCCCCACGTACAGGGCGCTCGCGGTGGCGACCGGCAGGAGCGCGTTGCGGACTCCGTGACGCCAGAGGATCCGGCGCCGGCTCAGGCCCTTGGCCCGGGCGGTGAGCATGAAGTCCTCGGTCAGCACGTCGATGAGCGAGCTGCGGGTGATGAGGACGAACTGGCCGATGTCGACGAGGACGAGGGTCAGGGTGGGCAGGACGAGGTGGCGGGCCAGGTCGACCGCGTGCTGGAGCGGCGACTGGACGAAGAATCCGGGAGCCCCCATGCCGGAGATCGGGAAGGCCCGGAAGTAGACGCCGAGGACGATGATGAGGATGAGGCCCGTCCAGAACGTCGGCAGGCTCCAGAAGAAGAGGGAGCCGATGACCGTCCCGGCATCGAGCCTGGATCCTCGTCGCGAGGCGGCGAAGACGCCGGCGACCACCCCGACGACGATGACGATGACCGTCGCCGCGGCGAGGAGCAGCACGGTGTTTGCGATCCGCTCGGCGAGGATGCCGAACACGGGCTGCCGGTAGGTGAGCGACATGCCGAGGTCGCCCGTCATGAGGTTCTTCAGGTAGATCAGGTACTGGACCGGGAGCGGCTGGTCCAGCCCGAACAACTGGTGGAGGCGAGCGATCTCCTCCGGCGCCAGGTGCCCGGACCGGGCGAGCAGGCGGATCGGGTCACCCGGCAGGATCCGGAAGAGGATGAAGTTGAACGTCGCGACGGCGTACAGGGTGAGCGCTACCTGGACGAGCTTCCTGCCCAGGTAGCGCCAGCGTCGCATCGCGGGGTCGCGATCCGTGCCTGCTTCAGTGAGCCGGCGTGATCCTGAGGTAGTTGTCCCTCGTGAAGTTGAAGATGATGCCGCCCTTCACGTCCGTCCACCCCTGCCAGGTGTCCGTCCGGTAGGCCTGGAGCTTGTCCTGGTACCACATGACGATATACGCGGTGTCGCCGTAGTACAGCTGCTGCATCTGGTCGACGAGCTGCTTGCGGGCCAGCGGGTCCATCGTCGACGCCTGCTGGTCGTAGAGCGCGTCGTACTGCTTGTTGCAGTAGTAGACGTCGTTGTTGCCGCCGATCTGGCTGCACAGCGGGACACCGAGCATGTAGTCCGGATCCGGCACCCCCGAATCCCAGCCCCAGACGAAGATGTCCCAGTTCGGTGCGGCGGCGTTGTAGACGACATTGCTCAGGGTGTTCGAGTCGAGCGTCTGAAGGTCGAGCTTGATCCCGACCGCCTTCGCGGCATCGCGGAAGAGCTGCGCCGCCCGGACGTCGACGTCCGTGGTCGCGATCGCGATGAGTCGGAACTCGAGCAGCTTGCCGTTCGGTGCCTTGCGGATGCCCGAACTGTCGCGGGCCGTGTACCCGGCCTGATCGAGGATCTGGTTCGCCTTCGCGGGATCGGCGTTGAGCTGCTGAGCGGCCGGGATCGACAGGTGCCAGTCGCTCAGGCCGGCCGGGATGATGGTGTCGCCCGGTTGCCCGTGGCCTGCCAGAGCGAGCTGGACGAGCTGATTCCGGTCGAGCGCGTAGCTGAGGGCCTGGCGGATGTTCCTGTCGCGGAGGAGCGGGTTGCCGAGCGACTTGGGGTCGCTCGATACGTTGAAGCCGATGTGGTGGAACGAGAACGACGGCAGGGATACCGTCTTGATGCTGCTGGCGCCCGCCAGTCCGTCGTAGATCGTCGGCGGGACCTGGGCGATGATGTCGATCTCCGCGTTCTTGAGGGCCTGGGCCATGACGTCGCCGTTGCCGTAGAGCACCCAGGTGACCGTCGCCTCGCTCGGTGGCGGGCCCCAGAACGCCGGGTTCCGGCTAACCGTGATCGAGGCGCCCTTCTTCCACTCCGTGAACGTGAACGGCCCCGTGCCGATCGGCTTGTCGTTGCTGAATGCCTCGATCTGCTTGACCGTCATCGTCGACCAGATGTGCTTCGGGAGGATGGGGACGATGAGGGCCGGGTTGAAGGCCTGCGGCTTGTCGAAGGTGAGCACGACCGTCAGCGGATCCGGCGCCGCGACGGACTTCAGGTGGATGAGCCACTGCGCCCACTGGCCGAGCTGGTTGTCGTGGATCAGGTCATAGGTGTACTTGACATCGGCCGCGGTGAACGGCTGGCCGTCGTGCCAGGTCACCCCGGACCGAAGGTTGAGCGTCTCGGTCAGGCCGTCGGACGAATAGGAGTAGGCCGTCGCGAGGCCGGGTTCCGGCTTGAGGTTGAGGTCGTAGCTGAGGAGCGTGTCGTAGACGAGCTGGAGGACCTCCTGGGCCTCTGTCGTGGTGAACGTCAGCGGGTTCATCGAGTCCGGCTCGGAGAGCCAGCCGACCCGCAGCGGCAGCGTCGAGGGTGTCGCCTGCGGGGTGGGCGCGGGCGATCCGACCGCTGCCGATGCGCTCCCGGCCGCGGGCGCGGCGCTGGTCTGCGATGAGGATTGCCCGGGAGTACTCGACCCGCAGGCCGCGACGATGAGGACGGTGACAAGCCCGAAGGCGATGCGAGTGGGTCCGCGCATGATCGAGTCTCCTCCTGCCGTGGGCCGGCGGTTCGCCGGAAGGTGCGTCATCGCGGGTGGGCGCCTGGTGTCGCTCCCGGCTCGACGCTGGACGATCGCCCCCGATCAGCTTCCCAATGCGGGGCGGACGGCCGCGACGGCGCCTTCGAAGATGTCGAGCGTCTCCTCGATATCCGCGTCGGAGTGGACCGTCGAGACGAACCAGAGCTCGATGTTCGATGGATGGACGAGGACACCCCGGTCGATGAGGGCCCGGGCGAGCGCGGCGTACTTCGGCGAGTTGAGGTGCTCGGCTGCGTCGCGGTAGTCGACGATCGGCGTCTCGCTGAACCAGAACTGGAACATCGGGCCCACACCCTGCACGGAGACCGGCACGCCGGCCCGCTCGAAGATGCCGCGCATGCCGTCCATCAGCCGGTCGCCCCGCCGATGCAGGTCGTCGTGGACGCCCGGAGCGGCGAGCAGCTCGAGCGATGCGATCGTCGCGGACACGGCGACGGTGTTGGCGTTGTAGGTACCGGCGTGGAGGACCGCTCCGTCGGCGACCAGCTCCATGAGGTCGCGGCGGCCACCGAAGGCGGCGGCCGGGAATCCGCCCCCGAGCGCCTTCGCCATCGTCGTCAGGTCCGGGGTGACACCGTAGTACGCCTGAGCACCGCCGCGGGCGACCCGGAACCCGGTGATCACCTCGTCGAAGATGAGGACGATGTCATGGGCGCGGGTGATCTCGCGAAGGAACTCGAGGTAGCCGGGCTGGGGCGGGATGACGCCCGTGTTGCCCATGATCGGCTCGGTGAGGATCGCCGCGATCTCGTGCCCTCGCCGTTCCACAAGCTGCTCGACGGCAGACTGGTCGTTCCACGGCAGGACGGCCAGGCTCGCCCCGATCTCCGGCGGGATGCCCGGCGTGCCCGGGATCGCCCGCGGCGAGTGGCGGAGTCCGGCCGCCGAGAGCGGCGGATGGTGGCTCCATTCGAGCTGGTCGGCCCAGCCGTGATACTGGCCCTCGAACCGCACGACCACGTTCTTGCCGGTCGCCGCGCGGGCGATGCGGGTGGCGTGCAGGACGACCTCCGTGCCGGAATTCCCGAAGCGCACGAGCTCGACGGACGGGACGGCGTCGACGATCGCCGCCGCGGCCCTGGCTTCCATCTCGTACGGCAGGGCGAACATCGTGCCGACGCCCTGGATGGCCGCGGTCACGGCGCCGGTCATGCTCGGGTGGACATGACCGTGGATCATCGGCCCCAGAGCGAGCAGATAGTCCGTGTACCGATTGCCATCGACGTCCCAGAGGTGGCTGCCCTCACCTCGAGCGACGACCGGCGGGCACGGCAGCCAGCCTCCGACCGGACCCCGGACGCCCGAGTTCACCCCGCCCGGGATGAACATCTGGGCTGCGTCGTACGCCGCCTCGGATCGCGAGATCTGGTGGATCGCCATCTGGTGCGGCTCCTGCTGCGGCAGCGCCCGTCACGATGACATCCAGTTCCGTGCAGGCTGAACGGAAATGTAGATGGCGGCCGCCGGTTCGTCAAGGCCGGTTCGGCCGACAGGCCGGATCGTCCGACGCGCTCGGCCGCGACCGACGCGCCGCTCGGCCGCGACGGCCGCGGGCGGGGCGATAGACTCGCCCGGACATGGAGGAGGATCGCGTGACCCGGATCGAAGCGCTCGTTGACGAGGGACTCGGCAACTCGTCGTACCTGATCGACATCGGCGACCGGCGCGCGCTCATCGTCGACCCCGCCCGCGACATCGCCCCCTACCTCGCGATCGCCCGATCGTCGGGACTCCGGATCTCCCATGCCGTCGAGACCCATCTCCACGCGGACTTCGTCTCTGGAAGCCGCGAGCTGGCCGCGATCGGGGCGACGATCGTCGCGCCGCGCGAGGCGGACCTGGCCTTTCCGGCCACCGGTCTCGACGACGGCGAGACGCTCGATCTCGGCGGCCTCCGGCTCGAGGCGATCGGCACGCCGGGCCACACGCCGGAGCATCTCGGGTATCTCCTTCACGACGGGGATCGGCCGGTCGCGCTCTTCTCGGGCGGTGCACTCCTGCCGGGTGCCGTCGCGCGGACGGATCTCATCTCCCCGGCTCGCACCGAACCGCTCGCCAGGTCGCTGTACCGCGCTCTCCACGAGCGGATCCTCAGCCTGCCGGACGACCTGCCGGTGTATCCGACGCACGGCAGCGGGTCGTTCTGTTCGACGACGGCGGCCGGCGAGCGGACGACGACGATCGGCCGCGAGCGAGCCTCCAACCCGCTCCTCGCGGCGTCGGACGAGGACACTTTCGTCGCACTCCTCCTGGAGTCCTTCGGCAGCTATCCGACGTACTTCCGGCGCCTCCGCGAGGTGAACCGTCGCGGGCCGCGAGTCTACGGGCAGCTTCCGAGCCTCGATGCCCTCGACGTCGGCGGGATCGACCGGGCGCTCGCGGCAGGCGCCGAGCTGGTCGACGCCCGACCGATCACGGCGTTCGCCGCCGGCCATGTCCCGGCCTCACTCTCGATCGCGCTCCGGCCGGAGTTCGCCTCCTGGCTCGGCTGGCTCGTTCCCGCCGACCGGGCGCTCGTCTTCATCCTCGGGCCGGGCGACGACCGCCGCGAGCTCGTCCGGCAGGCCCTCGGCATCGGCCACGAGCGGCTCCTCGGCGAGCTCGCCGGCGGAATCGACGCCTGGCGCGACGCCGGGCGTCCGCTCGCCGCGACGGAGATCCTCCGCTCGCTCGATCCTGCCACCGTGCCCGTGATCGACGTCCGTCAGGCGGCCGAGTTCGCGACCGGCCACGTCCCCGGCGCCACCCCGATCGAGCTCGGCGACCTCGTCGGCCCGTCGCTCGAGGCGGTCCCCCCGAGCGCGGCGTTCATCTGCGGCCACGGCGAGCGGGCGATGAGTGCGGCGAGCCTGGCCGAGCGCTCCGGTCGCAACGCCGCGGTCTTCCTCGGTGGGCCAGAGCGCTGGGCGCGCCGGACGAGCCTGCCGCTCGCCCGCGGCTGATGGTCGACCCGTCGCGAACGACACCCCTCACCCTGGGCCTCCGGGCGAATATCGGGCAGTTCTCCCTCCTCGTCGGGGTGAATGCCTTGGTGGGTGGGATGGTGGGCCAGGAACGGACCGTCCTGCCGCTGCTCGCCCGCGATGTGTTCGGCCTCGACGCGCTCAGCGCGGTCCTCACGTACATCCTCGCCTTCGGGATCACGAAGGCGATCGCGAATCTCGCGGCCGGCGCGCTCGCCGATCGGTACGGCCGCAAGCCTGTCCTCGTCGCCGGCTGGCTCGTGGGCCTGCCCGTCCCGGTCATGCTCATCCTCGCCCCCTCGTGGAGCTGGATCGTGGCCGCAAACGTGCTGCTCGGCCTCAACCAGGGCCTCACGTGGTCGACGACGGTCATCATGAAGATCGACCTCGTCGGCCCCGCGCGGCGAGGTCTGGCGATGGGGCTCAACGAGGCGGCGGGCTACGGCGCGCTCGCGGTGACGGCCCTCCTCACCGGGCTCATCGCCGCCCAGGCGGGACTGCGGCCGGCGCCGTTCTTCCTCGGTCTCGCCTACGCCGGGCTCGGCCTGGGCGTGTCCGCGCTGTTCGTCCGAGAGACGCGCGGGCACGTCGCGCTCGAGGGCGCGGGGAGTGGGCGATCCGACGCGATCGGACCGCGGGCCCCCGCCACCCCCTGGCGGTCCGTCTTCTGGCGGACGACCATCGGGAACCGGTCGCTCTCGGCGGCCTCGCAGGCGGGTCTCGTGAACAACCTCAACGACGGCCTCGCCTGGGGACTCCTGCCGCTCTACTACGCGGCGGCTGGACGGTCGATCGCCGAGATCGGCGTCCTGTCCGCCGCCTACCCGGCGGTCTGGAGCGTCGGCCAGATCGTCACCGGCGCGCTGTCGGACCGGACCGGGCGGAAGCCCCTCATCGTGGGGGGCATGCTCGTCCAGGGCGCAGCCCTCGCGGCGATCGCGGCCACCACGTCGTTCGGGCCTTCGCTCGCCGCGGCCGCGGCCCTCGGTGTCGGTACGGCGATGGTGTATCCGACGCTGCTCGCGGCCGTCGCCGACGTCGCGGAGCCGGCGTGGCGGGGCTCGGCCGTGGGCGTCTATCGGCTCTGGCGGGACCTCGGCTTCGCCGTGGGGGCCATCGTCGCGGGAGCGATCGCCGACGCGGCAGGGATCTCGAGCGCCATCTGGGCCGTCGCCGCGCTCACCGCGCTGTCAGGCCTCGTCGTCCTCGTCCGGATGGATGAGACGCACGCTCGGCGTCAGGGCGCGGGCTCGACCGGGAGTCCGGCCGCGGCCCAGGCCTCGAAGCCGCCGATCACGTCGGTCGCCCGCGAGAACCCGAGGTCCTGAAGCGTCGCTGCCGCGATGCTCGAGCTGTACCCGTGTGCGCAGAAGAGGACGACCTGACGCTCCGGCGTCGCGAGGTCCATGTTCGCATGGCCGGAGCTCGGATCGAGTCGCCAGTAGAGGACCGAGAGCGGCACGTGGATCGATCCCGGGACGACGCCGAACTCTCGGCGCAGCTCGGCGCAGCGCGTGTCGATGAGGAGCGCACCGTCGTCCACCACGGCGCGCTGTGCATCGGCCGGCTCGAGCCGGGCGAGACGGGCTCGGGCGTTCTCGAGGAGATCGCCGACCGTCCGTCGGGCCGGCGCGGATGGTGTTCGTGCCGATGCAGATCGCCTTGGTACCGAAGCGGCAGGTACGGCGCGCGATGGCGCCGTTCGTGCTTGCGGTGATCGGGTCTGTCGCGGTGATCGGGTCGTCACGCGTCGCGTTCCATGGCTGGGCGGCATGCCTCGGGTTCGGGAGGACGTTCCCCGTTTCTCGGGTCGCGCCGATTGTCGGCCCGCTCGTCAAGTCCCGCGGGCGGGGGGCGCGGGGCGGGCGGGGCCGGGCCCAGATCGGTGCATCGGTGGACCGTTCGCGAATGAAGCATCGTGGGCCGCGCGGGGCGGGCGGGCCAAGATCAGTGGAGGACCAAGATCAGTGGAGGACAACGATGCCCGACGCAGCGCCATATTCACGCCGGTGCTCGCCTCCGCGGACGTCGCCATCGCGATCGGGCGGGTGCCGGATGGGCGATCGAGGCCGTTCTGATCACGGTTCGGCTGGGCGATCCGCGAACGGCGCCATCCGGCCGACCGCGACGAGGAGGCCGTGGATGAGCGCCTCCGGCCGGGGCGGGCAGCCGGGCACGAGCACGTCGACCGGAAGGACGTCGCCGATGCCGTCGCGGCCCGCGTAGCTGCCGGCGAAGACACCACCGCTGATCGCACACGCCCCAACGGCCACGACGAGTCGGGGCGCCGGCATCGCCTCGTACGTCCGCAGGGCGGCTTCCTCCAGGTTCCTCGTCATGATTCCGGTGACGAGCAGCAAGTCCGCGTGGCGAGGCGAGGCGACGAAGTCGATGCCGAGGCGCTGGACGTCGTGATACGGGTTGAGCAGCGCGGCGATCTCCCAGTCGCAGCCGTTGCAGGAGCCGGTGTCGAGGTGGCGGACATGGAGCGAACGACCGAGCGTCCGCTCGATCGTCCGGCGGAGCCGCCGCGCTGCGACCAGCTCGTCCTGCGGAATGGCGTCGGCCGAAAAGCCCGTCACCGCCCTGCTCTCCAGTCGCGCCGGATCGTGAGATCCGCCCGGTCACGGACGGCGAGCTCGATCAGTGGCCCGAGCCGGATCGCGCCGCGGGGGCAGGCCCGGGCACAGGCGCCGCAGACGATGCAGGCACCGGCATCGAGCGACCAGGCCGAACCATCGAGGCGGATGGCCCCGGTCGGGCAGGCGCTCACACACGAGGCCGAACCATCGCAGCGGACCGCGTCGAGCCTAGGCAAGCCTCGAGCCGCCGACGGAAGCTCGGGGGGATCATCGGGATAGCCGCTCGTGACCGGCCGCTGGCGAAGTGGACGAAGGAGGCGATCGAAGACGTCGAGGGGCACGTCAGCGATCCGTGCAGGCGTAGCAGAGCTCGAAGCTCTTGTTGATGAGCGGAAAGTCGGGCACGAGGTTACCGGGGGCAGCGGCCGCGACCAGCGGCCAGTTCGCGAACGAGGCCGACCGCAGGTGCAGCCGGTCGACGGTCCCGCCGGAGCCCGCTCGAAGCCAGACCCACGACGTGCCCCGTGGGCCCTCGGCCCCGCCGATGGCGGTGTCGCCGAGCGCCGGCATCCGGACGGGCGGCTCCGCGATCGGCCCGCCGGGCAAGCGGCGGATGGCCTGGCGCACGAGCCCGAGCGAATCGTGAGCCTCCTGGGCACGAACGTGGAACCGGGCGGCCACATCTCCCCCCGCAGCGGTGACCAGCCCGACCTCGACCTCGCCATACGCTGCGTACGGCCGATCGCGTCGCAGATCAGGCGCGAGCCCGCTGGCGCGGGCCGTGGGCCCGAGCGCCCCGAGGGCAGCGGCCGTGTCGCGGCCCACGACGCCTGTGCCATGGAAGCGGGCCATGACCCCCTCCGAGCGGACGATTGCGCGGACGGCTGCGGCGAGTTCCGTGCCGATCTCATCGAGGGCGTCCGGCAGCGCGGCGAGGCCGCCCGGATCGAGGTCCGTGCAGAGGCCCCCAGGGGCCACGATCCCGGTGAGATAGCGATGACCGGTGAGCGCATCGTTTCGCCGCAGGAGACGTTCCTTGAGCCAGCCGAGTCGCGCGACCGCCGACTGGAACCCGATTCCGGCGCAGATGTTCCCGAGATCGCCGACGTGGTTGTAGAGGCGTTCGAGTTCCGCGAGCAGGACCCGCGCCCAGCGGGCCCGTGGCGGGATCTCCGTTCCTGTCAGGTGCTCGACTGCCTGCGAGTAGGCCAGCGCGTGCGTGACCGTGCAGACGCCGCAGGCCCGCTCGACGATCGGGAGCGCCGCCCCGAACGAGCGACACTCGACGAGCTTTTCGAGGCCCCGATGGACGAAGAACAGCCGGGCGTCCAGGTGCAGGACACGCTCGCCGATCGCCGAGAACCGGAAGTGTCCGGGCTCGATGACGCCGGCGTGGATGGGTCCGACCGGGAGCTGGTAGACACCCTCGCCGTGGACTTCGAACGGCACGAAACGACGCTCGGCGACAGGCGGCCGAGCGTCGGCCGGGACATCCTTGCGGAGCGGGTGGTAGCCGCGCGGCCAGCGCTCGTGAAGGACGAGCCGGCGCGGGTCCGGGTGGCCGAGCGGAACGATCCCGAAGAGGTCTTTCGCCTCGCGCTCGTCCCAGTGGGCGGCTGGAACGAGTGGGCTGATGGACGGGTAGGCGGGCTCGTCGTGCGGCAGCGCGGCACGCAGCCTGGCGAGTTCACCGTCCGGGCGAGCGACCACCGCCTCGATTGCCAGGCTGTCACCGCCGACCGACCGCTCATCGAGCCCGACGAGCATGACGAACCGGCCGCCCACGTCGACGAGAGACCTGACGCGTTTCCCGAGGTCGTCGGGCGCGACCCACTCGAAGGTCGCGCTCGTCATCGGGAGAGGCTCAGCCACGTCCCCCTCCGAGCACCAATGCGACCTGCTCGAGCACAGCGGCGAGCGGCGAGGGTGTCCAGAGCCCCGCGACGACGACGGCGGTCAGGGGAACCCCGAGAAGGAACGCCCACCGACCCGCGGCAGGGCCGGGTTCCGGAATCGGCCCGGGCCGTCCGGCCGGCCCGACCGACACCCGCATGACGTGGAACAGGAGGCCGGCGACTGCGAGGGCGAGGATCGCCGCCGCCGCTCCCGCGGCCAGGCCCCAGCCTGCCTGCACGCCACCCAGCAGGATCGCAACCTCGGCCGCGAAGACGCCGGACGGCGGCAGCCCGGCGAGCACGAGCGCCGCGACGACGAGCGCCCGTCCGTCCGCCGGCGAGCGGGCGAGACTGCCAGCCAGACGGCCGATCCGGCGGCTCCCCCGCTCGGCGACGAGGCGCCCCGCGGCGAGGAAGGCGGTCGACTTGGCCAGACCGTGGCTGATCAGATGGAGGCTCAGCCCGAGCAGCGCCAGATGGCCCCCGAAGCCGAGCGCCAGCGTCGCCAGTCCCAGGTGCTCGATCGACGAGTACGCGAGGAGGCGCTTGATATCACCCTGGGCGACGATGAACGGGAGCGCCACAGCGAGGCTGAGGAGGCCGAAGACGACGAGGAGCGTCGAGGAGAACGCCGACCCGAGGGCGGCCGCCGTGACGAGGTGGAACCGGGCGAGCGCGTAGAGCGCGACCGCCAGCGCCGCGCCCGACAGGAGGGCCGAGATCGGGCTCGGGGCCTGGCTGTGGGCGTCCGGCAACCAGGTGTGGAAGGGCACGAGGCCGGCTTTCGTCCCATACCCGGCAAGCGCGAAGAGGAACGCCAGGCGGACGAGGCCCGGATCGAGCCGCGGCGCGATCTCCATCAGACGGGTCCAGTCAAGCGCGTCGCTCGTCTCGCCGAGCGCGCCGACCGACGAGGCGTAGAGGAGGAGGGTCCCGAGCAGGGCGAACCCGATCCCGATCGAGCCGAGGATGAGGTATTTCCAGGCGGCCTCGATCGCTGCGGGCGTGCGGGCGAAACCGACGAGGAGCGCCGACACGATCGTCGTCGCCTCGATCCCGATCCACACGAGCCCGAGGTTGTCGAGGAGCGGGACCGCGGCGAGACCGGCGGCGAACAGGAGGAGAAGTGCGTAGTAGCGGCCGGTGTCGTGCGGACGGAGGAGCCCGGCCGCACGCTCGTGAGCCAGGTGACCAGGTGAACCGGCCACCGCGATCGCGGCGACGGCCAGGACGAGGACCACCACGTACGCGCCCAGCGCGTCGACGACGACCTGGCCGCCGAACGCCCGGAGCGGGCCCTCGACGAAGACCCGCGCCGCGAGGAGGAGTCCCGCCGCGAGCGCCGTCACGAGACCGCCGCCCGCCAGGCGACTCGCCCGCCGATCGTCGGCGAACCAGGCAACGAGGCCGGCGATCGTGGGAGCGGCGACGATGAGCGCAACGAGCAGCTCCGTCATCCGCGCAGGTTCCGCAGGCGATCGGTCGAGGTGCTGCCGAGGACGTCGAGCATGCGGCGCGCATAGACCCACGCGACGACGACCGCGATGAGCAGGTCGAAGAGCACGCCGAGTTCCACGACGAGGGGCATCCCATAGGTCAGCGAGAAGGCTGTCAGGGCGATCCCGTTCTCAAAGACGAGCAGGCCGACGATGAGGGACAGCGCCTTGCGGCGGGTCATGACGATGAGCAGGCCGGTGAGCACCTCGGCGATGGCAGCGGGCAGGCCCCGGCTCGCTGCGACGCTCGCCCCGACGAACGCCCCATCCGCGGCCACACTCGCGGCGAAGACGATCGCGACCGCCGCGACGAGGGAGGTGCGCGGACCGATCAGCGGGTGTCGCTCGCGCCGCACCGCCGAGCGCCGCAGGATCGAGCCGAGGACAAGCGGAACGACGAGACCCTTGACGACGATCGCGAGCAGCCCGCCGATCAGGAGGTGGCCGGCGCCAGTCGCCAGGCCGACGCCGAGGGCTGCGACGCCGGTGAGCGCCGATTGGATCGCCACGAGCCAGATCGACCGTCCGATCGAGCGGGTGGCGGCGAGCCCGATACCGAGCACGACGATCGCCGCCGCGCACGCGTCGACGATCTGGCTCGCCGTCCGTGGATCGAGGCTCATGCCGGCAACCACAGGCGGGTCGCGAGACCGATCGCGGCGATGATCGAGGCAGTCGCGAGGAGGCCCGGCAGGGCGAGGAGGCGCAGCTTCGCGAGGGCGGCATCGAGCACGCCAAGAACGATCGCGGCCCCGACCAGCTTCGCGAGTGCGGCGCCGATCGCGATGACCAGTGCCAGCGGTGTCAGGTCGACCGCGGCGCCGAGCGGCAGGAATGCGGCGGCGAACAGACCCACCACGAGGACCAGTTTGAGCTCGGCCGCATACATGAGGATCGCCAGGCGCGGGCCTGACGCCTCGAGGAGCATCCCCTCGTGGATCATCGTCAGCTCGAGGTGGGTGTCGGGATTGTCCACCGGCTCGTGGCCGGTCTCGGCGACGGCGACGATGGCGTAGGCGGCGGCCGCGAGCAGGAGCGCCGGGGTGTACCAGGAGATCCCCGAGGCGGCTCCGCGCGCCGCGATCGTGCCGAGATCGGTCGACCCCGCCGCCAGCGCGGCGCCGGTCAGCGCGAGGAGGAGCGCCGGCTCGACGAGGGTCGCGATCGCGACCTCGCGGCTGCTCCCCATCCCGCCGAAGGCACTGCCGGCGTCAAGCGCCGAGAGGGCGAGGACGAACCGTCCGAGGGCCATGAGACCGACGACCACGAGCAGGTCGCCCCAGCCGTCGAGGGGCGCACGGACCGCGACCATCGGCACGAGGAGCGTGGCCACGACAACCGTGGCGAGAACGATCGCCGGCGCCGCCGCGGTCAGTGGACTCGCCGCGTCGCTCTCGACCGACTCCTTCGCCCACCATTTCGCGAGGTCCCGATACGGCTGGAGGAGGGAGGGTCCTCGGCGGTACTGGAGGCGCGCCTTGACCCGCTTCGTGATCCCCAGCAGGAGCGGCGCCACGAGGAGCGTGAGCGCCGCCTGGATCACGGCCGGGACGAGCGTCTGCACGACCGTCGGAGTGATCATGCGTGGGCGAGCAGGAGGAGCGCGATGAGCGCCGTGACAGCGTACGCGAGATACAGCTGGAGGCTGCCGGACTGGAGGCGGCGGACGAGCTGCGCGGCATCGATCGCCGCACGATGGAGCGGCCGGTAGAGGCGCTCGTCGATCAGGTGGCTGACCTCGCCCCGGTAGCGGACCGTGCGCGCGAACGGCGTGCCGGGGTGGAACTCGACCGAGATCTCGCGCACCGGTCGCAGGACCGGCCCGAAGTACAGCCGGATGAGCTTCGCGTAGCTCGTCGCGGTGTATTCGAACGCGGGCTCGGGCACGATGCCGCACGTCCACGTCGCGGTCCGGCGGGTCTGCCGTCGGCGCACGCCGACGAGCCACGTGACGCCGGCGATGGCGACCAGGAGGACGGTGAGCGGCGCGGCAGCGTACACGGCGCCGATCCCGCCGACTGCCCCGGTCGCCGCGGCATGGGATCCCGACCCGACAAGCTCACCCGCTACCTCGAGGATGACGCTCGACACCGGCCCTGCGGCGATCCCGACGCCGATGCAGGCGATGGCGAGGCTCGCCATGGCGGCACCCATCGTTCGACCGGTCTCTCGAGCGCCCGCCGCTCCGGGACTGCGCGGCAGAGCGAGGAATGACATCCCGGTCGCCTTGACGAAGCAGGCGACCGCGAGGGCGGCGGTCAGTGCGAGACCCGCGACCGTGAGGAGCACCGCCGACCGCGCAACGAGCGACAGCGCGGGATCGCCGCCCGCACCGATCAGGCCCTGGAACGTCAGCCACTCACTGGCGAAGCCATTGAGTGGCGGGAGCCCGCTGATGGCCGCGGCGCCGATCCCAAACGCGAGAGCGGTGACGGGCATCGCCCTGGCGAGTCCGCCGAGGACGTTGAGGTCCCGAGACCCGACAGCCGACTGGATCGAGCCGGCGGCAAGGAAGAGGACGGATTTGAAGAGCGCGTGATTGAGGGTGTGGAAGAGTGCTGCGGTGAGCGCGACCGCAGCGAGGGCGGTCGCGCCGTCACCGAGAGCCAGGATCGCGACCCCGACGCCGATCAGGATGATCCCGATGTTCTCGATGCTGTGGAAGGCGAGGAGGCGCTTGAGGTCGTGCTCCATCAACGCGTAGAGGACGCCCAGTACCGCTGACGCGACGCCGATCGCGAGGACGAGGAGGCCCCACCACTCCGGACCCGGGCCGAGCAGGTCGAGCCCGAAGCGGACGATCCCGTAGACACCGGCCTTGATCATCACCCCGGACATGAGTGCCGAGACGTGCGATGGCGCGACCGGATGAGCCCTCGGCAGCCAGACATGCAACGGGATGGCACCGGCCTTTGTGCCGAAGCCGAGGAGCAGGAGCAGGAAGACGATGTCACGTGCCCCCGGCGGGAGGCGCGCCGCGGCCTGGCCGAAGGCACCGAAGCTCGTCGAGCCCGCGGTCGCTGCAAGGATCGCGAACGCGATGATGAGGGCGGCCGTCGCGAGATGGGTCAGCGCGAGGTACAGGTAACCGGCGCGCGCGACATCCGCGCTGGGACGCGATCCGACGACGAGGATTGCCGAGCTCAACGCCATGATCTCCCAGGCGAACAGGAACGCGAAGACGTCGTCTGCGCCGAATACGAGCGCCAGGCTGGCGATGAACACCGGGTAGGCAGCGGCGGTCCGATCGCCCGAAGCGCCATGGGCCGTGTAGCCGATGCCGAACACCGAGCTCGCGGCGCCCGCGACACCGAGGACGACGAGGAACAGCCCGCCGAGCGGGTCGTACCGGACGTGGATCAGGGCGAACCCGAGGACGTCGCCGGCGCTGGCGAGGAGCGGCGTCCCGGAGGCGATGACGCTCACCCCGAGACCGAAGATGCCGACGCACGCCAGGGCCGAGAGCGACAGAGACAGGGCCTGCGGGTTCGCCCTCGAGCGCGGAGCGATCGCCGCGACGGTCGACAGCACGAGCAGCACCGCGACGGCGGCAAGGAGCGACGCATCAGCCGCTCCCCCGAGCGCGCTCGCGATCGACACTCGGGTCCTCTACCTCTGTCTCGCCGTGATCACCCGCGAGACAGAGATCGCGCGGTATCGGCCTTCTTAATTATATATTCCAAGTCTTGAAGTCTGCAGAACAAGTAGTGGACGAGGCGATCCCACGCGCCGGTGACCCGGCGACGGAGCGTCGGGCGCGGGCGGGGGCTCGATGGCGACGCCCTCGACAGGGCGCGAGCCGTTCAGCGCACGCGCCGGCGGGCGACAGTCGAGAGGTGAGGGCGCTCGCGATGAACCTGCCTTGTCGGGGTCGCTGGAGTCGGCGAGGGTACGGTCGCCGGTGCCGGTTTGCTTCGAAGCCGCAGCTGGTGAAGGGACCAGTCGATGTCGCCCTTTTCGGCCGGGGGCACGGTCGACCGGGCCGATCGAAGAACCTCGATCGCCAGCGGAGTTTCCCCGTTCGTGCCGGCCCGCTCGATGACGCGGATCGCAAAAGCAGCCAGGGTCGGCTTGACGAGCCACGGCCGGACGCCCTCGATGGCCCGTGCTCCGTGGGCGGCGATCCGGTCGCGCCACTCGATGCGATGCATGGGCGACGCCGTTTCCGCTTCCTGCAGCAACGCCGACAGTTCCATCACGCCTCCGCGATCGAGTCGCCCCGCCGGGCTCTGCGGCCGGACGCACTCCCGTTCGAGATACTGAACATAAACTCCCAGGGTCCGGGCAACGCCTCCCGGACGACCCCTCCGGCGCGGTAGGCGCCACCGTCTGTCGCCCTCATTCTATCACGTTGGCGATTATCCTGCAAGATAACAGATAGACAATACATGGGCACGGTAGGATACTGCGCCCGAAGGCCCGGAAACCAGCCTCAGATTTGCGATCGGTGGGCCCAACCACAGAGGGACCTACGCGACCATGGCACGCCAGGACTCCCGCGGCGATGACGCCGAGCGCCTCCGCCAGTTCAAAGCGGAGTTCTTCAAGGCGCTCGCACATCCGCTCCGCATCCGGATCCTCGAGCTTCTTCGGGGTGGTCCGCTGAGCGTGACGCAGATCCAGGAGGCGACCGGCGCGCCGGGATCGTCCGTGTCGCAGCAGCTCGCCGTCCTCCGCGGAAGGAATATCCTCGCCACCGAGCGCCGGGGCACCACGATCATCTATCGCGTCCCCGACCCCGAGTTGTTCGAGCTGCTCGACGTGGCACGGACGATCTTCAACACTCACCTGAGCGACACGATCGATATGCTGCGCCTGGTCGACAGCGAAGCGGCATCTGCCGGCGAGCGATGACCGCCCGCCCCGCGTCGGTCGTGAGGATCGCGCGGACGGTGGGACGAGAAGCTCTTGAACGTGCCGACGCCCGCCGAACTGCTCGGCGGGCGTCGGGCTGGGATGGTGCGAGTGTCGCGCCGGGTCACATCGCCGGGAACGTCTCGCAGACCTCGATCGTCGCCCCCGCCTCGAGGACCGGGCACCCCTTCGCAAGCGCGATCGCCTGATCCAGGCTGTCCGCCGTGATGACGCTGTAGCCGCTGAGGGAGCTCCGGCCGTCGCCGCTCACGGAGCCGTTCGAGGCGATCGTCTTCGCGGCGCCGATCGGGTTGCCCGGGTCCGTGACGGCATCGCCGAGCCTCCCGAACCAGGCGCCCCAGGCTTCCATGACCCTCGCCTGCTCGGCGGGTGTCGCCGGCATGCCGCCGCCGCGATAGGCGAGCAGATAGGTGGCCATCGTCGAGTCCTCCTGTGTGGATGGGTCCAACACCGTAACGACGAACGACTCGGCCGAAATCGACATAGCGGTCGTCCGGGCCGATCGATCTCCCTGGCGACCTGTCGATGGGCACTGACGATCGTCGCCAGCATGCATGAAACGGCAATCCCGAGGTAACACACCGTTCATCGGACTACGGTCGACTTATGGGGTCCCCGTCACGCTTCGCCAGGGAGGATCCCCCGTTGCCTCAGGCACCTCGGCGTTCCATGCCGACCCTCATCGCCGTGTTCGCAATCGTCGCCGGCGCATGCAGCGCCTCCGCGACGCCCAGCCCCGTCCCGACCGCGACCGCCGCGCCGCCGACGGCGCCACCGCCGGCCACCGCCGCACACGCCGCGACCGCCCCGTCGACGCCGTCGGCGGCGCCGAGCGCAGCTCCGAGCTACGCCAACGTCCCGCTCATCGTCTACTCGGCCCAGGGCTATGACTCGGCGGTCGTCAAGGCATTCCAGGCGGCGACCGGCATCCCCACCCAGCTCGTCGACGACAGCACTGGACCCCTCCTCGTCAGGATCCAGGCAGAGGCGAACAACCCGAAGTGGGGCGTCCTCTGGGTGGACGGCGCCGAGGCGTTCGCCGCGCTCGACAAGCAGGGCATGCTGCTGCGGGGGTACGAACCGAACGTGCCCTTCAACGCCGTCGGGCGATCGCTCATCCCGGCCGACACGAGCTACATCCCGACCGGCGTCACGATGGCCGGCACGCTCGTCTACGACTCGAAGGTCGTGACGGCACCGCCGACGAGCTGGAACGATCTGCTCACCGCTCCGTGGAAGAACGCGGTCGGGATGAACAATCCGTCTGTGTCCGGACCGACGTATCCATTCGTCGCCGGTCTCATGAACTACGCGGGCGGCGTCAGCCAGGGTGAGGCGTTCTTCACCAAGCTCAAGGCGAACGGCCTCAAGGTCAACAACACCAACCCGGACACGCTCCACGAGCTCGAGACGAAGCAGATCAGGATCGCCCTGATCCAGAGCTCGGCCGGCATCGGCGCCGGGATCGCGAACCCATCCATCAAGACCGCTTTCATCGATCCGTCGACGCCCATCCCGGGCGTCATCGGCATCGACGCGAAGGCCTCCCCCGCGGTCATCGCCGAGGCGAAGGCGTTCGCCGCCTACGTCCTCTCGCCGGCCGGCCAGAAGGTCATGCAGGGCGGCGACCCGACCGGTGACTCGCTGTACTGGCCGATCGTCGACGGCGTCAGCGCCCTGCCACAGCTGCCTGTGCTGTCCACCGTCCCCGCCAAGGCGATCGATCCGTACACCTGGGGTCCCCTGGAGTCGACGATCAACAGGTGGTTCAGCGACACGATCGTCCCATGACCATGGGGTCCGGACGGACCGACGCGGCGCCTGCCGGCCCGAGTGGCCGGCGGGCGTTCGTCGACCCGGACCTCGGGCCCATCGCGCGCATCTCCCGAAGTCGGGTCCTCGGTCGCATCGGGCGGCTCGGCCTGCCGATCGCGCTCTGGTTCGCCATCGGGGCGCTCCTCGTCGTCCCGATGGCGGCATTCCTCGTGCAGGCGTTCTCGCCCCGCCTCTTCGGGACCGGTCCTGAGTGGTTCACCCTGGCCAACATCGAGCACGCGTTCGGGGCGACCACCGTCGTCGGCCTCGTCGACTCGCTCGTCGTCAGCGTCGCGACGTCGCTGATCGCCGTCGTTGTCGGCGGTCTCCTCGCCTGGGGGGTCCACCGCACGGACCTGCCGGGCCGACGCCTCTGGCCGGTCCTCGTCTGGGTCCTCCTCCTCATCCCCTCCTTCCTCGTCGCCCAAGGCTGGGAGTACCTCCTTCAGCCGGGTGGCGTCCTCTCCCAGTTCGGACTCGATACATCCGCCCTGTTCACCGCCTTCTACGGGCCACTCGGCGTCGTCTTCGTCCTGTCCATGACCGCCCTCCCGTTCGCCTACATCACGATCTCGGCTGCGCTCCTCAACCTCGGCTCGGAGTTCGAGGAGGCGGCCCGGGTCCACGGCGCGGGACCCGTCGGGACGGCCCGGATCATGATTCCGATCCTCGCCCCAGGCCTCCTCTCCGCGGCGGCGATCGTGTTCGCCGAGACGATGAGCGACTTCGGCGTGGCGTCCACACTGGCGGCCAGCGCCCACTTCCCGGTCGCCACGTACGTCCTCTTCGAGGCGATCAACAACAATCCCGCGGATTTCGGGCTCGCCGCCGCGATCGGCTGGCTCCTCGTCGCGAGCGCGGCAATCCCGATCCTCGTCCAGGCATGGGCACTGCGAGGCCGGACGTTCGCCGTGGTCTCGGGTCGGACACGGATCCCGGCCCGGACCCGCCTCCGGCCCACCACCAGAACCATCGCCACGATCGCAACGGCGGTCCTCTTCGTCATCGCCCTCGGCGCTCCCGTCCTGGGGGCCGTCGTCGCGTCATTGCTCAAGGACTTCGGCACGAGCTTCTCGTTCCAGGCGCTGACCTTCGAAAGCTATCGCCAGGTCCTGGCCGGCGATCTCGGTCTCGCCGACCCGCTCATCTTCTCGACGAGCCTCGCGGTGATCGCGGCGGTCGTCACGGTGGTGCTCGGTCTCGCCGTGGCGCGCCTGCTCACGTCGCGCGGCGGCGGGCGGGTGGGCCGGATCACCGACCTCGTGCTGCTCGGGTCCGTCGCCCTGCCGGGGATCGTCCTCGCCGCCGGGTACATCTTCGCCTACAACCTGCCGGGCCTGACGAACCTTGGCCTCGATCTGTACGAGACGACGCCGCTCCTCATCATGGGCTACGTCGCGACCGCGCTCCCGCAACAGGCACGCCTCATGGTCGGGCCGGTCTCCCAGCTCCAGGAGTCGCTCGTTCTCGCAGCACGAGTCCACGGCAGCTCCGCGCTCGCGGCATGGGGTCGGACCGTCGTCCCGGTCCTCTCGCGGGTCCTCCTCTGGGGCGCCCTGCTGACCTTCGCCAAGACCCTCCTCGAGCTGCCGGTCTCGCAGCTCCTCTATCCGCCCGGATCGCGGCCGGTCTCGGTGGCGATCAACTTATACGTCTCCGGACTCCACTACGACACGGGCACCGCGATGACGGTCGTCGCCCTCGTCGAGGAGTTCGCGGTCATCGTGATCGCCCTCGGCCTGTTCCGACTCCTCGCCCCGCGCGGATGGCGCCGCGGCCTCGGTCCCACCTGATGCAGTTCAGGCGGAGCGCCGGAGACCCGACGGGCCTGCAGCGGCACGATCCGCCGGCGGTCAGTGTGGAGCGCGTGACGAAGCGGTTCGGATCGAAGGTCGCGCTCGACAGCGTGACCGTGGACGTGCCGCCGGGCGCCTTCCTCGTGCTCCTCGGCCCGTCAGGCTCAGGAAAGACGACGCTCCTCCGCTGCGTCGCGGGGATCGAGCGACTCGACAGCGGCACGATCGCCATCGGCGGCCGGATCGTCGCGGACAGGGTCCGGCACGCGCCCCCGGAGCGGCGCGATCTCTCGATGGTCTTCCAGGACTACGCCCTGTGGCCGCACCTGACCGCGGTCGAGAACGTTCGCTTCGCGCTCCGGCGGCGGCGCCTTGCGACGGCCGATGCGGCACGGCGGGCGAACGAGATGCTCGAGCGGGTCGGTCTGGCCGGGCTCGCCGGACGGTACCCGAACGAGCTCTCCGGCGGCGAGCAGCAGCGAGTGGCCCTCGCGCGCGCGCTCGCCGCGAACACCGGCCTCCTCCTCTTCGACGAGCCGCTCTCGAACCTCGACGCCAACCTCCGGGAGCAACTCCGGGTCGAGATCTCGACGCTCGCTCGCGACGCCAACGCCACTTCCATCTACATCACCCACGACCAGAGCGAGGCGTTCGCGCTGGCCGACGTCGTCGGCGTGCTGCACGGCGGGCGTCTCGTCCAGCTCGGCGCGCCGCAGGACATCTACTCACGGCCGGCGACGACGTTCGTCGCCCGGTTCACGGGACTCGCCGGTGAGGTCGCAGTCGTCGTCGTCGGGGTGGACGGCGGCGGCGCGCCGCTCGTGAGGATCGCCGCGAGCGAGGGCCCGCCGATCAGTGCGCGCGCGACCGCGCCGGCGGCGACGGATGCGGCGGGCCGACTTCTCGTTCGACCGTCGGCGGTCCGTCTCGGACCGCCGAGCGAGGCGTGCGAGGCGGGCGACGGCCTCCGGGGCCGGGTCGCCGACGTCGCGTTTCGCGGTCGTGGCTACGATCACGCCGTCGTCCTCGCGAACGGGACGCGCCTCGTCGGCATCCACGACGAGCGTCCGTGGAACCGGGGCGACGAGGTCGCCGTGACCTTCGATCGAGCCGGCTGCTTCTTCTTCGCCGCCGGCTCCGACCCGGCGATGACACCGGACCAGTCCGTCCAGGCGAGCGCAGGGGCGGTGGTGCCTGCCCCCTCCCTCTGACGCTCGACCGGAGCGCGGCCCCTGAGACAGCCCGGGCCCACAGCCCGCGCTTACCCGAACCTGACGAGAGCGAGCGTCCCCACGACGACGCAGTAGATGGCGAACGGGGTCAGCGTGCGGGTCGTGAAATAGCGGGTGAGGAATCGGACTGACAGGTAGGCGGCGATGCCCGCCGCGACACTGCCGGCGAGGATCTGGGTCCGCACGCCGTCGCCGTTCGGGCCGATGAGATCCGGCAGCTTGTAGACGCCGGCGGCGAGGATGATCGGTGTCGCGAGGAGGAACGAGAACCGGGCCGCATCCTCGTGATCGAGGCCGCGGACGAGGCCGGCGACCATGGTGATGCCGGACCGGCTGATCCCGGCGAGGAGCGCGAACGTCTGGGCGCAACCCACGATGACCGCGACGGGAAACCCGAGGGCACCGAGCCGTCGCTCGGCGGCCTCCTCGTCCGCGGACGCGCGCGCCGCCGACGATGCCGGACGCACTGCCGCCGATCCGGTCCGGGACGTCGGCGATGCGGCCCGGATCGCGCCTCGCGGCACGGCCATGTCGCGCCCCGAGGCTCGTCGCCTGAGCCACTCCCCGGCGGCGAGGATGATGCCGTTGACGACGAGGAACCCGGCCGCGAACAGCGGCGTCGCGAAGACGACGCGGAACGTGTGCTCGAAGATGAGCCCGGCAAGCCCGGCCGGGATCGTCGCGACCACGAGGAGCCAGCCGAGCCGCGCCTCCGGCGTCTCGATCCGCCGGTCACGGAGCGAGCCGAGAACGCCGCCGACGATCCGGATCCACGTCCGCCGGTAGAAGATGAGGAGCGCGGTCGCGGTCGCGACATGGAGGCCGACGAGGAAGGCGAGGAAGTACGACTCCTTGGCGGATTGAGCAGCGACGACGTCCGTCCAGCCGAGGAGCTGCGGCAGGATGACCGAGTGCCCGAGGCTCGAGACCGGGAACAGCTCCGTGACCCCCTGGAGGAGGCCGAGGATGATCGCCTGGGGAAAGGTCAGCACGGATCACTCCTGAGATCGTCGGCGATTCGTTCGGCCGATGGCCGGGAGAGCCTATCGCATGCGGACGGAGGAGCCCCGAATATCCCCGAGACGTCGCGGACCGCGGGGCGCCCGTGCGCGCGGGGTGCGGGGCGTCCGTACGCGTGGACTGCGGGTGTGTCGGGTACGCGCGGGGTGCGTCATGTGCGCGATGTGTCGGCCTCGCGGCCGTGTCCGGGTGCCCGGCCGTGCGCGCTCTGATCCATCCCCGGTCGGATCTGGCCTCGCACGCCCCGGCTGCTCGACGTTACGACGCACCGGGCGCGTAAGCGACGCTGCCGAGCCACGCCCAAGGCTGCGGGCAGTCGCCCAGCCGAGCGCGCCGGAACGCCCGGACCGCGCTCATGGCGAGAGCCGGCCGGCGCCTGCGATGGCACCGGCCGGCCCGGAGTGAGGTGGGAGGGTGTTACTGCTGGACGTTGGACTGGAAGTCGACGTTCTGGCCGCCGATGTCCGTGTGGCCGCCGGGGCCGTCCGTCTCGATGCCGGCCTTCGCCGCCGTCTCGGTGGCTGACTCTGCGGCGATCGTCGTCGACTCGGTGGCCGACTCAGCGGCGACTCCGGGCACGGTGACGTCCGGGGTCAGCTGATCGCCGAGCTGGCCCGTGCCGCCCGTCTGGGTGCTCGGTCCGACGACCGTCACGTTCGGCGTCGGGGATGGGGTGGGGTTGCCGGCGAACGCGATCCCGCCTCCGGAAATCAGGAGGACGGCGGTTGCGGCGAGCGCCGGGGCGCGAAATCGATCGAGCTTCATGGTGGATGCTCCACTTCGACGACCGGGGCATCTGCCCGATCTGGAGGTAGCCTGCTCCCCGGGTCGTGAGCGTTCGGTTAATCGGGAGCGGCCACCGATTCACGATCGATTCACATGAAGGGTGGATGATGACGTCATGAAGATCCTCATGCTCGAGGATGACCAGCGCCTTCGATCGGTCGTCGTCCGCGGACTCCATCGCGCCGGTCACTCCGTCGAGGTCGCGGGCACCCTCGAGGAAGCGCGCTGGTTCCTCTCGGAAACGACCTCCGACGTCCTCATCCTCGACGTCATGCTGCCGGACGGCGACGGGTTCGGCCTGTGCGCCGAGCTTCGTGCCAAGGGCGACTGGACGCCCGTCCTCATGCTCACGGCGCGGGACGCGGTCACGGACCGGGTACGCGGCCTCGACGTGGGTGCGGACGACTATCTCGTCAAGCCGTTCGCATTCGCGGAGCTCGAGGCGCGCCTCCGGGCGCTCGACCGTCGCGGCACGAGCGAGCGTCCGCCGACGCTCATCGTCGGGACCCTCGAGCTTGATCCGGCGAGCCACCGGGCGACCCTGGGATCGCGGCGACTCGAGCTGACCGGACGGCAGTTCTCGCTGCTCGAGTTCTTCGCCCGGCGGGCGGACCAGGTCCTCCCCCGCTCCACGATCCTCGACCAGGTCTGGGACTGGGCCTTCGATGGCGACCCCCGGATCGTCGATGTGTACGTCCGCGCCCTCCGCCAGGCCCTGTCGTCCGGCCCGGGGGACCCGTCCATCGAGACGATCCGCGGCGTCGGATACACACTCCGCCCCGGCGGTCCCGCCGCCGAGCGCGAGCCCGCGCCATCGTGACGTGACGATCAGGGCGCGGCTCGCCGCGACCTACGCCGTGGGGCTCGTCATCACCGTCGCAGTGGTCGGCGCCCTCGTCTGGTGGCAGATGGACGGTGCGCTTCGAGCGTCGCTCGGGATGACCATCCAGACTCGCGCCGACGCCGTCCTCACCGCCGTCGAGAACGCCGGCCAGTCGGGACTCCAGAACACCGATCAGGCCGCCCCAGGCGTGTTCGCCGCACTCTTCTCACCGGCCGGAGTGCGTCTTGATGCAAGCGCGGACACGCCGCCAGGCATCCTCCCAGTGGCGGGCGTCCAGCAGCTCGGCGGCCGGCAGTATCTCGTCCTGACCACGATCGCCCAGGATGGGACGATCATCGTGACCGGCGCGGACCTCCGATCGATCTCCGATGCCGAGGCCGCGCTGGCCCGCGTGCTGGTCGGGGCGGGAGCGGCGACCGGAGCCGCGTCCGTGCTCGTGGCCTGGCTCCTCGCGCGGCGGGCGCTGCGACCGATCGACCGCCTCATCGAGTCCGCCTCCTCCCTCGGCCCGGACGATCTCACGCGGCGGCTCGACGCCCCGGACCGGGCGGACGAGGTGGGCCAGCTCACCGTCACCCTCAACGGGATGCTCGACCGGATCGCTGAGTCCGTCGAGCGCCAGCGGCTGTTCGTCGCCATGGCGTCACATGAGCTGCGCACCCCGCTCGCCTCTCTTCGGGTGGAGCTCGATCTCGTCGATCGGGACGATGCCACGCCGGACGAGCTCCGCGACGCGCTCCGCCAGGCGCGGGGTGACGCGATCCGGCTCAGCGGTCTCTCGACGAGCCTGCTCGAGCTCGCCGCCGTCGGCGTGGACGCGCGGGCGCTCGTCCTCGCGCCGGTCCGTGTCAACGAGCTGCTCCTCGGCGTCGTCCGAGGGCTGGACGGCCTCGCCCGTCAGCGGAGCGTCGAGGTCACCGTGGATGCGCCCGACGTCGTCGCCCGGGTCGACCGGACGAGGATCGAGCACGCCGTCGGCAATCTCATCGCCAACGCGATCGTCCACGGCGGCAGCGGTGGCAGCGTCGAGGTCCACTGCCGCATCGAACCGGCGGCAATGGACAGGAGCCTCGTCGTGGAGGTCCTCGATCGCGGACCCGGCGTTGGGAGCGCACCGATCAGCGCCCTGTTCGAGCCGTTCCAGCAGGGTGCCGGGGGCCGGCATCGCGGCGCCGGGCTCGGCCTGGCGACCGTCGCGAGCGCGATCACGGCCCACGGCGGCACGTTCGGTGCGGCGAATCGCGACGGTGGAGGCGCGCGCTTCTGGTTCGCCGTGCCATTCAGCGACGCCGACCGGCCGGTCCCCGATCCGGTCCCTGAAGCCGCTCCCGGACCGGCGCCGCGATCGGCCCCCCGCTGACGGGACGCGTCAGGCGCGCGAGCGCTGGGCGAGGACGAACAGGGCGACCATCGATGGAACGACCAGGACGGCGCCGACGAGCAGGCTGATGAGGAGCGCGGTGAGGGTCGCCGGCGGGCCGGCCGCTTGGTCGATCGTCAACGAGCCCACGAGCAGATACGGGTACTGGGCCACCGCCCAGCCCCACAGAACCGCACCGACCGCGAGGCCGGCGGTGCCGCGGGCGAGGGCGAACCGGCGCCGTGCGAGGAGTGCGAGCGACGCGATCCCGGTAACGGCGGAAAGCACGACGAGCGGGAGCGCGCCGGCGGTCAGACCGGCGAACAGCGTGGGCGCATCGGCGTGGATGACGACGATGCCGAGGAGGGCGCCGGTGCCCACCGTCAGGCCGCTCGCGAGCGCCCGTCCCCGGAACGCCTCGACGAGCGCGGCGTCGCCGGTCCGTCGAGCATCCGAGGTGAGGTAGACCGCCGCCAGAAACGCGCACAGGCCGACCGCGAGGACGCCGCCGAGCACGGACGTCGGGTTGAGCCAGCTGCCGATCGGATCGCCGGCCGCATTGCCGGGCGGCACCCGGCCCGATGCGACACCTCCCGCGATCGCCCCGAGGAAGAACGGTGTGACGATCGATGAAAGCCCGAAGATCATCCCGAAGCGGCGCCGCAGATCGGGATCCGCGACGGACTTCCGGAACGCGAACCCGGAGCCGCGGAGGATGATCCCGATGGCGACGAGCGTGAGCGGGATGTAGAGGGTCGACGCGACCGCGGCGAAGACCACCGGGAACGCGGTCCAGACCACGACGATGGCGAAGATGAGCCAGACATGGTTCGCCTCCCACACCGGGCCGATCGTGTCCTCGATGAGGTCACGGATCGCGGCGCCCTGACGGCGGCCGGCCGTCAGGTCCCAGAAACCGGCCCCGAAGTCGGCGCCACCGAACAGCGCATACGCCGTGAGGCCGGCCCAGGTGAGGAACAGGATGGCGTCGGCCGTGGTCATGACGGGGGGCCGTCCTCCGGCATCGCGGCGAGGGTCCGGCGGAGGACGAGGATCGTGCCGGCCGTGAGGGCGAGGTAGACGCCGATGAGGGTGAAGAACCCGATCGGGAGCCCGCGCGCCGCGGTCACCGCGTCCTCCACCCGCATGACCCGGTAGACGATCCACGGCTGACGACCGAGCTCGGTGACCATCCATCCGGCCTCCATCGCGACGACGGCGCCCGGGCCGGCCGCGATGGCGGCGAGGATGAACCGTCTCGAGCGCGGCATGTCCCGGCGTCGCCACCACGACCAGGCGAGCCAGGCTCCGAGGGCGAGGAGGCCGAAGCCGATGGCGACCATCACCTGGAAGGCGAGGTGGACCGGCAGGACCGGCGGCCGGTCAGCAGCCGGAACGGTGTCGAGGCCGACGACGAGGGCGTTCGGGTCGCGGAACGCGAGGAGCGACAGCCCGTCCGGGATCTGGAGGGCAAAGTGCATCGCGCCGTCCACCGGGATCCCGCCGATCGAGAGCGGGGCCCCCCGCTGCGACTGGTAGAGGCCCTCGATCGCGGCGAGCTTGATCGGCTGGTTCGTGGCGAGGAACTGGGCCGCCGCATCGCCGACGACGATCTGGGCCGGGGTGAGGATCGCGCCGAGGGAGAACGCGATGAGGAACCCCGTCCGATGGAGCTGCGAGGCCGGGTTCCGGCGGAGCCCCCAGGCGTGGGCCGCCGCCACGCCGAACCCACTCACCATGAACGCGGCGAGGATCATGTGGGTCGTCTCGACCGGCGTCGCCGGGTTGAGGATCGCAGCCCACGGGTCCACGCCGCTGACGACCCCGTTCGTCAGCGTGAAGCCGACCGGCTGATTGAGCCAGGCATTCGCGGTCACGACGAACCACGCCGAGGCGATCCCGCCCACGACGACCGGCAGGCCGGTGAGGAGATGGACGGTCGGCGGCAGGCGATCCCAGCCATACAGGTAGATGCCGATGAAAATCGCCTCGATGAAGAACGCGATGCCCTCGATCGCGAACGGCAGGCCGAGGACGGAGCCGAAGGTTGCCATGAGGCGCGGCCAGAGGATCCCCATCTCGAACGAGAGGATCGTCCCGGACACCGCGCCCACGGCGAAGAGGATGCCGAGGATCTTGGCCCAGCGGTGGGCGAGCGCGTCGTAGACCGCGCCGCCGCCATGTCGGCTGCGGTACTCGGCGATGAGAACGAGCGTCGGGAAGCCCACGCCGAAGCAGGCGATGACGATGTGCCAGGCGAGGGAGAGCGCCATCTGGGCCCGGGCCGCCCAGAGATCCGGCTGGTCGACCGCGCTGAAGACGTCGATGGCGTTCATCGCTCTCGAGCTCCGTTTCTGGGACGATGCCAGCCTACACCGCGCTCGCCGTCACCGCCGTGAGGTCCGCCCGCTCCATGCCGCCCGCTGCCGCCGAGCCGACCGCGCGCGAGCGGCTGGCCGCGCTTCACCCACCGGCGGCGGATCCGTACCGCCGGCTCAACCCGCTCACCCAGGTCGTCGTCGCCGTCGGCGGATTCGCTGCCGCCCTTCTCGCCCCGACCCTGCTCGGTCCGCTGGTCGGCATCGTCGTGGTCGCCATGCTCGCGTCGCTCGCGGGTGCCGCCGGGCCGGTGAGACGGGCTGGCGCGATCTCGGGCCTAGTCGTCGGAGGGGTCGTGGCGGTCGTCGACGTCCTCTCCGGTCACGATGTGTCGACGATCGCCGGAGGACCGCTCGACGCAGGGCTACGCGGCGCGCTGGCCGGGATGAGCCTGCGTCTGTGGACCTCGACCGTCGACCTGCCGGCCCTTCGGCTCGATCTGGAGCGGCGGGGACTCCCCCATCGGGTCGCCGTCGGCCTCGTGGGGGTCCTCGGGGCGGGACCCGGCCTCGCCGAGCGGCTCGACGCGGTGACGGCCGCGCAGCAGGCCCGCGGATACGAGCGCTCCGGCGGTCGGCTCGGCGCCCTCGGTCGCGTCCCGGCGCGGGCGCCGATCCTTTTGCCGGCACTCGTCTCGACGCTGGCGAACCTCACCGAGCGGAGTCTCGCTCTCGAGTCGCGGGCGATCGGGCGGCCCGGTCGGCGGGCCACGCTCTGGACGCCCGCCGATCCGCTGGCCGAACGCCTCCTCCGCTGGGCGATCGTCGTCGCGGGCGCCATCGGGATCGTCGTCCGGCTCCTCGGGATCGTGCGCTGATGCTCCACCTTCATTGCACGGCGTACCGCTACCCGGCCGCGAGGGTCGCCGCTCTCCACGACATCGACCTCGCGATCCCCCACGGTGTGGTCGTGGGGCTGGTCGGACCCAACGAGAGCGGCAAGTCCACGCTCTGCCTCGTGGCGTCCGGGATGGCTCCGGCGGTCGTCGGCGGCGAGCTCGTCGGGCACCTCGAGATCGACGGCGAGTCGATGACCGGCCGGCCGCCACACGAGCTCGCGGAGCGGGTCGGGCTCGGGTTCGCGAACCCCACGACACAGCTGACGGGGCTCACCGCGACGGTCTTCGAGGAGGTCGCGATCGGACCGCTCAACCTCGGGCTGTCCGCGACGGAGACCGTGGCCCGCGTGGACGAAGCCCTCGCCGCCGTGGGGATCGAGCGGCTCGCCGGCCAGAACCCGCGCCGGCTCTCGGGCGGTGAATCGCAGCTCGTCGCGATCGCGAGCCTCCTCGCGATGCGGCCGAGCCATCTCGTCCTCGACGAGCCGACCTCCGAGCTCGACCCGGCAGGAGCGCGGCTCGTCGCCGAAGCGCTCCACGCGGTCGCCCATGGCGGGACGGCCCTCCTCATCGCCGAGCATCGGATGGACCTGCTCGACGGTCTGTGCGACCGGATCGTCGTGCTCGACGGCGGAACGATCGTCCGGGACGGTCCGGCCGAGACAGCCCTCGCCGACCCCGGCCTCGCCGCGCTGGGCCTCGAACGGCCCGCTCGCCATCGCATCGCCGACGCATCCAGGGCCGCCGGAGCCCCGCTCGACCCTGCCGAGCTCCGGTCCGCCCTCGGCGGATGGCCCCACCGGTGATCCCGGCGATCGCCCTCGAGGGGCTCGGGTTCGTCTACCCCGACGGTCATCGCGTCCTCGCCGCCGTCGACCTCGCGATCGGCGCGGGCGAGACGATCGCGCTCGTGGGCCAGAACGGGAGCGGAAAGTCAACCCTCGTCCGGCACCTGAACGGTCTCCTGCGATCCACGGAGGGGCGAGTGCTGCTGGACGGTCGAGACATCGCCGCCGTGCCGGTCGCGTCCCTCGCCGCACACGTCGGGCTCCTGTTCCAGAACCCGGACCGGCAGCTCTTCGAGGAACGCGTCCGCGACGAGGTCGCGTTCGGCCCGCGCAATCTCGGCCGCCGCGGCGATGACCTCGACGCGGTCGTCGCGGACGCTCTCGAGGCCGTCGGTCTGAGCGACCTGGATGACGCGAACCCCTTCGTCCTCGGTCAGTCGCGGCGGAAGCTCGTCGCCCTCGCGTCCATCCTCGCGATGCGGACCCCGATCGTCGTCCTCGACGAGCCGACGACAGGCCAGGACGCCCGCGGCGTCGACCGGATCCGCTCCATCGTCCGCGGACTGGCCGCCGAGGGCCGGACGACGATCGCGATCTCCCACGACCTGCGGTTCGTCGCCGAGACCTTCGATCGGGTCGTCATCCTCCGCGACGGCACGGTCGCCCTCGACGGCACGCCAGCCGAGGTGTTCGGGCCGGAGGCGGGTCCCGTGCTCGCAGCGGCGAATCTCGAACCCCCGCCCGCCGCCCGCGTCGGGATGCACCTCGGACTCGGCAGCACGCCGAGCGAGGCGGACCTGGTCGCCAGGCTTGCCGCCCGGGCCGCCGCGGGGCGCTGACCCCCGGTCACCCCGGCTGCCCTTATTGCGACGTGTTGTAAGAACGGGGTATCCTCACCGTCCGGACCGGCTGCCTGCCGGTCACGAAGCGGAGAGCCGGATTGATCGCGACCGCCATGCGGATGGCGACCACGTCGAGCCCGTTGCGGAACCGGATCGTGGGGATCTACGCGTTCCTCATCGCGTTCACCGTGGCCTGCGTCGGCCTCCTCTTCGCCGTCGGAACGGCCTATCCGGCGCTCATCGGGGCCGGCATCCTCGCCTACACGCTCGGGCTCCGGCACGGCGTCGACGCGGACCACATCGCCGCGATCGACAACACGACGCGCAAGCTCATCCAGGACGGCCAGCGTCCGGTGACGGTGGGGCTCTTCTTCTCGCTCGGCCACTCGACGATCGTCATCGGCCTCTCCGTGGTCCTCGCGATCTCCGGTGCGATCGTCCACGACATCCCGGCGCTCCAGGATGTCGGAGGACTCGTCGGGACCGCCGTCTCGGCCGCGTTCCTCCTCGCGATCGGCCTCGTCAACCTCGTCGCCCTCGTGGAGATCGGACGGCTGTTCCGGACCGTTTCCGGCGGCGGCAGCTACAGCGACGCGTCGCTCGAGGACTTCCTCGCCGGGCGCGGGCTCCTCGCCCGGATCTTCCGGCCGATGCTGCGGCTCGTTCGAAGGAGCTGGCACATGTACCCGGTGGGGGTCCTCTTCGGCCTCGGCTTCGACACGGCGAGCGAGGTCGGCCTCCTCGGCCTTGCCGCGACCGCCGGCGGCCAGGCCATCCCAATCGGGTTCATCCTCATCCTCCCGGCCCTCTTCGCGGCCGGGATGATGACGGTGGACACGACCGACCAGGTGCTCATGCTCGGCGCCTACGAGTGGGCCTTCCTCCGCCCGATCCGCAAGCTGTACTACAACCTGACGATCACCTTCATCTCGGTCGTCATCGCCTTCCTCATCGGCGGGATCGAGGTCCTCAGCATCGTCGCGGCGCGGTTCCGGCTCAGCGGCGGTGTGTGGGACTTCGTCGCCCACCTCGACTTCGAGATCGTCGGCTTCGCGGTCATCGCGATCTTCATCGGGACGTGGATCGTCGCGACGATCATCTATCGCCTCAGGGGCTACGACGAGCTCGGGGGCGATCAGCCCGGGTCGGCGGCCTGACAGGCGGCGCAGCGACCGACGATCGTCAGGTGCGAGAGATCCACCGCGAAGCCTCGACTCCGCTCCAGCGAGGCCATCGTCGCCGCGGCCTCGGCCTCGTCGATCTCCCAGCTCGCACCGCATCCCTCACAATGCAGATGGCCGTGTTCGACCGCCGGTCGGACGTGGTATTCCTCCCGGCCGTCGGCACCATGGGCATGTCTGACGACGCCGAGCTCCTCGAATACACGGAGGGTCCGGTAGACCGTCGAGGGGGTCGTGAGCGGGTCGAGCGATCGGCAGCGATCGACGAGCTCGGCGCCGGTGATGTGGCCATCTGTCCGGTCGAGGACCTCGAGGATCTGGCGGCGCTGCGCCGTCCAGCGCAGACCCAGGGTCCGGAAGTGATCGCGGATCGCGGCAAGCGAGGGTGGCGTGGTGGCGTCCCGCGCCGAACCGGCGCCGCTCGGCCTTCGGACGGTCATGTGGGACGTGCTCGGCGTCGCTGGACGTGCGTCGTGCATCGGGCGCGAGTATAGGGCTGGCCTGAGTGGCTGCCCGGTGTGGCTGCCCCGTGAGGGCGCCCGCATTCGGATGCCGGGCACCGAGTGCGCCAGGACGGCGCATATCCGCCCCGGGAGACGCTTACGCGAGATCGTGGCCCCATCGCGGGTCGGATGAGCCCCATCGGACCGGAGCCGCACGCACGGCACGACTGCACTCCGGGGCGCCTGAGCGTGGATCGGGCCTTCAGTGTTCCGTAACGCTCTCCCAGTGCGGTTCTGCGATGAAATCGCGGGCGCATCGGCCGTGGAGCTCAGCGGCGCAGCGGATCGGAACCGCGAGGGCCGCAACGGAGTGGGAGGCGCGAGGGCCGAGAAGCGCCGAACATGGACGAGCGACGCGCCGGTGATCGGGCGTCGCTCGTCGTGGGAGCGCGAACGGGAGGAGGATCGTCCGCGTCGTATTCGGTTGTTCTTCAGTTGTCGGATGCATCGTGACACCCGGGACCTTGCGATCTCATTACGCCGCAGGGCCGGTCCCTCGATCAGAGCATCCAAAATCGGTGGGCGAGATATCTAGACATCATCTCTCTTGGTGGTGATACTTCCTCGGTATGGATGCGGAACCGTCTGGACGATCCACGGCCGGCATGCGGATGGGTCAGGCGGCCGAGATGGTCGGCGTCACGGTCGAGACGCTCCGCCGCTGGGAGGTGGACGGACGCCTCCGGGTGGAGCGCTCGGGCGGCGGCCAGCGTCTCGTCCCGCTCGCCGAGGTCTCGCGACTCATCGACGAACGACGGCGCGCGGTCGTGGATCGGCCGATCGTCGCCCAATCGGCACGGAATCGGTTCCCTGGTGTCGTGACCCGCGTCGAGCGCGACGGCGTCGCTGCCGTGGTCGAGGTCGTCGCCGGCCCGCACCGGCTCGTGAGCCTCATGACCGCCGAGGCGGTCATCGAGCTCGGTCTTGCCGTCGGCGTCGAGGCGATCTGCGTCGTGAAGGCGACGAACGTCATCGTCGAGATCCCCGCGTCGCGCGAGCGCGGCGGATGAGACACGGCCGGCGGATCGCCACGCTCTCCGCCGCAGCGCTGCTCCTCCTCGCCGGCTGCTCGGGCACCGCCACCGCACCCGGCAACGCCACCGCACCGGGCAGTGCCACGGCGCCACCGATCGCCACAAGCCTGACCGTCGACGCAGCCGCCTCGCTCGCGGGCGTCCTCGAAGCGGCGCGCTCCCGCTACGACGCCACCCACCCCGGGACGTCCCTCACGATCGACACGGACTCCTCGGCTGCGCTCGCGACGCAGATCGAGCAGGGAGCGCCGGTCGACGTCTTCCTCTCCGCCGACACGACGAACCCGCAGGCGCTGATCGATCGCGGTCTCGCCAGCGGCGCGCTCGTGCCGTTCGCGGCCAACCTCCTCACGATCATCGTTCCGACCGCGGATCCGGCCGCCATCCGGACGCCGGCGGACCTCGCTCGGCCCGGGGTCAAGATCATCGCGGCGGGCCCGGCCGTCCCGATCACCAGGTACGCGACCCGGCTCGTCGCGAACCTCGCCGCCCTGCCCGGGTATCCGGCCGGATTCGCCGCCGCCTATGCCGCGAACGTCGCGTCGAGGGAGGACAACGTCGCCGCGGTCGTGGCGAAGGTCGCCCTCGGCGAAGGCGACGCGGCGATCGTCTACGTCACCGATGCGGCGACATCGCCCGGCGTGATCGCGGTCCCCGTCCCGGCCGCCGCGAACGTCCCGGCGACGTACGCGGGCGTCGTCGTGCGGGCCTCGCGAGATCTCATCGGCGCGCAGGCCTTCCTCGCCTGGTTCGCCGGGCCGGACGGTCAGGCGATTCTCCGCTCGTTCGGGTTCCTTCCGCCGCCGTGAGTCGAGCGCCCGCGCGACCCGGCCGGACATTCGCGTCGCGCCGGAACCATGATGGACGAGCGATCATCACCCTCGCGGTCGTGCTCGGCCTCCTGCTCGCCCTGCCGGTCGCGACCCTCGTCGCCAGGGCGATCGTTGACGGCTCGCTGGCGGCGAGCGCGACGAACCGGGTAGTCCTCGACGCGCTGACCTTGAGCCTTGCGACGACCACGGCGAGTCTCGCCATCACCGTCGCCATCGGGCTCCCACTGGCGTTCGTCCTCGCCCGCCGGCGGTTCATGGGTTCCGCGCTCCTCGAGACGGCGGTCGATCTGCCGATCGTCCTCCCGCCGTCCGTGGCAGGGCTCGCGCTCCTCCTCGTCCTCGGCCGGCGCGGACTCCTCGGGGAGCCGCTCGCCGGGGCGGGCATCGAGCTCCCGTTCACGACGGCTGCCGTCATCCTCGCCCAGGCGTTCGTCTCGGCGCCGTTCTTCATCCGCTCGGCGCGGGCCGGGATCGCGGCCGTCGATCGCGATCTCGAGGACGCGGCGCGCGTCGACGGCGCCTCCGAGGCCGGGGTCTTCCGGCAGATCACGATCCCGCTCGCCGGGCCCGCGCTCGCGGCGGGCCTCGTCATGAGCTGGGCCCGATCGCTCGGCGAGTTCGGGGCGACGATCATGTTCGCCGGCAATATCGAAGGGCGGACCCAGACGCTCCCGCTCGTTGTGTACAGCGAGTTCACCGGCGGCGCGCTCGGGCACTCGATCGCCGCCGCGGCGATCCTCGTCGTCGCCGCCTTCGGTGTGCTCGTCGCCGTCCGCGTGCTCCACTGGGGCCGCGTCCTCGACCTCCGCGCCCTCGCCTGATCCGCTCGGGTAGCGCGGCGGCGGCCGGCCGGACCGGACTCGCGACCGTCAGTCGAGGGCGATGCGGAAATCGGCGCCAGTGCGGGCGCGCACCTCCTCCACGGTGACCCCGGGCGCGAGCTCGATGAGGACGAGACCCGCGCCGGGTGCGACCTCGAAGACGGCAAGATCCGTGATCACCCGGTCCACGACCCCTCGGCCGGTGAGCGGGAGCGTGCACTCGCGGAGGATCTTCGGACTGCCGTCCTTCGCGACGTGGTCCATGAGGACGATCACCCGCCGCACTCCCGAGACGAGGTCCATCGCGCCACCCGGGCCCTTCACCATCCGGCCCGGCACCATCCAGTTCGCGAGATCGCCGTTCTCGGCGACCTCCAGCCCGCCGAGGATCACCACGTCGATGTGGCCGCCCCGGATCATCGCGAACGAATCCGCGCTGGAGAAGAAGCTCGAGCCGGCGATCGTCGTCACGGTCTGCTTGCCGGCGTTGATGAGATCGGGATCCACGTCCGCCTCATCCGGGAACGGCCCGATGCCGAGCAGTCCGTTCTCCGACTGGAGGACGACCGTGATCTCCGGCGGGATGTGGTTCGCCACGAGCGTCGGGATGCCGATGCCGAGGTTGACGTAATCGCCGTCGTGGAGCTCCGCAGCGGCCCGGCGGGCCATCCGTTCGCGCGACGGCGAGGTGACGGCGGACAGGTCGGTCCCGGCGACGGTGCGGAACTCGATCCGCCGCTCGTACTTCGCCCCCTCGACGATCCGGTCGACATAGATGCCCGGCGTGTCCACCGCGTCCGGATCGAGCTCGCCGACCTCGACCAGGTGCTCCACCTCCGCGACCGTGACCGTGCCGCAGGTGGCGATCATCGGGTTGAAGTTCCGCGCCGTGCGGCGGTAGACGAGGTTGCCCGCACGGTCGCCGCGCCAGGCCTTGACGAGCGAGACGTCCGTGCGGATCGCCTCCTCGAGGACGTACTCGCGGCCATCGAAGACCCGCGTCTCGCGGTCGGCGGCGATGCTCGTCCCGATCCCGGTCCGGGTGTAGAAGCCGGGGATCCCGGCACCGCCCGCCCGGAGCCGTTCCGCGAGCGTCCCCTGGGGAACGAGCTCGAGCTCGAGCTCGCCGGCGAGCGCCTGGCGCTCGAACTCGCGGTTCTCGCCGACGTACGAGGCGATCACCCGGCGGACCTGCCGCCCGGCGAGGAGGAGGCCCATCCCGAAGTCATCGACCCCGGCGTTGTTGCCGACGATCGTGAGGTCGCGGACACCGCTCGCGACGACGGCAGCAATGAGGTGCTCCGGTATCCCGCAGAGGCCGAAACCGCCGGCACCGATGGTCATCCCGTCGTGGAGGAGCCCATCGAGGGCTGCCGCTGCACTCGGATGGACCTTCTCGCGGCGGCCGCTCATCGCCGTATCGTCGCCGATTCGCCGACCGCGTGGAACACCGGGGCGCGCGTCCGGTGTCTGGTCCTCCGTCAGCCGTTGACCACCGCGAGGAACGGGAACGCCGCCCGTGGATCGAGGGCATCGAGATCCACCCGCCGGAGGTTCGGCGCGGCGGACGGTCGGGCGAGGAGATACCCCTGGGCGGCGGGGACGTCGAGGTCGCGGAGCATCTCGAGCTGGGCCGGCGTTTCCACGCCTTCCGCGATCACGCCGGCCCGCCACCGCGCGGCGAGTTCGGTGAGGCTCCGGATCACCTCGAGTGAGGCGGCGTTGCGGGCACCCGCCTGGATGAGGCTCAGGTCGATCTTCATGATGTCGAAATGGATCTGGCTGAGCAGCCGCAGCCCGGCGTTCCCCGCACCGACATCGTCGATGGCGATCCGGAAGCCGGCATCGCGGCAGGCGGCGAGCCGGCGGCGCACCGCGTCGATGTCGACGACCTCCTCGCGCTCGGTCAGCTCGAGGATGACCCGCTCGGGCGTGAGGCGACCTCGGCGGAGGAGCGCCGTGAGGAACGCCGGCGAGAACTCGGGCGACTCGACCGTCTGGGGCGACAGGTTGAGGCTGATCGACTGGTCGGGACCGAGGTCGCGGATCCCGTCGATGATCGCGGTGATGCACGCCCGATCGAGTTCGACGGACCGGCCGGTCGCCTCCGCGGCCGCGAACATCGAACCCGGGTCCGAGAACCCGGATCCGGGCGCCGGTCGCGTGAGGCCCTCGAACCCGATGACCACGCCGCTGTCGAGCGCGACGATCGGCTGATAGGCCGGCACGAGGAGGCCGGACCCGACGATGTGGGCAATCGCGGCGGACGCCTCGGCGAGCTGGCCGGCCGCGATCCCCTCGATGTGGGCGACCGAGTCGTAGAGACGGACGTCCGTCCGTCCGCCGTGCTTCGCCTCGTAGAGCGCCCGGTCCGCGTTGGCGAGGAGCTCGGCTCGCGACATGCCGTCCGCCGGCGCCGAACTGATCCCGCCGGAGAACGAGAAGCCGCGGGCGAAGCCAGCGCTCGGGCGGGGCTCGACGCACGCGGCGAGCAGTCGGCGGGCCACGACGAGGGCCTCCTGGGCGTTCGTGTGGGGCATGAGGATCGCGAACTCGTCACCGCCGATCCGGAACGCCCGGTCGGATCGGCGGGTCGCGGCGACGAGGAGGTGGGCGAGCTCGACGAGCGTCGCGTCGCCGAGCGCGTGACCGGCCGAGTCGTTGATGAGCTTGAAGTCGTCGAGATCGATCGTGAGCAGCGCGAGCGGCGTGCCGTAGCGTTCGACGTCGGCGAGCGCGCGGTCGAACTCCTCGTGGAACGCCCGGTGATTGCCGAGCCGGGTGAGCGAATCCTCGAGCGCCGTCGAGCGCGCCTCCTCATAGAGCTCACCGTACCGATGGTTCTCGGCCTCGAGCTCCTCTGCCGGGCGAACGACGAGGTGAGCGAGGTAGAGGGTGAGGTCCACGCTACCGGCGAGGGCCAGGACGAAGGCGCCGAGCGCCGCGATCGGCGCCGACCGGACGAAGCTGCCGATCCAGCGGCTCGAGTCCGGCGCGACGAGGGTCCCGAGCACAGCGCCGACGATGAGCGCGATCGTCGCGGTCGAGCCCATGACGAGGGCGAGCCGGAACCTGATACGTCGTGCCTGTCTGCCGCGTGTCGCCCCCGGGAGCAGTTCGTGGACGGCGTGCGGGACGGCCCGGTCGTGCGCGGCGAGGATCGGGGTCCGGAGCGGTTCGGTATGGCTGGCCATCGAAGCGAGTTGTCCCATCGTTTCGATGAGACGGACAGTGTCCCTTCGTACCGCGGCCGGTGGGCCTTTCGGGTGACGCACCGGATGTGGAGGTCGCCGCGACCGCGTTCCGCGCCCATCCGATGTATCGTCACGGCCGACTTTCACGAGAACCTCGTCCCCGAGATCTCTCGGACCGCGTATCAGGAGGAGCCATCCGCATGCGCCGCTGGGCACTGGGATCTGTTATCACGACGGCGGTCATCGTCGTCGGGGCCTGCTCGAGCGCGGCGACGCCGAGCCCGAGCGCCTCGGCCGCCCCATCCGCCGCCTCGGCCGCACCGAGCGCCGCCGCTTCAGCTTCGAGCGCACCGTCCGCATCCGCGAGCGCGGCGCCGTCGGCCGCCGCCATCGCGGTGCCGGCCAACATCACGAGCGCCGGCAAGCTCGTCTTCTGCTCGGACATCTCGTATCCGCCGGAGGAGTCGTACGCCGCCGACGGGACGACCCCGCAGGGGTCGGACATCGACATCGCGAACGAGATCGCCAAGCGCCTCGGCGTGAAGGCCGAGATCGACAACACCGGCTTCGGCGGGATCATCCCCGCCCTCAACGCGAAGAAGTGCGACCTCATCATCTCCGGCATGAACGACACGCCGACGCGGGCACAGCAGGTCAGCTTCGTCGACTACCTCAAGGTCGGCCAGGGCCTCCTCGTCCCGGCCGGCAACCCGAAGAACCTCCAGACGCTCGCCGACCTGTCCGGCCACTCGGTCGCGGTCGAGCTCGGAACGACGAACAAGGACGCCCTCGACGCCGAGAACAAGGTCCTCGTCGCGGCCGGCAAGCCGAAGATCGACATCCAGACGTTCCAGGCGGACACGGACGCGTTCAACCAGCTCAAGCTCGGTCGGGTCGACGCGTATTCCGGCGACTCGCCGGTCTGTGCGTACTACGCGGCCCAGAGCAACGGCAAGTTCATCGTCGGCGGCTCGCCGATCGCCCCGGCCCTGATCGGGATCGCGATCCGCAAGACGGACACCCAGCTGACGGCCGCGGTCCAGGCCGCGATCGACGCGATGTACGCCGACGGGACGATGAAGTCCATCGTCGACAAGTGGGGCATGACGAACGCGGTCGTCCTCCTGAAGTAACAGGCGAGCCGGGCGTCCGCTCGGATACTCTTCCGTTCCATCAACGCCATCGGGTGGGCCGCCGGTCCACCCGATGACCTGGCCCTTCAGACGAGCGTGCCGTGCACCCGCTGTCGCTCCTCGCCGATTCGTCGGGCCTGCAGTTCCAGTTCGACCTCCCGTTCTTCCTCAACTTCGTCTTCCATCCCACGCCGGCCCTCATCGGCGGGCTCGCGATCACGATCTACGCATCGATCATCGCCCAGGCGATGGGCGTCGTCCTCGGCGTCTTCTCCGCCCTCGCCGGGATGGCCCGCAATCGCGTGTTCCGGACGATCAGCCGGCTCTACGTCTGGTTCTTCCGTGGGACACCGGTCCTCGTCCAGATCTCCCTCGTCTACTTCGGGACGCCTTACCTGCTCGGCGGGTTCGACCTGTTCCCGAACCACGCCCTGCTCGGTCCCCTCGACCTCCGGGGGGCCGTCCTCGCCGGCACCTTCGCCCTCGGCGTGAACGAGGGTGCGTACATGAGCGAGATCGTCCGGGCCGGCATCCTGTCCGTCGACCCGGGCCAGACGGAGGCGGCCAAGTCGCTCGGCATGACCTACGGGCTGACGATGCGCCGGATCGTCCTGCCGCAGGCCCTCCGGGTCATCATCCCGCCGCTCGGCAACGAGTTCAACAACATGCTCAAGACGACCTCGCTCATGAGCGTCATCGCCGTCCAGGAGCTCTACGGCAACGCGTTGAACGTCTATTCGGCGTCGTTCAAGCCATTCGAGGTGTTCTTCGGGGTCGCCATCTACTACCTCGCCCTCACCTCGATCTGGAGCTTCATCCAGGGCCGTATCGAGCGACGCCTCGGGACGAGCTCCGTGCGGATCGATGAGCCGGGGCTCATGGCCCGACTCGTCGGCCTCCGCGGCCCGAGCGCCGGAGGTCGCTGATGGCCGGAGTGGGCGGCGGCATCCTCGGCGCGATCGGCGGCGTGCCACGGCCGCCGACGGACGTCGTCGTGGACGCCAGGGACGTCGAGAAGCGGTTCGGCGCCCTCGCCGTCCTCAAGGGGCTGAGCATCCAGGTCCGGCGGGCGGAGGTCGTCGTCATCATCGGGCCCTCCGGATCCGGCAAGACGACGTTCATCCGCTGCATCAACCACCTCGAGAAGATCCAGGGCGGCCGGATCTTCGTGAACGGTCACCTCATCGGCTACCGCGAGGACGGCGGCCGGCTCGTCGAGGACCGCGAGGCGAACATCGCCCGCCAGCGCCAGGAGATCGGGATGGTCTTCCAGCGCTTCAACCTCTTCCCGCACATGACCGCCCTCGCGAACATCATCGAGGCGCCGGTCCGCGTCCGCGCTGTCCCTACCGCCGAGGCGACGGAGATGGGCCGGGCGCTGCTGGACCGCGTCGGCCTCGCTCACAAGGCGGACAGCTACCCGGCCCAGCTCTCCGGCGGCCAGCAGCAGCGGGTGGCCATCGCCCGCGCGCTCGCGATGAAACCCGCCCTCATGCTGTTCGACGAACCGACGAGTGCCCTCGACCCGGAGATGATCGGCGAGGTCCTCGAGGTGATGAAGGAGCTCGCCCGCGAAGGGATGACGATGATCGTCGTGAGCCACGAGATGGGCTTCGCCCGCGAGGTGGCGGACCGCGTGGTCATGATGGACGACGGCCAGATCATCGAGGAAGGCACCCCCGAGCACTTCTTCACCAGCCCGCAGCACGAGCGGACGAAGACCTTCCTCTCGAAGATCCTCTGACGGCCCGCGGCCGTGCGTCGGCCCCGGCCGTGCGTATCGCCCGATATCGGCCTAACAGATGTTCGGTGCGAGGCCCTGCGTATCGCCCGACCCGACGGAGCGGCGCAACCCGTGACCGTGCGGCGGGCGGGACGTGAGGAGTCGGGCGTCGATCCAGCCATCGGCCCTGTGGATATCCGGTCGCCTTACCTCCAGCCGGTCCCGCCCACCATCTGCCTGACGGATATCCGGTCGGGCGCGGCCACCGTGGGCCGCCGCTCGGCGCAAACCGCCGAGGGCGGCGTCGCCGGCCGCCGTGGCACCACGGTCAGGCGGATGACGACCCCCGGGGCGCGGCGAGCGCTCAGGGCGCGGGCACGGGCTCGGCGAGCGTCGCGGTCGCGACCGACGCCAGCGCGTCGATGAAACGCGGATCGGTGTTGAGCGACTCGATCCGGGCGAAGCGGAGCCCGGCGGCCTCGGCCTGTTCGCGGGCCCCCACCTCCACGTCGTAGAGGATCTCGAGGTGGTCGGCGAGGAACTGGACCGGGGCGATGAGGACGGACTGGCGGCCCTGCGCTCGGAGCACCGGCATGAGGTCGGCGAAGTCTGGTTTCATCCACTCCCCCGGTTCATGCCCCGCGCTCTGCCAGCAGAATGTCCACCGCGCAGCCGCGAGGCCGGTCCGGCGGGCGACCTCCGTCGCGGTCGTCGTGAGCTGGGCGATGTAGTCAGGCTCCTCGTCGGCGACCCGGCGCGGGAGGCTGTGCGCGGTGAGCAGGACCGGGACCTCGTCGCGCTCGTCCGGCACGAACGCGGCGAGGGCGGAGGTCACCCGGGCGGCGAGGGCGTCGAGGAATGCCGGCTCCGTATGCCACGCGCCGGCGATGCGGACCTCCGGCGCCACCTCCCCGGCCGCGGCGAGCTCGACGCGGGCCGTGTCCACCGCCCGGCCGTAGCCACCCATGATGAGTGGCGAGTACTGAGGCGAGAGGATGATCCCCGCGACGCGGCGCACGCCGGCTCTCGCGAGCGCCCGGAGCCCGTCGACGATCGACGGGGCCGAGAACCGCATCCCCGTCCGGACCACCGCTCGACCGCCGAGGTTCGCCTCCAGGGCGGCAGCCTGGGCGGCGGTGATCTCGACGAGCGGCGATCCGCCGATGACCCGGTAGCGGCGGGTGAACTCGGCCACGAGATCCTCGTCCGGCGCGCGCCCGCCGCGGACGGCACTGATGTACCGCGGCACGTCGTCGAGGGACCTCGGCGAGCCGTAGGTCATGAGGAGGACGCCGAAGCGATCGGGAGATGGCGCGGTCACGGTCGATCCTTTCGGGCGGGGTCGGATGTCGTCATCGGGCTCGGACGCGCCGTCTGTTCGAGCACGAAGCCCGGACGCGCCGTCTGTTCGTGCACGAAGCTCGCGAGGTCGCGAAGGATGCCCGGATCCGTCCCCCGCGGAATCGCGTGGCCGAGGTTGAAGACGTGGCCGGGTCGGCCGCTCGCCTCGTCGAGGACGGTGCGCGCCCCGGCCTCGACCACCGCCCAGCCGGCGAGGAGGCGAGCGGGATCGAGGTTGCCCTGGACGCCGCGGCGGTCCCCGAGCCGCGCCCACGCTGCCGCCAGAGACTGGCCCGCGTCGATGGAGATGACGTCGCCCCCGGTCGCGGCGACGTGGTCGAGGATCCCGGCCGAACCGGCCACGAAATGGATGGTCGGGACTCCCGCTGCGGCCGCGAAGAGCTCCGCCGTCGATGGCGCGACGCGCTCAACGTAGTCGGCCGGACCGAGCGTGCCGGCCCAGCTGTCGAAGACCTGGACGATCCGTGCGCCGGCCCGCACCTGCGCGGCGACGTATCCGACGAGGGCGTCCGTGAGGCGGCGGAGCAGGGCCGCGAAGGCCACCGGCTCGCGATACATGAACGCCTTCGCCACGAGCTTGTCGCGCGACGGTCCGCCCTCGATGAGGTACGAGGCGAGCGTGAAGGGACCGCCGACGATCCCGATGACCGCCGCCCGGTCACCGACGTCGTGGCGAACGAGCCGGATCGCCTCCAGGATGGGCCGCAGGTCCGTCTCGGCGTCGATCGGGTGGAGGCGGGCGACGTCGTCCGCCGTGCGGATCGGCGCCGCGACGACCGGCCCGGCGGGTGTCAGCTCGAGCTCGATCCCCATCGCCGCCACCGGCAGCATGATGTCGGCGAACATCACCGCGCCGTCGACGCCGTACGCGTCGACCGGCATGAGGCTCACCTGCGCGCACAGCTCCGGGGTCGTGGCGATCTCCTCGACTGAGCGCCGCTCGCGGAGCGCGAGGTAGGCGGGCAGGGAGCCGCCGGCCTGGCGCATGAACCAGACGGGGGTCCGGTCCACCGGTTCGCGGCGACTCGCCGCGACGAGCCGCTCCGCCCCGCTCATCGGCACGCCGGCGACGCGGAGCGCGGTCATCGGACCGTCGCCGGCACGCGCGCCTCGTGGACGAGGTCGACGAGACGCCGGAGCGTGTCAGGTTCCGTTCCGGGGAGCACGCCGTGGCCGAGGTTGAACACGTGGCCCGGCCGGCCGGCCGCCTCGGCGAGCACCCAGCGTGCCTCGGCCTCCACCGCGTCCCACGGCGCGAGGAGCGTCGCCGGATCCAGGTTCCCCTGCACGGCCCGGTCCGGGACGAGCGTCCATGCAGCGCCGAGGGCGATCCGCCAGTCGATGCCGATGACGTCTCCGCCCGCCGCCGCCACGAGCGGCAGCATCCCGGCCGTGCCCGTCCCGAAATGGATCGTCGGGACGCCGAGGTCGGCGAGACCGGCGAAGAGCCGTCGGGTCGGCGGCAGGACCGAACGCTCGTACGCGAACGGCCCGAGAGCGCCGACCCACGAGTCGAAGATCTGGACCGCCTGCACGCCGGCCGCCACTTGCGCCCGAACGTAGATGAGGGTCATGTCGACGAGGCGGTCGAGCAGCGCTCCGGCGACGGCCGGCTCGGAGCCGATGAGCCGCCGGATCTCGGCGCCATCGCGCGAGCCGCGGCCGGCGACGAGGTACGAGGCGAGGGTGAATGGCGCGCCGGCGAAGCCGATGAGGGGGACGGTCGATTCACGACGGACGAGCCGGATCGCCGCGAGGAGCGGCCCGACCGCGTCCTCGGCGTCGAACGGTCGGAGCGCCGCGACGTCGGCGGCGGTTCGGACCGGCCGCTCGATGACCGGGCCCACCCCGTCGACGATCTCGACGCCGATGCCGATCCCCGTCAGCGGGGTCGTGATGTCGGCGAAGAGGATCGCCGCGTCGACGCCGAGCCGGTGGACCGGCTGGAGCGTCACTTCGGCGCACAGCGCCGGATCGTGGACGATCTCGGCGAGCGTCGCCCGTGCCCGGATCGCCCGGTATTCGGGGAGCGAGCGACCAGCCTGTCGCATGAACCAGACCGGTGTCGCATCGACCGGCTCGCGACGACAGGCGCGAAGGAATCGATCGGTCACCCGCTCACGCCCGGAACGCCGCCACGGCGGCGGCCGCGATCGTCTCGATCTCCGCCGGACCATGGGCGAACGAGAGGAACCAGGCCTCGAACTGGGACGGCGGGAGGAGCACGTCATGGTCGAGCATCGCGCCGAAGAACCGGGCGTAGGCCGAACGATCGGCGGTCAGGGCCTCGGCCGCGTCGATCGGGGCGGCGGACCGGAAGAAGACCGTGAGGAGCGATCCGACATGGCTGACGGCGACGGTGCGATCGGCGGCCGCAGCGGCGGCGGCGAGTCGCTCGGCGAGGTCCGCGGCCACGCTCTCGAGGTCGAGGTACCGCTCCGGCGTCAGCCGGTCGAGGGTCGCGATCCCGGCGGCCATCGAGAGTGGGTGCCCGGAGAGCGTGCCGGCCTGATACACGGGACCTTCCGGGGCGACGAGGCCCATGAGGTCCGACCGTCCGCCGTACGCCCCGATCGGCATGCCGCCGCCGATGATCTTGCCGAGGACCGTGAGATCCGGTCGGACCCCATAGCGCGCCTGCGCGCCGCCGGGCCCCACCCGGAACCCGGTGATGACCTCGTCGAAGATGAGGATCGCGCCGTCGGCCCGGGTCACCTCACGAAGTGCCTCGAGGAATCCCGGCTCCGGCGGGATGACGCCGACGTTGGCGACGACGGGCTCGACGATGACACCGGCGATCCGCCCGGCGTGCTCGGCGAACGCGAGGGTGAGGGCGGTCGGGTCGTTGAACGGCAGGACGATCGTCAGCGACGCGACGTCCGCCGGGACGCCGGCGGAGCCGGGGATGGCGAGGGTCGCGACGCCCGAACCCGCCTCCACGAGGAGGCCGTCCGAGTGGCCGTGATACGCCCCGGCGAACTTCACGACGAGGTCGCGGCCCGTCGCGGCGCGCGCAAGCCTGACCGCGCTCATCGCCGCCTCCGTGCCGGACGAGGTGAAGCGAAGTCGCTCGAGCGACGGCATCGCCGCCAGGATCCGCTCGCCGAGCTCGATCTCGAGCGGATGGGTCGCCCCGAGGGCGAAGCCGCTGAGGGCGGCCTCGCGGACGGCCTCCACGACGGCGGGATCGCCGTGACCGAGGATCGCCGGCCCCCAGGCGCCAACGAGGTCGAGTAGTCGACGCCCATCGGCATCCCACACGTATGCCCCGGCGCCCCGCTCGAGGACGACGGGCGCGCGTCCCACCGCGCGGAACGCCCGGACGGGACTGCTCACCCCGCCGGGGAACAGCGCCGCGGCCCGAGCCCGCAGCGCAGCCTGGCGGTCGGCGATCGGCGGAGCGGCGCCGTCCCGGACCGGCGTCGTCATGCGCCGAGGAGCTCGCGGAGCTCGTCCGGGCTCCGTCGGATCGCGAGGAGGATCGGCGTGTCACGGACGGTGGACCGGCGCGAGTCCGTTCCGCGGAGCTCACGCACCAGCTCGCCGAAGGCCGCCAGGTCGTCCGTCTCGTAGGCCACGAGGAAGTCCTGGTCGTCCACGCCGAAGGAGTAGGCGAGCGCCTGGCGGACGCTCGGGTACGTGTGGCCGACCTTCATGTGCTCGTTCATGACTCCCTGGCGCGCCTCTCGGGAGAGGAGGTACCAGTCGGTTGACTTCGTGAACGGGTAGACGATGAGGTACCGATCGCGTTCTCCGCCGATGAGCCCGGCCTCCTGGTCGGACGGCCTGACCGCGTACTGCGATGCGGCCGTCCGCCCGATGAACGAGTGGCGGACGTCGCATGAGGTCCCGAGGCCCGAGAGGAGCGTCCGGGCGGCGGAGCGCTCGAGCGCATCGACCGTCTCCGACCACCGCCACAGGACGAGGTCGACGCCGGGTTCGAGGCCGATGCTCGAGTAGACGACGCTGCGGACGCCATCGCCGGCGGTCGCCGCCTCGGCGCCCTGGAACGCCTCGAGATCCGCGGAGCGCTGCGACGGCGGGCACCGTCGCCACTCGCGGGCGATGGAGAGCGCGAGCGCCTGGACATAGACGTGCGACGTGGACTCGCTCATCGTTCCTCCGACAACCAGGACGCGAGATCCGCGGCCGCGTACGTGATGACGATGCCCGCGCCGGCGCGGACGATCCCGGTGACCGCCTCGAGTGTCGCCCGTCGGCCGTCGAGCCAGCCCCGCTCGGCGGCGGCCGCGAGCATCGCGTACTCGCCGCTCACCTGGTAGGCCGCGATCGGGAGGTCGAACCGGGCCCGGGCGGCCGCGATCTGGTCGAGCTGCGGCATGGCCGGCTTGACGAGGATGATGTCCGCGCCCTCGGCCACGTCGAGGGCGATCTCGCGCATCGCCTCGCGGCCGTTCGCGGGATCCATCTGGTAGCCGCGCCGGTCGCCGAAGGTGGGGGCACTGTCCGCCGCCTCACGGAACGGGCCGTAGAACGCGGAGGCGGCCTTCGCCGCGTAGGCCATGATCGCGGTCCCGAGCCGGCCGTCGCGATCGAGCGCGGACCGGATCGCGGCGACCTGGCCGTCCATCATCGCGCTGGGGGCGACGATGTCGGCGCCGGCCCGAGCCTGGGCGACCGCCGCGTCGGCGAGCCGCTCGAGCGCAGGATCGTTGAGGACGGTCCCGGCGGCATCGATCGGGCCGCAATGCCCGTGGGTCGTGTACTCGCAGAGGCACGTGTCCGCGATGAGCGCGAGCGGCAGTTCGCGATCCCGCAGGGCGCGCAGCGTCACCTGGACGATCCCCTCGTCCGACCACGCGTCGGTCCCGGCGTCGTCCTTCGTCGCCGGCAGCCCGAAGAGGATGATCCCGCCGACGCCGAGCGTCGCGAGCCGCTCCGCCTCGCGGACGACCTCGTCCGGCGAGAGGCGCGCCTGGCCCGGCAGCGACGAGATCGGCTCGCGGACACCCCGGCCCGGACGGACGAAGAGTGGAGCCACGAACATCGAGGGATCGAGGCGCGTCTCGCGGACGAGGGCCCGCAGCGCCGCGTTGCGACGGAGCCGGCGCGGCCGGTCGCGCGGCCTGGGCACGTCGAGCGCCGTCGCCACGTCGAGCGAGTTGGTCGTCGTCATCGGGCGGCGCCGATCGGGGCGCGCAGCAGTTCGGCGGTCCGCTCGGCGAGCGCATCCGTCCGTTGCACGGACGATTCGCCGAGAACGGCGAAGCCGTGCTCGCGGGCGATCTCCGCGGTGGCCGGGCCGATCGCGACGACCGGGATCGCCCTGGCACGCTCGCCGAGCGTCGGTCCCGCGAGCGACATGAGGCCGCGGACGGCGGATCCGCTCGCGAAGAGGATCGCGTCGAGGCGACCTTCCGAGAGGACCGAGTGCAGGCGATCGCGCGACGTCGCCGGTCCCTCGATCGTGCGGTGGGCGACCACCTCCGCCACGCGCGCACCCCGCGCCGTCAACGCCGCCGTCAGCGCGGGATCGCCGGACCCGGCGCGGATCACGACGACCGCATCGCCGACGTGGATCGGCAGGTCCTCGCCGATCGCATGGCCTCGGGCGACGCGCGGCAGCCACACGTCGGGGATCCCGGCGGCGGCGAGGACCGCCGCGGTCGCCGTGCCGACGGCGGCCCAGCGCGCAGCGCCGAGGAGGTCCCCGAGCCGGGCCGCGCCAGCCACCGCCGCGGTCGCGCCGTTCGGACTCGTCACGATCATCCAGGCGATGTTCCCACCGACCTCGATCCCTGCCCGGATCGCCCGTACGAGATCGGCCGGCGCCGCCGGTTCGATCTCGATAGTCGGGATAGGGACCGGATCGATGCCGCGCTCCCGGAGTGCCGCCACGAGCGATCGCGCCTGGCTCGCGGCGCGCGTCACCAGGACCCGCGGTCGCGGCCCGGATCCGCTGTCGTCCGCGGGCCGGTCGCCGTGCCCGGAGCCCGTCGGACGGACCGCAACGCCGGGCACCGAGACCGAAAGGCGATCGACGAGCGCTTCGACGAGCGCCTCCCGATCGTCGATCCGCCCCTCCACCTGCTCGACCGCCACCGCCGAGCCATCCGGGAGCGCGTAGCCACCGATGAACCGCAGGCGATCCCTGTGGATCGTCGCCAGAGCGCCGATCGGGGCGCGGCAACCACCGCCGGATCGGGCGAGGAAGAGGCGCTCGGCCTCGACCGCGATCCGCGTCGGCCGATGATCGATCGCCTCGGCGAGCGCCGCAACCCGGTCGTCCTCTGCCCGCACCTGGACGGCGATCGCACCCTGGCCCGGCGCCGGCGGGATGGTGGACGGATCGAGCCGCTCGACGATGCGATCGTCCCGCCCGAGCCGGCAGAGGCCCGCCGTGGCGAGGACGAGCGCGTCCGTTTCGCCTTCGTCGAGCCGGCGGAGCCGCGTATCGACGTTGCCATGCAGCGGATGGACACGCAGATCGGGCCGTCGGGCAAGGAGGAACCCCGTCCGCCGCGGACTGTCCGTCCCGACCCGGCTTCCCTCCGCCAGCTCCGCCACGGAGCGGGCGGCGTCGCCGAACCGGACAACGAGCGCGTCCGTCGGCTCGGCACGCTCGAGCATCGCGGCGATACGCAGGCGGGGATCCTCGTCCGTCGGGACGTCCTTCGCGCTGTGGACGGCGACATCCACCTCGCCAGCGAGGAGCGCCCGTTCGATGGCCGCGACGAACGCCCCCTCGCCCCACGCCGTGTCGGGTGCGCGCCGATCCCCGGCCGTCTCGATCACGACGATCTCGGCAGCCTCGCCTGCCTGTTCGAACGCGGCGACGACGAGGCGGGCCTGGACAAGGGCGAGCTGGCTCCCGCGCGTCCCGACGCGGACCGATCCCGCGCTCACAGGCCGAAGAGCTCCCGGGCGGCACGGTCATGGCGCCCGTCGGCGTCCTGACCGAGGCGCTCGAGTGGCTCGCGGAGGAGGCGCTCGGCGAGGTGCCGGGTCATCCGCTCGATCTCGTCGCGTTCGGCGGTCGGCAGGTCCGGAAGGCGGCGCCACAGCTCCCCGAGCTCGGTCGCCCGGACCGCTTCCGCCCGTTCGGCCATGGCCCGGGCGGTCGCGCGGACGGGTTCCCGCTCCGCCCACGCGAGGTATTCCGCAACCGTCGCCTCGGCGAGGGCGCGGAGCCGCCGCACGAGCCGATCGTCGGCCACCGGTTCCGGCCCGGTCGCGAGATCGTCGATCGAGATGAACCGCACGCCGAGCGCGGCCCGCAGTTGCGCCGAGGTCGCGGGCGGAGCGGACAGGTCGACGATCCACGTGTCGCCGGTGAGAAGGACGCGCTCCGTCGCCGGACCGATCGTCCACGGGCCGCGGAGCGCGACGATCACGGCCGCGGCCTCGGCGATCGTCGGGCCCGGATCGAACGCCACGACGTCCGCATGGGCGTCGGCCGCCACCGACGCTGCCCGCTCCGGTGTCCGACTCGCCACGCCGACCCGTGCGCCGTGCCGGGCAGCCGCCGCGATCGCGAGACGACCCATGGGCCCGGTCCCGACGACGATGACGCGCTGACCGGCGAGGGATCCGGGAAGCAGGTCGAGGGCCGCATCGGCGAGCGACGGCCGGCGCGCCGGGAGCCAGCTTCGGCCGCGCCGTCCGGCCCGGAGGGCGAGATCGAGGAGCCGATCGACCTCGACCGGCAGCGGCCCGCGGCCGCGCGCCTGCTCGACGCTCGAGCGGAGCTGATGCAGCAACTGGTCCTCCGCGAGGATCGCCGATCGGAGCCCGACCGCCAGGGCGATGAGGTGCTCGGCGGCAGCCCGCTCGTCGAGGCGCCGCGCGCCCGCAGGCAGCTCGCCGGCGAACGACCCGCGGTCGTCGCCGACGCCATAGACCTCGACGCGATGGCATGTCTCGATGACGACCGATGCCGGTGGGGGATCCGCGCGGAGACGGCGAGCGAACCGGTCCCGATCCTCCGCTGGGACGGTCGTCGCATGGGCGACGATCCCTCGGAGGCGCGGCCGATCGATGGAGGGCGACGGGGGCGCCGACGGCGCCGACGCCTCCGAGCGCCGCAGACGCCCTGAACTCGACGGCCGCCCACCCTCGGTCATGCGTCCTCCCCGCCGGGGACCCGCATGCGGACCGTCCGCGCCGGGCGCTCTCCGACACCGACGAGGCCCACGCTGTGGGCGGCCATGGTCGCGACGAGGAGGCGGTCGAGCGAGCGTTCGGCACGCTCGAGGAGCTCGGTCGTCTGGGCCGTTTCGAGACCGCGGCGCGCCGACACAGCGGCGAGCTCGTGGAGGAAGGGCCGCCGGAACTGGAGGAACCCCTCGACGGACTGGCCGAGCGACAGGCCGAGTCCGGCGGCCATCCGTCCGTAGGCTGCCGCTTCGGCGGTCGCCTCCCTGAGGGCATGGTCCACATCGACCGGCTCCGTCGGGTCGAGATGGCCGAGGAGGAGCTCGGCCATTCGCCGGCCGTGCGTGCGGAACCAGTCGCGTTGATCCGCGGTGAGCGATCCGAGCCACGGCAGCTGCTCGCCCGCCGAACCGGCCTCGCGCCGGTAGGCACGGGCGAGCCGCGCGGGCGTGAGCGCGGACCGAACGAGCGAGACCCTCGAAGGCCGATCGCTCGGGAGGAGTCGCTCGAGGGCCGGGCGATTGAATCGGCGATGCCCGCCCGGTGTCGTGTACACCTGGATCCGGCCATCGTCGCTCCAGCGACGGAGCGTGCCCGCCGAGACCCCGAGCAGCGCGCTCGCCTCGCCGAGGGCGAGCCAGTCCGAACGACGCTCGCGGCGGATCGAAGGTCTACTCAAATCTCACCAGAACTGTTCATTCCTCCGACGGAGGATAGCGCATCTCCGGGCGGCGGGCCTTCGTCGTCCGGCTAGCGGATGGCGAACAGGCTGACGAGGAGGATGCCGAGGACGACGAGCGTGATCGCCGTGTACAGCCAGTCCCGCTCGGTTGCGAAGGCGACCACGGACGTCGCGACCCGCATGACCGGCGTCGCGATGAGGACGAGCAGCCCGAGCTGGGCGAACGCGATCGGGCGAAGGGCTCCGATGCCGGTGAAGACGCCCGCGAAGTCGGTCGCGATCGTCGCCGACGGCGCCTGGCCGACGAGCGATCCGTCCCAGCCGACGATCGTCGACCCCACGAGCCCGATGAGGATGAGCACGGCGCTCGCACCGACCCCGAGGATGAGGACGCCGCTCACGAGAACGCGGAACCGGGCCGGCGTCATCGTCAGAGCCCGAGACCGCGGACGAGCATCTGCAGCCCGATGATGATGAGGACCGGGATGAAGACCCAGCGGACGTGGCGATTGGCGAGACGGGGCAGGAGGCGGGCGCCAACCGTCGCGCCGGCGAGGACGCCCAGGGCCACCGGAGTGGCGATCCGCGGGTCCACGTCGCCGCGGGCGAGATAGATCCCTGCGGAGGCTGCCGCGGTCACCCCGATCATGAAGTTGCTCGTCGCCGACGAGACCTTCATCGGCAGCCGCATCGCGCCATCCATGGCGAGGACCTTGAGCGCTCCGGAGCCGATCCCGAGGAGCCCGGAGACGAGCCCGGCGAAGCCCATGAGGAGGAACCCGAGCGGGATCCGCTGGGCGGCATACGGCACGTCGCGACCGAGCCGCGCGTCGGGATAGGCGGAGCTCAGCCCGAGGCGGCGGGCGAGCGGCGATTCCTCGAGCGATGGCGGCAGCTCCTCGCGCAGCTTGAAGGTCTGCTGGACGGACGAGAAGAGGAGGACGACGCCGAGCAGGATGAACAGGAGGGCCGGCGCGACCACGGCCGCGAGGAGGGCTCCGGCGATCGCCCCGCTCGTCGTCGCGAGCTCCAGGAACATCCCGACCCGCATGTCCGTGAGCCGGTCGCGGACGTAGGCGGCCGCCGCGCCGGAGCTCGTCGCGATGACGCTGACGATGCTCGCCCCGATGGCGAGGTGGATGTCCACCCCGAACAGGCCGGTCAGGGCCGGGACCACGAACAGGCCGCCGCCCACGCCGGCAAGGGCGCCGACGACGCCGGCCGCGACACTGATCGCGAAGATCCCGACCTCGGCGCCGACGGTCATCGAGCGAGGATCCGGGCGCGGTCTGCAGCAGGGTGCGCCGAACGCGACGCGCCGCCCGGATGCGGACGGGACGGCGGGACCGAACCCCGAGGGCGGATCAAACCGGTGCTGACTCCTGCGGCGACGGGCGCGACGATCGCTAGGGTACGCGACCAGCGGTCGCTGCCGCTTTGCGGGGCACCTGACGCTCATTCGCGGCGGCGTGCATGACCCGGGCCACGGATCCGTCCGCTACAGTGCCGTGACGAGCAGCGCCCCGGGAGGACCGAGACGGACATGGCCATCGCAAGCACAGCGTCCATCTGCTCCGCCGCCGCGCGCCCGAGCGCCGGGATGACGTGGCTGTACGTGTTGAGCGTCAGGCTGATCTGGCTGTGCCCAAGCGTCTCCATGACGACTTGGGGCGAGACGCCCTGGGCGAGGAGGAGCGAGGCGCAGGCATCGCGGAGATCGTGAAACCGCTGACGGGGCAGGCCGGCGGTCACGAGGAGCGCCTCGAACCGGCGGGTCACGGCGATGCCATCCATCGGCGTCCCGCCCGTCGTCGTGAAGACGAGGCCGCGCGGATCGTCGTGCCAGCGTGAGCCGGCGAGGAGGCGCTCCCCCCGTTGGCGGGTCCGATGAGCACGGAGGGCGTAGAGGACGATCACCGGGAGGGCGACAACGCGGCGGCTTGTCGCCGACTTCGGTTCAACACGACGAGGGTGAGTCGGCCATTCACCCTCTGGAGTGCGTGGCGAGCGGTGAGCGTCGCGCGTTCGACGTCGATGTCGGTCCACGCGAGGCCGAGGATCTCACCCTGCCGAAGTCCCAGCCCGAGGGCGACAAGGTAGAGGGCCTCGAGGAAGACCCGCGCCTCCTCAGGTGACAGGAGGCTCACCTCTCGGCGCGGTACCCGTGGCGGCTCGGCGAGTCGAGCGGCGTTGCGGGTCACGATCCCCCATCGCTCGGCCTGGCCGAGTGCCTGACGGAGGACGGCTCGGATGTACGCGACGGTCCGGGGCGCGAGCCGCTCAGCGGACCTCGCGTTGAGGAAGGCCTGGACCTGCTGCGGGGTGAGGCGGGCGAGGGGAGGTGGCCAAGACCCGGGGCGAGGCGAAGCCGGATGATCCCGGCGTGGCTCGTGTATGTCCGGGGCCGGACGCTCGGCCGAACTGACTCGGCGAGCCACTGGTCGAGGAACGTGCCGACCGTGAGGCGCTCAGATGGCACCGGCAGCCCGGCCGCCTCGGCCCGGAGGGCGGTCTGGAGCTTGTCGCGGACCTCGGCCCTGCTGCGGCCGAGGAGCGAGCGGCGGGTCCGCCGGCCGTCGGAGCGGGTATGGCGGGCGCTGAAGCTGGCGAGGGGAGTGGCCACCGTCCCGTTCGCGACCGGCTTCTCCCAGACCGGCCGGTGTCTCGCGATAGGGCGACGCAAGCCGCGCAAACGAACGTCCGACGCCCGCGATCGCGGCGCGCGCGTTGCCCGGGGAGAGTCGCCCGCCGGGCGGCAGACCCGCCGCTGTGGCCTGCGTCACAGGAGCGTCGACGGTCAGGCGGCGAGAGGCACCGTCGAGGTCGTCAGCGTCACCCGCTCGACGCGGAGAAGGGTCATGTTTTCGAGGGGCTGCCATGCTCCATCCGGCTGGTCGAAACCGGAGGACGCGACGATCACGGCGTCGGCGCCGGCGCGGTAGCGAAGGTCGTAGAACGCGACGTCGGTGGCGGTCGACGGATCATCCCCGCCGCTGGTCTCGCAGAGGGAGGGCGCGCGCGTCGGGTCGTGGGCGCTGACGACGTACAACGCCTCGTTCGTCAGCAGCATGGCGTTGAGGCTGGTCGGGTTGAAGTCCCGGAAGATGCGGCGCACGACGCCGCCGACGGCGTCGTCCATCGAGGCGCCGGCCTGGAGTCGTTCTGCCACCGCGAGGAAGTAGCGCTCGCTGTCGGTGCTCCCCGTCATCTGCGCCGACCAGCCGTCGGGGAGGATGTCGTCGAGACGGTCGAACGGATGGATGGCGCCGTTGTGGGCGAAGGCCATGTCCTCGTGCACGAAGGGGTGAGTGTTGGCCGGCAGCACGGCGTGACCGGGCGTCGCCCAGCGCAGGTGCACGAAGCCAGCGTCAGCGGCCGCGCTGGAGGTGAGGCCGGCGAAGGCCGGATCCTTCGCCGCGCAGGTCGTCGAGCGTTCGACGAGGGGCGGACCGTCTGCCCCCGGCTGCGACCGACGGGCCATACCCCAGCCGTCGGCGTGCTGCCGCGAGAGGGCGACGAAGCCCTCGAGCTCCTCGCGTCCGAGCGAATCGGCGAGACTGACCGGCTGCCTCGCCACCCAGCCGAGCAGACGGCACATCAGACGTACCTGCCCATCCCACCGGCGACGTCGATGGAGCTGCCGGTGAGGTAGCTGGCGCGGTCGCTGGCGAGGAAGGCGACGATGCCGCTGACCTCATCGGCGGTGCCGAACCGACCCAGTGGCACCTCGTCTCTCACCAGTGTCGCGAAAAACTCCTCCTCGGTGGCCTCGGGCGCGCGCATGGCCTTGATGTTCTTCCACTGCGGTGTCACCACGAAGCCGATGTTGACACTGTTGACGAGGATCTTCTCCGGGCCGTACTCGAAGGCGAGCGCCTTGCTGAGGTTGAGGCAGGCCGCGCGATTGACGCTGGTGGCGAAGAACTGCGGGTTGGGATACTTGGCGTAGACCGAGTTGATGTTGATGACCCGGGGAGCGGCGCTGCGGCGGAGGTGGGGGAGGGCGGCACGGGTGCAGCGGACCTGCGAGAAGAGCTTGACGTCGAGGTCGTCCTGCCAGTCCTCATCGGCGAGCGATTCAAAATTGCCCGGGTGCGCGGCGCCGGCGTTGTTGACGAGGATGTCGATGCCGCCGAGCGCGGCGGCCGATCGCTCGACGAAATCGATGACCTGCTGTGGGTCGGTGACATCGGCCACCTCAGCGTGGATCGTCCGGCCGGCGGCTCGCAACTTCTCCGCTGCAGCCTCCACCTCGGCGGGGTTGCGCGCGCAGATGGCGACGTCGGCGCCCTCCGCCACCAACTCCTCGGCGATGGCTAGGCCGATGCCCTTGGAGCCGCCAGTGACCAGCGCGCGGCGGCCCTGCAAGTTGAGGTTCACCCTAGCCGCCGCCGCCCGGGGCCGGCGACTGGTTCCGCGCGTGCTCGAGCAGGGAGCGCCGCGGCGGGTTGAAGACGTCGATCTCGCGGCACGAGGAGTCATGCGTGCGCGCGCCGTGCGGCACCCACGCAGGAACCACGGCGACATCGCCGACGCGCATGGTGCGGACGTCGCCGTCGAGTTCGAACTCGAACTCGCCATCGAGGACGAGCACGATCTGCTCCTCCTCGTGGACGTGCATCGGTGCCTCGGTGTGCGGCTCGAAGGACACGAAGTTGACCATCGTCCGCTCGCCGAGCACCGGTCGGAAACCGAGGCCGGGCACGAACTCGACCGACTCGATGGCGTTGACGTCGACGTAGCGACCGGCCGCGGTGGGCGTGCCGCCGGCATCGATGGTGAAGTGTTGCGAACTGTTGGTCATCAGTTCTCCAGAGCTGAGGTGATCAGTGCGCCGAGGCGGCGGATCCCCTCGTCGATGTCGTCCTCGGTTGCGAGGCTGAAGGCGAGGCGCAGCTGGTTGGCGCCGCCGCCGTGCGGATAGAAGGGACGCCCCGGGACGAAGGCGACGCCCGCGTCGCGCGCGCGGGCGGCGAGGGCGGTGGTGTCGAGCCGGTCAGGGCCGGTCAGCCAGGCGAAGAATCCGCCGTGGGGGCGGGTCCAGCTGATGCCGGCGGGCATGTGGACGCCGAGCGATGCGAGGATGCGGTGGCAGCGGCGCGCGTACAGCGCGTTCGAGGCGCGCAGCTGCGTGTCCATGTGGCCGCCGCGGAGGTACTCCTCGAGGAGCCGCTGCCCGAAAGCGCCGGCACACTGGTCGGAGTTCTGCTTGGCCAGCACCATCTGCGCGATCACCTCCGCTGGCCCGGCCGCCCATCCCAGACGCACGCCGGGAAAGAAGGTCTTCGAGGTCGTGCCCGCTTGGACGACGATGTCGGGCCCCAGCGACCACAGTGTCGGCGGCCGCTCGTCGGTGAAGGTGAGGTCGCGATAGGCGACGTCCTCGATGATGAGCACCCCGTGGCGGCGGCATGCGTCGACCAGCGCCGCGCGGCGTTCCGCGGACATGGTGATCCCAGTCGGGTTCTGGTGATCTGGGATCGTGTAGACGAGCTTCGGCGTCGAGCCGGCGCGGCAGAGGCGCTCGAGCGCCGCGACGTCGATACCACCGTCGTCGACGGGCACACCGCGCACGTCCGCCTCGAAGCCGCGGAAGGCATCGATGGCGCCGAGGTATGTCGGCGCCTCGACGGCGACGCTGTCGCCTGCGTCGAGGAGCGCCTTGGCGAGGAGGCCAAGCGCGTCGATGTTACCGGAGGTGACCATGAGTTCGGCGTCGGCCGGGCGGCGGCCGTCGGTGTCGGCGAGCCGGCCGGCCAGCGCGTCACGCAGCCCGGGCAGGCCGGGGGTCGGCGAGTACTGCAGGGCCACGGCGGCGTCCTCGGCGAGCAGGCAGGTGGTGAGCTCGGCGAGGATCGCGACGGGGAAGGTCTCAGGGTCGGGGAAACCGCCGGCAAAGGTGATGAGATCGCTGCCGCTCGCTAGGGCCAGGATGGCAGCGAGTTCGCCGCTGGCGCCCCGGGTGCGCCGCGCGAAGGCCGGCGACCAGCGGGCGGGCGGAAGCGTCTGCATCCTTCGTCTCCTTGGCGAACCTTGACACTGGGTAATTGCAACCGGCAAACTTTGTCGACCTGCACGTGTGCGTCTGACAGGAATGGTCGCACAATCGCCGCCCAATGGCAACGTAACGACGCGGTATAGTTGGCGAATGGCTGAAGTGACGGCGCCTTTGTCGGGTCTCGTCGATGTGGTCGCGCGGCGGGTTGCACCCGCCGCGCTCGATGTGATCGACCTCGATCTCCTCCGGCTGCTGGCGACCGACGCCCGGATGTCCCAGCGCCGGCTGGGACGCGAGCTCGGCATGTCCGCGCCGGCGGTGGGGGAGCGGATCGCGCGCTTGGAGCGATCAGGGGTCATCCGCGGCTACACCGTCGAAATCGGCTGGGCCACGGTGGGCTACCCGGTGACCGTCTACCTTGCCATCACCGCCGTCCAGGGACATGCCCAAGCGCCCGTGGTCGAGGCGCTCTGGGCCCTGCCCGAGGTTGCCGACATCACCGTGGTCACCGGCACCATCGACCTGCTCGCCCGGCTGCTCGTGCGCGATCACAACCATCTGCGCGAACTGCTGCTGGAGAGAGTGTGGCAGATCCCGGGCGTGCAGCGCACCGAAACGCTTGTGACCTTGGCGGAGATGCAGCCGAAGTCCTTCGCCACGCAGCTCATCGATTCCATGCGCGCCGCGGTGGACGGGCGGGACAAGCAGGGAGGCACGGCGTGACCAGGGCGACCCAGCGCGAAACCACGGATCACGGCATCGGCAGTCCCGGCTTTGTGGAGAAGCACGGACTGTACAGCGAGGAACAGCGTGCGGCGGCCGGGAAAGTGGCTGCGGAGATTCGCGAGAAGATGCTTCGCACCGTCCGTGTCGTGCTCGTCGACCAGCATGGGGTGCCCCGCTCGAAGTTCCTCTCCGCCGAGGCGGCCATCGCCGCGATGCGCAACGGAGCCGACTTCTCCGGAGCCATCTACAGCCTCGACACCGCCAACAGCGTGTTCCCGCCCGCCTTCGCGGCGGGCGGCGGCTTCGGCATCGACGAGTTCACCGGCTTTCCTGACGTGCTCATCGTCCCCGACCCGGAGACGTTCCGTGTGCTGCCCTGGGCGGACCGCACCGGCTGGCTGATCTGCGACGTCTACTTCAGCAACGGTCAGCCCGTGCCGCTCGACGGCCGCGCCATCCTTCGCGAGCAGCTACGCCGGCTCGAAAAGGCGGGCTCTGCCTACATGGCCGGCCTGGAGGTGGAGTTCTACATCGTCCGCCTCGTCGACGATCGGATTGCCCTCGACCAGACGGGTATGCCGCCGGCGACGCCGACCGTCGACGTGTTCGAGCAGGGCTACCAGTTCCTGTCGGAGTCGCGGCTCGACGGCGTCGAGGCGACGATCACCGCGCTGCGCGATGGCCTGTTCGACATCGGTCTGCCGCCGCGGTCGATGGAGGACGAGTGGGGCCCGGGGCAGATGGAATTCACCTTCAGTCCGCTGCGCGGCCTTGCCGCGGCCGACGCGATGATCATGTTCCGAACCGCCACCAAGGCGATCTGCCGGCGCCGCGGCCTGCTGGCGACCTTCATGTGCCATCCCGGGTTGCCCAACTTCTTCCCGTCCGGGTGGCACCTCCACGAGTCGCTTGTCGACGCCGAAACCGGCAGAAACCTCTTTGCCTCCAACACCGAGGTGTTGTCGACGGTCGGCCGGCACTTCGTCGCTGGGCTGATCGACCACGCCAAGCCGATGACCATCTTCACCACCCCGACGATCAACGGCTACGGGCGCTTCCGGCCATACTCCTTTGCCCCCGATCGCATCTGCTGGGCGGTGGAGAACCGCGGCGCCATGGTGCGTGTCCAGGGCGGTCCGGGCGACGAGGGAACGCACGTCGAGAACCGGCTCGGTGAGCCCTCGGCCAATCCGTATCTGTACATGGCCGCCAACGTCGCGGCGGGGCTCGACGGCATCACCAGCGGCGCGGAGCCGCCCCCGCCCGTGTCCGCAGATCCATACGCGGCTGAGGCCGAGCTGCTGCCGACGTCCATGAGCGAGGCCATCGCGGCGCTCGAGAACGACACGCTGTTCCGCCGTGAGTTTGGTGAAAGATTCATCGACTACTACCTCATGATGAAGCGCGCAGAGAACGCCCGCTACCAGGCGGCCGTGGCGGAGAACCCGACGCCGGAGGGACAGGCGGTGTCGGACTGGGAGATGCGTGAGTATTTCGAGGTCTACTGAGGCATGACCCTGCAGCACATCGTCCTCTTCTCCTTTCCCGAGCAGCTCTCGGCGGAGGACGCTGCGGAGATGCGCGCCATGGTGGCGACGTGGCCGGCGGAGATCGGCAACATGAGCAAGTTGCGCTTCGGCACCGATCTCACCGGTGCGCGTACCAACAGCTACTCGCAGCTCCTGTACATGGAGTTCCCCGGGGCCGACGAGATGAAGGCGTACCAGCAGCACCCGGTGCACCAGGTGTTCCTGCGCTGGGTGATGGACCGGCGATGCACCCCCTTGGCCTTCGACTACTTCCTTGGCGCGGAGACGGTGCTCATTCCTGAGCATCGCGATCACGAGACGGAGGAGAGGCAATGACAGAAACACGAGTCCCGCCTGTCGAGGCGGCGGCGGGGCCGGCAGTTGTCGCCGGGGGTTCCAATCAACTGGCGCGAGGCGCGCTCAGTACCTGGGACGCCATCGCCATCTCGGTCTCGGTCCTGGCGCCGGGCATGGCCATGCTGCTCAACGTCCCAGGCGTTGCGCTGGTTGCCGGGGGCTCGACCCCGCTGTCATTCCTGCTCGGCGGCATCGGCGTGCTGGCCCTCGCCTTCGTGGTCATCGGCTTCACCCGCCGCATGGCCTCGGCGGGATACGCGTACACCTACGTGTCGCGGAGCATCGGCAAGGAGAGCGGCTTCGTCGCCGGCTGGCTGTACGTCTTCGGGCTGTCGTCCTTTGTGCCCATGACCATGGCCGGCGTCGCCGGGCTGGCCATCAACCTGCTCGGCCTCGACATCACGTGGTGGTTCCCGCTGTTCCTCATCGGCATGGTGCTGCTCGTCGTGCTCTCCATCATCCGGATCAAGGTGACCACCCAGGTTCAGCTGCTGGTCGGAGCCATCACCGTGGCGCTGATCCTCATCGTCGACCTGGTCGTCATCGGCAAGGGCGGAGTGAGCGGCAACACCCTGGAGCCCTTCACCTTCGGGCATACTGTCTCCGGCGGTCTCAACGGCGTCTTCTACGGGATCATCCTCGGCGTCACCTCGTACATCGGCTTTGAAACCGCCGCCGACTTCGGCGAGGAGACGGCCAATCCCCGGCGCTCGATCCCCATCGCGATCATCGCCGCCACCGGCTTTGCCATCGTCTTCTACCTGCTCACCACCTACGCGATCGTCATCGGCTTCGGCGTCGACAACGGCGCCACCGCCGGCGCGGATCCCTACGCGCTCAAGACCGTCGCCCAGAAGTTCGTCGCTGGCCCCTTCCCCGTGCTTGTCGAGATCGGCGGCATGCTGTCCGCATTCATCGTCTGCCTGGCGTGCGCCACCGCGGGCGCGCGGACGCTCTTCGCGATGGGCCGCGAGGGCGTGCTGCCACGGTGGTTCGGCAAGACCAACCCGCGCTTCCAGACGCCTGTCAATGCCACCATCACCGTGGCCGTGGTCAGCACCGCGGTGGCGGCGCTCGTCGGTTTCGTGTACGCCCAGGACGCCTTCGGTGGCGCACCGAACACCATCTACTACTTCTTCGCGACCCTCGGCACCCTCGCTGTCATCCTCGTCTACATCATGCTCTGCGTCGGCGGCATGTTCTTCTTCCGGCGCACCAAGGCGAGCTACAACCCGGTTCTGCATGCCGTCATCCCGCTCATCGGTGCGCTGGTCTTCGGCGCCGCGCTCTACGGCTCGGTCAACCCGGCGCCGCCATTCCCGCTCAACCTGACCCCGTACATCACGGTCATCTGGCTGGTGATCGGCATCGTGGCCGTCCTGGTGCTGCGCTCACAAAATCCCACCGCGGTGGAGCGGATCGGCTCCATCCTCGGCGAGGAGGGAGGCGAGGATGCCAAGCTGCTTGGATGATCGATGACCACGTACACCCGTTTCCGCTCAGCTTCGAGCCAATGGAGCTGGCCTCCCTCACGCTCGACGCGAATGCGGGGACGGATGTCGCCCAGCGGCGGCTGACGCTGGGGCCGACGCGGCTGTCATCGGAGATGCTGCGCGTCCGCCTGGCCGATCACCTCGGGTGCGCGGCGGCGGACGTGGTCGCTGTGCGTGACGAGCGCGCCGCGGCTGCGTGGCCAGACTACGTCCGCGAGTTGTTCACGGATGCGGGCACGACGGGCATGCTGCTCGATGCCGGGTGGCGGGGCCTGCCGTCCGGCGGCGCCGAGCCGTACGCCGAGCTCGCTGGGGTGCCGGTGTGGGAGCTGGCCAGGCTGGAACCGCTGGTCGATCGCCTGCTGGAGGAAGGCGCGGGAGCGCGCGAGACCGTCGAGGGGGTCGACACGTTGATGGAGAAGCGCGCGCGCGCCGGCGCGGTGTGCTTCAAGACGGTGCTCGCCTACCGCACCGGTCTCAGCGTCGACCCCGCGGCGACTCTCGACGCGGCCGAGCGCGGGCTCGCCGCTGACCGCGCGGCGGGCACGCCGGTCCGGCGCACCGGCAAGGTGTTGCGCGATTTGCTCTTCCGTCATGAGCTCCGGCGCTGCGCGGACCTGGGCCGTCCGCTGCAGGTGCACACCGGCTACGGCGACTCCGACATCCGCCTCGCCGAGTCCGACCCGCTGCTGCTCGAGGAGGTGCTGCGCACCCCGGAGGGGTCGGCGACGGACGTGGTGCTGATCCACGCGTCGTTTCCCTGGCACGAACAGGCCGCGTACCTGGCCGCGGTGCGCCCGCGGGTGTGGACGGAGTTCTCGCTATGCAACCTGTTCAGCCCGGCCACCACCGCCGACCGGCTGCTGCGCATCCTCGACACCGCCCCTGCCGGACGGGTGACCCTTGGCAGCGACGGCCACGGCATCCCCGAGAGTCACTGGTTCGCCACCGTCGTGCTGCGCGACGCGTGGTCGGCGGTGCGGCAGCGTCTCGCCGGCACGGTGACCGCGACCTGGCTCGACCGGACCGGCGAGGCCATCTTCGAGGGCAACGCGCGCCGCCTCTACCGGCTTCCTGAGTGCGCCAGCTGACCGCGCCCATCAACCAGGCGGTCGCGCGCATGCAGCTGGATCGCGCCTGGGGCCGGCCCGGAGTGATCCGGCTAGAGGTGGGCGAGCCCAACTTCCCTTGCGAGACGTCCCGCGGACGTCGCGGCCGGCTGAATCCCCGCAGGGGTCGGCGCAGGGGTCAGACCGGGCGAGAAAAGGCGCAGCCGGCTACCACGGTGGACGATCTGTGCGTGGAACAGGTGGAGCCGAGACTCGGATTCGAACCGAGGACCTGCTGTTTACGAAACGGCGAGGACGCCGTCCAGCCGGTAGTGTCTCAGCTGAATCGTGAGGAGCGCTGTCGTCGGTATGCCGATGTCCTCTGACGCGATCGTGCCGTCGGCCGGCGGGGCGCTGGGCGTCGTGGCGGACGGGCCGCACGCCGAGCTCGACCGGTTCATCGAGACGATCGGACTCGTGGACCACCACACCCACGGCATCGTCCGCGGAGTCGTCTCGGCAGCCGACTACGCGTTCATGCTCGACGAATCGGATCGACCGGACGCCGCAGCGGTGGCAGGTCTCGACACGCAGGTCGGGTTCGCTGTCCGTCGCTGGATCGGGCCGCTCCTCGGGCTGGAACCGCACGCCCCCGTCGAGCACCTCCTCGAGCGACGCCTGGTGTTGACCAACGAGGCCGCCGCAGCCCTTCTCCTGCCCCCGGCCGGCATCGATCGGCTCATCGTCGAAACAGGATTCCGCGGCGACGAGCTCGTGCCGCCGGATGAGCTCGGCCGACTCGCCGGTGCGCCCGCCTCCGTGGTCGTCCGGCTCGAGGCGCTCGCCGAGCGGATCGCGATCGGCGGTTCCACGGCTGCCGGATTCGCCGACACGGTCCGCGCCGGCATCGCCGGCGAGCTGGCCCGCGGAGCCGTCGGTCTCAAGTCCATCGTCGCGTATCGCCACGGCCTCGACATCGACCCGGGGCGTCCGTCGGAGGAGGAGATCGCCGCCCATGCCGGCGCGTGGCTTCGCGAGGTGGACGCGACGCATCGTGCGCGCCTCGTCGATCCGGTCATCCTCCGGTTCCTCCTCTGGGCGGCTGTCGACACCGGTCGGCCACTCCAGATCCACACGGGTTTCGGCGACCCGGACCTCGAGCTTCGCCGCGCGGATCCCCTCCTTCTCACGGACTTCCTCCGATCGACGGAGGGGCGCTGCGCGATCCTCCTGCTCCACACGTACCCGTTCCAGCGAAACGCGGGCTACCTCGCCCAGATGTTCGCCCACGTCCATCTCGACGTGGGCCTGGCGGTGAACTATTCGGGCGCTCGAGCCAGCGCGGTCGTGGCCGAGTCCATGGAGCTCGCGCCGTTCTCCAAGGTTCTCTATTCCTCGGACGCATGGGGCCTCCCGGACCTCCACCTCCTCGGGGCGATCCTCTTCCGGCGTGCGATGTCGCGGGTCCTCGGCGAATGGGTCGTCGCCGGCGACTGGTCCCTCGCCGACGCGCAACGCGTGGTCCGGTTCGTCGCAGCGGAGAACGCCGAGCGCGTGTACGGTCTGCGTCGCGCCTGAGGCGCAGGCCACGCCCGGCGATCGCCCGCCGACACGCGACCGTCACACGTCCCTGCTTCAATGGCAGCCATGCGAACCAGCGCCCCACCGGTCGCCGCCACGGATCGGCCCGCAGCGACGCCTCCACGCGATCGCCTTCGGACCATCGGCGGCCCCGCCCTGGCCGGAGCCGTCGCCGCGGGAGTCGCGATCGCGGTGGCCGAACTCATCGCCGGCCTCATCGACGGGGCGCCGTCCCTCGTCCTCGCCATCGGCGCGCTCGTCATCGACCTCCAGCCCCCGGGCGCCAAGGACCTCGTCGCCAACCTCTTCGGGACGAACGACAAGCTCGCCCTCAACATCGTCATCATCCTCGTCGCGCTCGCCGTGGCCGCGGCGGTGGGGATCGTCGGCAGTCGCGCGATCGGCCGGGCGGACACCGCGTTCGCGGTCTTCGGCTTCCTCGCCCTCTTCGCCGCCCTCCGTGAGCCGCTCGTCTCGGCGCCGCTCGCGATCGTCACGACGGTCGCGGCGGTCGCGGGCGGGATCGGCGTCCTGCACGCCCTCATCGGCCGGCTCGCCTCGCGTCCGGTCGCTGCGTCGTCTGGCGCGCGGCCCTCGTCGCCGGTCGCCGAGATGCCGGACTGGGACCGCCGCAGGTTCCTCCTTGGCACCGCCGCAGCCGCCGGAGCTGCGGTCGTCGCGGGCGGGATCGGCCGCTCCCTCCTCCAGGCCCGGGCGGCGACGGCCGCGCCCACCCCTGCGATCCCGCGCATCGCCGACGCGGTGGCGCCGCTCACCCCTGGGGAGTCGCTCGCCGTCCCCGGCATCACCCCGATCGTCATGCCGAACAACGACTTCTACCGGATCGACACGGCCCTCCTTCCGCCGCGCCTCGACGCGGGCACGTGGAGTCTCACCGTCAAGGGGATGGTGGAGCGGACCGTCAGGCTCGATTACCGCGAGCTCACGACGATGCCCCTGTTCGAGCAGTACGTGACGATCGGGTGCGTCTCGAACCAGGTCGGCGGCAACCTCGTCGGGAACGCCCTCTGGAGCGGCGTCCACCTGCGCGACGTCCTCGCCCTGGCTGGCGTCCAGTCCGGCGCCAGCCAGATCGTCGGCCGCTCGGCGGACGGCTGGACGGCCGGCTTCCCGACCGAGTGGGCGATGGATCCGGCCCGCGATCCGATGATCGCCCTCCTGATGAACGGCGCGCCGCTGCCGATCGCGCACGGCTACCCGGCCCGCCTCATCGTGCCCGGGCTGTACGGTTACGTGAGCGCGACGAAGTGGCTGACGGAGATCGAGCTGACGACGCTCGAGGCGTTCGACGGCTACTGGGTCCCGCTCGGCTGGGCGAAGCTCGGCCCGATCCTCACCCAGTCGCGCATCGACGTCCCGCGTAACGGCGCGTCCATCGCGACCGGACGGACCACGATCGCCGGGGTCGCCTGGGCCCCGGACCGCGGGATCTCGCGGGTCGAGGTATCCGTGGACAGCGGCGCCTGGCAGCCCTGCATGCTGTCCCAGGCGATCTCGAAGGCGACCTGGGTCCAGTGGGAGCTGCCGTGGGCGGCGACTGCCGGGACCCACACGATCGAGGTCAGGGCGACCGACGGGAGCGGCGCGGTCCAGACCGCGCAGCGCTCGGACCCGGCCCCCGATGGCGCCCGCGGCCATCACACGATCCAGGTCCGGGTGGGCTGAGCGGGCGGCGCCGCCCGGGCCCGGGGTCCGTCGCGATCCGGCGTTCGGTGTACAGTCCCGGCCATGCCCCGGCGGATCTTCTCCTTCGATGAACCCGAGCGCTTCGTCGCCGGGACGGTCGGCGAACCCGGCGCCCGGACGTTCTTCCTGCAGGCCCGGGACGGCCGGCGTGTCGTGAGCATCGTCCTCGAGAAGGCCCAGGTGGCGGTCCTCGCCGAACGGCTCGGGGCCCTTCTCGACGAGCTCGGCCGGCGCGGTGTCGAGCTCGCCGCCACCGACGGACCGGAGGACACGGCCCCGCTCGACGAGCCGCTCGTCGAGGCGTTCCGTGCAGGCCCCCTCAGCCTCACCTGGGATGGCGACCGCGAGCGGATCATCGTCGAGGCCCGCGAGCTCGCCGAGGTCGAGGATGCGGAGAGCGGCGAACCGGTCGATGTCGCGGACGACGACGAGGACGGGCCGGACCTCATCCGGGTCGTCATGCGCCCGGCCGCGGCACGAGGGTTCGCCGAACGGGCGGCGTCGATCGTCGGAGCCGGGCGCCCGCCCTGCCCCCTGTGCGGCCGGCCGCTCGAGCCTCAGGGCCACCTCTGTCCACGACGGAACGGCTACCTCAACTGACGGTGCTCGACCGAGCGACCGCGCTCGAGGTCCTCCGCGACGGCGAGCTCGAACTCACCGCCCGGCTCGTCGCGTCCTCCAACAACGCCCTGTACGGGACCGTCACCCGGCGTTGCCCGGATCCCGAACCGGACCTCGCCCTGGCGTGCGTGTACAAGCCGACGCTCGGCGAGCGACCGCTCGACGACTTTCCCGACGCGACGCTCTCCCGCCGCGAGGTCGCCGCCCACGCGGTCTCGGAGGCAGCGGGCTGGGACATCGTCCCGCCGACGGTCCTCCGCGACGGGCCGTTCGGTGAGGGGATGGTCCAGCTGTGGATCGATACGGATGAGGACGCCGACCCATGGGATCTCGTCGAGCGGACGGACCCGGCGCTCCGGCCGATGGCCATCTTCGACGCGGTCGTCAACAACGCGGACCGGAAGGTCGGCCATATCCTCCCGCTCGCCGGCCACCTCTTCGGGGTCGATCACGGCATCTGCTTCGCCGTCGAGCCCAAGCTCCGGACCGTCCTCTGGGGCTGGCGCGGACGATCCCTCGGCAACGACGAGATCGCCACCCTCGAGCGATTGCGGAACGACCTCCGGGGAGGGCTCGGCGCCAAGCTCCGGGGGCTCCTCGCGGAGGACGAGGTGGCGGCGACGGTCGCGCGGACGGAGCGGCTCCTTCGGACGCGACGCTTCCCGCTGCCGGATCCCGATCGCCCGGCGATCCCGTGGCCGCCGTTCTGACCCGGCCCGCCGCGAACGTCGAGCATCTTCGCGGAGCGGCTGGCAGAGGACGCCCGGAGCGGCTGGCAGAGGACGCCCGGAAGGCGCATCATGGGCGCTTCCGGTGGCGCGCGCGCGGTCCCTTTCGCGCGGTGGGCGTCGCCGACGATACAGCCCAGGAGCGCGCCGGTGAATCCCAACCCGCCGAAGTCGTCCGCCACCCTCACGGAAGAGCCGCTCAAGCATGTCATCGAGACCTACGTCCACCGGCTCCAGCATGTGACCTGTGTGTGCGGCTGGCAGGGCAGCTCGGCGACGAACGACGGCCAGACCTCCGAATGGACGGCGCATCTCCTCCTTGTGCGGGGCAAGCGCCGCTAGGCCGCGAACCGCGTGTCGGGGCATCCTTCGCGCGCCGTGACCGAACCAGCGCCGACTGCCGGTGATGCCCTCCGCGGCGTCTGGAACATCGTCCCCACGCCGTTCACCGCGGATGGCGGGCTCGATGCGGCGAGCCTCCGGCGACTGACCGAGTTCGTCGTCGAGAGCGGGGTCGACGGGATGACGATCCTCGGGTTCATGGGCGAAGCGCACAAGCTCTCGGACGCCGAACGGAACGCCGTCATCGCGGCGACGATCGCCGCCGCCGGCCGGTTGCCGGTCTGCGTCGGGGTCACCCACGGCGCCACGGACCGCGCGGTCGCGTTCGCCCGCGAAGCCGCCGCCCGAGGGGCCCATTCGATCATGCTGGCCCCACCGGCCCTGACTCGACCCACGGACGAAGCGCTCCGCCGTCACTTCCTCGCCGTCGCCGCGGCGGTGGACGTCCCGATCGTCGTCCAGGACTACCCGGCCGGTTCCGGCGTCCCGATGTCCGTCGACTTCATCGCTGCGCTCGCGAACGAGGCGCCTGGTTGCGCCCACCTCAAGCTCGAGGACGAGCCCTCCCCGCCGAAGGTCGCCCGGGTCCGAGCCGCGGCTCCGTCGGTCCGGATCCTCGGCGGCCTCGGCGGGATCATGCTCCTCGAGGAGCTGGCGGCTGGCGCGGACGGGACGATGACCGGCTTCGGCTTCCCGGAGATCCTCGTCGACGTGGTCCGGCGGTTCCGCTCCGGTGACCGCGACGGGGCCCGCGACGCCTTCTATCGGGCGCTGCCGCTCATCCGGTTCGAGAACCAGCCCGGCATCAACCTGTCGCTCCGGAAGCACCTCTACCGCCGCCGCGGCGCGATCGCCTCCGAGCGCGTGCGGGCGCCAGCCCCCGCTCTCGACCGCGGCACGCTCGAGAGCCTCGACTCGATCCTCGCCCACCTCGGCCTGGCCACCGGACTCGGCCCGATCCTCGAACCCGCCGCCTGAGACGCGGACTCGCACTCGCCCTCGCGCCGGGCCGGGCGGTTGACAGGAACGCGGTCCGTACCCCACACTCGGGCCATCGACCGACGTCGAGGCAGCAGGTCAGAGCACGACTCCGCTCCCGCTCCTCGGACATCGGCGAGTTCATCCGTTCCGATCCAGACCGGATCGTCATGAGCGGACCCATCGGCCGACGCGGCCACCGGACACGAAACCGTCGCGGCGCCGGCCACCGAGAAGAAGGACTCCTGTACCCGTGATGACACGATCAACGACGTCGAGCCTCAACGGCCGGGCGAGCGCGATGCGCCGCCTCCGCCGGCGAAGCGCGGCGAGCACACAACTCTACTGCCAGACGAACGGCTGCACGAGCTTCCTCGCACTGGATCCCGCGACGGGCCTCGCGACCTGCCAGATCTGCGGTTACGAGCGGCGCCTCTCGTAGCCGACCGTGGAGGCTCACCTCGCGCACCGGGCGCATCTCGCGGGCACGCGTCGCGCATCATCGACGCCGGCGGGATGGACGAGACACCGCCGCCTTCGTCGAATCCGTCCGGAGGGATGCCCCGAGTGACCGCCGCCACCCTCGACCGCGCTCGACTCGAGCGCCTCATGGCTCGCGAACAGCAGGCCTTCGTCGACGCCCATCCGCGCTGTGCCGCCCTCTTCGAACGCGCGAAGGGATCACTCCTTGCCGGTGTTCCGATGAACTGGATGGTGAAGTGGCCGGGGGCATTCCCACCGTTCGTCGAGTCGGCCCACGGCGCCCATTTCACCTGCGTCGACGGGCACGATCACGTCGATCTCTGCCTCGGCGACACGGGAGCGATGGCCGGCCACGGCGCCGCCGAGACCATCGCCGCCGTCGAGCGACAACTGCCGCGTGGCATCACCCACATGCTGCCGACGGAGGATGCGGCCTGGGCCGGCGAGGAGCTCCAGCGCCGGTTCGGCCTGCGGTACTGGCAGTTCGCGATGACCGCGACGGACGCGAACCGGTTCTCGCTCCGACTGGCCCGGATGATCACCCGGCGTCCGTTCGTCGCCGTCCACGAGTTCAACTACCACGGCTCGGTGGACGAGACGTTCGCCTGGCTCGCGCCGGACGGTCGCGTCGAGAGCCGCCGCGGGAATGTCGGGCCCCAGGTGGATCCGGCGCTGACGACACGGGTCGTCCCCTTCAACGACATCCCGGCCCTCGAGGCCGCCCTCGCCGATCGGCAGGTGGCCGCGCTCCTCATCGAGCCGGCCCTGACGAACGTCGGCATCGTCCTGCCGGAACCGGGCTACCACGAGGCGGTCCGCGAGGTCACCCGGCGGACCGGCACCCTCCTCATCATCGACGAGACGCACACGATCTGCGCCGGCCCGGGCGGGATGACCAAGGCCTGGAACCTCGATCCGGACCTCTTCGTCATCGGCAAGACGATCGGCGGTGGCATCCCGGCCGCCGCGTACGGCTTCACGGCGGAGGTGGCCGACCGAATCGTCGCGGACATCACGCTCGAGGATTGCGACGTCGGCGGCATCGGCGGGACGCTCGCCGGTTACGCGCTCGCGTCCGCCGCCATCCGGGCGACGCTGGGGCTCGTGCTGACCGAGGAAGCGTTCACCCGGATGATCCAGCTCGCCGAGCGCTGGACCGCCGGGGTCGAGGGCGTCCTTGCGGAGCACGGCGTCCCGTGGCATGTCACCCGCCTCGGCGCTCGAGCCGAGTACCACTTCATGCCGGATCCGCCCCGGACCGGCCGCGAGCAGTGGGAGCACGGCGACTTCGAGCTCGAGCGATTCCTCCATCTCTACGCACTCAACCGGCGGATCCTCATGACGCCGTTCCACAACATGGCGCTCATGTCGCCGGCGACGTCCGCGACCGACGTCGATCGACACACGGAGGTCTTCGGCCAGGCGGTCGCCGAGCTCTTCGGATAGAAGTGCGGGCCGTGGCTGGTGACAGGCAAGGTGGCATGCCGGTCCGCTAGGCTCCGCCGATCGCCGCCAGCTCCGCCCATCGCCCGGAGGACTTCGTGCAGCTCGTCGACGGGACGATCATCGTCAGCGCCACGGACCTCGTCGGATACCTCGCCTGCAACCACCTCGCGACGCTCGAGCTCGGCCGGATGGAGGGTCGCTGGGAGAAGCCGCCGCACCGCACGGATCCCGAGCTCGAGCTCCTCCAGCAGCGCGGCGACGCCCACGAGCACGCGTACCTCGAGCGGCTGCGATCGGCGGGCCGGTCGATCCACGAGATCGAGAACCGCCACCCGGCGTCACCGGCCGAGCTTCGCGCCGCGGAGGAAGAAACGGTCGAGGCGATGCGCCGCGGTGTGGACGTCATCTACCAGGCGACATTCTTCGACGGTCGCTGGCGCGGCCACGCCGACTTCCTCCTGCGAGCAGAGCGACCGAGCCTCCTCGGCCCGTGGAGCTACGACGTCGCGGACACGAAGCTCGCCCGAGGCGTGAAGGCGGGCGCGATCCTCCAGGTCTGCGTCTACGCGGAGCGGCTCGCGCAGCTCCAGGGCAGCCCGCCGGAGCGGCTCGTCATCGTCACCGGCGACGGCGCCGAGCACGAAGAACGCCTCGCCGACTTCGCGGCCTTCCATCGCACCGTCAAGGCTCGCTACGAGGCGTTGATCTTCGGGTCCGGCCCTCGCCCGGCGACGTACCCGGATCCCGTCGACCACTGCCGGGTCTGTACCTGGTTCCCGACGTGCATGGACCGCCGCCGCGCCGACGACCATCTCTCGATCGTCGCGGGGGCAACGCGGACGTACACGCAGCGGCTCGTCGAGGGCGGTGTGCCGACCCGGCGTGCCCTCGCCGTGCTCGACCCGGAGCGGGCGATCGCCGGCATGAACCCACGACCCCTCGCCCGGCTCCGCGACCAGGCGCGCCTGCAGGTGAGCGGCCAGGACAGCGGCAGGCTGCTCTACGAGCTCGTCGAGCCGGATCCGGAGACGCCGGGGCACGGTCTGGCTGCACTGCCCGAACCGTCATCGCTCGACGTCTTCTTCGACATCGAGGCGGACCCGTGGATGGGCGAGGCCGGGCTCGAATACCTCCTCGGCGTCGCGTGGCGCGAACCGGACGGGCGGACCGAGTACCTGCCGATCTGGGGGCACGACCCGGCCGGCGAGAAGGCCGCGTTCGAGGGGTTCATCGACCTCGTCGTCGGCCGTCTCCACCGCGATCCCGCGATGCACGTCTACCACTACGCGGGCTACGAATCGGGCGCCATCAAGCGCCTCATGCAACGCCACCAGACCCGCGAGGATGAGGTCGACGTCCTCCTCCGGGGGGAGGTCCTCGTCGACCTCTACCAGGTGGTGCGGCAGGGCGTCCGCGCCTCCGTCGAGTCATATTCGATCAAGAAGATCGAGAAGTTCTACCTGCCCTCCCGGGACGGCCCGATCACCGAGGCGGGGTTCAGCGTCGTCGAATACGAGCACTGGCTCCGCGACGGTGACGAGCGCCACCTCCGCGACCTTGCCGACTACAACCGCGACGACTGCGTCTCCACCCTGCTCCTGCGAGACTGGCTCGAGGAGCGGCGCAACGACGGCATCATCGCGCACGGCTGGGACCTCCCACGGCCGACGCTGGCGGATGGCGAGCCCTCGGAGGCGCTGTCCGAGCGGCAGGCCGCGACCCGCGCACGCGAGGACGCATTACGCGCCGGGATCGCCGCAGATCCCACGGTGCGGAGCCCCGAGCAGGGGGCGCGCTGGCTGCTCGCCGGCCTCATCGACTGGCATCGACGGGACGCGAAGCCGGCCTGGTGGGAGTACCACCGGATCAGGCGGCTCTCGGTCGAGGATCTCCTTGGCGAGAGCGGGGCCATCGCCGGCCTCGGATATCTCGGAGTCGTCGGCGAGGAGAAGCGATCGCTCATCCATCGCTATCGCTTCGACCCGCGGCAGGACACGAAGATCCACGTCGGCGACGACACGTGGGTCGACCCCGGGACCGGGAAGCCGGCCGGGGCCGTCGTCGCCCTCGACCTGCTCGATGGGACGATCGACCTCAAGCGCGGAACATCGAGCGGCGTACCGCACCCGGCCGCGCTCATCGAACCGCCGCCGATCCGATCCGATCCGCTTCCCGGCGCACTCGCCGACATCGCCGACCACGTGGCCACCCACGGGATCGCTGGAGCGGGCCCCTATCGAGCCGTCCGAGAGCTGCTCCTCGGGTCGCCACCGCGCATCGCGGGCATGGTCGCTGGAGCGCCCCTGCGGCGTGACGGGGAGACCACGCTCGCCGCCGCGAGCCGGGTCGTCGGCGACCTCGGCGAGAGCACGCTCGCGATCCAGGGGCCGCCCGGCACCGGCAAGACCTGGACCGGGGCACGGATGGCGGTCGCGCTCGTCGCGGCAGGCCGGAGGGTCGGCATCGCGGCCGGCACGCACAAGGCGATCACGAACTTCATCAACGCGGTCCATGACGCCGCCCGAGACGAAGGCCGAACGCTCCGGATCCTCCAGCGCGGCACCGCCGACGACGGCGCCGTCGGCGCCGAGGGCGTTGAGCTCACCGGCGACTCGGCGGCGGTCGGTCCGGCACTGCGGGCCGGGCGCTATGACGTCGCCGCTGGGACTGCCTGGCTGTTCGGTCGGCGGGACATGCACGATGCGGTCGACGTCCTCTTCGTCGACGAGGCCGGACAGATGTCGCTCGCGAACGTGGTCGCGATGGGCGGCGCGACGCGGTCGATCGTCCTGCTCGGCGACCCGAACCAGCTGCCGCAGGTGTCCGCAGGCACCCATCCGGACGGCGCCGGGCGGTCAGCCCTCGAGCACGTCGTCGGTGACGCGGCGACGATCGCGCCGGACCGCGGCCTCTTCCTCGAGACGACCTTCCGGATGCACCCACGCGTCAACGGCTTCGTCTCCGACACGTTCTACGCGGGCCGCCTCGCGGTCGACCCATCGACCGCACGACAGCGCCTCGAGGCGCTCGACGGCAGCGACGCGCTCGGGCTGCGGTACCGGGCCGTCGAGCATGATGGCGACGCCGCCCGCTCCGCGCTCGAGGCAGAAGCGGTGGCCGATGCGATCTCCCGGCTCGTCGGCGGCCGCTGGACGGACAGCCACGGCGAGACGCGCCGGCTCACCCTCGACGACGTCATCGTGGTCTCGCCGTACAACGCCCAGGTCGCGGAGATCGGTCGCTCGATCGAGCGTCGCTTCGGCCGCGCCGGCAGGGTCGGCACCGTCGACAGGTTCCAGGGACAGGAGGGCGTCGTCGCCATCTACTCGATGGCGACCTCATCACCGGACGAGATCCCGCGCGGGATGGAGTTCCTCTACGACGGCCACCGCTTCAACGTCGCCGTGTCCCGGGCGCGCGGCCTCGCCGTCGTCGTGAGCAGCCCCGAGCTCCTCACCGTCCGGCCCAGGACGCCGGAGCAGATGCGGCTCGCGAACGCGCTGTGCGCCTACGTCGAGCGGGCGACGGACCTCGAGCGAGCCTGAGTTCGGCGGCACCGGCGGATACCGTCATCCGCGGCGGATCGGCCGCGTGATGCACGTCGGGCCGCCCGACCCGTTGATTCCGATCTCCGTCGCGGCGTACGGGTGGACCTCGCAGCCCGCGGCGGCGAGCGCCCGGGCCGTGGCAGGGTTTCCGGCCGCCACCACCACGACGCCGGGTCGGACGGCGAGGACGTTGCAGCCGAGCGTATCGAACTCGTCCGGCGGCACGTCGATGAGCCGGATCCCGAAGTCGACGAGGAGCGCCCACAGCCCCACGGGTAGGAGACGCCGGTGGACGACCGCGAGATCGTCCGCGACCGGGGAGACGACCGACAGGAGATGGAGGAGCTCCGCGGGCCCCTGCCAGTACGGGACGTCGAAGATCCGGACATCGCCGCCGACGATCGCCGCAAGCTGGCGGGCACCAGCGTCGTTGGTTCGCAGTGTCCGGCCGATGCACAGCAGGTCCGGGCGGAGCCAGAACGTGTCGCCGCCGTCGACCGTCCCCGGTTCCTCGATCGTCCCGTGCGTCGGGATTCCGTGGTCGAGCGTCCATCGCTCGAGCGCGAGCTCCTCGCCCCGGCGCGTCGGCTTGCCCGAGCGGAGCGGGATCGCGCCGGCACGGGCCACGAGGAGCGGATCGTAGGCGTAGACGAGATCGGGGCTCGCCGTCTCGATGTCGAGGTGGTGGACGGTCACCCCGAGCCGCACGAGGATCTCGACAAACGCGTCGTGCTCGCGCTGGGCAACCGCGAGATCGACCGGGTGGCGGAATCCGCGGGCCGGGTCGTCGTACGCCCGGCCGAACGCCGCGCCCGGCCGCTTGACGAGGACCTCGCGGAGTGGCGCCGTCATGCTCTGGGCGCCGAATACGCCCGGATCGATGGTGCTCAGGAGGCCGATCCCGGCATCGTCCCCGCGTCGCTGCTCGTGGCGGCCGCCTCGACGGTCGTCGCGTCGGCGTTCATGAGCGCTTCGAGCTCTGTCGCCAGCTCCGCGAGCTCATCGCCACCGCCCATGAGGCGAAGGAGCTCATCCTGCCCGACCTCGCCACGGACGAACTCGCCGGCGAGGCGGCCATGGGAGAGGATCGTGAACCGGTCGCCGACCGGCAGTGCGTGCTGGACGTTATGGGTGATGAAGATGACCCCGAGTCCCTTGGCCCGGGCGCGGATCACGTGGCGGAGGACGATCGCGGCCTCCTTCACGCCGAGCGCGGAGGTGGGCTCGTCGAGGATGAGCACCCGGGCCCCAAAGTACTCTGCCCGCGCGATCGCGAGCGTCTGGCGCTCGCCGCCGGAGAGCGTTCCGACGAGCTGGCTCGTGTCGCGGATCCGGATGCCGATCTCGAGCATCTGCTCCGTCGCGATCCTGCCCGCGGCCGCGACGTCGAACCGCTTGAACGGTCCCCAGCCCACGGTGGGCTCCGACCCGAGGAAGAAGTTCCGGCTGACGCTCATGAGCGGCAGCACGGCCAGATCCTGGTAGACCGTCGCGACACCCCGGTCGAGCGCGTCCCGTGGCGAACGGAGTGTCACGGGGATGCCGTCCATGAGCATCGTTCCCTCATCCGGCGTGTGGACGCCGGAGAGGATCTTGATGAGCGTCGACTTCCCGGCACCGTTGTCGCCGAGCAGGCAGTTGACCTCGCCCGGCCGAACGGAGAGTGAGACATGCTCGAGGGCGATCACCCTCCCGAAATACTTCGAGATGTCGCGCGCCTCGAGGATCGGCGTCGCGGAGGGCGCCGGCCCCGCACCCTGCGTCCCGTAGCCCGCGATCCGGGCCGCGGTGTCGGCGGGCAGCGTGAACGGGGCATCGTCGTGGGGCATCGGCTCGAGGCCGTGGGGCGGTCGCATCAGCGGGTCCCCGAGGCGCGGCGCAGGACGTACTGGTTGACGAGCGACGCGGAGAAGAGGAGCAGCCCGAGCACCGCGAGATACCAATCGGTGTTGATTCCGGCATAGAAGATGCCGAGGTTCGTCACGCCGAGGATGAATGCGCCGAGCGCGGAGCCGATGGCGGAGCCATAACCGCCGGTGAGGAGGGTTCCGCCGACGACGGCGGTGATGATCGCCTGGAACTCGAGGTTGGTGCCGACAAGGACGTTGGCGCTCCCGACCGCTGGGGTGACGATGCAGGCGTACAGCGCGGCGGACGCGGCGGTCGCCATGAACAGGATGATCTTCACCCGGTTCACCGGGACGCCGACATAGCGGGCCGCGACCGGCGAGCCGCCGACGGCGAAGATCCAGTTCCCGAAGCGGGTCCGAAGGAGGACCCAGCTCGCCACGGCGACCACGATGATCCACCAGACGAGCTCCATCTTGAACGAGCCGGTGTCGATCTTGAAGAGCGTCGTCGCGAACGGCGCGAAGGCCGGATCGCTCGCTGCGCCGGTCGGGAGGGCGACGATTGTCTGCTGCGTGATGGCCCGGGTGAGGGCGATCGTCGTCCCGCGAAGGACGAACTGGCTGGCGAGGGTGACGATGAACGACGGGAGCCGCGTCTTGACGACGAGCCACCCGTTGAGGGCCCCGATCGCGAGGGCGAACGCGAACGTCAGCGGGATGGCGACGACCGGCGGCACACCAAACTGGCTGATCAGCAGCGAGAGGAAGATGGACGCCGCGCCGACCATCGAGCCGATCGAGAGGTCGAACTCCCCGGCGATCATGAGAAGCGTGACGGCGGCGCCGAGGATGCCGACCTGCGCGGCGAGCTCGAGGTAGCCGCCGAAGCCGGCCGGGCTGAGGAAACCCGAGCGTCCGCCGAGGATGGCGAAGATGGCGAAGACGAGGATCGCCCCGACGAGGGCGCCCACCTCGGGACGCGAGGCGACCCGGCGGAGCGGACCCTCTGCCCGGAGCCGGCTGGGCGGTGCCGCCGGGGCGACGACGGTCATCGGTTCGACCCTCCGAGACGCGAGGGGCCGGCCGTCTCCGGCCGGCCCCTCAGAGCGACGAACGAGCTGCGGACTACCGGGTGGTGCCGGTGTTCGCGATCACGGTCGCGACGTTCGTCTTGTCGACGACGCCGGGGCCGGTGAGGACGGGCTGCCCACCGCCGGGCATGAGCCCGTAGAGGTGATAGTAGGTGAGGAAGACGACCGGCAGGTACCCCTGCAGCCACTGCTGCTGGTCGATCGCGAAGTCGACGGTACCGGCCTGGATGGCGGCGAGGACGTCCTTCGAGAGGTCGAAGGTCGCGAGATGGACCTTGCCGGCGAGGTTGAGGGCGGTGATCGCCTTGAGGGCCGGCGCAGCGCCGGTGGGGCCGAGGGCCATGACGCCGTTGATCGTCGGATCGGCCTGCAGGGCCGCCGTGATCTTCTGCTGAGCGCCGGACTGGTCGTTGAGGTCGACCTGGAGGACGGTGGACTTGCCGCCGAGACCGGTGGCGAAGCCCTTGCACCGGGCGTCGAGGCCGGCGTTGCCGACTTCCTGGTTGATGCAGATGGCGTTCGTCACGCCGGCCGCCTTCATGAGCGAGCCCGCCTTCTGGCCCGCGATCGACTCATCCTGGCCGACGTGGGTGAGGACGCCGAGCTTGGCGTACACGTCTGAACCGGAGTTGGCGGAGATGACCGGGATCCCGGCCGCGACCGCGGCCTGGATGTGGGGGCCGAGGGCCGTCGCATCCGGGATCGAGACGACGAGGCCGGCCGGCTTCTTTGCCACCGCAGCGTCGATGAGCTGACCCATGGCGTTCATGTCGAAGGTCTGCGGGGCGTTGTACTCGACCTTGACGCCCATGTCCTTGGCGGCCTGGTCGACACCGTTCTTGAAGATGCTCCAGAACGGATCGGACGCCTGACCGTGGGTCACGACCTCGATGAGGATGCCGGATCGGTCGGCACTTCCACCGCCGCTCCCGCTCGACGGGGCGGGCGTCGCCGCACTCGAGCAGGCGCTCGCGACGAGCGCGACGCTCCCGGCGAGCGCCAACAACTTCGGGACTCTCATGTGCTCCTCCTCTGACTGGCGGCCGCCGCGAGGCGGTGAGTCGCGGACATTCTCGCGCATCGGGGAACCCCGCTGCACATGTTCGCCTGACTAGATCTCGGTCACCAGGACCGGGCGCTGTTCGCGACGGGAGCGGTCGGCGGCGATCGCCGTCCGCAGGGCGGCGATCCCGTCGCGTCCGGTGCACGGGCTCGGTGCGTTCCCTGCCGCGACGGACAGGAAGGCGTCGAGCTCGGCTCGGTACGCTTCCGGGAACCGATCGAAGAAGTTCGGCCAGGCGGGACCTGCCGGCGCCGGGACCCCCGGCTCGGCGGACCGGAACGGGCTCCGTGGTCCGAGACCGACGACGACGCTGTCCCGCGATCCGTACACCTCGGCCCGGATGTCATAGCCGAGCGGATCGTGGCGGGTCGTCATGAGGGTGGCGAGGACGCCGTTCGTCATCCGCAGTGACGCCACCGCGGTGTCGACGTCGCCGTACTTCGCGAAGACGTCGAAGCCGCGCACGCTGCCCATCGCGTAGATCTCCTCGACGTCCGCGCCGACGAGCCAGCGGACGATGTCGAAGTCGTGCACGCTGAAGTCGCGGAAGATCCCGCCCGACGTCGGGATGTATGCCTCGTGCGGTGGCTCGGGATCGTGGCCGTGGAGAGCGACCGCATAGATCGTGCCGAGCTCCCCGCTCGCGATGAGCCGGCGGGCCTCGAGGTAGCCCGGGTCGAAGCGGCGCTGGAACCCGAGCTGGAGAGGGATGCCGGCGCGCTCGACGTGCTCGACGACGGCGACGCTCTCGGCGAGGTCTTTCGCGATCGGCTTCTCGCAGAATGTCGGCAGGCGCCGGTCCGCGGTCGCCCGGATGAGCTCCGCATGGGCGTCCGTCGCGGCGGCGATGACGACCGCCTCGGCACCGTCCATCGCCGCGTCGATCGTGGGGCTCGGGGCCGCTCCGACGCTCCGTGCGACCTCGGCGGCGCGGGCCGTGTCGACGTCCGCGACGAGGAGCTCGGTGACGCCCGCGCAATCGACGAGGTTGCGGGCGTGCATCGCTCCGATGCGGCCGGCGCCGATGAGGGCGACCCTCATCCGATCTCGCCTCCTCGGACCCGCATCCTGCCTCCTCGGACCCGCATCCCGAGCGACCGGATCGTCGCGCTTCGGGTGCGGCTGGGTTGCCTGACGTAATCGATTGCTCGACCGACGCGGGCGCACCATACCACGCGGGCCATCGCTGTCAATCGGCGGCGCCGGAGCCGGGGCGCCCAGGGCGAGGCCGGGCCAGGGGCGAGGGTCGGGCCAGGGGAGCCCAGGTGAGACTGCCCGCATTCGTCGCCACCACCCTCGCGCGTCGGGTACGCGCGGACTGCGTACTGGACGCAGCGCACGGTGGATGGCGTGTGCCGGCCGCCGCCCACCGAGCGTGCGCCCGTGGCCGTCGGCCCGGATCCGACGACCAAGCACGCACCGGGAGCGTAGGTGGCACACGATGCGGCGAGATGAGCGACGTCGGACGTTACCGAAAGGACTTGGGCGACCTTCGGCCCGCATCGGCAGCCCGATCACCGAGGTCCGGCGGCGGGGCCGGTGGATCCGCGGACGACGAGCCGGACCGGGAGTCGCACGATCTCCGCGATCTCCGTGACCTCCGCTCTCGTCGGTGTCGCCGCGTGCTCGTCGATCCGCTCGATGAGGCGCCGGACGGCCCACTGGCTCATCGCGACCGTCGACTGGGCGACCGTCGTGAGCGGCGGGTCCATGTACCCGGCGAGCGAGAGTCCGTCGAAGCCGACGACGCTCACGTCCTCGGGCACTCGCCGGCCGGAGGCCCGCAGCGCACGGAGCGCTCCGATCGCCGTGAGGTCGTTGTAGCAGATCACGGCACTGAGATCCGGCGAGCGGCGGAGGAGTCGGGCCATCGCCCGCTCGCCCTCCGCGACGTGCCCGTCGCCGACGGCGAGACGGAGCGTCCCCACGCTCCGCCCGGCCCCCACCAGCCCGTCGCGGATCCCGGCCAGCCTCGGCCGCGCCGCACCGTGGACGGCCGGCGCCCCGATGTGCCCGATCGTCCGGTGACCGAGCCCCACGAGATGCTCCGCGGCGAGGCGGCCGCCCGCTCGATTGTCCGAGAGGATCGTCGGCACGCCCGGCACGGACAGCTCGGAATTCATCATCACCACCGGCAACGGCGCCCTCGCGAGCCAGCGTGCGTGCCGCTCGCCCACCCCGCCGCTCGCCACGATGATCCCATCGACGCGCCGCTCGGCGAGGATCTCGAGGTAGGCGGCCTCCCGTTCCGGATCGTCGGCGCCGTTGCAGAGGACGACCGCGTATTCCGAGCCGACGGCCGCATCCTCGACGGCCCGCACGATCTCGGCGAAGAACGGGTTCTCGACGTCCGTGATGATGAGGCCGATCGTCCGCGTCCGTTGAAGCTTGAGAGAACGGGCGACGCCCGACGGGCGATAGCCGAGCTCCTCCACGACGGCGAAGACGCGGGCCCGGGTCTCCGGGCGGGCCCGGAGCGCCCCGGAGAGGATCCGGCTCACCGTCGCCGTCGAGACGCCGACGCGGGCCGCCACGTCCGCCATGGTGGCACCCATCAGCGTGAGTCCGGTCCGCTCACCATCCGCCTGCGTTCACCGCTGCTGCTCCTCCGCGAGGCCGGCGAGGTATCGGGCCCGCTCCTCGGGGTGGTATTCGGGGCTCGGGGCATCCCACCAGCCGGTCTTCTCCGGCCCGGCCACGGCGAGATCGCGGTCCACCCGGACATGCACGAGCGACGGGCCGCCGGACGCGAGCGCCCGCTCGACCGCAGGGCGGACCTCGTCCGGCCGTGTCGCCTGTTCGGTGTGGACGCCGAACGCTCGGCCGATCGCGGCGTAATCCGGCTGGTAGAGCTCCCCACGACGGAGGAAGTCGGTGGCCGCGCTGCGGCCGAAGAATGTCCGTTGGCCGCCCTTGATGCTGATCCAGCCGCTGTTGTCGAGGACCACCATGCAGACCGCCACGTCGAGCATCGCCGCAGCGGCGAGCTCCTGCATCGTCTGGAGGAAGCTCCCGTCGCCGCCGATCGCGAGGACCTGCCGGTCCGGCGCCGCGAGCTGGCAGCCGATCGCGGCCGGCAGCTCGAAGCCCATCGTGGAGAACCCGCCCGACGTGATGTGGGTCCTCGGCCGGCGCGTCACCCAGCGTTGCTTGACGATCCCCTGGGGCAGTCCCGCGCCCGTGACGACGATGGCATCCGGCCGGGTCGCCGCCTGGATCTCGCGGGTCGCCCTGGCCATCGTCATCGGGACCGCGTCGGATCCGGAGAGGCGCTCGAGGCTCGCGAACCAGGTCGCCGTGCGACGCTGGATCTCCTCAAAATAGGCGCTGTCGCGGTACACGGTGGGGCCGCCTCCGGGTCCCAGCGCCGCGAGGAGGTCGACGAGGACCGCCTTCGCGTCGCCGACGAGCGACGCCTCGACCGGATAGTTCTTGCCGATCTCCCGCGGATCGATGTCGATCTGGACGAGCCGGGAGGGCGGGATCGAGAACGTCACGCCCTTGCGGTACGACGAAGCGCTCCAGTCCGTGAAGCGGTTCCCGACGGAGATGACGACGTCGGCGCTCGCGGCGAGTTCGTTGCCGCAGGTCGAGGCGGTGTCGCCGATCGTCTGGCCCGCGAGCTCGTGGGTCTCGTCGATCGCGCCCTTGCCCTGCCACGTCGTGACGACCGCTGCGCCGAGTCGCTCGGCGAGTGCGGTGAGCTCGGCGGCCGCGTCGGCGAGGATGACCCCTCCCCCGGCGACGATGACCGGCCGTCGGGCGCCGCGGACGAGTGCCGCCGCCCGCTCGACATCGTCGGCAGCAGGGCGGAGACGGCCGCGAGCCTCGCGGGCGGCCGGATCGGGGAGGACGACGTCCGCGGACTCCGCCTGAAGGTCCATGGCGAGATCGAGGAGGACCGGTCCGGGACGCCCGGAGACCATCTGATTCCACGCCCGATGGAGGACGAACGGCAACTCGTCCACTCTCGACGGCTGCCACCACTCCTTCACGACCGGCTCGAAGACCCGCGGGTTGTCGGCAGCGTGGCGGCGCTCGAACTCCTGGAACAGGCCGTGACCGCGCATGTACGTATGGGCCGAACCCACGGCAAGGAGGACGGCCGTCGAATCCACATACGCGGTGCCCATCCCGACGACGGTGTTCATCGCGCCGGGACCGATGCTCGAGAACGCGAGCATCGGTCGGCCGCTGACCCGGTACCAGCCGTCGGCGAGGTGGACCGCCGACTGCTCGTGCATCACCTGAACGGTCCGGATCGCGTCGCTCCGATCGATGAGCGCGTCGACGATCGCCCAGCAGCCGTGGCCGGGGATGCCGGCGGCGTGGGTGACGCCCTGGCGGACGAGGTATTCGACGAGGATCTGCGCGCCCGACAGGCGCACCGGCTCGGCCATCCCACACCGTCCCGTAATCGATTGCTTCGCGATGCCGAGCGGTATTATGCCCCTGCCCGCCGACCGCTCGGCGGGCCATCCCGATCGCGACGACCGCCGGTCGCCGAGGAGGCCATGGACGTCCTCACCGACACTCCCCTCGCCCGCACGGTCGCCGCGACGGCGACCGACATCTGGAACGATTCGTGTTCCGTCGAGGAGCTCGAGTACGCCGTCGCGAATGGCGCCGTCGGCGCCACGGCGAACCCGACCATCGTCAGCGACGTCTGGCGGTCCGACCCGGGCCGCTGGCGTGCGACGACCCGTGAGCTCGCGCAGGCCCACCCGACATGGACGGAGGTGGACCTCGCCTGGAGCATCGTCGAAGCGATGTCGCTCCGGGCGGCCCCGCTCCTCCTGCCCGCGCACGAACGGACCGGCGGCCGGCAGGGCCGACTCTCGATGCAGACCGATCCGACGTTCTGGCGAACCCCCGAGCGGATGCTCGCCCAGGGCGTCCATTTCGCCGGACTCGCGCCGAACATCATCGTGAAGTTCCCGGCCACCGCGGCCGGGATCGGCGTCATGGAGGAGGCGACATATCGCGGCGTCAACGTCAACTGCACGGTGAGTTTCAGCGTCGCCCAGGCGGTCGCCGCGGCCGAAGCGGTCGAGCGGGGGCTTCGTCGGCGAGAGGTCGAAGGGCTGCCCGTGCACCGGATGGGCCCGGTCATCACGCTCATGATGGGCCGGATCGAGGACTGGCTCCGCGTCCAGACCGAGCGCGACGGGATCGTCGCGGACCCGCTGGCGCTGCCCTGGTCCGGCGTCGCGGTCTTCAAGCGAGCGTACGCTGTGTTCCGCGAACGGGGCCTTCGGGCCCGCCTCCTCGGCGCCGCGGTCCGCCATCACTACCACTGGAGCGAGCTCATCGGCGGCGACGTCGTCATCACCCTGCCGGCGATCTGGCAACGGCGGTTCAACGCCTCGGACATCGACGTGCGCCCGCGGATGGACGATCCGGTCCCGGCGGCGATCATCGCGGATCTCGAGCGGCACTTCCCGGACTTCGTTCGCGCCTATGAGCCGGACGGCCTGTCGCTCGACGAGTTCGACACGTTCGGGCCGACGGTCCGGACACTCCGCGCGTTCATCGGCTCCTACCACGATCTCCTCCACCAGGTCACGGACGCGGTCCTGCCGAATCCGGACGTCGCGACCTCCCGCGCATGAGTGGCTCGTCGGCCGGCGGCGATCCGCCGGTCGCGGCAGTCGCGCCGCCGAACCGCCTCGCCGTGGACGCGCTCCACCTGAGGCCGGAGGGCGACGGAGCGGTCGGCCTCGATCCGACACGAGCTGGCTGGCGGTATCTGTCGTTCGAGACACGGACGCTCGGCGCGGGCGCGGAGCTCGCGATCCCGTCGGACGGGCGGGAGACCGCCATCGTCGTGCTCGGCGGAGGCGGTGTCGCGGTCAGGCCCGGCGACGACCGGGGTGCCCTCCTCGAGCTCGCCGGCCGACGCTCGGTCTGGGATGGTCTCCCGTGGGCCGTCTACCTGCCGGCGGCGATCGGTGCGACCGTCGTGGGCGTTCCGCTCGATCACCATGGAAGCGTGGATCTCGCGATCGCCCGCTCTCCGATCGCCGCCCGGGCGAAGGCCACCGGGCGGCCGGTCGTGATCCGCCCGGAGGACTGCCGGATCGAGAGCCGCGGTGCCGGGAACGCGACGCGACAGATCACCCACATCATCGCTCCCGAGTTCCCGGCCGATCGGCTGCTGCTCGTCGAGGTATATACGCCGTCCGGGAACTGGTCGAGCTGGCCGCCGCACAAGCACGACGTCGACGCGATGCCCGACGAGGCCGTCCTCGAGGAGATCTATTGCTACCGGTTCCGGCGGCCCGAGGACTGGGCGATCCAGCGGGTCTACCGGCGTCCGGGTACGCCCCTGGAACGATCATCCGGGCCACGCGACGCGCTCTGGGAGGTGCGCTCGGGGGACGTCGTCATCGTCACGGACGGCTACCACCCGTTCGTGACGAGCCACGGCGCGGACGCCTACTACCTCAACGCCCTCGCCGGCGACCGGCGGACGATGGCCTGCTCGTTCGACCCGGATCTCGACTTCGTCCGGGCGGCGTGGGCGACCATGCCACCGGATCCGCGGGTCCCGCTCGTCGATGCCGGCGGACCGCGGAAACGTTAGGCGATCGTCCGGGCGGCCCTCAGATGCCGAGCGTCGCGAGGTATCCCCGGTTCCTACCCTGGGCGGCGACGACGGCGTCGAGCGTGTCGCCCGTCCGCAGGTAGCGGTCCTGCTCCACGACGACCCAGCCGTGGTAGTCGTGGCGACGGAGGGCGGCGACGACGTCGGCGATCCGGGCGTCACCTCGGCCGAGCTCGCAGAAGGCGCCGGCGCCGGTGAGCGCCTCGAAGTCCTCGCCGCGATCGCGGCCGGCAGCGAGGACCGCCGACGACACGTCTTTCAGGTGGACATGGCGGATGAGCTCGTGGTACGCCTCGACGAGCGTCACCGGGTCGGCGCCGCCGAAGCGGGCGTGCCCGGTGTCGAGGCACAGGCCGAGGAGCGACGGGTCCATCGCCTCGAGGACCCGCCGGATCTCGTCAGCGGTCTCGACGTACGTCGCGGCGTGGTGATGGAGGACCGGCTCAAAGCCGGTCGAACGGCAGATCTCCGCCGCACGGTGCGGATTTCGCTCCAATCCGATCACCCGTTTCGCTCCAATCCGATCAGTCG